>Ga0209716_1001774_pt1 | contig 15362 bp, 14 predicted proteins | sample COGITO_mtgs_1205_FD_184811 | JGI IMG/M metagenome (GOLD analysis project Ga0209716, IMG submission 184811) | Pelagic marine microbial communities from North Sea - COGITO_mtgs_120531 (SPAdes) (version 2) | ecosystem: Environmental > Aquatic > Marine > Epipelagic ...
AAAAGTGTAAAGGAGTTTTAAGATCATAGGGGGTTTTTTGGTGTTTCAGAGACTCAAAACCTAATTGAACAGCAGCAATGGCCTCTTTTGTAAATTGATGCTTGATATTCATTCTTTGTTGCAAATACACCAAGGATATAAAAGCACTAATAATGATGGCGATGATGACCGAAATCACCAAAACATACTGCAATGCGCCTGCTTTTATTTTTTTTAATAACCTCATTTTATTGCTTCATAATTTTCTTTAGCTCATTTTTAAATTTTACAGATACCTGGTTTTCACTAGCTTTTACTAATTGAACACCCTGAAGTACTTGCTGTACTTTTACAACATCTTGTATTCCATTGACTGTTAAAATATAGGAGCTTTCCTTATTCCCTTCTACACTTCCATTGTATTGAACATCTGGAAATGCTATGGTTGGTTTTTTAGAAATGATTGTTTTTTTTCGAACTGTTTTCTTTTTTGGGAATCCGCCTAAAAACGGATCTCTATAGGCTTTGTTTAAAGTATAGAAAGGATGTTTATCCGTCTTTTGTTCCTGAAAGTAAGTTTGGATACTTTCTGTTTTTAATTCTGGAGTAGGAGGGTGCATTCGCATATAAATTTGGTAACCAATCATTCCCCAAATGATCAAAACAATCCCTAAGAGGCCATATGTTTTTTGTTGTTTATTCAAAACGGTGTTATTATTTATAGATTGGTTCTTTAGATTAAAAAGGGAGTCACTTCTTCAATAGAAGTCACACCTTCTTTTACCAATTGAATCATATTTGTTTTTAAGGTTGTTATATTATGTGCTTTTAAATAGTTATGAATTTCTAATTTTTTGTCTTTGATGTTCGTTACAAGCTCTTCGGTAATCGGAATAATTTCATATACAGCTTTTCGTCCTTGATATCCGGTTTGATAACAGCTAGGACACCCTACCGCTTCAAAATATCTATCAATCTCTTCCATTTCTTTTAGATGTTCCACATTCATATCCAAAGAGGTCTGCGACCTCTTGCAGTTATTACAGAGTTTTCGCACCAAACGTTGGGCCACACTTACGTTTAAAGTACTCGCAATTAAAAAGGAAGGAATGCCCATATCGATCAAACGAGAGACCGTTGCCCAAGCAGAATTGGTGTGAATCGTAGATAAGACCAAATGCCCTGTTAAAGAGGCTCTAATAGCCATATTAGCCGTGGCTACATCTCTGATTTCTCCTACCATAATAATATCGGGGTCTTGGCGTAAAAAAGTACGCAAGGTACTTGCAAAATCCAATCCAATATGTTGTTTCAATTGCACTTGATTAACACCCTCTAAGGTATATTCAATAGGGTCTTCAATGGTTAATATATTGGTAGATGCATCGTTTAATAATTGCAAAGTTGCATATAGAGTAGTCGTTTTTCCAGAACCTGTAGGCCCTGAAATGAGGACAATTCCATTGGGTTTTTGAACTGATTTTTTATAAATTTTTAATTCTTTTTTGGTAAATCCTAGATTGTCTAATGAAACATAGAAGTTGCTTTTCGATAAAATACGTAAGACCAATTTTTCGCCATGCAAGGTAGGTAGGGAAGATACGCGAATATCAAAATCTTCGGTTTCTGTAGTTAAATGAATTCTTCCATCTTGTGGCAATCTTTTTTCAGAGATATCCAAACTTGCCATGATCTTTATCCGGTTGATAATTTTTGGATATGCTTCCAATGAAATCACATATCTTTCCATCAATTTTCCATCGATGCGCAAACGAACTCTTGCTTGCTTTTCAAAAATTTCAAAATGAATGTCACTACTGCCAATTTCTTTGGCTTCATAAATGATATTCAATAAAAAATCGTCTGAGTAATTGAGCGACTTTTGCCCTTGATTGAGGGCTCTTTTCCGATAATTAGTTTCTAAATATTTTTGGAGAATTTCTGTATTCTCTTTTTCTAAAACAATCTGTTTTCCCAAAACAATAGCGAGTTCTTGGCGTACTTCATTGATGCATTCTATATCTGTTTTAAAAACCCATTGCTTCTTGTTTTTAGCCACAGGGATAATTCGATACTGATAGGCTTGTTCACTTGAAATCAGTTGAACTAGTTCTGTAGCAATATTAAATTGTGGTTTCTCCATGTTAGAAAGTGTATAGCTCTATTTTAGGAATTAATTTATTTGCCAGAAGAACTAGAATTAAAAAAAGACTTTGCAATCCTGCTAAAGGAACTGTTTTGTCTTTAAGTTTTCTTTTTACGAGGATAAAAATAAGTAGTGAAAAAAGTAATGAAAAAATAAATACCATCAAAAAAGATACAAGAGGCAAACTCACCGCCAACAGGATGAAAAAGAGCAAGTCTCCCATGCCAAATACTTGAAAAATATTGTTTTGCAGTATTATTTTTGTGTACAAACATAACACTCCAAAAACAAGCGCTATAAAAGTAATATTCATCACTATTGAAGAGACGAATACTATTTGAGTCTGTTGCATAAAATGTAGTATTCCTCCTAGCAATAGACTTATAATTAAGATCCATACAGAGACCTTTCTCTCTTTGATATCTTGGTAAAAAAGCATTGCTAACGTTGTGATGAATAAAATTTCTAAGGATAGATTCATTTGATTTAAAAGTATTTTTTAGACTAATCTTGTTGTTCTAATTTTTGTAAGTAAAACAGTCCTGTTATTTCTTCTTTATTCCTACGGTAATTTTTTTTCTTTTCAAAATTAACAGAGGTTAGTGTTCCTAACTGCTGTCGTTCTATATAATTTGTTAGTTGTAATAATGCGATAAAATTTCCTTTAATTTTGAAAGAGTAGGTGAGTAACTTAGTGTTGTTCTTTATAATTTGGTGTGGTTCATTAAAAGTAATCACTTCAATTGAACACTCTTTTTTAAACACATTTAATTTGTTAAATAGTACTTGTTGAAAAGAGTTTTTAATAGACAATTCTTTTTGCTGTAAAACAGCATCTAAATGCCTGTTTTTCTGTTGCAAATTAAAAATTTGTGTCCCTGCATTAGACATCAATTCTTGTTGTTTTGTTAGCATTGTTAATTTTGATTTTAGATCAATGGTTTTCTGTATTGAAAAAATATAGGAAATGAGGAACAGTAGCAAAAATCCAACTACCAAAGCGATGTTCTTTTGTTTGTTAGTCATGAGTGGTGATTATAAATTTAAATTCATTCATTCGAGTTGTTTTTTTTCCTTTCCCATAGGCGTGTATGGAAATATTTTTAATCCATTTTTTTTGCTCCAAAAAAGAGATCCAATTTGAAAAATCTTCATTTTCTTTTGAGATCCCTTTGACTATAAGTTGATTTTTTTTAAAAGAGATTGGGGTGTCTTTTTTTTGAACACCTACTACTGGTTGATAATAGAATTGTGATAGTAAAATAGTTTGAGGAGTAGAAATTCCTAGCTCATCTATATAAAGAGAGAGCTTTGAATTGGATGCAGATTGCACACTTGCCACCACACGTTTCTTATGCATAACTTCTTCTTGTAATGTATGGAGTTGGTTTTTATAGGTTTCATTCAGCTGAAGTTCTCCAGTTATCGTATTCACCCTATTTCTGTACGAACTAAAAAAGAAAAAATTTACCAATAGCAATCCTAAGATCAAGCTCAGTCCAGTTTTTAGAACGAGGTCGAAAAAACGCTTATGGAAATAGCGTTCTTGTAGTTCTGTATGACGGATGCTAGAGGTACTTTTTGTATAATAACAAATAATACCTGCTAAGGGTAAAATTGCTGTATGAGTTACTTGTAAGTCATTGATATTATAATTTTTATTCGAAGAACCTCCCTTTTCAATAGCACAAATAGCATTGGCATCAAATTTAATTTGTGCATTGGAGGAAAACAATGTTGTATTCTCTACAAAAGGGTGTAAATTTTGGATGACTAAATTTCCCAATGAAAAATCGATGACTGAAATTCCTTTTTGTTGGTAGGTATTTATAATTTTATCAACTGAATCTTTTCTAGCAATACAGACAAAAGAATGCTGTGTGTTCTGGTACACCTCATAATAAAAATCTGTTAGAACAATAGTTGGAAAGGCATTTCGAATTACTTCGTTTTCATTTTTATTAATACTGGTCACTTTTTTTGACAATATTTGTGCATCATTAATAAGTAGAAAAAGATGTTTTTGACCTCTTAATTCTTCAATAAGAATATCAAAACGATCTGTTTGTTTGCTAGTTGAAATAACAAATTCATGGTTTTTTTTTGTCAGTTGTAGGAGGTTATAAACTCCTTTTTCAGCATGTTCAATAGCTGCATATGTTTTGCCATATTTGAGTATTTGCCGAATCATTAATAAATGATGGTTGATTTGATTAAGACAGATAACTTGCTTTTTGAAGCAGTTCTAGTTCGTTTGCTAAAGAACCATTTGATAATCGGTACTCTTGCTAAAAATGGAACTCCTGAACCCGTATTGTTTTTAGACGTTTCTTCAATTCCTCCCAAAATAACCACATCTTTATCATTTACTCTTATCGTAGAAGTAAATTCTCTTGAATTAATTCCAGGAGGGGCCTCGGGATCAATCCGTTCTCCATTAAAATCAGATTGTAATACATTAATATTTAGTGTAATGTTTCCGTCTCCAGAAACCAAAGGACGAATACCAATAGATAAATCTGCATCAATAGGAAAGTAATTTTTTATTTCTGTAGTTTGAGGGTTTTGAGAACCAATCACATCTTTTCTTGTAACTGTATAGTAAGAACGTTCTCCCCTAGACAAGGTTGCCTGATGACCATTTAAAGTAGATAATTTAGGGGTAGATCGTATGTTAATAGCTCCGTTGGTTTCTAATGCTTTGATTCTTGCATAAAAATTAGGAACTACTTTTCCGATATTCAACGAACCAAAACCATTAAATCCTCCTATAATTTTATTAATGCTAGTAGATCCTAGTGTCAAATCGGTTCCAGAGAAAAGGGAGCCACTATCCGTTGTTGGAGTTTCTCCGATTCCTAAATCTAGGCCTGAAGTGACTAGATTAGAATTGGAGACTTCAAGAATCATTACTTCAATTAAAATTATGGGAACTGGTTTGTCAATTGTTTTTAAGAATTTTTTAAATGCGGCTATTTTTTGTGCATTTCCATTGACTAAAAAAGCATTTTGCTCTACATCAGTTGTGATTTCTAATCCTTCTGTAATTCTTTTTGGAATTAAATCTAAAATAGCCTCTGATTTACTGGAGTATCCCTGAAATGTACTTCTGTTATTTAAATTTGAGTTGCTATTATTAAAATTACCAGTTTCTTGATTGAAACTATTATTATTATTATTATTTCGATACTCGTTTGAAGAATTAAAACTCGAGTTTCTGTTACTTTGAACTGGAGAGTTCATAATCTCGATAGAGCGATGTAGTAATGGAATTGCAACTGAACTGTTCAGAGAAAATTGTTCTTTATCTCCAAAATAATAAATATCATTAATTTTTTTATAGCTAAATGTAGTGTTTTCTAAAATATTAGTTAGTAAAACATCATAGGGGATAAGGGTTGCTTTTACAGTTGCTTTTCCTGCACCTGAAAGCGGGCTGCTGGTAAACATATTGATGTTTAAATCATGCCCTATGTCTTTTATAATTGATGCGATGGAAACATTTTCAAAATCTACCTCTATGAGTTGTTTTATGGTGTCTTGAATTTTAAAGTAAAAATTAGAGTTTCTGTACCGAGCTGGTTTTTGTCTTCTAGTATCTGCAATTCCTTTTTGATTTGCTGCGCTAGCACTTTCAAATAGATAATAATTATCCGTTGTTTTCGTAACTGATAAATTATTGGCAAATGCAATTTTATCAAGGGCACTTTCAAACGTTTTGTCTTTGATGTACGAAGATATTTTTTGATTTTCAATCTCAGGAGAAAAGACTAAGTTCTTACCCGTAAGATTGGTTATTTTTTTAAAAGCAACAAACAAGGTGTCGTTGAGTAAATCAACAGAAAAAAGATCTTTATCTCTATCATATTTTGCGCTAATATCTCTTGTAATAAATGGTTTTTTATATCGCTTAAAGCTTATAATTGAACCCAAAACATCAAGGGTAAGATGGTATTCTTTACACAAATATAAAAAGACGTTTTGTACGATGGCGTTAGAGAAATTTTGAGAGACTTTTATCTGGTTTAAATCGATAGCAATACTTATATTTAACTCTTGCTCAGCAGCTATAGCCCTTATAAATACGGGTAGTTCAGTATTGTTTAAGCTAAAATCAATTTTTTTAGTGAGTCCTGGAACACTTGTCGATAAACGGTCTAGTTTTTTTTGAATTTCTTGAATTCGATCGTCTTCTATTTGTCCAAAAGTAAATGGAGAAAAATAGAGTACAAAGAACATAAAAGGAATATATTTTTTAAACACAATTTTTTTTTTGAAGAGAGGGGGTTATTTAACAGAAAAACGATAGCTAGAATATGCAGTGGAGAAATTAGAATTCAACGCTTTTACACGCCATTCGTAGTCACCAGCCGCTAAATCTTTTGAAATGGTGGTACCTATTGTTAAAGAATCTACTAAAATTCGGCTCGCATTATCAAAGTTCGGATAAGCTAATTGAATCTCATATTGAGAGGCCTCCGACACTTTTTGCCAATTAAACTGGATGGTTCCATTTGTTACCTCGGAAGTATCTGTTGGAGCCAACAAAACAACCTTTTTTTCAGAAATATTTTCTATAAAAATAGCTTCACAATTACATAGCAAAATTGTGATAGTAACAAATAGCAATTTCTTTTTCATTTTTGCTTATTTGATATTATTGGTATAAATATAATAAATTATTATTATTTTTTAATACTTTTATAGATCTATAATTATATAATTGCTATTTATATGAAGATTCAGTATAAAATTTTTACAAAAAAAGTGCCGGCTTTTAACATGCAAGAATTATTAGTTGTTTTGGTAATTATTGGTATTCTAATTTTAATTGCACTCCCTAATTTGATGCCAATTATTTCTAAAACTAAAGCATTGGAAGCCCAGAATCATCTGGTGCATATGTACGGTTTAGAACGGAATTATTTTTTTATGTATTCTAAATATTCAAAGGAATTCAATGCCATTGATTTTTTACCTGAGAAAACGGTAAAAAATGGGGGTACTTCCAATTACGAATATCAAATTGTAGAGGCATCTAATAACTCTTTTAAAGCAAAGGCTATTGCGGTTACAGATTTTGATGGAGATGGTGTTTTTAATGTGTGGGAGATTGATCAAAATAAGAATTTGAAGGAAGTTGTTAAGGATTAAAGTATCCTTTTTTTCTGTATCGAGGCATGCAAATAACTAAAAAAGCCTCAGAAATTTCTGAGGCTTTTTTAGTTATTATTCGTTGTGTAAAATAAATTACTTTTTAACGTTATTTTTAAACATTTCAAATCTGTTAGATCCTTTCTTTGGCCAACTATTGTTTGACGTGTCTACATCTGCAGTTTCAAAGTCTGGATCCACAACAATGCTTGTGATTTCTTTTGCAACAGCAAATATTCTTTTCACCGATACATCATTTTTCATCCAAATTTGTGCAGGAAAAGTATGTCTTTTCTTGGTTCCATCATCAAATGTTAATTCAACGATAATTGGCATTACCAATCCTCCAGGTTTTTCAAATTCGACCGCATACACATAAGAAGGTACTTCTTTGGTATTTGTGTAGTTTTCCATTGCCTTTGGATTCGCGTTTTCTTTGTTATCATTAATGTAAATTAAATCACCTAAATTTTCAAAATATTGACTGTATTTTTCTTTTAATTTTGCTGTTCTTTCGTCTGGTTTGTCACTGATATATAAAGGTTTTACTTTTTTAATTCCAATATCTGTTACGTCAGTGGTGTAAAACCAACCTCTCCAAAACCAGTCTAAGTCCATACTAGAAGCATCTTCCATAGATCTAAAAAAGTCTGCAGGTGTCGGGTGTTTGAACATCCAGCGTTTGGCATAGGTTCTAAAAGCATAGTCAAATAATTTTGGTCCCATGATGGTTTGTCTTAGCATGTACAAACCTGCTGCAGGCTTAGAGTAAGCATTAGGTCCAAATTGCTTTACATAATCTCCCTGAGACATGATCGGTGAGATGTTACTTTGATCCCCTCCCATATATCGGGTAATATCTTTTGCTGGATTGATCGCAAATAATTTTGGATCGTATTTTAATTCTGCTAAAATTTCAACAAAAGAATTCAAACCTTCATCCATCCACGTCCATTGTCTTTCATCAGAATTGACAATCATAGGGAAAAAGTTGTGACCCACTTCATGTACAATAACTCCAATCATTCCTTTTTTTGTTCTGTCCGAATAGCTTCCATCTGGATTTGGACGACCAAAATTGAAACAGATCATAGGATATTCCATTCCTTGTCTTTCTGAATGTACAGAAATAGCTTTTGGGTAAGGGTAATCAAATGTTAATTTAGAATACTCCACGAGCGTTGTAGCTACTGCTCTTGTAGAATGCTCTTCCCATAAAGGGTTTCCTTCTTTTGGATACAATGAAACAGCCATCACTGTTTTACCGTTCACATTGGTTGCCATGGCATCCCAGAGATACTTTCTGGAGGAAGCAAAAGCAAAATCCCTTACATTTTTGGCTTTAAATTTCCAAGTTTTTGTACCAGTCGCACGTTCTTTTTCAGCTTTTTCAGCTTCGGCTTGTGTGACAATAAAAACAGGATCTTTATATGATTTTCTTGCTTTATTCCAACGCTTACGTTGTTCTTTAGTTAACACATTTTTCTCATTCTGCAATACACCTGTTGCATCTAAAATATGGTCTGAAGGGACCGTTAAATTCACTTCATAATCTCCAAATTCTAAAGCCCATTCCGAACGTCCCCAAAATTGCATATTTTGCCATCCTTCAACGTTATTGTATACCGCTAATCTTGGAAAAAATTGTGCAATTGTATAGTTATTGTTTCCATCAGGAAAAGTCTCTAAACCAGACCGTCCTCCGTCTTTATTGATATCGTTAATTTTATAATTCCATTGTATGGAAAATTTAAAAGTACCTCCCGATGCAAGTGGTTTTGGTAAATTAATACGCATCATCGTTCTATGAATAAAATGAGACAAGGGTTTGCCATCGCTTTCTACTTTTTCGATATTGAAACCAAATCCGCTTTTTTTATCCATGTATGTTTCTTGGAATTTTTTGGGACTCATGTACAAACTGACGCTTGTCGATTTTGTCAAAGGAGTTTCAGAGTCATCTGCTCTCATATTTTGATCTAGTTGAACCCATAAATAGTCTAATTTATCTTTAGAATTATTATGATAGGTTATTTTTTCATGACCATAAATTTTGTTTGCACTTTCGTCCAAACGAATGTCCATGACATAGTCTACCTTTTGTTGGCTATATTGATGTCCTGGAGCTCCCGATGCAGTATGCTGGTCATTTGGAGTTGCCAAAACATCCTTTAGTTGTCTGAATTTATTTTGATCAATATGGCCTTGTTTTTTTTGACTTTTAATTTCTTTTTCTTGGGCAAAGTTTGCAGTAATAGAAAAGAATAAGGAAAATAGTATTAAATATATTTTTTTCATGAAAATTAAGTATAATTATTTTGAATAAAATTACTGATAAGAAAAAGAATATGTATTGTAAACGTAAAGTTTTAACAAACCTTTATCAAAAATTATGAAGCATAAAAAAAGCGAACTTATTCAAGTTCACTTTTTATTTTAAAGATTCGAATAAAACCTATCCTTTTATCTTACGTTTAAATTTTTCAAATTTATTTTTATCTTCTTTTGGCCAACTATTATTAGAAGTATTTACATCTGCTGTTTCTTGATTCGGATCGATGGTTATTTTAGTAATTTCTTTGCTGCTAGAGAAGACTTTGGTTATTTCTTTGTCATTAAATCTCCAAATTTGTGCAGGATATACTTTTCGTTCTTTAGTTCCATCTTTATAGGTGTAATACACAATAATCGGCATTACGAGCCCCCCTGGTTTGTTGTACGTAATTTCGTAATGAAATTTTGAATTACTGTCCTTATCGTCACCAAAACCTAACCCTTTTGTAGTGTCCTCTATAAAACGAACCTCATTTTCTTTGGTTTTTGTGTGGAATTTTTTCACATTTTTGATTCCAATATCTGTGACGTCTGTGGTGTAAAACCAACCTCTCCAAAACCAATCTAGGTCAATTCCAGAGGCATCTTCCATCGTTCTGAAAAAATCTGCTGGAGTTGGATGTTTAAACATCCATCTTTGAGAATAGGTTCTAAAAGCGTGGTCAAATAATTCAGGTCCCATGATGGTTTCTCTTAAAATCCACAAAGCAGTTGCGGGTTTTCCATAAGCATTGCTCCCAAAACTATATACATTATCTCCTTTGGTCATGATGGGTGCAATTTTAGATTGGTCTCCATTCATGTACTTTATAATGTTTTTTGGATATCCTCTTGTAATTGGAAAATCTTTATCATACGCTAATTCAGCCAACATTTCTACATAAGAGTTTAACCCTTCATCCATCCATGTCCATTGTCTTTCATCAGAATTTACAATCATCGGAAAAAAGTTATGACCCACCTCATGAATGGTGACTTTGATCATTCTGTATTTAGTTCTATCAGAATAGGTTCCATCTGCATTTGGTCTTCCTGGATTAAAACAAATTTGTGGATATTCCATACCCATTTGTCCGTCTACGGAAATAGCCTTGTGATATGGATAGTCGAATGTATATTTTGAATATGTTTTTAATGTCTGTGCTACTGCTCTTGTAGAGTGTTCCCCATACAATGGATTTGCTTCCTTAGAATACAAAGAATATGCCATTACAGTTTTACCATTGATATCTACCGCCATTGCATCCCAAATAAATTTTCTTGAGCTTGCAAATGCATAATCTCTGACATTTTTTGCTTCAAATTTCCAAGTTTTGGTAGCGGAAGATTTACTTTTCTCAATCTTAGTCGCTTCTTCTTGTGTACGAATAAGTACAGGTTGATCAAAAGTGTTTTTTGCTTTGGCCAACCTTTTTAATTCTTTTCTAGACAAAACTTCGCTTTCGTTTTGTAATACTCCAGTTGCACCAAGCATATGATCTTTTGGTGTAGTGATATGAACGGTGTAATCTCCAAACTCTAGTGCAAATTCACTTCTTCCCCAAAATTGGTCATTTTGCCATCCCTCAACATTATCATACACACACAATCTTGGAAAAAACTGTGCAATTACATAATTGTTATTTCCGTTTTCTGCAAAATGTTCGTAACCAGATCTACCTCCGATTTCTCTGTGGTTATTGATATTATACCACCAGTTAATTTTAAATGAAAAAGTCTTCCCAGCTGCCAATGGTTCTGGTAAATTAATTCTCATCATTGTTTGGTTGATTGTATGCGACAAATTACTATTGTCTAGGTTGGTTACGCTTATGATATTAAAACCTCCGTCAAAAGGTGTTTTTGGATATTTAAGATTAAAACTCTTTACAGGCATACTATTAGGGATTTTAGAGGGTTGTATGTCTGGGGTTTTAGAATCTTTAGCCCTCATGTTCTGATCCAATTGTACCCATAAATAAGCCAATTCATCTTTAGAGTTATTATGATACACTATGGTTTCTTTCCCTGATATTCTTTTGTTTTCGTCGTCTAAAACAATATCCATCACATAATCTACTTTTTGCTGTGTATAGTTTACACCTGGAGCACCTGAAGCAGTTCGCTGACTATTGGGTGTGGAAAATTGATCTTTGAGTTGTTTGAATTTATTTTGATTGGTATGCCCTTGAAGACCTTGTTTGATTTTTTTTTCTTGAGCAAATACAGTGGTTCCAATAAAAAAAATGCTCAATAAAAATAAAGTACTGTTTTTCATATATTCTTACATTAAATTAAATACAAATTAATAATAGGGATTTAAAAGGTTAAAGCTATAAAAATTTTAACAAACCTTTTGTTTTTTTAGCAGTTAATAACAGACTTTGGTACTTATTATAAATTTTTGTTTTGAGTAAGTTTTCTTGCTTTGGAAAATAAGTTGTTAATATGGTATTCTCGACTTCTAGACTCGTTATGCCGTCTATATTTTCAACTTCTAAATAAAAATAAACCAAATCTCCGTCATATTCTTTTCCGATATAGTTGTATTCTCTTGGAAAATCATTAATTTTTAAATGAAGTTTTTCCTTTAAATATTTTTTAAAATAATCATCATTATTCTTTAACTCTTGGTTGGATGCGAGTTGTAAATCGATTTGATATTTTTTGTTTAAGGCAATTTCGATATCATCCATAAAAACATTTATTGATATTTGAATGGAGCGTGATTCATTCTTATACTCGATCTGAGTGAGACTCAAATAATATTTATGAGGAGAGAAGGAGAGGAGTGGAATAATAAATAGAAGCAGTAACAATTTTTGAATATTCATAGTAAAATAAAAATAGTAAGTTAGCCAAATTAGTCTTTTTTTATGATTTTCAAGTAGCTAATACTCTCTTTTTTAAAGATTTTTATAAGTTCTAAAAGCTTGTTTTCTGCATGAAGTTTCTCTACACCCAGAGGATTGCAATATTCTAAAAAATGGAAGTAATTTTCTACAGGTATTTGTAATTTTTCAAAGAAGAATTTTTCACCAAGTTCAGAGAGAACTCTATATGGAAAAGCTTTTTGAGTTGCTAATTTTTTTCGCAGTGCCCAGAGGCGCTTAGAATATTTAAATGAGATATTAACGCTAGCTCCTACACCACTTAAAGGCATTGTTGAAGGATTTTTCACAAGTTGAGGACGGACTCTCTGGTCTGTATAATCATCTGCTTCAACAATTTTCATATTAACTTTAGAAAAATCCATTATATTTCTTAGCATCGAATCTTTTTTATTAGTAGGTACATCTTTAATGTCAATCCCCAAGCGACCTGTTAAATAATGTCTTTTTAGATCGAATTCGTCCAAAACATAGGTATTCGATTTTAATTCAATTTTTAAGGTCTTCTGATCAATAATTTTTTTAGAGATGATGATTTTTTTGGTGGTATGCTGTATGGATGAGATTCGTAATGAATCTCCTTTAGAAACAAAGATTCTAAAACGACCGTTGTCAGAAGAAAAGGTACCTTGATTTGTCGTTAAATTTATAATATTTGCATTTTTAATGATTCCAAGAGAGTCAATTAAATCTCCAGTAATCAACACGTTCCTTTCTTGAGAAAAGCTGTAGGTAGTGATGGTAAATAAGCTTATGAAAAATATTTTTTTTAACACGTGCGATTTTTATTTTTCCGATCGTTTTGTTTTATGAAATTTAGAAAGGAAAGCAGTTTTTCTTTTATCAATCAACACAGATCAACATTATAAGTTTAAAAATACAACTTATTTTTTATTTCCTTGAAAGAACTAGAATTTATTCTTGAAAAGGTATGAAGTGGTTGTGTCTTTTTATTTTTCCAATACGATATTCAGAGTGCCCTCAATAGTTGCAGCTTCTCCCATAATAGTTCTCGTTTCATTAACTTGTGTCGATAGTTTTAAAGAATTAGTGAAAAACCCTTCAATACTAAAGACAAGTTCAGGCTGACGAGCTATTGTAATTGTGTTGACAGTATTTAATTTCCAACCCAAACTGCTAATGGAATCTATATTTGTGTCAAAGATTTGATCTATAATATTTGTTGTTGTTGAGTGTGAAATGGTTATTTCAGAAGTTAACCTACCCTCTACGCTGACCATTTTTGGATTATCAGCACACAAAAAAACCATGTCTGTATCTTTTAAATTGATGGAACAATTTCTTGAAATAGTATCTCCTTGTTTTGAAACAGTCTTTATAGTGCCACCTTCCATAGTCATAGAAGTAAGGTTCCAGTTTCCAATTAAATCACTTTCAGTGATGGGTTCGTTAGTTGTTTTGTTGACTTCACAGGCTAGTAAAATAGCTATAGAGGTAAGTAGTAATAAGATTTTAGTTTTCATAGTTTAGGGGTTAATAGTTAAAAATCAGTACAATATAATTCTATTCAAAGATATGTTTTTTTTTAAAGCATAAGGTTGGGTGTATTTTAACAAAGTCAGTTTTTTATTGTTATTTTTGGAGACATGAAAAAAATGATCATTGCAAGTACCTCCTCAGTTTATAAAAGTAGTTACTTAGAGTATTTAATGCCAACACTTTCTCACTTCTTTAAAGATATTACCACGGTTCTTTTTATTCCCTACGCAAGGCCCAGTGGAATTTCATACTCCCAGTATACGACAATTGTTAAAAAATCTTTTGAAGTAATAAATATTGCTGTTAAAGGGATTCACGAATTTAAAAATCCAACAGAGGCACTTCAGAGTGCTGAGGCAATTTTTACTGGCGGTGGAAATACTTTTGAATTACTGAATCAACTATATGAAAATGATATTCTACATGTTTTAAGAGAAGTAATAGATTCTGGAATACCTTACCTTGGGACAAGTGCAGGAAGTAATCTCTGTGGCGTTTCTATAAAAAACACGAATGATATGCCAATTGTGTATCCTCCGAGCTTTAGGTCTTTAAATGTGATTCCATTTAACATCAATGCCCATTATTTAGATCCAATTAAAGGGTCTACACACATGGGGGAGACAAGAGAAACCCGTATTAAAGAATTTCATGTTTTTAATGAGACACCAGTTCTCGGTTTGCGCGAAGGAAGTTGGTTAGAAGTTATTGATCATACGATTACGCTAAAAGGAGACTACACAGCTCGCTTATTTTTACAAAATCAAAAACCTATAGAACTAGAAAGTGGGGTAGAAGTGATCGTCTAGTAGGTTTGAAAAGTTTAGCGGTATGTTTTTGACGTTTACGAATCGTTACTTAATAACCTACATAGTCTACAATCTCCAATCCGTATCCAATCATTCCCACCCGTTTTGCTTGTTCTGTATTGGTAATTAGCCTTAATTTACTAATATTCAAATCATGTAAAATTTGTGCTCCAATTCCAAAATCTCTTTGGTCCATTTTAATTGCTGAAGCTTTCATATCTCCCTTGAGTTGTCCTTCTTTTAAGGTCGCTAATCTGCTTAATAAATTTTGAGATTGATTTTGTTGATTGATAAAAATAATGGCACCTTTTCCTTGATCGTTGATAACCTGAAACATTTTGTCCAATTTTTTATCGGCATCATTCGTTAGCGTTCCTAAAATATCGTTATTTACCAATGTAGAATTTACTCTTGTTATTACGGGTTCATTTTTATTCCAAGAACCCTTTGTTAGAGCAATATGAACTTGACTATTATTTGTTTGTTGGTATGCTTTTAGTCTAAATTCTCCAAATCTAGTTTTGATATTAAAGTCTTCCTTTATTTCAATTAATGAGTCATGCTCCATTC
>Ga0209716_1001779_pt1 | contig 15298 bp, 21 predicted proteins | sample COGITO_mtgs_1205_FD_184811 | JGI IMG/M metagenome (GOLD analysis project Ga0209716, IMG submission 184811) | Pelagic marine microbial communities from North Sea - COGITO_mtgs_120531 (SPAdes) (version 2) | ecosystem: Environmental > Aquatic > Marine > Epipelagic ...
GGCTCAAACTGCTTAATTTGCTCTAATAGCTTGTCGGTTAGATCTCCTGCTAAAATCTCTGGATAGGCAGGAATATCATAAATCGGTTTCTTTGGATAAATTTCCGAACATTGACCTCCAGGCTGAGGTAAGGCGTCAATAAGATGGCATCTAAGCTTTAATAAACCGGCTTCAAAAACAGTGAACAGCCCTGTGGGTCCTGCTCCAATAATTAGAATATCTGTTGTAATCATTAATTTAAAAATAAAAATTGAGTGTAAACGGGTTCGTTAACAAACTCTATTTTGCATGATAAAAATCATCTCCAGGTTAAACAACGTTAATAACCTCCTCAATCTGTGGTGCATATTTTTTGATCGTCGCTTCTACACCGTTTTTTAATGTCATTTGATTTACAGAGCAACCTGTACACGCTCCTTCTAACTGAACTTTTACAACAACTCCTTCTATAGAGAGTAATTTAATATTCCCTCCATCACTCATTAAAAAAGGACGAATTTCATTCAGTGCTTTTTCAACATTACTTAATGTTTCGTGTTCTGTCATATCTTTTACTTTTTTACTGCGCTACAGCCGCTCATCGTTGTGATTCTCACAACTTCTGTAGGTGGCAAATTTTTATTTCTTTTTAACAATTCTGAAACCATTTCTTTTGTAATATCACTAAATGATTTTTCCAAAAGGGTTCCATCTTGTAAAGCGACGGGGCGTCCAACATCTCCTGCTTCTCGAATACTTTGAACCAAAGGGACTTCTCCTAAAAATTTAGTTTGAATATCTTCAGCCAAATTTTTTGCTCCATCTTGGCCAAAGATATAATATTTATTGTTTGGAAGCTCTTCGGGAGTAAAATACGACATGTTTTCAACAATGCCCAACACCGGAACATTGATACTTTCTTGTTGAAACATTGCGACTCCTTTTTTTGCATCTGCGAGTGCAATATTTTGTGGCGTACTTACAATAAGCGCTCCATTGATTGGCAATGCTTGAACAATTGACAAATGAACATCGCCCGTTCCTGGAGGTAAATCAATCAATAAGAAATCTAATTCACCCCAATCTGCATCAAAAATTAATTGATTCAAAGCTTTAGAAGCCATAGGGCCTCTCCAAATTACTGCCTGGTTTGGATTTGTAAAAAACCCTAGAGACAACAATTTTACGCCGTAATTTTCAACTGGTTTCATTTTTGAACGACCATCAACATTTACAGAAAGCGGTCTTACTTTTTCAACATCAAACATAATATGTTGTGATGGTCCGTATATATCTGCATCTAAAACCCCTACGCTAAAACCCATTTTAGCTAGAGAAATAGCCGTATTTGCTGTCACAGTAGATTTTCCTACTCCTCCTTTTCCAGAGGCGATTGCTATGATATTTTTGATCGAAGGAATCTCTTTTCCTCGAATTTGATTTGAAGCTTCTTTTTGGACCGGTTTTTCCACCGTTACATTAATTTTCACATCAATTTTTTCATCAATCGTTGTTTTAATTGCCCTAGTAATTTCAGATTCAATTTTCTTTTTTGCTTGTAACGTTGGGTTATTAATTACAACATCTATAAGCACCTCATTCCCGAAGGTTACTACATTTGTAACGTTCTTGTTTTCAATTAAACTTTTCCCTTCTCCCGGGGCTGTAATTGTTTCTAAGGCTTTATATATATCTTGTTTTTTAAAACTCATTTTTTGAGATTTTAATTCGGATTAATTCTAAATTACAAAGATACTCGTAAAATTAGTTTTGAAGAAATACTCGTCTTAAATTCCTGCTAAAGTTTAAAATTTAATTGATCCCTCTATAATTAAGAAAAAGTGAGTCGTAGATTAACTAAAAATTCTTACGGATATAAAATTCTAAAAGACCCTAGTTCATGACAGTTCCTTTAGAGGATTCCAAAAGATCTTTTCAAAATCTTGTATTTGATTGTCAACAACAATAATTTTCTCATTTTCTAGAAGTTGTTGCATTAAGTTCGTTCCTCCAAAATGATGTTTACCGGTAAGAACTCCTTTTCTATTAACGACCCTATGTGCGGGTATGTCCTCTAAATGGTGTGCTTTGTTCATTGCCCAACCTACCATTCTTGCAGATCTAGCTGCTCCTAGATAAATTGCAATAGCTCCGTAGCTTGTAACTCTTCCGTAGGGGATTAAACGAGCTACTTCATATACTTTTTTAAAAAAATTATCTGTTTCTTTCACAAAGTGAAGATATAAAAACCTACTAATACTTCAATCTAAATTGAATATAGGTAATTGGTTTTCCTACTTGTAAATATTGATTCTCGTAAAAAGTTTGTGTTTCTGTAACCTCTTTAGGAGATCCTTCGTTTTTGTATACGTTATGGTTTGCATTCAAAATCTCATGACCTTCTCCATGTAATAATCCTAAGGTATATCCATGCATGAACTCACTGTCAGTTTTTAAGTTCATGAGTCCGTCTTTCTTTAATACCTGATGATATTTTTTCATGAAATCAGAATTCGTCATTCTGTGTTTTGTTCGCTTATATTTTATTTGCGGGTCTGGAAAAGTAATCCAAATTTCAGAGACTTCATTTTTAGCAAAAATAAAATCAACCAACTCTATTTGTGTTCTTACAAAAGCGACATTCTCTAAATTTTCTTCAATTGCCGTCTTAGCACCCCTCCAAAAACGAGCCCCTTTTATGTCTATTCCAATAAAATTTTTTTGTGGGTTTTTTTGAGCCAATGCAATGGTGTATTCTCCTTTACCACAGCCTAACTCAACAACAATAGGATTGTTGTTTCCAAAAAAAGAATGCCATCCCCCTTTGTGAATGAAGTTAGTCACTACTTCTTCTCTTGATGGTTGAATCACATTTTTAAACGTTTCGTTTTCCTTGAAACGTTTTAATTTATTTTTACTTCCCAATATAAAAACTATGCTTTATCTTCTGTTCCTTCTCTTTTAAATTTATAGGACTCTTTCATCCAATAACGTAAAAGAAATAGAAAGACAATTAGAAAAAGCCAATTAACTCCATTTGAAATCCACCATCCAAATTCTCTTAGAGCTAAATCTGAACGTAATTGATTAAAAGGGATAAATAAATACTCTGTAAATAAAGTACCAATCCATCTAAAAATATTGCTTGCTATCATAACTTAATTATCTTTACACTGCAAAAATAATAAAAGAAACAATGCTAGCCAATTTTTTGGAGAAATCTAAACCAATCAATTTCATCGTCTATTTAGGACTGTTCTTTTGTTTTTTTTTCGGAAAGATTACTTTTACACTATTTAGCGGTGACATCAGTCTGTATAAGGCCTTTGAAAGTATTTTGTTTATATTTCTTTTTCTATCTGTTTTCTTCTTTTTCAACTTTATTGTTACCAAAAATAAGCTAACGCTAGATCATTCCTATGCATTTTATCTCTTTACACTAGCAGTAACACTTTTTTTTTCAGCTCTTTTTGATTTTAAATCAATAACGCTAGTAATCATCTACCTTCTCTTTTTAAGAAAAGCCTACAGCCTTCGTTCTTCGAAAAACATGATTCAAAAAATATTTGACGGTGGTTTTTGGCTTGGCATTATGTTCCTTTTAGAACCATTTTCAATTCTTTTTTCGATTGTTCTGTATGTCGCTATTTTAGCTTACCAAAAAATAACCGTCAACACCATCATCTCTCCTATTATTGGATTTGTTGCTCCTTTGTCTGTTTATTTCACCTACCTACTGTGGAATAATTCGCCTGAAAAGTTTAATAATCTATTTGACTTTATCTCTGTTCATCCTCTTTTTATTTATAATGAAAATTATACTTTATGGATCTTTGGGGTTTTTCTTTTTTTAACCCTACTCTCTATTTTATTGAAATCGCCCAAAGTACTTTCAATCAATGATTATTTTAAAAAAAGTTGGATTGTTTTAATTATAAACTCACTTATTGCTGTTGTTTTTGCACTACTTGTCAGTGAAAAAAATGGATCAGAAATTATTTTCTTTTTAATTCCAGGGTGTATCATTATTGCAAATGGATTTGAGGTTGTTAAAAAAAGAATCCTAAAAAACATCTTATTTGGGTTGCTGCTATTAGGAACAATTGTAACTTTGTACTTCCTATAGTTTAACTCCAAAAGCCAAATCTCCGGCATCTCCAAGACCAGGAACAATGTATCCTTTGCTATTTAATTTATCGTCTATAGCGGCAATCCACAGGTGGGTGTTTTCTGGGAATTTATCCTCTAAAAATTGAATCCCTTCTGTAGCGCCAATGACCACAATAAGATGAATTTCTTTAGGAGTTCCTTGTTGCTGAATAGCTTCTAAAACAGCAACTAAGGATTGACCAGTTGCCAACATAGGATCTGCCAACAACAATGTCTTATTTTCGATAGAGGGTGCCGCAAAATATTCTACCGCTATTTCAAACTCTTCATTGTTATTTGGATGATGACGGTAGGCTGAAATAAAAGCATTTTCAACACCATCAAAGTAATTTAATACCCCTTGATGTAAGGGCAATCCTGCTCTTAAAACAGAACACAAAACAATCTCATTTATAGGCAACTGTCCCTTCTTTTTTCCAAGAGGAGTGTTGGTGTAAACCTCAGAGTAAGAGAGCTTCTTACTTAATTCATACCCTAAGACCTCTCCAATTCTTTCGATATTTCTTCTGAATCGCATTGCATCTTTTTGAATATTTTCATCTCTTATCTCGGCAATAAAGGTGTTTAAAATTGAGTTTGAACTGCCTATGTGGTGTATCTCCATTGTATCTGTTTAATTTACAAATGTAGTTTCTTTGAATTTAATGAAATATCAGACGACTCAATTACAACTTCGAGAGAATTAAAAAAATGTAATTCCGCAAACAAGTTTTTTTCTAAGAGAATAGTTGGGTTCTCTGCAAAAAAATAATTCCATCACTCTGGTGAATACTTTTATGAAAATAAGCGTGCTTTACACTACTGTATTTAGTTGGCAAACAAGTAAAAAAATTCGTTAAATAAAAACTATCTTTGCTCTTCATACTAAACGTTTATTTTATGATTCAATCCATGACGGGTTATGGTAAAACTGTATTACAATTACCAACGAAAAAAGTAACCATAGAAATTAAATCTTTGAATAGTAAAAATCTTGATTTAAACGTCAGAATCCCCTCTTATTACAAAGAAAAAGAATTAGCTGTTCGCAAAAAATTAGCCAGTGCTTTGGTTCGAGGTAAAGTCGACTTTTCAATTTATGTAGAAATGACTGCAGAGGAAACCTCTACGACGTTGAATCACGGAGTGGTAAAACAGTACCTTGAAGAATTGAGAAATATGGTTCAAACAGAAACATCTAATGAAGTTGAATTACTAAAAATGGCAGTAAGAATGCCTGATGCCCTAAAAACAGAGCATGAAGAATTAGATGAAAACGAATGGAGCCTCATTGATGAACACATAGAAATAGCTATTCAAGAAATTATACAGTACAGAATGGATGAAGCTGCGTCTTTAGAAGTAGACTTTAAAGAAAGAATTGCCAACATAAAAACCTATTTAAAAGAAGTAAAATCCTTAGACGGAGATCGAATTGAAAATGTAAAAACACGTTTGAAAAAAGCGATTGATGATTTAAAAGTAGAAACAGATGAAAATCGTTTTGAACAGGAATTAATCTACTATCTAGAAAAACTAGATATCAATGAAGAAAAAGTTCGTTTGGCAAATCATCTGGATTATTTTTTAGAAACATTAGCTCTAGAAAATTCAAATGGAAAGAAATTAGGGTTTATTGTTCAAGAAATGGGAAGAGAAATAAACACAACAGGTTCTAAAGCTAATTTTGCTCCTATGCAAAAAGCAGTCATTCAAATGAAAAATGAATTAGAACAAATTAAAGAACAGATTTTAAACGTATTGTAAATGTCAGAGTTCAAAGGAAAATTAATTGTCTTTTCTGCACCCTCAGGTTCGGGTAAAACAACAATTGTACGTCACCTATTAAAACAAGAGCCGTTTAATTTAGCGTTTTCTGTTTCTGCCACTTCCAGAGACCCAAGGGGTTTTGAAAAAGATGGGGAAGATTATTATTTTATATCCTTGAGAGAATTTAAAGACAATATTAAAGCAGATGCTTTTTTGGAATGGGAAGAAGTATATAGAGACAACTTTTATGGAACTTTAAAAAGTGAAATTGAACGCATTTGGAAATTAAAAAAACACGTTATTTTTGATATTGATGTTGTTGGTGGGTTGAGAATTAAAAATAAATACCCCAAAGAAACCTTAGCTGTTTTTGTAAAACCGCCAAGTGTAGATGAATTAAAAATTCGTTTAAAAAAACGTTCAACAGAGAGTGAAGACAAAATAAATATGCGAATCGCTAAAGCATCGGTTGAATTAGCGACTGCACCACAATTTGATACGATTATTAAAAATTACGAATTAGAAACTGCTTTAAAAGAAGCCGAGCATTTAGTTCGTAATTTTTTAGAATTGAAATAAAGGAAAGAAACTGTTGAAAAATGCACCCTTCTTTTAAGCCATAAGTATGAAAAAAATAGGTTTATATTTCGGAACATTCAATCCAATTCATGCTGGACATCTAATCATTGCCAATCACATGGTTGAATATTCAGATTTAGATGAGATTTGGATGGTTGTAACCCCACACAACCCTTTTAAAAATAAAAGTTCTTTACTCGATAATCATCATCGTTTTGAAATGGTTTACAAAGCAACAGAAGCCTATGAAAAAATTAAACCTTCTGATATTGAGTTTAAATTACCGCAACCAAACTATACGGTTTATACCTTAGCTCATGTCTCAGAAGCATACCCAAAGAATGAATTTTGTTTAATCATGGGAGTAGACAATCTGAAAAGTTTACACAAATGGAAGAACTACCAAACTATTTTAGAACACCATCATATCTATGTATATCCGAGAATTAGTTTAGGGGAAATTGCGCATGATTTTAAAAATCACCCAAAAATCCATAGAGTAGATGCCCCAATTATTGAAATTTCTTCTACAATGATTAGAAATGGAATTAAAAAACAAAAAAACATACAACCTCTGTTGTCAAAAGAGGTATGGAAATACCTAGATGAAATGAATTTTTACAAAAAATAATTTCACTTAAAAATGGTTGTATATTTGCTGAACGTCAAATAAAAATTTGTGGCAAAAAAAGATAAAAAGAAGACAAAGTTAAAACAAAAACTAACCGATAAGTACCGGTTAGTTGTTTTAAATGAAGACAACTTTGAAGAACGTTTTTCGTTAAAACTCTCTCGATTAAATGTATTTGTTTTTGGAGGGTTTTTCTCTATTTTATTAATTGCTGCAACAGGAATATTAATCGCTTTTACTCCGCTAAAAGAGTATATTCCTGGATATTCTCCATCTACATTAATAAGAAAGGCTACTAAATTAAACCTTGAAGCTGATTCTTTAAAAATAAAATTAACTCTTTTAGAAAATTACACCAAAGCATTAAAAACTGTTTTATCAGGAGAGGTCGAACCTGAATATATAGATTCTATTAAGACAAAGGTAAGAAGCCGTAAAATTGACGAGCGAGAATTAAACGCCACAAAAAAAGACTCATTATTCAGAGAAAAAGTAGACCAAAAAACTCGTTTTTCAATAGAAAAAAACACAAAAAGCACTGTTAAAGTTGTGTTTTTTGCTCCTTTAAAAGGAGCTATTTCACAAGATTTTGAAGCTTCTTCCAATCACTTTGCTGTCGATATTACAGCTAAAAAAGGCGATCCAATTAAGGCAATAGCAGAGGGTACTGTTATTTTTTCTGGATGGACCATAGAAACAGGATATGTTCTCATTTTAAAACATGCGAATGAATATATTTCTACCTACAAGCACAACGGAAACCTATTGAAAAAACAAGGCGATTTTGTAAAATCTGGAGAAGTAATTGCTACCGTTGGTTCTAGCGGAAAACTAACCACAGGACCTCATTTACATTTTGAACTTTGGAGTGGAGGTTATGCCGTAAATCCAATAAATTTTATAGACTTTAAATAATGAGTATCAAATCATTTTTCGCAATTCCTTTTGCTAAAATAGCCACTAGAAAGGTTTTTAAATGGGCAGAAAAACCTCATAAAACACAAGAGAAGGTTTTTAAACACCTTCTTTCTAAAGGAGGAAAAACCGCTTTTGGAAAAGATCATAATTTTGATATTATTACTAATTATGAAGATTTTAAAAAAGAAGTTTCAGTTACAGATTACGAAGGTTTAAAAACCTATGTTGATCGAGTTGTTGCTGGGGAATCTGATGTTCTTTGGACCGGAAAACCTCTTTATTTTGCAAAAACTTCTGGAACAACTTCTGGCGCTAAATACATCCCAATCACAAAAGAATCGATGCCTACACATATCAAAGCTGCTCGAAATGCGCTATTATTTTATATCGCAGAAAAAAAAGAGGCCAGTTTTGTCGATGGAAAAATGATTTTTTTACAAGGAAGTCCCGTTTTAAGTGACAAAAACGGCGTAAAACTTGGTAGATTAAGTGGTATTGTTGCTCATTATGTCCCTCAATATTTATTAAAAAACAGATTGCCAAGTTGGGAAACCAACTGTATAGAAGATTGGGAAACAAAAGTCAATGCAATTGTTGAAGAAACCATCAACGAAGATATGTCCGTAATAAGCGGTATTCCTTCTTGGGTTCAAATGTATTTTGAAAAACTCATCGATAAGACAGGTAAATCGATTTCAGAATTGTTTCCGAACTTCAATTTTTTCATTTATGGAGGTGTAAATTTTGAACCTTACAAAAACAAATTCGAGAGTTTAATTGGTAAAAAAATCGATTATATAGAATTATACCCTGCTTCAGAAGGGTTTATTGCCTTTCAAGATTCTCAAACAGAAAAAGGAATGTTGCTGCAATTAGATTCAGGTATTTTTTACGAGTTTATCCCAGCAACTGAATTTTTTAATGAAGACCCAACCAGAATTTGCATAAAGGACGTAAAAGTTGGTGTAAATTACGTTATTATCTTAAACACGACAGCCGGCCTTTGGGGGTACAATATTGGAGATACTGTAGAGTTTACCTCAACAAAACCCTATCGCATCAAGGTTACTGGAAGAATCAAACATTTTATTTCTGCTTTTGGCGAACATGTCATTGGAAAAGAAGTAGAAAAAGCATTGAATGATTCCATTTTAGGGACAACGATCAACATTAGTGAATTTACAGTGGCGCCACAAGTAAATCCTGAAAATGGATTGCCTTATCATGAATGGTTTATAGAATTTGAAGATGAACCAGAAAATTTAGATACTTTTGCAGCTAAAATTGATGCTTCTATGCAAATGCAAAATATTTATTATTTCGATTTAATTGAAGGCAAAGTTTTGCGGCCACTTATCATCAGAAAAGTAAACAAAGGTGGGTTTCACGCCTATATGAAATCTATTGGCAAATTTGGAGGACAAAATAAGATTCCGCAATTATCTGATACTAGAAAAATTGCAGATGTTTTACATAATTATCTAATTAAAGATTAACAAAATGGGAGGAGATTTTTTATTTACAGGATTGGCAATAGGGCTAGTTATTGTTTACTTTTACAATAAATATAAAAACAACAAATACAGAAACAAACGTTAATGAGCACAATTAGAATTACCAAACAATTTAATTTTGAAACAGGGCATGCCTTATATGGTTATGATGGAAAATGTAAAAACATTCACGGCCACTCTTACAAGCTTTCTGTAACGGTTTCTGGAAAACCAATCGAAGATCATACCAATGTAAAATTTGGAATGGTCATTGATTTTGGTGATTTAAAGAAAATCGTTAATGAAGAAATTGTAGATGTTTTTGATCATGCTACAGTATTTAATAAAAATACGCCTCATCTTGAATTGGCAAATGAACTCATAAAAAGAGACCATCATGTTATTTTAGTTGACTATCAGCCAACAAGTGAAATGTTGGTGATTGATTTTGCTGAAAAAATTAAAAAAAGATTGTCTAAAAATATTAAATTGCATTCTCTCAAGCTTCAAGAAACAGAAACATGTTTTGCAGAGTGGTTTGCACATGAAAATTAATTTTTGTAAAAAAAGCCAACTGCTTAAAGATATTATTAACTCTTAAAAATTAAATCTTATGAGATTTTTTAAATTTATTATCGTACTATTTATTTCAGCCCTAATTACTAACTGTAGCAGCAGTGATTCTGAAGAGTCAACAATTATTTTGTCAAATACGAATATTGCTGGATCGTACAGTATTACTAGTTTAAATACAGATATGAAAGTAACCTCAGTAACGCAGGTTGGAGGTGTTTCAGTTCCACTTGATGTTGCTACTGCTTCAAATAACGGAGATACTTTTCAAATTGATTTTCAGCTTGAAGAAAATGGCTCTTTTAAAGCAATTGGGCAATTTAGAATGATTTCTAAAGTAACTCCAGCTATTGGAAACCCCGAAACAGAAACTGTCATATTAGATATTGATACCTCTGGAACTTTTGATGTAGATACAACAAACAATACGATTCAATTTAATGTCTCTTTTGGTGATTTCTTAAGCGGAACCTTCAATATAACTACATTCAATGAAACCGTTCTTATTTTGTATCAAGAAACGGAAGAAACGGAAGACTCCATAACAACAGAGATGGAGACATCTATTAGCTTTGTAAGAAACTAATTTAAAGCAAACATAAAAAGAAAGGCAGTCTAAATTAGACTGCCTTTTTTTTAAAACACTAAAAAGGAATCTCTTATTTTCCGTTAAAAGTATTCATTGTATTGGCCAACCCCGCAGTTCCAAAAGAGGTGATTATTTTTGCTGCTAATGGCAACTTTTCTATTAATTGACTCGTTTCTTCCTTGGTCCATTCTCCTAGGACAAAATCTACTTGCCTCCCTTTGCTGTAATCTCCCCCAATTCCAAATCTGAAGCGCGCATACTGTTGGGTTTGTAATTTTTCTTGAATATCTTTTAATCCATTATGTCCACCTGCAGAGCCTTTTGCTTTTAATCGAATCGCTCCAAAATCTATATTAACATCATCTGTAACTACTAAAATATTTTCTAAAGAGATGTTCTCTTTATTCATCCAGTATTTCAATGCTTTTCCGCTTAAATTCATAAACGTACTCGGTTTTAAAAGAATAAACGTTCGCCCTTTAACTTTGTAGCTTGCTACATCCCCCAACTTAAGGGTTTCAAATGTAAGGTTGTTTTCTTGAGCAACTTCATCCAAAATTTTAAAGCCAATATTATGTCGGGTATTGGTGTATTTTTCACCAATATTTCCCAAACCAACAATTAAAAATTTCTTCATTAAATCTTCCTTAAATTCAACTTTTGTAACAAATATATTAGAAAAAAAGTTTTTAAAATTCATTTCGTAAAAATACTAAAATAAAAAAAGCGTTACAGACTTGTAACGCTTTTTGTATCATATAATTGTAAAATTTACTCTGCAGCAGTAGCTTCTGTTGTTGCTTCTGTTGCTTCTTCTGTTGCTTCTTCCTCTTCATCTTCAGCTGCGTTACGTGAAGTTCTAACTTGAACAACAACCGTATTGTCTGGATGCATAAATGTATACACCTCATTAAATAAAGAAGAGATTAATAGTTTGCTCCCGATTTTTAATCCAGAAATATCTGCAGATATAAAATCTGGCAAGTTAGACGGCAATGCTTTTACTTTTAATTTACGATTTGTAAAACGCAGAGATCCTCCGTTTAAAACTCCTGGTGAAGTCCCTGTTAACTTTACAGGAATCTTCATTGTAATTTCCTTATTATCAAATAACTGGTAAAAATCTACATGGATAATTTTATCAGTTACTGGGTGAAACTGAATGTCTTGTAAAATCGTTGGTATTTTTTGTCCATCAACGTCAATCGTTGCTGTATAAACGTTTGGAGTGTATACCAAGTTTTTAAACGCTTTTTCTTCTGCTGAAAAGTGTATTGGGTTTTCTCCTCCGTATATAACGCAAGGAACCATACCAGCATTACGTAGGGCTTTCGTTGCTACTTTGCCCACGCTTTCTCTTTTTGATCCTTTAATTGTAATTGATTTCATTACTTTTTTTATTATTTATTTACATTAAAAATTGTCCACTAATTGAAGTATTGTCTTGCACTTTGTGCATAACATCCGCAAATAATGGCGCGCAAGATACTACTTTTATTTTAGATGTCACCTTTTTTAAAGGGATAGTATCAGACACAATGAGCTCTGTTAGAGCAGAATTTTCAATTTTCTCATAAGCATCTCCGGAAAGTATTGGGTGGGTACAAATTGCGCGTACACTCAAAGCCCCTCTTTCTTTCATTAAATTGGCTGCATGGGCTAAGGTTCCTCCGGTATCAATCATATCGTCAACCAAAATAACATTCTTCCCTTTGACATCTCCAATGAGTTCCATATGTGAAATAACATTGGCTTTTTTTCTTTGTTTGTAACAGATTACAACATCTGAATGTAGGTGTTTAGAATACGCATAAGCTCTTTTAGAACCTCCCATGTCTGGAGAAGCAATCGTCAAGTTGTCCAACTTAAGACTGTTTACATAGGGCATAAAAATAGTAGAGGCATATAAATGGTCTACTGGCTTTTCGAAAAAACCTTGAATTTGATCTGCATGTAAATCCATGGTCATAATTCTTGTTGCACCTGCGGTTTGCAATAAATTTGCGACTAACTTTGCACCAATAGCAACTCTAGGTTTGTCTTTTCTATCTTGTCTTGCCCAACCAAAATAAGGCATTACTGCGGTAATATGTCTGGCTGATGCTCTTTTTGCAGCATCCAACATTAATAACATTTCCATTAAGTTGTCTGCTGATGGAAAGGTAGATCCGATTAAGAAAACTCTTCTCCCTCTTACAGATTCTTCGAATGCTGGTTGAAATTCACCGTCATTAAAATGGGTTGTGGTTACTTTTCCTAATTCGTATCCGTACTCTTTGGATATTTTTTCTGCTAGTGTTGTACTTTGAGAACAGGCAAAAAGTTTTGGGGAAAGCTGATTTGAAGACATTTAGTTGTGTTTAGTTGTGTTTAGTTGTTGTGTTTTACAAAAATATAAATTATTTAGTGAGTTTGAATCAAAAATTAGAGATTAAAACTAAAAATATTTATTAGCTTTGCAACGCACTTTAAAATTGCTCGAGTGGCGGAATTGGTAGACGCGCTGGATTCAAAATCCAGTTCTTTCGGGAGTGTGGGTTCGATTCCCACCTCGAGTACAATAAAGAACCCTTAACCCCTTAAATTTCAGGGGCGTAAGGGTTTTTATCTTTCAAGTTAGTACCTAATTTAGTACCTATTATTTTATTTTTAGCTTAATTTATTTGTTTTTGATTCGCTGTATATCATACAATATCAGTAAAAATATTATTTCAATTATTATTCAACTAATTGATTATTAGAATCAATATACTCGCTGACTGTAACAACGTTTAATATACTTTACTGGTGTATCGTTTACAGTTTGAGTATTTAATTGGTTAAACGAGCCAAATAAAATATCTTTTCAATACAAATCAACTATTAAATAAAGAAAATATACTGATTTGACGTAAATCTGCTTTTTTCTATGAATAGTATTCAATTTCAATGATTTCAAAATAAATTCGGAAGTAGCTATATACTTATGTTATTACACGTTAAAAAACATAAGAACATATGCCATTCAATTCAGAAAGTGCCAGTTTAGGAGGTCAGAAATCCAAAAGAGGGAAAAGTTTATCATCAGAGGTTAAAAATCAAATAACAGAGGTTGCAGAGAACTTGATTAGAGCCATTGACATAGCTTCTTTAAACAATAAGGATAAAGTATTATACTTGAAAGCTATAATGCCCTTTATACTGCCTAAAAACGAGAGAATAGAAACCAATCAAATGCCAACGGAATTTCAGATTGAGATTATTAAGTAAAAGAAAAACCTCCTTGAAAGCGAGATTCTTTATTTGATATAATTAAAATACTTAATCCTTTATAAACTTACGAACCGTCTCTTTCTGTTCGTCAATGATTTTTATTATGTATATCCCCTTTGATAATTGTTTTACATTTATTTCTTTAGAAATGGTTTGAGATAATACTAATTTTCCTAACACATTGTATATTGACACTCTTGAAGATGAGGATAATCCTTGAATAAATAATTTGTCATTAGTAGGGTTTGGATAGATTGAAATGTCTAATTGGTTTTGGTCATCAATTCCAAGAGATGATGGTGCCTTATAGAAATAAATATTGTCTATAAATACTGTACCTGAACCTTCAAATTTAAATGCTTTCAACTTATCAATTGGTAATCCTTGATTAGTGAAATCTGACATTGGGATGTTAATTGTTGTCCAGCTATTTGGTTTTAAATCTTTTGCTACAAATCTTTCGTCTGCAGGTTTTACTCCATTTGGTAATGGATAAATATCTATACTTGTTGCATCTGGTGTCCAAACATCTATATTAAGTGTCTCCATTGAAGAAGCATCAATTTCAGACCCTATAACTATACCTTGATAGTTTAAATTAGTATACTGTAATATAGCATCTCCATTTAAATCGAAAGCATTGTATTGTGTATTCTGACCCCAATTTGGATAAAAATCAGTTCCAGCAATATCAGTATAAACATCACTAAATATAGAAATAACATCTTCTTCATTTTTAGCTGGTGGCATTATAGCTGAAGTTATTGGTCCAAGACCAAGACAAGTACCCCAAACTGGTTTATTACTTTCAATTAATGGGGAATTAATACTGAAACTATCAGGTTCTGATGTAATATTTGTAACACACCAACTTGAAATATCTTGGTTAAAAGATGATGCAAGAGAGAACATAGTTCCCATATAATTAACATTGCTAACATCCCAATCTCCAATAGGTTGATTGAAAGATGATGCTTCTCTAAACAAACCAGTCATTATAAATACACTACTCACATCCCAATTTCAATAGGTTGATTAAATGCTGTGGCGCTATAAAACATCTCATTCATAATAGTCACATTACTCACATCCCAAGTTGGCATTGCTCCATATTCACTATCTGAACATAGTCCATCTACTGGATTGGTAGTTAGACATTCGTTTATCGCTTCTTGAAAATTAGCATCTGTAATGGGGGTTTGAGAATATCCAAATATTGAAATGAATACGAGTAAAAAAGTAATTTTCTTCATAATGTTTTCTTATTATGTCAAAAAATTTTATGAACAAATTTAGTGACATTTTCTTAGGATTTAAAATTAAATTCGGAAAAATTTAGTGGGTCTATTCTCTTTTTAAATATGA
>Ga0209716_1001795_pt1 | contig 15231 bp, 15 predicted proteins | sample COGITO_mtgs_1205_FD_184811 | JGI IMG/M metagenome (GOLD analysis project Ga0209716, IMG submission 184811) | Pelagic marine microbial communities from North Sea - COGITO_mtgs_120531 (SPAdes) (version 2) | ecosystem: Environmental > Aquatic > Marine > Epipelagic ...
GATGCTTTTTTGGATGATGGATTGCAAGCGATCAAAAGGACAGACAAAAAAACACAAATAAGACGAATCATTTTTTATTGGGTATTGAGATCAAAAACTTTTTCCATCAATATCCACTTTTCTCCGGGCTCAGCGATGGGTAGTGTTTTTTGATAGGTAGACATCAGTTCTTCCCATTTGAAGACATAGGGATTTTGACGGTCCATTTTGTTTTTCTTTTCAAAGCTGAAACCCTCTTGAACCTCTATGATCATAAAAAGTCGGTCGGCGACATGGAAAATTTGCATATCGTGAATCCCACTGTCTTTTATGCTTTTAATTATTTCTGGCCAAACCTTCTGGTGGTGGGCTCTGTATTGGTCAATTAAAAGGGGATCGTCAACCAAGTCCAGTGCCAGACAATACCTTTTCATATCAGGCTTGTTTAGATATATTTCTTCCATAGTAGGCAATGAATAAAAAGCACAAAAGGGGAAGAAGGAAAGAAAAGTTCACTTCAGATACCCCCATGATTTGAGTGTCATTGACACCACTCCCTCCAAGGTCAATAATCATCCCTTGTAATTTGGGCATTAAGGCACCACCTACTATTGCCATTACCAATCCAGCAGCACCTATTTTAGATTCTTTTTCATCCAAACCTTCCAAAGCAATTCCATAAATAGTGGGGAACATGAGGGACATAAAAAAGGAAATACCTACAAGAGCATAGAGTCCTACAATGCCTTCAATAAAAACAGTTGCTAAAACGCAAACCCCAGCCATAATGGCAAATTGAAATAGTAGTTTTCCAGAATTAATGAATCGCAAAAGATAGGTACCAATGGCTCTTCCAATAAGGAATACGATAAAGCAGACAAATTGATAATTGGCGGCATTCTCGCTGGCAATGCCGATGGCCTCTGCATACTGGTAGATGTAGGTCCAACACATGATTTGTGCCCCTACATAGAATACTTGTGAGAGTAAACCATTACGGTAATTTGTATTTTGAAAAAGACTGCTAAAAGTGTCACCTAAAGGTGCTATTTCTCCATCCTCTTTGGCCTGTGGCATCTTGGAGACAGCAATTAATACAAATACAGCTATGACAACCAATCCCAATATTATATAAGGATCTCGAATCACCATCAGATCAGCGGAACGGATCATTACTTTTTTTGCCGTGTCTAGGGAGCTGAAATTGGTAATATTATCGGATTCTAATTTTTTTAGAACAAACTGTTGGGCGACTAACAGACCCAATATAAGCCCTAATGGATTAAAAGCTTGAGCTAAATTAAGCCTTTGGGTGGCTGTAGACTTGTCTCCCATAGCCAAAATATATGGGTTGGCGGTTGTTTCTAAAAAGGCCAATCCAAAAGTCAGAATGTACAACCCCAAACAGAAAAACCAAAATTGTTCCATTATCGCAGCAGGATAGAAAAGGAGGGCACCTCCAGCATAAAGAGCAAGACCAATGAGTATTCCTACTTTATAGGAGTATTTTCGGACAAATAATGCCGCTGGGAGGGCCATACAGAAATAGCCTCCATAAAAGGCCATTTGTACCCAAGCAGCTTGTGAATTTGACAATTCCAGTACTTTTTTAAAGGCCTGAACCATAGGGTCTGTTACTGCATTGGCAAAACCCCAAAGGGCAAACAATGAGGTAATCAGGATAAATGGCAACATGACTTCTTTTGAAACTACAGCTTTTTTCATAATGATAAATTTATTGACCGGTCCAAATGAACATAACCACCATCCACAAACAACAATTGACCTGTGGTATGGCTCGATTTTTCAGATAGAAGGAAAGCTACCGTATTGGCAATTTCTTCTGGGGTGGTCATTCTTTTTTCCAGAGGAATGTTACTTTCAATTTGATTTAATTTTTCTTTAGGGTTGGGGAAAGTATTGATCCACTTCTGGTATAGCGGTGTATAACTTTCAGATACAATAACGGCATTCACTCTAACGGAATATGGGAGTAATTCTATCGCCCATTCACGGGTAAGGGCATTTCTCGCTCCACAAGCAGCGGCATAGCCAGAAGTTCCTCCCTGTCCAGTGAGAGATACTTTTGATCCAATATTGACAATGGAACCCTTATTGTCCTTAATAAAAGGCAAACAAGCCTGCGCCATTATAAAATAATGAACTACATTTTTTTTCAAAGAATCGATAAAACTTTCGGCATCCCCATTTTCAAGCCCTACGCCATCATTGACCCCTGCATTGTTGACCAAGCCATGAACAGTACCATAAGAAGCGACAGCTTTTTCTACGGCAGCTTGCCCTTGTTCTGGATCTGTTAGCTCTGCCAGTGCATAGGAACACGTACCTCCTTTATTTTCGATTTCTTGGACGGTTTCCAGTACGCTTTTTTCGTCCCTGCTTATGATAAAAGGAATGGCTCCTTCCTCTGCCAAAATATGGGTAATGGCATGGCCGATTCCTTTGGAACCTCCAGTAACAATTATGACTTTGTCTTGGAGTTGTAAATTCATACTTTAAAGTCTATAAAAATTATGTGCATTTTCTCCCATGATTTTATTTTTGTCTGCCAGACTGAGACCCTCAATAAAGTCCTCAACTATTCGAAGGACATGTTGATAACTTCCAGCCAGTAAACATACGGGCCAGTCCGAACCAAACATCAAACGGTCTTGGCCAAAAGCCTCCATAACAACCGAAAGATAGTCACTAAAATCTGAAGCTTGCCAGTGATTCCAATCCCCTTCTGTCAACAATCCAGACAATTTACAATTAACATTTTTAAATGCAGCCAATTGTTTGATATGTTTGCCCCATTTTTCAATTTTCTTATCCTTAATATAAGGCTTTGCCAAATGATCTAAAACAAAAGGCTGGTCTGGGTTTTGTTTGACCAATTCGATGGCTTCTTCTAATTGGTGAGGATAGATTAAAATGTCATAAGTCAGGTTGAAATCTTTTAATAGCCCTATGCCTTTGACAAAAGATTCCTTTACCATATAGCCTTCTTTTTCTGCCTGAAGAATATGCCTTACTCCTTTAAAAAAAGGGTTTTTTGAATAAAAGACAAGACGTTCAGAAAGATCATCGGCACACAGATCTACCCATCCTACCACTCCTTTTACAAAAGTATGACGTTGAGCAAGATCTAATAAAAACTCGGTTTCTGTTTCCGATTGATCAGCTTGAACAGCCACACAACCATCGATTTGACTCTCTTGGAGTAGAGGTTTCAAATGTTGAGGTAAAAAATCTCTGGCAATTTCTCCCATTGATGCATCGATCCATGCATCACGCACGGGGTCATATTGCCAAAAATGTTGATGGGAATCGATTCTCATGAGTGCAGTTTAATGTGTTATTACTTTTTGACGAGACACACCCAGTCCTTCAATACCCAATTCCATTACGTCTCCGGCTTTGAGATACATTTGAGGATCGAGACCAAGTCCTACTCCAAAAGGAGTTCCTGTGGAAATGACATCTCCTGGAAGCAGGGTCATAAATTCGCTGATATAACTGACCAATTTCGGAAGGCCAAATATCAAATCAGAGGTATTGCTGTCCTGCATGGTTTCACCATTGAGTTTGAGCCATAAGTGGAGGTTGTGGGGGTCTTTGATCTCATCTGTTGTTACCAAATAAGGTCCCAAAGGCGCAAAGGTATCACAACTCTTACCTTTAACCCATTGCCCCAGTCTTTCCAATTGGTATTCTCGTTCACTAATATCATTGTGCAATACATAACCTGCCACATGATCCATAGCGTTGGCTTCACTAACATAACTGGCTTTTGCTCCGATGACAATTGCCAATTCGACTTCCCAATCCGATTTTTTGCTGTTTTTGGGAAGGATTACATCATCATTAGGCCCCACAATCGCAGAAGTGGCCTTAAAAAAAAGGACAGGCTCGCTGGGAACTTCCATACCACTTTCTTGGGCGTGTTTGGCGTAATTTAAGCCGACACAAACAATTTTTGAAGGACGTCTGATGGGAGAACCCAGTCTTTCATCATTGCTTATCTGAGGGCAAGTGTCTTGATGTTGAGAAAGCCATTCTCGGAGTTTATTAATACCCCCTGAACCAAAAAAAATTTCGTCATAGTCGCTACCAAAACCAGAGACATCTATTCGTTGTCCAGTGGGGAGTTCAACTCCAGGTTTTTCCTTTCCTGTTTTTCCAAATTTAATGAGTTTCATACTGTTTTAATTTCCGTTAAGTTTTATAAATCCTCCATCAATAGGGAAGTCTGAACCCGTGATAAAAGAGGCTTCGTCACTGCAAAGGTACAATACCAAATGGGCGACCTCTTTGGGTTTCCCCATTCTTCCGATAGGTTGGGTTTGAGAGAGATTATCGAACATTTCTTTTTCCTTTCCAGGGTAATTTTTCTCCAAATAATCATCCACAAAAGGAGTGTGTACTCGTGCTGGAGAAACACTATTGCATCGAATTTTGTCAGATATGTAATCTTTGGCTATGGCGTTTGTCATAGCCAAAACCGCTCCCTTAGTCATGGTGTAGGCCAAACGATTTTTGACAGCAACATGAGAGACGATAGATGCCATATTTATAATAACACCACCTTTTTTTTTCATTCTGGGTAAAAGAGCTTTTACACAATTAAAGACCCCTTTTACATTCACACGATACAATCGATCAAAATCCTCTTCTTCGGTTTTTTCTATGTTTCCCACAAAACCAACCCCAGCATTGTTGACCAGTATGTCTATTGAATCTGGTAATGTATTGATGGCCTCATTGAGTTTGTCTGTTTGGGTAATATCTGTAATAATGGTCGTGATACCAGCTTTTGAATGATCAGGATTTTCGTTCAAATCGATAATGAAAATTTTGGCTCCTTGTTCACTTAAAGCCTTTACTATTGCTTTCCCTATCCCACTGCTCCCTCCTGTAACGACAGCTTTTTTACCGCTCAAATTGAACTTCATAAACCTATTTTAAATATTGATTGATGTTTTTTCCTTCCATAAGCCAAGACAAATTGAATCGTACTATTTTTCCCCCACCGTAGGCATTGATATCTTCCTTTTTACCAGTTTCGTAAAGTAAGTAAATATAACCTTCACTAGGGGTGTTTTTTCTTCCAACGGCTAAGGAGGAATATTTAAATCCCTCTGGGTCGATTTGCTTTTTGATGGGCCATGATTTCCCTGCATCAAAACTCAACCAAACCGTCCCGTTTTTTCTTCCCTTATTGGATTCAATATTACTAAAAATCAAAAGATCATATCCTTCAAAAGGAAGCCGATCCAGACCCGCCATAAGGCCGTAATCTCCATTTTGCTCACCATCGGGCAGCTCATTGCTGACATATAGGCTGTCCCAACGCTGACCCCCATTGGTACTGATGGCGATATGTCGCATCCTAGGATTTAAGCCGTCGGTAGACAAATGCCGGCGGGAATTGTAGTACAAAGTACCATTTTCAAGCTCCACTACAGCGGCTTCTCCAGTTCCATTGGCAGGAAAAGGGTCACTGCTATACCATGTCTTCCCCTCATCGTCACTGAATATAGCGTTGGTATAGTGTTCGGGCCAATAAGATTTCTCATTGCCTTGAGAATAAAACCTTGTAGTTCTGAGAAGCCTTCCTTTGTACTTTCCCTTTCTTAGTGTAATTCCATGTTCATTCATGTGCATTGAAGGAAGATTACCGTTTTTGTCGGGGTGTATTTCTATGGGATGAGCTTTCCAAGATGCTCCCTGATCTTTACTGATGTAACTCAAAATGGGGGCAGGGGGATGTTTTCCTTTTTCTAAAAAAGTAATGAGGTTTCCACTGTTTTCATCAACCGTAAGGCCACCGCCGTTAATGCCTTGGTCAATGTTCACCAATGGCTCCCATGTGGCTCCTCCATCGATGCTTCTCCGGCTCACACAGTTTTTTTGACCCCATGTAGCAACAACCGAACCATCGGTAGTCACCACAATATTGGGAAACCTTTCCCCCTCAAAGAGCATCTGAATTTCAAAAAAAGGAGTACTTTCAAGTGCCTGAATTATCTTATTTGGTGGGGCTAATGAACAACCCACAGAAAACAAAATCAAACACATAAAACCTTTGATCTTCATTTTACTGCGCAGCTTGTTTTCTGGTTTTCCATATTGGCCCTGTATTGAAATCATAGGTTTTCAAGGAGTCCATTTTCATTTCAATACTGTAACCTGGCAATGTTGGAGCTAGGTAATGTCCATTTTTGATGATCACTGGATCCAAAAAGTGTTCATGGAGATGATCTACGTATTCGATGATTCGATTTTCAACAGATCCACTTATACAAAGGTAGTCGATCATAGACAAATGCTGAACGTATTCACAAAGCCCTACTCCTCCAGCATGAGGACAGACGGGAATATTGAATTTTGAAGCCATCAAAAGTATGGCCAAGATTTCATTAACACCCCCCACACGACAACTGTCGATTTGACAAATGCCCAGTGCACCCGCTTGCATCAGTTGTTTAAAAACTACACGATTTTGGCAGTGTTCTCCCGTAGCCACATGAATGGGTTTTACGGCTCCGGCTATTTTGGCATGACCCAGTATGTCATCGGGAGAGGTGGGTTCTTCGATCCACCAAGGCTGGAATTGTGCCAAATGCTTCATGTTCTCAATAGCTTCATCAACATCCCATTTTTGATTAGCATCCATCATTAATTTAATGTCATAGCCGATTTCTTCGCGAATGATTTTACTCCTTCTGATATTGTCTTCCAAATCGGAACCTACTTTCATTTTAATATGGGTGAATCCTTCGGCTTTTGCTTCCCTGCAAAGGCGTCTTATTTTTTCATCAGAATAACCCAACCACCCTGCCGAAGTAGTATAGGCGGGATAACCGTTCTCTATTAACTGAGTACGGCGTGCCTCTTTTCCTTTTTCTTTTTCTTTGAGGATTATTAAAGCTTCTTCTGGGGTAATGGCATCGGTAATATACGTAAAATCAATACACTTAATGAGTTCCTCAGCTGGCATGTCTGCAACCAATTGCCATAGGGGCTTTTGTTCCATTTTGGCATATAAATCCCATACGGAATTCACCAAAGCCCCTGTAGCCAAATGAATGACTCCTTTTTCGGGACCCAACCATCGTAGTTGACTGTCTCCCGTTATCATTTTCCAAAACTCCCCCATATTTTCAATAAAACCGCTCATGGGTTTTCCAAGCAGTAAATAGGAAAGAGATTTGATTGCCTGCACACAAAGTTCATTGCCTCGACCTATGGTAAAAGTAAGTCCGTGTCCTTCCAGTCCATGGGGGTGGTCTGTTTTGAGAATCACATAGGCTGCTGAATAGTCTGGGTCGGGATTCATGGCATCGGAGCCATCTAAATTTTTGCTGGTGGGAAAGCGAATGTCTTTTATTTCAATACCAGTAATGGTACAATCAATCATTTTGTTTTAAATTAAAAATTATTGGGATTAAAATTTCATTACGTCGGTTGATAATTTTATAAGGGCTATCGTAGACCAAAACTTTGGGAAGCCCCGATGAATTTATCTTTTCTTTTTTAAGCAAGGAATTGAGAATTTCGGTGTGTTCTTTTTCTTTACTCAAACTGGTGTAACCTGAATAGCTGATGGCAGCAAAATAACCCCCTTCGTCTTCATAAACCTCTAAGGAAACATCATTGGGTTCTGGTGTGTTCTCATCAGTAAATATTTTGGGTAATACGAAAGCCATGGAGCTTCCTGCTTTATTTTTTTCCATATGAACAGGAGTGGTCATTGCAATTTTAGTGTTGCCAGTATTATTCCCTGAAATGTAACCGAATAGTTTTCCAAAACCAGATCCTTGATTCGTAGAAGTGTGTTTGGCCATCATTACTGGAGGATAGAATCTGATTTCTACTTCCGAAATAGAACGGATTACACTATAAGTTTGCATTTCAGTTTGTGACATAAGAAAGATTGGTATACCCAAAAAAAATAAAAATGATCTCATCAGCAGAGGTGACCTAATGTTATAAATTTTCTCCATAAGACCAACCCTCTCTTGTGGGTTCTTTGATGTAGGCATCAATGTCAGGACGGTTGGTAATTTTCATTTTATCAGCATCGTACTCAATCTTGGCAGCAAAGCGCTGAGCCAATACACCCACCAAGGCCATTTCGGTCAATTCGGCACCATAGCCAAAATGAGAACCAGGAAGGGTATTGTTTTTAATGGCATCGACCCATTCATCTACAGGGGCTTCTTCTTTTACCCTCTGTATGGTTTTCTCTGGGGGATTTTTTTGGAAATCTTCCCACTCATCATTGGAAACCAAAAGCCTCGGTTTGTTGGGTCTTCCTCCTGTCAATAATGTTTTTTTATCACCAATCATGATCATCCCTGAGCGGTCAAATTCTTTGATTCCCCACTCTGGTTTTATTTTGGGTCTTTTGCCCCCTTCATACCATTTTAGCGTAACAGGAGGTTTGTCTCCTCTGGCACCAAACTGGAAATGAGTTACTGACTCATCGGCAATGAAATTGTGTTGGGTTCTGGGATTGGGAACCCTTGCCTCAACGGTATGTGGCATTCCCAAATTGAGTGCCCAAAAGGGACCATCCAAAGTATGGCAGGACCAGTCTCCCAATTGACCATTTCCAAAATCATAAAATCCCCTCCAAGATTTTGGGGCATAAGCGGAATTAAAAGTTCTGTATTTTGCGGGACCCAACCACAGATTCCAATCTAAGTAATTTGGAATGGGGTGAACTGGAGCAGGAAAACGCTCTGGTTTTGTCCAATATTTTCCAGGTCCATAATTAAATTTACCATGCCAAGCATGAACTTCTTTTACCTCTCCCAAAATGCCTTGATCATACCATTCTTTAATCAATCGAATACCGTTGGTGGTGTGTCCTTGATTCCCCATCTGTGAAACAATATTGTAGTATTTCGCAGCTTTTTTGAGGGTTCTCAATTGCCAAATGTTGTGTGCCAAGGGCTTTTCCACATAGACGTGCATACCCAATTCCATAGCAATCATAGTGGCAGCAAAATGGGTGTGATCAGGGGTGGTAATGATTACGGCATCAATTTCATTGGCCATTTGATCAAACATTACCCTAAAGTCTTTGAACTTTCTGGCATTGGGAAACATTTTATAACCATTTGCAGCACGATTGTCATCCACATCGCACATGGCTACTATATTTTCTTTGGGCACTTTACTCCAATTGGCACGTCCTCTTCCTCCTACACCAATTACGGCAATATTTAGCCTGTTGTTAGGTGCATTTTTTAAAAAATCAGGAATTAAAAATAAACCTGTTGATGCAGCAGTAGTAGATTTTATAAAAGACCTGCGTGAGAAATGATTCATTGATTGTTTTTTTCTAAATATATAAATTTTTTACTCAAAGATTGCATTGGTGAAATAGTCCATTTAAATAATGTTCTGTGTTTTAATTTTTCAATCATTGAAAAATTATAAATGAATTTAATTTGCATAATTCTGAGTTGTCTAGCGATAAAAAAAGTTAAAACAGCATATAGATTTGCCTATATTGCTAAAAATTATATTCAACAATTATACACTAAAATTAAATATGACATCGGTACTTCATCAATTGGATTGGATTGTTTTAGGAGTTTATTTTCTGGCTCTTAGCGGAGTTGCAGTCTGGGTATTTATTCAAAAAAATAAAAATACGGAGGATTATTTTTTAGCTGGCAGAAATGTAGGTTGGTTTGTGATTGGGTCCTCTATTTTTGCTTCCAATATTGGTTCTGAACATGTGGTAGGTTTGGCAGGGACAGGATTTGAGTCTGGAACCCCCATGGCACATTACGAATTGCACGCTTGGATCGTATTGCTTTTAGGGTGGTTGTTTTTACCCTTTTACATCAGAAGTGGTGCTTTTACCACTCCTGAGTTTTTAGAAAAAAGATTTGACAGTCGATCACGTTGGTTTCTTTCCGTTTTTTCACTTTTTGCCTATGTACTGACCAAAGTCTCCATTACCATCTATGCAGGAGGTATAGTGGTATCTGAATTGTTGGGAATTCCGTTTTGGTATGGTGCCATTGGTATCGTTATCTTTACTGGAATCTATACGGTTGTAGGGGGATTGAAAGCAGTGATTTACACCGAGACACTTCAAACCATAGTTTTGATCTTTGGATCGGTGGTCATTACCATTTTAGGGCTTCAAGAAGTTGGCGGCTGGGGACAACTCCGCGAAACCGTTACCGCAGTAAGTCCCGATCACTTTAATATGTGGCGTCCCATGTCTGATCCTAACTTCCCATGGACAGGCTTGTTGATAGGAGGAACCATTGTTGGAATCTGGTATTGGTGTACAGACCAATACATTGTCCAGCGAACCCTTGCTGCCAATAATATTACCATTGCTCGACGCGGTGCTATTTTTGGTGCTTATTTGAAACTACTACCCATTTTGATATTTCTCGTTCCTGGGATTATAGCTTTTGCTTTAAACCTTCAACAACCCGATGTATTTGTTGTAGAAAGAGCAGACCGAGCTTTTCCAATGCTGGTAAAGACACTCCTACCCGCAGGACTTAAAGGTTTGGTTGCAGGTGGATTGATGGCAGCTCTAATGAGCTCTTTGGCTTCAGTTTTTAATTCCTGTTCTACAATTTTCACTATAGATATTTACAAGAAAATACGACCCGAAATGCCCGAGAAATCACTCATCAATATAGGTAAAATTGCCACTGCGATCATTGTCGTTTTGGGTATCATTTGGATTCCCATTATGGAAAAAATTGGAGGTGGGGTCATGTACCAATATTTACAGAATGTACAGTCCTATATAGCCCCTCCAGTAACGGCAGTTTTCCTTTTGGGAATTTCTTGGAAGCGGGTGACTTCGGATGCTGCTATCGCCACCCTTATCAGTGGATTGATTTTGCTGATGATGAGGTTGGGCAGTGAAATATATTTCCAAGAAGAAATTCTTTATGGAGCCAAAATTGACAACCTTGCATTTGCATTTGCTACAATCAACTTTGCCCATATGGCGATTTTTATGTTTATTTTCTCAGCGCTGTTGTGTGTGTCGGTAAGCTTACTGACTGCCGTTCCAGATTATACCAAAATAAAAGGATTATCTTTTGGAACCATGACCACCGAGATGAAGGAAGAGTATCGAAATTCATTCAACCGAACCGATTTGATTTTATCCCTAGTTTTAGTAGGATTGGTGGTTGGTGTTTTATTGTATTTTAGGGGATGATATAAATTGAATTTTTTATGAAAAAATATGTTTTGTCACTTGATGCTGGAACGACTAGTTCTCGTGCGATTTTATTTGATAAATCGGGAAAACAAATAGGCCTAGCTCAACAGGAATTTACACAAATTTTCCCTCAAAAAGGATGGGTGGAACACGATCCTATAGAAATCTGGGAGACCCAACTTAGGGCGGTGAGATCCGTTTTAGAACAGTCCAAAATTGATATTGAAGAAGTAGATTCTATTGGAATCACGAACCAACGGGAAACCACCATAATTTGGGATAGGGCAACAGGTATGCCTGTTTTTAATGCTATTGTTTGGCAAGATCGTAGGACGGCTAAAATTTGTGAACAACTGATTGCACAAGGCAAGTCGGATATTTTTACTCAAAAGACAGGACTGGTTGTCGATGCTTATTTTTCTGCTACCAAGATCAAGTGGATTTTGGATCAAGACCCCGCACTTAGAGATCGCGCTCAAAAAGGAGAGCTGGCCTTTGGAACGGTTGACAGTTGGCTGATTTGGCATTTGACTGGAGGAACAACTCATGTGACCGATGCAACCAATGCCAGTAGAACCATGATTTACAACATACATGAAAATCAATGGGATACAGAACTTTTTGAATTACTAGACATTCCCCAGTCTTTGTTGCCCAAGGTGGTTAATTCTTCAGAAATCGTAGGAAATACTGTTGCATCTCTTTTAGGAAGTGCTGTTAGAATAGCAGGTATTGCTGGTGACCAGCAAGCCGCTTTGTTTGGTCAGTTGTGTTTACAGCCTGGAGAGGTTAAAAACACCTATGGCACGGGTTGTTTTTGTATTATGAACACAGGCGACAAGGCCGTTGTCTCACAAAATAAAATGTTGACGACTATCGCCTGGCAGATCAATGGAGTGGTAACCTATGCTATAGAAGGCAGTGTATTTACAGCAGGTGCTTTAGTTCAATGGCTAAGAGATCAATTACATATGATAGAGGCTTCTGCGGATATCGAAGGACTGGCAGCATCGGTTTCCGATAATGGTGGGGTGACTTTTGTTCCAGCTTTATCTGGATTAGGGGCTCCTTTTTGGGATCCTCATGCTACGGGAGCCATTATGGGTATTACTCGTGGAACCAACAAAGGACACATCGCAAGAGCAGCTTTGGAGGCCATCGCCCTTCGGTCTAGAGATATTATTATTGAAATGCAAAAAGATGCAGGAGTGGCTTTTAAAAGTTTAAAAGTTGATGGCGGGGCTAGTAATAACGACCTGTTGATGCAAATTCAGGCAAACCTTATCGATGCCGATGTGGTTCGACCCAAAGTCACAGAAACGACGGCCTTGGGAGCTGCTTTTCTTGCAGGATTGGCCACTGGTTTTTGGTCATCACCCGATGCACTAAAAGACTTATGGCAAGAGGATCAACGTTTTGAACCCCTATCAGACCAACAAACCCAAAAAACAATTTCTTTGTGGGAAAATAGTATACCCAGACTGTTAACGGAAAATGAATAGGGAAAAGAATATTAGTAGATTAAGAGCGATAGACCAATGGGACCTTGTCATCATTGGAGGAGGTGCCAGTGGTCTTGGTGCTGCTGTAGATGCAGCGAAACGCGGCTATAAAACACTATTGTTGGAAAAAAGTGACTTTGCCAAAGGTACTTCATCGAGGAGTACCAAGCTGGTACATGGGGGAGTGCGATACCTACAAAACGGAGATATCTCACTCGTAATTGAGGCTTTAAAAGAGCGGGGTATTATGAAAAGAAATGCTCCTCATCTGGTAAAAGATATGAGTTTTGTCATACCTTTCTATGATTGGTGGAACAGCCCTTTTTATGGACTAGGACTTAAGGTTTATGATATGATGGCTGGGAAAATGGGCTTGGGTCCCTCGACCTTACTCAACAAAAGCGAGACTATTGAACTGATCAACAATGTCAAACAGGATGGACTCAAAGGAGGAGTGATTTATCACGATGGTCAATTTGACGATGCTAGGATGGCGATAACCTTGGCCATTACCGCCTCTGAATTGGGGGCCACCTTGATCAATTATATTGAAGTAATAGGCTTGACTAAAGAAAACGAATTGATATCGGGCTTGGAAGTTTTGGATCATCAGTCGGGTGAAAAATTTACAATTAATGCCAATGTGGTCATCAATGCAACTGGAGTTTTTAGTGATCAGATTGTTAAAATGGACAAGCCCGAAGCTCAACCCGTGATTAGACCAAGTCAAGGGGTACACTTGGTTTTGGAAAGGACTTTTTTAGACGGTGATCACGCCATCATGATTCCACACACTAGTGATGGTAGGGTTCTATTTGCTGTTCCATGGCACAACCATGTAGTAGTCGGAACTACAGATACTCCCATCGATCATGCTGACGAGGAGCCCAAAGCACTGGAAGAGGAGATTACTTTTATTCTTAGTAATGCCTCACAATACATGACCAAAAAGCCCACCCTTAAAGATGTTAAAAGCGTTTTTGCAGGATTAAGACCTTTGGCAGCACAGCAAGGTGACTCTACCGAAACCAAGGAGGTTTCGCGTCATCACAAGGTCAATGTATCCACCAGTGGATTGATCAGTGTCTTGGGAGGAAAATGGACTACCTACAGAAAAATGGGGGAGGATACCATAAACACTGCGGCATTGGTGGGAGGCCTGAAGGAGCAAAAATGTAAAACCAAAAAACTAAAGCTTCATGCCTATGAGGAGCAACCAGATAGAGATAACCCTTTACATGTTTATGGTTCCGACCGAATTATTATAGAATCTATGGGAAAACCTGAAGACAATAAATCTTTGTCTGAGAAATTTTATATTAGTAAAAATTTAATCCTTTGGAGTATTGAACGGGAAATGGCGATTCACTTGGAGGATGTTATGGCAAGACGAGTAAGGTGCTTGTTTTTGGATGCATATGAGACCCTAAAAATAGCTCCTAAAGTAGCTAAAATAATGGCTGACGCACTCAATAAAGATCAAGAATGGATCGAAAAGGAGTTGGTACATTTTAATGCAATTACTAAAAATTATATATTATGATTGATCCCTATTTAGCAGAATTTATTGGCACATTTCTCCTCCTCTTATTGGGAGTAGGAGTAGTAGCCAATGTAAGTCTTAAAAACACCATTGCCGAAGGACAGAGCGCTTGGGTCTTGATCACAAGTGCTTGGGGATTTGCCGTTTTTGTTGGGGTTTTTGTCACAGGTCAATTCAGTGGCGCCCATCTCAATCCTGCTGTTACCATTGGGTTAGCAGTTGCACAGAAGTTTTCATGGAGCTTGGTTCCGGGCTATTTGATTGCCCAAGTATTGGGTGCCATGATGGGTAGTTGGGTGTGCTATCTCACCTATATTGACCATTATCGTCTTACAAAAGATGAGGGAACAGTGCGCAGTACATTTTGTACGGGCCCCGCCATTAGGAACTACAAGAACAACTTCTTTAGTGAATGTTTAGGAACTTTCATTTTGGTTTTTGGAGTACTCTTCATTGTTGTACCCAATATTGAAATCGAGGGTGTGGTCGTTGAAAACTTTGGTTTAGGAGCCCTACAGGCATTACCCGTAGCCATTTTGGTTTGGGTAATAGGAATGGCATTGGGAGGAACCACAGGCTATGCCATTAACCCCGCGCGTGATTTTGGTCCTAGATTAATGTACCAAATGTTGCCTCGAAAAAATAAAGATGCCGATTGGTACTATGCTTGGATTCCCATTTTGGGTCCCTTTACAGGTGGAGCCTTGGCTGGTTTTGTCTATACATTATTGGTCTAGTTCGAGGACAAAACTTCTGAAATCCTTTCTGGAAAGTCGGTAATGATTCCATCTACGCGCAAGGAGATCATTTTTTTAATGTCCTCTGTTTCGTTGATGGTGTATGGGAAAATCTGATACCCCGCCTGCTGTATTTTTTTTACATTGCTTTCATTTAATGCTCCAAAATTAGGATTAATGGCCTGTGCTTGAACTGTTTGAGCGATAGGCAATGCATCCAGTGGGTCAGCATTGGTTAGGATGGCA
>Ga0209716_1001803_pt1 | contig 15182 bp, 39 predicted proteins | sample COGITO_mtgs_1205_FD_184811 | JGI IMG/M metagenome (GOLD analysis project Ga0209716, IMG submission 184811) | Pelagic marine microbial communities from North Sea - COGITO_mtgs_120531 (SPAdes) (version 2) | ecosystem: Environmental > Aquatic > Marine > Epipelagic ...
TTACCAGGAATGTGGTAGATTGTATACATATTTGTTTTTATTTACCAACACTTAGCTCTGCTTTTATAGCAGGTAAAGGATTGTAGTTATTTAATTTGATTTCACTTTTTTCTGGAATTATTAATTTACCGTGATCATCCATCTTTTTAGATATTCTAATCCCCTCTTCTAACTTTACACTAGGCGATGCTCGTCTTGGTCTATCAAGATATAGTTTAGCTTGATCTAAATGGTTATTATACAAATGACAATCACCAAGTTGCCCTACTAATTGGCCGGCTTTTAAACCAGCGCCTTTAGCTAACATTTCTAATAGTAAACCGTACATTGTAATATCGTAAGGTAAACCTAAGAATACATCAGCCGAACGTTGTTGCCACATTAAATCCATAACGCCGTTATTAATATAAACTTGAAAAGCGTAATGACAAGGAGGCAAAGCCATATCATTCATCTCGTGTGGAGCCCACGCACTAACTATAAGACGTCTAGAGTCTGGATTAGTATTGATGCTATACACAAGATTTTTGAGCTGATCTACGCCGTTAAAATCACGCCATTGTTTTCCGTATACAGGGCCTAATGTTTCATCAGTTCTACCTGAACGTTCATAATCTGGTCGCCAATACTTAACACCATTATCTTCTAAGTATTTTAAATCAGTTCTACCGTTTAATATCCAAAGCAATTCAGTGCGTGCTGCATTGAAACTAATTCTTTTTCCTGTGAGGATTGGAAATCCACCCGACATATCATGGCGTATAGTTCTTCCGAAGACAGACTTTGTCCCTGTCCCTGTTCTATCCGATTTAGATAATCCTCTTCTGAGAATTTCGTAAATGAGTTCTTTGTATTCATTTTCTATGTTTATCATAATCATTTTCTTATTAAATCTCTAAAACCATAATATCCTATGCAATGCAATTTAGTCTCTTGTAAGTGAGCATCAACTCTTCGTTTATAAAATCCTAATATTTCTACATCTATTGTATATTTTCCTGTTGTTCTGTGTTGGTGCATTCTTACATTAAATTGCTTACACGTAGTTATACCCACGTAATGTTCTTCTGGCAAATAATATAGTATAGTTAGATTAGGGTTATCAAATCTAAATTGTCTTTCAGTAGAGCTAAAAGATTTTACTGTTGCTGACCCTGAATTAAATTTAGTTGTACCATTAAGTTTAGGCTTATAATTCTTTTTATGATAAGCTCTTTGGTACTCTTTAATTTTTTCCTTGTTGTCTAGTCTATACTGTTTTTGATAAGCGGTTTCTTTCATATTATAAATGTCTGTGAACAGCTTGCCTACTTATCTTTAAAACGTCAGCTACATACTGTACAGTTTCTTTAGGCATTAGCTCTCTGATTAATCTAATTTTAACTTTTGTTTTTAGCTTTTTGTTATTACTTATAGATATAACTTCTTTAGTTCTTTCTAAATCTTGTTTCATCTTATAAAAATAACTTGACGCTGTCTTTACTTTACGATCAGTTAATTCTTTGGACCACTTATATAGATTAGCTTGTAGCCAACTATAAGGTTTTTTCCAGTCTTCAAATCCGTTAATGTAATGTAGATCCCACTTATTACCACATAATTTATGATACCACCAATATTCATAACCATCAAAAGTTATCTTATGGTTTTCAGGAATACATAAAGACTCAAGGTCTTCTGTTGACCAACTTGTTTTGTTCATATCTATTTCCATTTGTTTCTTAATTATATGATTACGTGTTTACAGTAAAAGTTACATTAGTTGTAAACATTTATTTTATTATTAGTTCATTATCAATAGGTTATATAAGTAAAAAAAGTTTACTTATGCTTGTCAAAATAGTATTTTGCGTATTCAAATATTTTTGTCCATATTTCTGTCTTACCATAAGTAACAGGAGTGGTATTAACTTTACCATTGATTTCAATAGTTATATACCAAGCTGTATCGTTACGTGATTTTGGGCCTATTGCTATATTGTTTCTAATACACCAACGTTGAGCCTCCCAAAGATTTTCATCAAATGGAACTTTACCCATATCACAACGTTTCTTTTTTACTCCCATGGCATTGGTTCTCCAGCTAAGTTAACAGGCTCGTGAGGTATAAAGCATCCTGACTTTGGTTCCCATTTAAAATGTGACTCAGCTCCATTCTCGCCTAAGTTTTGAAACTTAACCTTAAGAACTTTACATTTAACAGTCTTAGCTTCATAATCCCTGTGAACTAATAAACCGTGATAAGAAGCATCGTACCATTCACCACCACCTTTAATGTTATACATAGTTGGTTCTTCGATCTTACCGTCTTTGTCTTTGTACATTTTAGTTGGATGGGCTACAATAAATACCAATACATCATACTTTTTAGCAAAGATTTCAATCTTGCTTAAGTACTCCATAGTATATCTATTAACGTCTTCAGTCTTACAATCTACGTCTCTAACTTTATTAAATGGATCAATAACTAAGCATTTAATACCTTTACGTTTAACTAACTCTGCTGCTTTCTTTAATACAGATTCTAAAGTATAACGTTCCATATCAATGTGAAAGTAATTACTATTACAATGATCCGCTATTTGATTCCATCTATCGGTGCCAATATCTTCTTTCGTTGGCATACCTTGCCAAGTTTTACGCATTAACTTATGAGCGTGAAGATACGTTGGTACATTTTCTGGCGAAGCGAAAGCTGTTTTCCAACCATAATTCGCATTATAGCCGACAACCATTTGATCGACAAAATCACTTTTACCGGAAGAAGGTATACCAGTGACAGTAATAAATTGACCGGTATAAGTTGAAAATATTTCATCAAAATTACTAAGCCCAACTTGAAATCCTTTTTTAAAGCCATTACGAACAAAATCCGTAATCTCATCTTCGATGTCTCTGAAAGTAGTAACATTTTCGAGCGGTACCGGCTTTGCTCCTGTAATTCTTTCTGTAAGTTTATCTGCTCCATATTTTTGTAAGTATTCATTTGCATCTTTACAATCTTCAAAGGTTGTTAAAAAACAAACTTCAGATCCCAGTCTTCTTATTAGCTCTGTTTGTAACGCTTGACCAGCTTCATCTGAATCAACAGCTAGTATAATCTTTTCTTTATCTTCAAAGTAATCGATACAACTATCTAAGTAATCTAAATTGTTAGAGTTAAGCGTTGCTCCGTTAGGTACTGATATTGCATTTGTTATTCCAGCTTCGTGTAGTGCAAGCACATCCATTTCACCTTCAACAATTACACAATATTCAAAACCAACCGTGCTATCTATATTGTAAAATACTTTTTCAGCACCTTTAAATAATTTAAAGTTCTTTCTTCCATCTCGGTATTTAACATTAGTTAATTCACCGCCCATAAAATAGTTGAACTTTATTACATTCTCGGTTTTACCGGTCTGTGGCATCCATTCAGGACCCTCAGTAACTTTTAAATCACTGAGAGTCTGTTTGGAAATACCTCTTGTTTTAAACCATTCTTCAACTTTAGTGCCTGGCTCTTCAAATTTATAAGGTTCAGGTTTAACATATACTTTTTCAGCTTTACCTTTACGCTTATAAGTATGTAGTTGAAAACTAGTATTACAATTGTGACAAGTACCGAGACCCCGTTCCCAATCATAAGAAGCACATTTTGCTTTTTGATTTTTGGGTTTCCTTGTATGAGAACAAACAGGGCATGCACCCTGCTTCTTCCCTTCTTCAAGGCCATGCACATTGAATTCCTCAATTGCAAATCCATTGATCTCTGTTGTCTGCATTTAATTTAATTTAATTTAATTATTCTCCGTCTAAGCACTCGGGACATATATCGCAATAATCGAAGTCACACTTAGTCATAACTTCGCCACACATTTCACATTGTTCGCTAGAATGGCAAATCATCTGCTTGAGGTGCTATTGACTGAGCTGCTTGCTGAGGTTGATCAGTTCTAGGAGCCGCTGCTACGTTATCACCGTTTGTCCACACTACTTTTACATTACCAAGATAAGTTTTAGGTGCTTTACCTTCTCTTTCTTCTTTGGTTTGATCTACAATAACTGGACCTTGATTTCCAAATTGATCTACTTCATCATTGATTGTAATTGTGATTGGTAGGTATTTACCTTTCTTACCAACAATAACTTTGTCTTTTGGAATCTCACTTAAATTAATACTTGCTTTAATAATACTTGCCATAATTAGTATGTAGTTAATTGGTTAAACATTCTTGTTAATTGTTTTTTAGATGCACCTGTAGTTCTTCTTAAGTTGTCTACAGCTTTTACATGCGACTGGTTTGTATAGAAATTTTCAGGGTTTGTTTTTAACCCTGTTACACTACACGTTCTTTTTGTTGATTTTCTCATAATTTGATTTGATTTAATTGTTATTAATATTATCGATTGTTGTTCGTATTCAGTTTGTAAATCATTATAATGTTTTTGTTACTAAGTATTGAGCTGGATCAAAGTCTTTATTTTTATAGAATAATCTATATTGTTCTATAGCTTGTTCAACTTTGTCTTTACCTCTTTCTAAAAACTGAGCGGAGCAATCGAATATACCAATATTTCCACTTGTTTTATCTACGGCTACAAAAATCATATCCATACCAAAGTAACTTGAATATATATAAGCTTGGCTATCGTAGTTGTATTCCTTTGCGGAATAAGAAAACTTATCTAAATTAGAAGTAGTTTTCAAATCTACTATTAATTGTTGGGTATTGTTTTTAATATCACCCTTTAATTTCCACCATTCTCCGCCTAGATCTAAAATACCAGGCACTTCATATTCAACATCAATATCTTGAATTAGATCTCGACATACTTTGTTAGCCATTAATTTGTCACGTAACAATTGCAGTTCATCTGCTTCTTTTTGTAACAAACACATTTCACCGCCAGATAGTTCTTTGTAAACTTTAGAGTTTCTAGTAGCAGCTTCTATTATTTTGTATTGCTCTAGCTTGTCTGGTTCAAGAACTAATGTATGGAAGTAACCTCCTTTTATTAAGTTTGGATTTCCAACTATAGGTTTTTTAAAACTAAGTGGATCTCTTAATAAGGATCTTATGTCTGAATTACTTAAGTACTGTTTTCCAAAATCGCCATAATAATCTTCATCACTTTCTAATCTTTTTAAGATTTCTTTTTTTTCTTTACTTGTCATAAGGTTTTTAAAGTTGCAGCAGGTATTTCATATTTACCTTTAATAGCGTCTAAACTTCCCCCTGCTTTTAGGAAAGCTTTAGCTTTTTCTAATGCTTGACCTTCTAATTTAGGCTTTGCTTTTTCAGCTTTACCGTGATCGGCATCTTGAGTGTCATCAATTAGAAATAGATTTCCAAGTGCATACTTCTTACCGTAACTGGAAGCACTACCAAACTTTTGTGGCATTTGCATTCCTTTTTGTAATAAGTCTACACCAACAATAGCTGTAGCATGTATAGCATCTTTGCCATCTGTTACCGTAGCTGTTGACTTAATAATTGGAAAGTCACTTGTGTCTATCAATTCTTCACTGACTGTTACTGATACTCCTAACCTTAATAGAAAGGGTTTTGTTGCTTCAAGAATGTCTTCGGCGGATCTGAAGTTGTACTTGCCGAATGAGTTAAATCTACTTTTTTTCGATTTGAACTCCGTTTGGATGGTCGCTAATTTTTCGTTTATGTTCATTCGTTCTTAATTAAATCGCTTATATATATAATTACATATACAAACAGGGTTTTACAATTATTTTTACTTTAATCTAAAGGAAGTCAAGCACTTGTGTGTGGTCAACAGAGTCGATTAATTTATTTACAGCTTGTTTTTTTAGCTCTGAAACTCTTACATATCCGCTTGGTCCAGTCATATTTAACACCTCTGCTATTTCTTTTCCTGGTAATTTTTCACAGTCAAGCCCGTAGCTAAGTCTTAATACTTCGTATTCATTTTCGTTTAAATATTTTTTACATAAACCCGTTAGGTAAATGTTCATCAACGCTATATTATAAGGTTCAGATTCATCTGGTATTTGAAATGCAAAGTTGTCGTCATCTTCTTTAGCAGGGACATCAATACTTAAAAATATACTATTAAAAAACATAGCTACTAAAGCTTTATCTTTACCAAGATCTTTTCTTATCTCATTAAGCTTATACTCAGGTATACGAATATTACCTCTATTAATGTCTATAGCACGTCTAATTGATCCTTTAATACGTTTAGCTAAGAATGATTTTAATGTCTTCTCAGGATCGTTAGATTCAATTACTCTATTCATATCTAATTTTTCAACAGCCTTGACTAAACCTATAGAACCTTCTTGTATTAAGTCGTTAATACTTAAGACTCCTGAAGCTTGATCGGAAGTTGAAAACTTTCTAGCTATATTTTCTGTTAAAGGTAAAAACTTTATAATTAACTCTTCTTTAGTATACTCGTCCCAAAATTTACCCTCAAGATTTGCTATAGACTTTTTCACATCTTCTTTGTATCTTACATAGTTTTGTATATTATATTTTTTCATGTTCCTCTATTCTATTAAATGCTTTTGCCATTAAATTGTCATTAGCATAGTGTATATTACCTATCTTTGCCATCCATTCGTTGAATTCTTGTGTCATAATTGTTGATTTAGTAATTCTTTTTCTTTTTTAAGTTCATTACTCATATTTCTATATATAGTTCTAGTAGAACAACCTAAAACGTCTGATAACTTTGCCATAGTTATTCTTTCGTCAGCGTGATTAATCAAAATCATTGCATCGTAAATTTCACTATTAGATATCTTAGATCTTCCTACTAATGTACCTACTATAGCAAGCTTTTGTCGCATTTCAAGACCGGTAAAGTCTTTAAATATTACTTTACGTAACTTATTAGGAGGTGGAGTTTCCAAATCCATTAAGGATACGTCGTATATCATGCTCTGCAACAACTGTTCTGAAACTTTGAAAGTAACAAAACCGCATTTCTTATTACATATATACTTAGACAGCGCTTCAAAGCCTTCTTGGTCCATTTGAGGATTCAAGTACCATAATACATACAAATGCCATTTAAGCCCTCTGTATGTGTTTATTTTAGCTTTAGAATTAAACAACGTATAGCATTGTCGAGTACCTTCTTCGTAATAACAACCCCATTCAAATATATCTGTAGGTTTATCAGTTGTAGGATCTCGTCTATATATTATTTTGTGACGTTCTAAATAAGATGTATCTCTTGTATAATGCGACATTAGCTTCTTACTATTAAATAATTAACAAGCTATCGTCACACTTTCGTAATCGATGCTTCAGTTGTTTGTTTTCGGTCTTTTAGATATTTATTAAAAATAAATATTTTTTTACAGGTTATATAATTGTTTTTCTAGTTTAATTAAATCCGCTTCAACATCAGATAAAAGTTCATACTTTTCATTTATTATATATGAATTTCTCAATAGTTTCAGTTCAGCTATTTTATTTTCTAACTTTACTTTTTCACTTATTGCAGGTATAATGCCTTCAAAATATTCTGGGTTTTTCATTTGTTCTTCGAACTGTTTATCCCACTCTTGTTGCTTAGCTATTAATCTGTCCATAACTTTTACAGCTACGATCTCAGCTAGCTTATCTATTTGTTCTTCAGTCATTTATGATCTTGTTATTAATTGTTCGTTACTATTTCGCACCGTGTGCTTTTCGTTTTCATAATAATTCCAGTATGCATCAACGCTACATTCAGTTTTATATTGATCAGGCATACACTGAGGCGGTTGAGCAAACGCATCGTCAGGTATACCATTAGGTAAAGTGTATAGCACTTCACGGCATTTAGCGATAGTCAAATGTTCTTTGCCATAACGTTTAGTATACTCGGCCCCTAGAGCTAACATATGTTCGTATGCCCACATATATGCTTCGGCAGATGATCTAACCCATATAGCTGACGGATGATTTTTATGTGTAGCCTTATAAGGTATATCGATAGACGTACCAAGTTCGTGATGTGCGGTACATAACAATTGTGCAGTTTCAAGAATCATTTTGACCACATGCTTGTTGTATTGTACTTGTGCTGCTTTTTTAGGGCAGTGTGATAAATAAAATATATTCATAATCCTGATTTTTGTAAGAAATAATTGTATACTTCTGGTATGTGTTTTTTGTAATAAGGTTGCTCTTGTTTAACCCAACGTTTGAGACTTTGTTTATCGTGGAAAGGAGCGCACTTATCAAACATAGGTTCTATATCGTTAATAAAGTCACCGACTGTCCAGCCTTCCCATATATGTTTACCTTTATTCATATTATTTTTTGAATTTAAAGTTATTCTTAATAAACTTGTTAAAGAATTTACCTTTAGATCTAGCTTCAACTAAACCACTAAATGTATGATAAGGTACGCTAATATAGTTATATATACCTGACGGTAAAGTAATTGATAACTTTTGAGTTTCGTAATTGTACACAGCACTAACTATAGCGCTTGAATCGAATTTGTAGATTGCTTTAAAATTGTTGTTCATAAGTTTTTGTTTTTGTTTATTATATTATCGTTTATTGTTCGTGTTTAGTCTGTAAATTATTACTCATAAAATTCTTCTATTGTATCGCTATGGTATCCCATACCTTTGAGAATCCCAACCCATAAATCGTGAAGTTCATCAAGTTTTAAATCTGAATGATCTACTTCAGTTGATATTTTTTTATTGTAAAATTCTAAAGTAATTTTTAGTGGTTGTTCGTGCATAATTTATTATTTTAGTGAAATACTAACCCTACTTTATTTGTTTTATTAAACCACCTAGTAGCCATTAGATCAGTAGATGAAGCATCAGTATAACCAGCAGAAACAAGATCGCTATGACTAGAAAATATTTTGGTGTGTCTATGTTGTCTCTCGTCTATTAAATGTTTTTGCTTTCCTGAATCAGAAAATATTATATCATAATTACTTGGCAATGAAGCTTTTAGCATCATATCGATCATATTGGTGTAACTGTAAAACCGCACGTCGGGATTGTCGTTTGCAATCTTGATCCACTTTTTTAGATATGCAGTAGAGTAGTAATCTCCGCTATCGTGGACTCTCACGTAATCAGGTTTCTTCTTACGTATTTCAGCGTTCATAGCCTCGACAAAATCATCTGTCTTGCTAAGTTCGTAACGCTTTTCAAACGCCGGTTTTACATTACTCCAGATGTAGGCTCCTTTCTTGGCATAACAGAACTTTACGCAGCTGTCAGCCATAGGGCACGTTAGTTTCCCACTTGACGATTTGTAGGCAGGAATACCAAAGTTAAAGACCCGAAGCCCGAGTACTTTTGATGTTTTTTTAAGTTTAGAGTTTTGTGTTAGTAAATTCATAATTATTCTTCGTTATCTTTTTTTCGCATTTGCCAGTCAAGGTATATTGGGCCTATAAAAGTTAAAGCAAATACAGCTAAAAGCATTAAATTTATTGGGTTCATACAAATATATTATCAGTTATTGATCGTGTTCAGTCTGTAAATTAATCAAGCAGCACCATATATGCTTCAGCATTATTTTTACGGAACCAACTTAACGCTTTGTTAAAGTCGTTTACTTGCTTAGGTGTCACTGTTTTAGGTGCTACTTCCATTATGTACTGTGATCCTAGAATAAAATCATACATAGATAACTCGACACCGGTTAGTGTATAGCATTCACCGCTAAAAGGATTTTTAACTTCTTCGCTTTGATCGTAGATCATACCTTTAAACCATTTAGGTACTGTTTGTTCTTTAGTCTTGTTGCTCATAACCTTCGTCTTTTAATTCGCCAATAACTTCTTCTTCAAACCTTTCGGATAAATATATAAATAAATTTTCAATAGCAAGGTCAATAAAGTTTTGGTAAAGATCATCTACATATATTATCTCAGGGTAATCTTCATCACCGTTGGAATACTTGATTTGTTCCTCAAGTACATCGCCAAGATCACCGTCATAATAATATATATCTTCACATACACTTATATTATCAGTGTCGTCAGTAGCTACATATACAGAATAACCATCTTTAGTGGTTTCTTCATATATATAATATGATGCCCTGTTAGTCCAGTCGCTAGTCAACTCAACACCGTAATGGTTTAGTACGTTTTGTTTAGCAACGTCTTCGTTTTCTGATTGTTTATCACCGAAACCTTTAGCTTCTAAACGTTCGTTGATCAATTCTTCTGTTATATATTTAGTTTTATTCATTTTTTTCTATTAATTCAGCAATGTAATTCCACACTTTTAATTCTACTTTATTACCATCTAAGATCATTCTCATTTCATCTTCAGTTATATCGCCGCCGTAGTTGCCGGTCATTAACGATGTTTTGTTGTCAGTTATTTCGAATGTAAGCATAGACATTTTAGCGAAAGCTTTATCACTTGCTCGGTTATGTATATCTTGTTTAGTCATCATATTCTCTTATAAATAGGTTATCGCCGTGTTTTAGATCCCATATAGACGTTTTTAACAACGTTATGTCAGAGAACGTGTATAGCGTACTTATTTCACTCATAGTTAGATCTTGATAAAAAGCTTTTGATGAAAGGTTTTCAAAAATATTAGCGATAGTGTTAGTGTACTGAGAAGTGTTTGCTTCTAATCTCAGTTTAATTTCAGGTTTAAGGCGTTCTAGTAATGTTTTCATTATATTATATTTAGTTTGTTACAATTATATTATCAATAGTTGTTCGTATTTAGTTTGTAAATTATATTAAATCCCAGAGGTAATCAGGTTCTAACCCGTACTCGTCGCGCAGTATTACTTCGGGGTTTTCGCCACCTTGTATAACTCTGTACTTAATATCTTTTATTTCTAGATCGGCATCTATACCTGTCATACCGTCACGTTCCATTAACACTTGTTTAAATTTATTTTCCATTAGTCTTGATATTTTTTAAGTGTCATACTATTTACCTTATCTATGATCTCGTTACCCACCATAGTGAAATAACCCGGTGCATAAATTGATCTTTTACCGTCAGCTTTAGCTGCTAATACATCTTTTTCCGCTTCTTCAATAGCGTGTCTCAACGCTGTTTGGATGAAATACTTTTCGAATCCGTTAAATTTAGTTTTACTCATATTATTTAGTTTTATAAGGTGTGTGTTCAAAGTATGCTACTTCAAATTCTTCCGTTAAATCATCACGGAACTTATTGAATGTGTTTATACCGTATAGTTTTTCGTATAACTCTTTGAAACCAAGATACTTGCATGTTTTATTGTTCATTGAAAACTCTAACTCAATATCCTGTATATCGTGACTTTGGCGACAATCTTGAGATACCATACTCCATATGCTTGCGTCTACTTGGAATAATCCTAAGTCTTTAGTAAATTTAGTGTACATACTGAAATCTACATTTTCACATACTTTAATAATTTTTTTACTCATAATATTTAGTTTTAAATTAGTAACTAGTAAGGAATCGAACCTCATACTCGTCAGTAGTCATAGTCGTTATAGGCTCGTGAAAACGTTTACCTATTTCAGTACTACACCATACCTAGTTTCCGGCTATTACGTGATCATTAATCGTATCTTTCGCCAATGTTTTATAAGGAAGCGTGATCGGCGTCTAATACATTTTCGTCGTTAGATATACCGGCCGGTCCGCCGATGTTTACTTCCATATTATTTATTATTCAATTATATTATCGATCCGCTATCGTGTTTAGTTTGTAAATACATTTTTTTGATCGCTAATTGTAGCACGTTAGAGTGTATAGCACTGTATTCATCGCCATCGTGAGGAAAGTCCCCTAGTTGCCAATCAATACTATTTTCCATTAATTCTAGTGTGACGTCGGCGACACCTTGTGCGATTTCGTCTAATTTGTTTTCCATGTTCTTTTCCATTTACGTTTAGTATATATATAATTCATATTAATCTTGATCTAGTAATTCTTGTATTTCGTCGAGAGTCATGTCATCAACTTCATCTTTTGAATAGTTTCGGGCAACCCACCACTTTGAGTAAGCTAAATCCCATGGATTTGTAGTTTGTTTCATAATTTTAGTTATATTCGTCATATTTTGTCGCTGCTTCGAAGTAGATCCACATTACTTTGTCAATAAACTCTATTTCACTCATATCAACTCTTAATTTTAAAAGATCGTTTTTCATAGTGTCATAGAATTCACTTATAGCTCTATTCATTTCGCACCACTTAATTTTAAAGTGTTCGTACTCGTCACCTTGCATGAAGTTTAAACCTAAGTAACCACTTGCATATCGTTCGATGTAGATCCACCGATCGGATTCGGCATACCATATGTGTTCTACCGCATTTAATTTATCATTTGTTTTCATAGTATTCATTAGTTTTTAGGTACATAAGTTAATCCTTTGTGGTTGAACCACTCTGTAATACCGTCTTGTTCTTCATTATCGTCGTAGATAAAAGCGAAGCGAGATGGTAATTCACCGACGTTATAACCTTTGTATTTTCTACCGTCTAATTTAATTTCGTTGGACTTTAGGTACTTGATGGTCGGAATGTCATTTGAGTATACTTTCATATCTTTTATTATTTTAAGTTCATATATATTATCGATCGGTGATCGTATTTAGTTTGTAAATTGTTTTACTGGTTCGTTATAGTGATTCCATAGAGCGGTGTGTGAGTGTTTTCTACCGCGACTCCCCGCACCTTTTGCTTTGGTCTTAATACTTTTGTACTGTTTTTCCGTTACTCCACTACAAGATCCGTTGATCGCAACGACATTGTTACGGTGTATAGCATTCGCTACTTTTTGGTTTTTAACGTACTCACACGCTTCTTTCATTGTCATCATAGTTGTTTGATTTTAGTTCTTATAGATTCACACGCATTTAACCTTTCTTGCCACATATCACCGCGTAGTTCACGTTCTTGCATTAGATCTTGTATTTCTTCTTCCATATGGTCTAAAGCGACCAATAGTACATTTGTTTCTATATTTGATAGTTTCATAATTACTTAAATTTATTTGCTACTTCGTATATTTCTTGTTTGTCGTCTTGATCTAGGTTCTCTGTTTGATTAGCGTACATTCGCAGTACATAGTGAACAAAGGTACAATCTCCGTCGGTAAGTTTTATAGTTCTCATATTATACTTTGTTATTATTGATTAACCACATTAACTGTGCATACTCTTCATACTCTGTTTGACTTGAAAATTCGTAATATTCTTTCATATTTAGTAGTATTTTACTTTAGACCCTTTGTTTTTGGAGTTCATGAAGGGAGTTCCGAAAGCTAAGTGATTTAGTAATTTAAGTTCGTTAGGTGTTATAGTTCCTTCTTGCAACTTTTGGTGTAATTCTTCGTATTTCTCCATATTTATTGGTATTTTACAGTGGACATAGTACATAGTCAACTTAGTTATTAATTATTGTTTGTTACACTATTATTATCAATACTCTATCGTATTTAGTTTGTAAATTCAAATAGGTGTACTTTTATTTCATAGATCGATTGGTTTAGATGGTGTTACTCACCTCTTCTTAGAGTCCAACTTGCCTTACTAAATCGTCTATAAGGTCTTGTTCTACTTCATTTTCCTCAATTTCACAGTTATTTTCTACGAATTCTTGTATTTCGTTATATACTTCTTCTCCGGATGTGTAGGAGGACAGGAATTGGAAGTGATTTATAGTATCTTCGCTCCAATAATAGTGTTTTTTAGTATTCATTGTTAGTATTTTAGATTCATATATATTATCAAAAGGTGTTCGTGTCGACTTTGTAAATGCTATACGTCAAACGTCAAGTAGAATGTATAAAAAACGGTGATTTTTACTAGAAAATCTAATAGATCGCTGAGAGTTAGGTAATGCTATACGCTTTCGCGTAGGACGGAGTCTACTCTTCCGATCATATTTCAAAATCAGGCTCCATATTCGCTACTTTATTTAGGTAACGGCTGGGAAAATTAAAAAGTGTGACAATAGCCTGTTATATATTATAATAGTAGGCTACTGTCGCAGTTTTAGGATGAGGTTCCGAACTGATCGATTGCTCTTTGCATCTGATCTTGATCCTCAGTTGTTGGTTGAGGTTCGATCGTACTCGTGATCTGTACGTATTTAGATCCATCTGGTCGTGTTATTATTTTACTTGTATACATATTATTTATTTATTTTATGGAACGCTTTAGCGCATTGTTTTAATTCGTTTACTACTTGTTTGATTACTTTTTTCATGTTATTATAGTTTGTTTATTAGTTCGCTTAAGGTTATTTGTAAACCGGTTTTGGTTACGTTGCCATTTAGATACTGGTTTAGATCGTCGATCGTTGCTAGTATTTCTGTTCTGATTTCGTTATTCATATTATTATTATTTAGATTCAGTTATATTATCAGTTACTATTCGTATTCAGTTTGTAAAGGAAGATGGATTAGGGGTTTCCATCAAGGGAGGTTATTTAGTTACCTCAACCTCTTGATCAATGATCTCGGCTAAGTGCCTAACATTGGTTGGTAGGTTAGTTGATTGAGACCAGTATCCTCGTTTGATCCAGCAAGGCATTATGCTTAGCTTAGGCAACATTGCTTCAAGTATGGTATCGTGATTGTACGTTACAACTTGATTTTTGTTGTTGACGAATTTGATTACTTGGTTTCGTCCGAGCCACGACTTTCTTACTACAAAGTTCTTTCTTTCGATCGGCGGGAAGATTTTAGCTTTTTCTTCGTTAGTCATGTTTGCGATCGCTTGGGTCATTAATTCTTGATTAGTCATAATTTAATTATTTATTTAGTTATTATTATTATTTACTTTGTTACATTTATATTATCGAATATACTTCGTATTCACTTTGTATTTATACTTTTATTTCGATGGTTCCTCGAGGGGAGGTTTAGTGAAATATAATTGATGTTTGATAGACTGGATTGTTTTTAAAGTTGATTGATCTTTTGGATTGTTTTGAATATAAGTATGAAATACTTTTTCAATGTTGTTAAAATCTTTTAAAGTAATGTTAATTGATTTTGTTAAAGACATTTTAATTATTTTTAAATTGTTATTATTAATTTCTTTATTCACTTATATTATCAAATGTACTTCGTATTCACTTTGTAAATGCTATACGCTTCGCTACGCTCCGCTTCCATCAAGGGAGGTTGTCAAGCGCAAGCATCCGAGACCAGGATCAGATCAGCACAGCGCAGAACCGCACACAGACCGCAGCAGTACAAGCCC
>Ga0209716_1001807_pt1 | contig 15172 bp, 12 predicted proteins | sample COGITO_mtgs_1205_FD_184811 | JGI IMG/M metagenome (GOLD analysis project Ga0209716, IMG submission 184811) | Pelagic marine microbial communities from North Sea - COGITO_mtgs_120531 (SPAdes) (version 2) | ecosystem: Environmental > Aquatic > Marine > Epipelagic ...
GCTTCAGAACCATTTATCCCAATTTTATCGACTATCCCACTACAATTACTCTCTTATTATATCGCGGTACAACGCGGCTGTAATGTGGATCAACCCAGGAATTTAGCGAAGTCGGTTACCGTGGAATGATTTATATATGAAGTATTTGTATTTAGAAACTTCTTATAATTAATCCAACCTTTTTTGAAATCTAACTCATTGATATCCAATGTGTTATTACCTTTTTTGACTTCAGAAATCCTATTACCAATACCTTCTCCTTTGTCTTTTACAATATGTAATCTAAACTTAATTTTTAAGTTGTGTGTATTGGTTACACTATCCCAACTGATTATTATTTTATCTACAATGGATTCTGTGAATTTCTTTTTCTGTTCAAATGAAGTGTAAGATTTAATCTTTGAAGTATATTTTTCAAAATCTTCAAACCAATCTTCCCATTCAACTCCACCTTTTAAGATTTCTATTTCAGATTCAAATTTTCATTCCCTTGCATATCATAAAATTCTTCGCTACCTTCACCCCATGAAAGTCAAAGTATCCTCCCTTAATCACCATCCTAAGAACAAAGAAATCTACAGTCTATCTTCTATTGAGGAACTGATGGAGAGTATTTCAGAAGTTGGATTATTACAAGTTTTAATTATAGACCAATACAATCAAATCATCAGTGGAAATAGAAGATTTGAATCCATTAAAAGATTGAAATGGGAAGAAGTTGAGGTTGATGTGAAAGAAGTTAAAGATGGAGAAGAAGAATTACTCCTTATCCACTTCAATAAACAGAGAATAAAGAGTTTTAAGGAACTTATTAATGAATACCTAACACTTGATGGATATTACAGAAAAGGACAAGGGAAAAGAACGGATTTAACTTCTGTTAAATCTAACAGAAGTTAAATATTGAAGGAGAACACCCTGCTCCTTTCCCTGAAGAAATTATCACTCTACCCATTCTTCAAACTTCTAAAGAGTATGAATTGGTTTTAGACCCCTTTATGGGAAGTGGAACAACTGGAAGAGTTTGTGATCAATTAGGGAGGAGTTTTGTGGGGTATGATTTGAAGAAGTTTGTTTAATTTTCATATAACCACTCTACTTGACATGGAGAAAGAACCTTGTCCCATAAACCAAGATCATCAATAGAACCTATAAATCCACTAATGTTTTGTGACCATTCACTACCAATTGATATTTGTCCACCAGGACATATACTTAAATTACCTTCAACAACTTCACTACTAAATAATGAACCATTAATATATATAGATTGATTGTTACTAGAATCATGAGTAATGACAAGATGTGTCCAATTATTAATTAGTGGAGTATTCGAAGTCTCAATGAACTTATTCCATCCTTGTCCTTCATCACAGGTGTTATTTTTATATCCGACTTGTACTTCTCCATTTCCATTTAAACTATCATTTAATCCTAACCAAAATGTTTCACTACTGGCTTGAGAGTAAGTTCCTTTCTTTAAAATGGTATTCCATGGAACAGACACACCAAGTGAAGATGGTTTTACCCAAACAGAAACGCTCAATTCAATCGTTTCTAAAGAACTATTTTCATCTACTATTAGATAATTTTGTCCATTTAAGAGTAGTGATGAATTATTTATGTTATTTCGATTTGATGAAAATGAAGTACCATAATTAGTAACCGTATTACCATAAGTACTTTGATCATTTAGATTATTATCAAATGTCAACCATAATTTAGATTCATTAATTAAAGAACTAGAACCAGAACAAAGAGAAAAATATCGTTCAATAACTTCAAAAGGGTCACAAACACAGATAAGAGAACTAACTCCTACTTCTGAATAATCCAATTGGTATTTGTAATGTTTACAACTCTGAATTAATCCAAGATCATCAGTGTAAATGTCTCCATTAGTATCTATTACACTAATCGATGATGAGGTTGTTCCTGATAATACGTATCCATAGTTATAACCATCTTTTATATTCATCGATAAACTTAAATCTTCATGTGTTAAGGTAACATTTGAAGTATAATCATCATTAACAGTAACTAATGCATAATCAGTATTTACATTTAAAGTTAGATCAACCGAGGGTTCATTTATCGTAATTACGGATGTTGATTGACCGGATACTGATAATGTATTAGAAATGGGAGAAGGATTATTCCTTGGTGAAATTTCCCAGTTATACTCTCCGTAAGGTAAGGTAACACGTTGGGTATTATCATTTGGATTGAATGTTAAACTTTCACTATATCCTGGGGGGACAGATGTGAAGTTAACCGTTATTTCATTATCAAAAACATGGACAAAATCAGAATCTTCAAGTTGAAGAGATTTAGAGGATGAGTTATCTAGTTGTAAACTGAATTCTCTTATTAAGTCCAGAGAAAGTGTTATCTGACCATCATTTAACATGGGGTCAGATGTAGTTTCTTTGGAACAAGAAAACAAACAAAATAACACGAATGAATAAATTATATTTTTCATCTAATAATAGTTTGTTCAAATCTATTGTTTGTTTATATTGATTTTGAATCAAATTAGTAATATTGTATATGCATACAACAACATCAACCATATTTATTTCACTGTTTTCATTATTATTTATTACTCAAAAAAAAATAATGATTGTTGATAATGAAATTATTAAGATTGACTCAGTAGGAACGATAAATAATCTCTCATTTAAATATGAAAACGAGTTTGATCCTGAAAAATTTAAAAGATTTGAATTAAATGAAAAAATAGTTTTCTTGAATGAATCCAGTGGAATTGTATATGAATTGAAAAATGACTCAATTGTTAGAATTGACAACTCATATAATGACAACATACACAATTTATCATTAGACTTTGTTCATCGTGACACTTTGTTTCGATTCGGAGGATATGGTTACTTTAACAACAATAAAAACTTAATATTCTATGATGATAAATTGGGTGAATGGGATATTATTAACTACAAAAACTCAGATTTAATTAAACCCTTTAATTATGTTGGAATTCATTTTATTCGAGATAATAAACTTCATGTATTTGGATATTATATTATTAAATATGAAAACAATAAGTCTGAGATGGTTAATAAAGGATTTGTTTTTGATTTGAATAAAAGAGAAATTACTAAAACCTTTGATCTAAAAGATTCTTTTGAACATCCAAGATCATATTTTGATCTAAATCAAGACTATGTTCTAATAATTAACAAACAAAGGAAAGGTTTTATCCTAAATAAAGAAACGTTGGATTTTTATTCTTACAAGTTAAGTGTGATAGAAAACTCAGCAATTTTCAATTCAGATTCTTCAATAATAGAAAATAAATTATATTTTGAAACGAAAGACAGTAGAATGAATCCTATTGTAACATCAATAAATATAGACTCTTTAATTGATAACATGAAAAAAGAAGGGGACTTCATCAAATCTAATTGGGACTATCCATTTTATGTATTAATGATATTGTCAGGTTTGGTTTTTATTTTTATTATTAAAAAAATATTTTTCAATAAAAAATCTATTTCTTTAAATGAAAAAACACTGAATTATGGGAGAATTAAAATAGAATTAAATGATAAAATGGTTGATGTCTTATCCCTTTTATTAAATCATAAAAAAGTCTCAAACAGTCAATTATTAGATGTTTTTTACGTGAAAAATCAAAACAGAATTCACATAAATAGAGAGAAAAACAACTGTGTTGACCGAATAAACTTGATGTTTGAATTAAAAACTAACAAACAATTAATTCAAAAAGAAAAGTCTTTATTAGATAATAGAATGATTGATTATTACTTAAACAAAGATTTACTTTAATGTTTTCCATAGGGAGAAAAAAACTAACCCCGATATAAAAACCACTCCGATTAGAATTTAGGGAAAAAGTAATTTCTCAGTTACAAGAAACCTCATCTATTAGATAACTTCTGTTAGGTTTAACAGAAGTTGAATATCGAAGGAGAACACCCTGCTCCTTTTCCAGAGGAAATAATAACTCTACCAATTCTTCAAACTTCTAAAGAAGGGGAATTAGTTTTAGACCCTTTTATGGGTAGTGGTACAGTTGGAAGAGTTTGTGATAAGTTGGGAAGGAGTTTTGTGGGATATGATTTGAAATGGTATTAGTATAGTAGATGTTTCTTTGAGTTATTTCTCCACCCACTTTGTGATTTATATTTTACAAAAAAGATTTTTAAATCAGATTGTGATGGGTAATCTACAAAATGGATTTTCTTATCTGATTGAGAAGGATATTTTACAAAATACCACAACCCTTCATTTCCTTTTGATTGGGATTGGTAATCTACTTTAAACACTTTTAAATCCGATTGAGATTCATAGTCTACTACAAATACTTTTAAATCAGATTGAGATGGATAATCTGTCGTGAAAATCTTTTGAGAAAATATTAATGATGGAATTAAAAAAACGATAATCCTTTGTATAAGGAAAAAATTAATCCGTAAATACTTCAACAATTTCAATAACATCTCCATTTTCTTTATCACATATGGCTAAAACCTTATTAATAACTTTTCCTCCAAATGAGTTATTCCCCCTGAATTTTATAGACACATATAGTTTATCATCTATAACTTTATATCCTGTTTCCATATGGTCATAACTTTCAGGGTCTTTCATTAGTTCTTTTTTAATATAACGTTCCAACTTTATATGACTTCCATCCCATGGGTGGAACTGATCTTCTATTTTTTTCTTTTGTATTTCTTCAGGGGATAAAACTTCTACTTTAGTTTCTTCATCCGAACTATTATCAGAATCAGAACATGTATAATACAAAAGAAAAACCAATATTATTAAGTAAAAGAATTTCTTCATATTTATTTACTAGTTGTTTATAGTTTTTTTAGTTTAAATTTTAATTTACAGATCTGGCTATTAATCATTTATTCTTCTATTCATTCTAGTTGCATTCCCCGATGTGTATATACTTCTCTTCTTGTTATCTACTGTAAATTCCAAGTTTGTGTTTCCAATCGGAGATAAAATTATTTTAGTCGAGGTTTTTTTATATGTCAAATCATAAATCCACCCATCTACAAAATATACATCACATGTACCGTTCTTTCTCAAATCAATTCGAATGTAAAGACCCTCAAATTCATAGTCCCAACTACCAACATGCCAGTATTTTTCCATCCAGGCCATTTCTTTTTCTCTCTTTAACCTTTCCTCTTCCTCCTTTTTTAATCTTTCCTCTTTTTCATTCTTTAATCTTTCCTCTTCTTCTTTTTTAATTTCAATCCCTTTCTTTTCAAGTTTTACCCTAGAGGAATTTATTAAATCATTGAAAATATTTTTGGTTTGTTCAGAGAATTCAACCTCATTAGATAATCTAACATATAAGTTTAAAGAATCCTCATAAGATGAACTTAACTTTAAAAACCTTTCATTATCCATTTTAAAAATTGTGTCGTTAAGACTTAATTCTAGTTTTGAAATTCTTTTTTCCATTTCTCGATTAAATTGAAGATCTTCTGTATCAGAGTATATTCCAATTATTATAAGTATAGTAAATAGGATGAACACTGTAAGGAATAGATATTTCAAGAATTTTTTAAATGTTTTCATAACAGATTAATTAACAGGTTTAACATATACTGGAGAATAGTATTCGTTTTTTTTCCAATCCCAGAGTTCAATTTTTATTCGATTATCTTTTCCACTAAAATCTGAGGTGCTTCTGAACATATCCCTTTGTGCGTTTCCAAAAAGATCATTGTAAACAACTTCCCATATATATACACAGTCTTCTCTGTCAAAGGATTTTTTTAAATCAAATTGATAAATTACCGAGAAGAGTTTTCGTTGACCATTATTAGAATAGAGTTGTGTTTTTAGAATAGTGTTTTTGTGAACATCAGATTTACAGTTATTAGGGGTCGGATTTTTAAACTCACTATTATGTTCAATCATTCCTTTTGCAAATTGATAAGAACTAGGAGACGACTGACTAACTTCAGGGGAATTACCTATATATTCATCGATTAATTTCATTGTATTTATATCCTTTTCAGAATAGGGTTCTTCCAGTTTATAAAAATTCCTCCCGATCTTCCAACTGGAGTCATCATTAGTAATCCATTCATATTCATGACTGAACTGAATAACATTATCATAAATGTATTTAGGATTTAGTTCATACTTAATTTTTAATAACTTGTGAAGTTTATATTCCATATTTAAAAGATCTAAATATGGAGATTCATAGCCTTTTAATTTAAGAATTTTAACAACTTCAAATGTTTCAATATTATTATATTTATCTAAGAAGTAATTTGATTTTTTGGTTTTAAGTAATTGTAATATTTCATTTATGGTGTTTTCAATTGTACTTTCATCTTCTTCTACGACACCTCTGTACTCAAACTTATCTGATCTTACCCCGTCTTTTAACATTTGATAATGTCGAAACTTCTCATTAATAAAATTATCAACATCAGATAAAATACGTTTATCAACCTCAAAAATATCATCAATATTTATCGGATTAAAATTATATTCTTTCCAAAATGAATCGACGAATTTATTAAATTCTCTTCGTTCTATTTCTTTCGATAATTTAGATCCAAAACCTGTTTTTTTAATAAATCCTGGATTCAAATCTATAGTGTAAGGGAAATATTCTCTATTTGACCTTAATCCAGAGTGTATGTTCCTTAAGATCTTCCTCGATTCAAAATTATCTATATATAAATCATTTATCATTTCTTCAAAAGAATTATAATAAGAGTTTTTAGATTCTTTTTCAAATTTTGAATCTTTTCTTTCTTCCAATACTACTTTTAAATTTAAAATCTCTTTGTTTCTTTTTTTTAAAAGTTCAATTCTATTTTTAATACGACTTAATGAATCTTTAAAATCAGTTCTTATTACAGAAAAATTAACATCTAATGGATTTTCGTACATATTGTATAACCTAATAACAGGGTTGTTTTGATATTTAATCATTAGATTTTCTTTTTTTGATGGATTTGGATAAGAAAATAAAGTTTTCATCAATTTAAAATCTTCTTTTGATTGGGAAAACCCTAAACTAAAAACAAATAGAGTAAATATTAAGATTATTGTTTTTTTATTCATGTTGTTATTTTAGAAAGTACAATTTGAGACTTATTTGTAAGTTATATATATATTAGCACACGATGCGATTATTTATTTTACTATTAACATTTTCTGTATACTCTCAAAATAATTTTGAATCAATAGACAACTTCATTTATGATTATAATAAACAGATATTTGAGATCTGGGTTAAAGATTCAATATATGAGTTTGATCTTAATAAAAACTTAATCGATAGATATGACAATCCGTTATACTCGACAATCGATATTAGTGCTATTCAAACGATCTATGGACATAAAAACGAACTACTTGCAATTAATGGATCAGGGAATATTTTCAAAAACGAGAATAGAATAGATAATTCAAACATTGATTCTTTTTTCACAAATAGTATAACATTCGAATATAATGATACCTTATTTAAATTAGGAGGTTATGGATATTGGACAAAGTTTAAAGGAATTATATACTTAGATAAAAATCAAAAAACCTGGGAATCCTTTTATTTAACGAAAATTGATGAAAAATATAAGGGAATACTTTCACCCAAAATCTCAAATATTGATAATCATCAATATTTGATTTATGGAGGGAAAACTTTTGATGATAGAAATCCACTAAATGAAGAAACTAATATGAAAGTATATCTATTGGATATGTTCAAAAAACAAATTTCAAAATATGGTGATTCTAAGTCAGACTTTCAAGGAAGAAAAGTAGAATCAAAGGATTTAATTTTAAACAAGAAGGGAATTACGAAACTTGATTGGAGAAAAAACAAAATGTCTTACTATTTAACGAGTTGGACTTCCAAGGTTGATTTAAATTCAAATATTTATTTAGTTAACAATGAATTTTACTTCATTGAAGAGAAAGATCGACTTTTCAATTTATCCTCCTCACCAAATGAAATACAAAATCTTAATGTCTATAATAGTAATGATATAATTCGAAACGATAATAAACAAGTTACTTATGTTGTGTTAATTTGTTTGATTTTACTTGGGTTTATTTTTATTTATAAAAAATATAACACAATCTCAATTGGAAAGGACAAAATGATGTATCGTTTTAAAAGTATATCAATTTCTAGGAAAGATCACCAAATCCTATGTGAAATAATAAAAAACAATAATATTACCACCAATCAAATTCATAAGTTTATAAAAACGAACGATCTTCATCCAAACCATATTTATCGACTGATACCTGAAACAATGTCGGATATAGAAAAGTCAATAAAAATACTTACAAATTCAAACCAACCAGTTTTTTCGATCTCAAAAAACAAAATGGATCGAAGAATAAAAGAGTATAGGTTAAATCCCCACTATAGAATTAAAAATTAACTCCGATATAAAAACCACTCCGATACCCATTTTGAGAAAAAGTATTTCCTCAGTTACAAGAAACCTCTTCTTTGAAATAACTTCTGTTAGATTTAACAGAAGTTGAATTAGTATTAGACCCTTTCATGGGAAGTGGAACTACAGGGAGGGTTTGTGATCAATTAGGGAGGAGTTTTGTGGGGTATGATTTGAGAGAACATTAATTTGGTGGACAATTACCCCAAATAGGTTTGTTATTGTTGGTTAGAACAGAATTAGTAGCAAAAGAATCAGGCTCCGATGAAATCTTAGTTACACACCATCCTGTTAAATCTTGGTTAAAAGGAGTTAAAGCATAAGATACTCCTTCAAACATTGATCTCATATTTATAACATTACTAACATTCCAATTACCTATATCTTGATTGAATACAGGTTCAAGAAAGGGGTCATGAAAATTTACATATTTAAACATACTTCCCATATTAGTTACACTTGAAGTATCCCAATCACCTATATATTGATTGAATGATCTTGCATCATGAAACATACTACCCATTTGGGTCACATTAGAAGTATCCCAATTTCCTATGTCTTGATTGAAGTCACGATTAAATTTAAACATATTTCCCATATTAGTTACACTTGAAGTATCCCAATCACCTATATATTGATTGAAATCATTATTCAATGAAAACATTCCACTCATATCAGTAACATTTGAAGTATCCCAACTACCTATATCTTGGTTAAAAAATGCAGCATCATAAAACATACTTCCCATATTAGTTACACTTGAAGTATCCCAATTACCTATATCTTGATTGAAATCTGTACCAGAAAACATATAATTCATATCTGTAACATTAGAAGTATTCCAATTTCCAATATTTCCGTTAAATAAAGATTGTCTATAAAACATACGATTCATATTAGTCACACTTGAAGTATCCCATAATCCAAGGTCTTGATTGAAATAAGCATAAGAAGAAAATTCACAACTAAACATATGACTCATATCAGTAACATTTGAAGTATCCCAACTACCTATATCTTGGTTAAAAAATGCAACATCATAAAACATGAAACTCATATCTGTAACATTACTAACATTCCAATTACCTATATCTTGATTGAAATTTGTTCGATAAAACATTTTACTCATATTAATAACATTAGAAGTATTCCAATTTCCAATATCTTGATCGAAACCAAAATCTCCATAAAACATATTATTCATATCTGTAACATTAGAGGTATTCCAATTTCCAATATCTTGATTGAATCCTGAGTATTTAAACATTCCACTCATATCAGTAACATTTGAAGTATCCCAACTACCTATATCACCTATATCTATATTATTATCATTTGCTCCATAAAACATAACATTCATATCTGTAACATTAGTAGTAATCACCTTAGAAAGATCATCTCCATTATTTCTCATTGTTATTAATAAATCTCGATCAACCACAGTATAATTAGATCCATTAAATTCATATACATTTCCAACTACAGCATAATCATATACCTTTAGAGTAACTCCATTTTCATCTAAGTAAATAGATGGAAGTGCTTCAAAAACAGCATTGTAACTTTTTGCTTCGTTAATATCTACCTCTATAGGGTTTTCTACTCCAACATAGTCTCCAGTCCATCCATTAAAACTCCATCCATCTGCTGGCACAGCTGTTAACCTTACCACACTACCAGAATTATAATCTGTGGATTTACCTGAGGAAACTATTGTCTCTGTAATTGTTCCCTCACCTTCAGTAGTTGTGGTTAAAGAATAAGTTACTTTAATAAAGTTAGCCGAAAGTGTTTGGTTAGATGAAACTACAACAGTTAAAGGATTATCAGTAGAACCATTAGACCATCCTGAAAAAACATATTCATCGTTTGGAGTAGCGGTAACTTGAACTGAATCACCACTTTGATAAGTTCCACCTGTAGTGTTAACAGATCCTCCCTCTGTTGATGAAATAGTTAATGTATAATTCCGTACAACAGGTTCTGTTGGTGTAATAGTTGATGGATCATCTCCTTTACCACAAGAGATTATTAATGTTAATATTAATAGGGAATAGATTTTCTTAATCATGTTAAGATTTTTTTCAAACTTAATTCTTATTTAATTAGTTTGCATAAATTTGCTATATGAAGCAAATACTTTTTTTTCTTTTACTTTCCTCCTTTTCATTTTCTCAATCTTTATCTTTTAGTGATGAAAATTTAATTCATTCTCTTCTTTCATTAAAAAACGAAAGAATGTATTTGTTTTATACTAATAAACTTATTGATGTAAATTTAAATGACTTCTCTACAAAAGATGTTTTATATGACTCTTCCAATATAGACCTAAAGTATTTTATTCCAGTTTCTGTTAACTTCAAAAATTATTTTTTAGACCCTCTAGGTGGTGGTGTTTATTTATTTGAAAATTATAAAATCAAAAGAATTGACACATCCTATAAACATAGGATGCAGATTGAATCAAGTGTATTTACCTATAGAAATGGAATTTACAAGTATGGTGGATATGGGTTTTGGTCTAATAGAAATTTCATCACTAAGTTTAATTTTGAAACAAATCAGTGGGATTTTGTAACACATCTTAATAGTAAAGAGTTACCATCTGGAAGTCATAAGTCCATTGTTAAAATGATTGAAGATGATCTGTATGTTTATGGAGGATTAAAGGTTAATGAATTCAATCCAAATATAATTGAAGATAATAATGAAATCTGGAAATTTGATTTTATTAATAAGGTTTGGAAAAAATTAGGAGTAAATAATCTTCAAAAGGACATTACATTAAATAATATGAAAATTAATTATGGAAACAAGTCTCTGTTTTTTGATAAAAAAACTAACACTTCTAGTCATATTGATTTTACAAATAATACATTATCAACTTACAAGAATTCAACTTTACTTAACTCATTAAGTTCTCTTCCAATTTCTTTCTTTTACAAGAATAAGTTTTACCTTTTCATTAAGGAAAACCCTTCATCTACTATTATAGTTTTAAAAACCAGGAATGAGGATGAGATTTTAGGGGAGATAATTGATCATAAATCTTTTTACAGAAATCAATCAGATCTGATTATTTTAATAGTTATAATTGGATCTGTTTTAATTTTGATTTTAGTCTATAAAATTATCAGACATGTAAATAAAAAGAGAAATAAACTATCTACAAAATATAAAAATAAAGTAAAATATAAAAATAAAGAAGTTGATTTAGATGATATATCATATGAAATAATGAAGATTCTTATTCAGAATGAATTTGTTGTTTCCAAAGATATTATCCCCTTATTAAAAACACCTCATATAAATTATGCTCATTCCACAAGAGTAATGAGAGATACTCTATTTCAAATCAATTTTAAGTTAAAAAGACTTGTTAAATCTGAAACTGATGTGATAGTTATTAAGAAATCAGATTACGATAAACGGATTAAACAATACTCAATTAATCAAAAGTTATTTAATAAATCTTAGATTTTAACTTCTGTTAAATCTAACAGAAGTTATCATATCATTTCCCTTAGGGAGAAAAAATCAACTCCGATATAAAAACCACTCCGATTAGGGTTTAGTGAAAAAGTCCTTTCTCAGTTACAAGAAACCTCATCCTGTAAATACTGATATACTATATATATCTGATGAATTTTCAAAAATAAAAATCAAATTTTAAGATCACCCTATCATTTTCCATAGGGAGAAATAACTAACCCCGATATAAAAACCACTCCGATTGGGTTATAGGTAAAAAGTATTTTCTCAGTTACAAGGATCTCATCTATGAGATAACTTCTGTTAAATCTAACTGAAGTTATCTATTGAAGGAGAACACCCCGCTCCATTTCCTGAAGAAATTATAACCTTACCCATTCTTCAAACTTCCAAAGAGTTTGAATTGGTATTAGATCCTTTTATGGGAAGTGGAACTACCGGAAGAGTTTGTGATAAGTTGAATAGATGTTTTGTGTGGTATGATGTAAAAAAGTTCTATACCGGAAAACATAAAAAACTTCCCATGAGGAATTGAATATATCTGGTTCAATAAAAAATATTTATTTAACTCTTGATTTACAAAAACTGTTTAAAACACTAATTATATTTTTTTGATTATCAATGGTTGAAAATAATCCATTTCCAAAAAAACTATGGGATATAGAAACCCACGGATAAGGAATTATATTAAAGGTTGATCTTAAAACAATAGAATATTTGAAAGAAGCTTTTTTATAGGGAATTAATCTAGGATTAAGTCCATAATATATTCCTTTTGAGGTAAATAAATATTCCATTAAGTTGGGGGATTTATTACTTTTCAATCCGAACAATACACTTTCACCATCCGAAACACTGAATTTTATGGGTTTTTTAAAGAGTTTTTTTATTCTCCAAGACTTTTCAACTTGGGAAAGTTTACCTAAACTTTGGATATTTTCACCATATTCAATCAAAGAAGCAGCTTTTACAGGAGACACAAAGTTAATTCCTAAAACTTTTTCTAATTCAGTTGAGTCAAACGAGGTGTCAATTTCAAGGATAGACCCCCCTTTTTCTGTTATTGATAAAATTTCAGACCGGAGAAGAACAACTTCATTTTTAATGGAAACTTTAAGATATGAAGTCATTTCATTTTTTAGTTGAATTACAAATGATCTGATCTGGTCAAAATCACCGATATTTGAAAGCCCCTCTAAAGACATACCAACACCATAACTTGCCCCAACAAGACCACCTATAACTCCAAAAGCCCCACTAGAATTATCGATGATTTTAGAAGCAACATATGTTGCTAACAAACCCGTAACTACATTCCATTTCTGTTTGTTTTGTTGTTTAATTAATTCGTTTTCTAATTCTGATAATTGTTTGTAGAGATTAAGACAGAAAACCATTATATCTTTTTCAGATTGAGAAACATCTTTGGACATTTCTAAACACTTATTAAAACACAACTGTACCTCTTGGTAACTTCTACCACTATCAAGTAATAAATTTGATTTTACAGTACCTAGCATAAAATATGCCTCTGAACTGGGTTCTTTGATAATAATATCCCCAATTTGTTTTTCTGCTTCAAGGTATCTACCACCTTGTATAGACATCTCTATTAATGGATTCATAAATTTAAATTTTTAGAAAGTTAAAGCCTATTAGAATATTAATATTAAATTGCATTATTATGCAATTATTTTTTTATTTATCATTAATCTTTAGTTCATTAGTTCAAATAGACATAGATGCTAATAGATTAAAATCATTTTCTGTCAAAGGTGAAACATACTTCTTCGGAAGTTTTAATCAAGTTTATAAAAAGGAGGGTAATTTACTTGTTCAAATTGATAAATCTTTAGACTCAAGAGTCACCATTAATGCTTACTTATTTAAAGAGAACGATACGGTATTTAAATACGGTGGATATGGATTCTGGTCCGATCGAAACTTTATGTATTATTTTGATTTGAATACAAAAGAGTGGGAATACTATAAGACCATTCAAAAAACACCCTTGGAAGGGAGTTCTCAAGGATATAAAAATCAAAAGGGAGATAAAACAATATTCTACGGAGGAATAAAGGTTGATATAAATAATAGAATTAATCATATCTCTTCAAAAGAAATCATCGAATTCGACTATGAAAAGAAAGAATTAATCAGAAAGGGAAACTTAGATTTTCCCATAAGATCTAAAAATCTATTTCATCAAGGAGTTGAATCAAACATTTTCTATGATACAGAATATCTTTACAGAGTAAATCCATTTGATAATACTGTTGAGGTTTATAAAAAACCTAAGGTGATATCTTTTATACAAAATGTGGAATTTGACAGCGAAAATGATTTTTATATCATCACAAAAACATTAGCGAAGACTGATGAAACAGTCGAGATTCAATTAGATGGTAATTTTTTAGAAACCCCATTAAAAACATTTAAACTCTATCTAACATCACAAAAAAACTTTCTATGGGTAATATTATTACTTGTTTTCCTTATTCTAATTTATTTGACAAAACAGAAACGTAAAAAATCAAAACTATGTTTCAAAGGTCTTAATCTGTTTGTATATGGTGAACAGTATGAATTTGAATCCAATGATGTTCGTATTATCCAGTCTCTAATAAAATCCAATGAAATGTATTTTAACGATGTGATGGAAATGTATTCCAATCCTGAATTATCCTATGGACATAATACCCGTATCACAAACGAAAAGTTAGACCGTTTATCTATTCGTTTAAAATCAATTTTTAAACTAGAAAACTCACCAATAAATAAGATTAAATCCCAACGGGATAGGAGACAAAAGTTAGTTGTTTTAACAAAAGAGTTTATTAATCTCAACTTTACATTTGAATAATTGTTTAAAGGGGAGAAAAACCAACCCCGATATAAAACCCCTACCGATTAGGGTTTAGGGGAAAAGTGTTTTCTCAGTTATAAGAAACCTCCTCTTTGAAAAAACTTCTGTTAAATCTAACAGAAGTTAATTTAATATATGACACCTTCATGGGAAGTGGAACTACAGGGAGGGTTTGTGATCAATTGGGGAGGAGATTTATGGGGTATGATTTGAAGGGGTTTATCTAATCAATTATTATACAACCACTCTACTTGACATGGAGAAAGAACCTTGTCCCATAAACCAAGATCATCAATAGAACCTATAAATCCACTAATGTTTTGTGACCATTCACTACCAATTGATATTTGTCCACCAGGACATATAC
>Ga0209716_1001813_pt1 | contig 15125 bp, 18 predicted proteins | sample COGITO_mtgs_1205_FD_184811 | JGI IMG/M metagenome (GOLD analysis project Ga0209716, IMG submission 184811) | Pelagic marine microbial communities from North Sea - COGITO_mtgs_120531 (SPAdes) (version 2) | ecosystem: Environmental > Aquatic > Marine > Epipelagic ...
GGAAAGACATACAACATCCTCTTATGGATTATCTTTCATTATTGTGGGAAGAATGTAGGTAAGACTATTACAATCGCTAGAAAGACCTTTCCTGCAGTTCGCTCCTCTGTCATGAGGGACTTCTTAGATATCCTAAAAGGATCAGATCTCTATAGAGAGGAGAATCATAATAAATCAAATTCAGAGTACATACTAAACGGCAATCTAGTAGAGTTTATATCTATGGATCAGCCTCAGAAGATCAGAGGTAGAAAGAGAGATCTGGCTTTCTTAAATGAGGCTAACGAATTGACCTTTGAGGATTGGCAGCAAATCATATTCCGTACCAACGGAAGAATCATTCTGGACTATAACCCTTCAGATACTTTCCATTGGATCTATGATAGGGTAATACCAAGAGATGATGCAGCATTCTATCAAACCACATATCAAGACAATCCATTCCTAGATCAGACTATCATAGATGAGATAGAGAGACTAAAGGAAACAGATGAGCATTATTGGAGAGTCTATGGATTAGGGGAGAGAGGAACGAATAGAGCGCAAGTATTCCAATTCACCACTATCCAACAGATTCCTGCAACTGCTAAGTTTCTATCCTATGGGCTTGACTTTGGATTCACTAATGATCCTTCTGCACTTGTGGGATGTTATCAGGAAGGAGATAATCTATATTTTCAAGAATTGTTATATTCAACTAACCTAACTAATCAGGATCTGAATAGAGAATTCAAGAAGTTAGATATGGGGAGGTATGATGAGATCTTCGGAGATTCAGCAGAGCCTAAATCAATTGAGGAACTACATAGGATGGGATGGAATATAAAGCCTACTCAGAAGGGAGCAGATTCTGTTAATGCAGGGATAGATATGCTGAAGAGATTTAAGATCCATATCATAGGCTCTAATCTCATGAAGGAGATGGAGAATTATAAATGGTTAGAGGATAAGAATGGTAACCTCCTGAATAAGCCAGAGGATAAGTATAATCACTTGATAGATGCTATCAGGTATGGAGTATATAACAAACTAAGCAAACCTAACTATGGGAGATACGCAATCCGTTAGCATAGAGATTCCTGAGAATCTATCAGATATAAAACTATCAGCATACAAGAAGTTTATCCTTATGGCTAATGAGGAGAATGGTGATGAGATAGCCTTATATCAGTTCTGTGGCTTGACTCCTAGTCAGCAGGAGGGAATGAAGAAGAAGGATCTGGATCTGATCAGGAATCAGATAGGTAAAGTATTGACTGAAAAGCCTAACCTAATAAAGACATTCACATTTAAGGGTAAGGAGTATGGCTTTCATCCTAAGATAGAAGATATCTCTATGGGAGAGTATATTGATCTGGATAACTACCTACAAGATCCATACAAGAATGCTGAGAGGATATTAGGAGTCTTATATAGACCTATCACTAAGAAAGTATTTGGAAGGCATAGCATTGAGAATTACGATCCAGATATTCATCATGGGGAGGGATTTGAGGATTTATCTGCTGATATCTTTATGGGGTGTCTGCTTTTTTTTTATCGTATCGCCACCAACTTACAGATAACTTTCCTGAAATCTTTGGAGAAGGAGGGGAAGAAGGATATGATGCCCAATCCAACTTCTCTAGAAAGTGGGGATGGTATGGAGCAGTACATCAGATTGCTAAAGGAGATCTCCTACAATTTGAGAAAGTAACGGAGTTACCTCTAAGAACTGCACTCACCTATCTGGAGTATGAGATAGATAAGAATGAGGTTGAGAAATCTATCATGAAAAAAAATCAACATTAGGCTAGGTTATTAAAAGTCTTTTTTCATATCTTTGAATATCATTAAAAAGATAGAGAGATGATGATTTCAGAAAACCTTTACACATTCAATCAATTAAATCCTGATCCTATTGTATTAGGAACTGCAATTATTTCTTATTGCAGACATATGAATTGCTTTGGATTAGAAGCAAAAGTAGATGCTTTCTTACAAAGCAGATCAGGACAAAATATCAAGTTCTATGAAGATGGGACTTTATTTATTCATGAAGTAAAATAATAGAGAGATGAATTTATACGACAAGTTAAGCCCAGAGGCTTTAAAAGTATTAGATCAGGAGATGATCAAGTTTCCTTATTCAACGAAGGCATTAATCACAGGATTAAAGGAGAACAGATACTGCTTAGATCTTACATTGAATCAATGTCATAGAGTAGCAGCAGTATTCGGTTTTGAATGCACATTGACTAACATTATAAACTTCTTTGAGTAATGGGTTATCTAGATTGGGAATTAGAAAGCCATCAGTATTATCAAGATACTACTTGTGGCGTTTGCGGAGAGTGTACAGATCCAGATTACTACGATTGTAGATGTGAAGAAGAAGAAGATGAGATACATTTGGGAATCTAGTGGTGGTTCGCTAGGTTGGTTTGGTTGAGGAGGTCTGTGGTGGATCTCCTCTTTTTTTATCCCTATTTTAGCGAATAGGGTTTTTTAATTGTATGAAGAAGGGATACTATCAAATAACAGAGGCACTTGAGAGTGCTGCATCAGCAAATGATCAGATCAACCAAGTAACTTGGGGGGATATCTTTGATCTAGATTTCAGGAAGCAGGATATGTTTCCCATTGCTCATGTAATGACAGGAACGGCAACTCTAGGAGAGAGAACCATTACATATGAGTTTGATCTTCTGGTAATGGACATCGCAGATTATAGCAAAGATCCTAAGGATCTGTATGAGGGGAATATGATGAAGCAGGATATCTATCATAGGACTCTTGCAGCAATATCTGAGATATTAGCTACCTTCAGAAGAGGGACAGAATATGATGCTTATTTCAGATTAATCAATGATCCTATTGCAGAGCCTTTTGATGAGGATATGGAGTCTACTATCTGTGGATGGAAAGCAACACTCCAGATAGAAGCAATAAACCCTAATAACATCTGCTAGATGAACGGAGAGAATACAAAGAGGGTATTAGATAAGTTTGGGAAATATCTTGTTAAGGAGTCTAGAAAGAACCTTACGAGAAAGAAGAAGAATGTAACTAATAGCCTCTATGAATCTCTGGATTATGATGTGAAGGCTATGCCGAACTCTTTTGAGTTTGACTTCCTGATGAATGAATATGGTGAATGGGTAGATAAGGGAAGGAAGGCAGGAAAGAATCCTCCATTCTCACCACTAAGGAAATGGGTAGAAGATCGCAGGATACAATTCAGAAGTAACAAAGGGAAGTTCCAGAGTTATGATCAAACGGCTTGGGCTATAGTTAAGAGCATTGGAAAGAAGGGAATACCTGCATCTAACTTTTACTCTAGACCATTTAACTTAGGGTATAGTAGATTGCCTAATGAGATAGTAGAGGCATATGCTCTAGATGTTGAGGATTTTCTAGAGTTTACAATAGAAAAATTAAACAAAGAATACAAAGATGGCAGTAATTAGCCCTGAAGGATTAGTAGCAGCAAGATCACCTCTGTTTTTTACTTGGGATGGCTCTAATAGAGACAGACTAGATGGAATGGAGTTAGAGATATATGTGTGGAGTGGAGAAGAATCTGCGAAGCCTTCAAGCCCTGTTTATACAATTAACAGAACATCAGGATTTGTAGACTTCTACCCAACGGCAGATATCTCAGCATTGATAGAGAATGAGTTTATCAATCGGATAAGCAAGTTACATAATGATGCTCTAGTATTTCAGTCTCCTGATTCGCAGTTATTTGTCCAGATAGATTATGATTTAGATTGGTTCAATACAGAATCCTCTCCATTAGGAGCAGGAACTGATACAGGATCAACAGAGATCTTTATAGTAACTCATGGATATGGTAAGTTCATTGAAGGTGCTAATAAGAAGATACAAGGACCATTCCTTCAGGAGAAATCAAGATATGCATACGAGAAGGATGCTTGGATGTTGCCTATCTATCTAGGACTTCATGGAGAGGGATTGGATATCATCTATGGATATCGTGATCGGGTGGTAGCTGATGGAGGATCTGTAGAGGCTCTATCCTGTTGTAATATCGGACTCGCTAATATCAAGGTATTGAATGATGATGGAACTAGCTATCAATATGCCGTAACAGAGTCAGATGTATATGAAACAAAGGCAGAGGAAAGAGTATTATTATTCCCTTCTGGAATTGCGAACCTTTCAAATTGGAAGGCTAATCAAGGATATGGAGGTACTGCACCTTACAATGCAAACTATTATGATGTTCAGTTATTGGATGGGTTTAATTCCGTAATTGATCAGGTTAGAGTCTACAATGAATGTGAGCCTAAATATGATCCTGTTTCTCTTTATTTCGTGAATAGATATGGCGCATGGGATTATGTAACATTCTTGAAGAGATCAGATGTTGATCTGAATCTAGATAAGGAAGTATATAGATCAGTTATTGGTAATGCTTCAGCATCTGGATATACTTGGGGTAATCAATCAAGAGGTGTAAGATCATACAATCATCAAGTGAATCACAAGATGACTCTAAATACAGGATTTGTATCAGAGGATTATAGTGAGGTTATGGAGCAACTCCTAATGAGTGAGTATGTTTTGATGGTGTTTAATAGAAAGACAAGCCAATCAGGATCTGAATTCAATATATCTCAGGAACAGAGAGCAGTAAATGTCCTTACTAATTCATTAAGATTACAGAAGCACATCAATGATAAGACTATCAATTATACGATAGATATTGAGATGGCTAACCCTGAGAATGCAATGCTATGATAGAGATCTATATTGGATCAGAGAGATTAGATACATTCAAGGATGAGGATGTGAATATTAAGTTGAACCTTCAGAATGTGAAGGATATCAGCAAACTATTTACGGACTATACTCAGAACTTTCAAGTTCCTGCATCTAAGACTAATAATTCTGTATTCAAGCATTACTACAATGCGGATATATCAGGAGGATTCCAAGCATCACTAAGACAGGATGCTACAATGTTTGTGAATAAGGAATTATTCAGAGAGGGGAGCATTGAGTTGATGTCTGTAGATATGAAGAATGGAAAAGCTAGAGCATATGAGGTGGTGTTCTTTTCAGCAGGGGTGAATCTAAAGGATCTATTTGGTGAGGATGAATTAACAGATCTTGATTTATCAGCATATGATCATGACTATGAGGGAGGAGTGATTAGAGGAGCGATGGAAGGAACTACTCCTCTTCATTCTGGGAATGTCATATATCCATTGATATCTCCTGTGGGAGATTGGCACTATGACTCATCATCTTCAGATCATGATGATAATGATATAGCATACCATAGTCAGAATGATGATCATGGGCTAGATTACTATGAGTTGAAACCTGCTATCAGGATCAGCAAGTTGATAGATGCTATTGAAGCGAAGTATTCAATCACCTTCACATCTACCTTCTTCACTAATTCTAAGTTCACAGATCTATTCTTATGGGGACATAGGAGAGAGGGATATATGTTCAAGGATCAGCCTAATGGCTTTACGGCTCAGAAGATAAACTTCACCTCAGCCACAGGATTGTTTGATGCTACAACAGATCTGTATACCAACAATAATATAATAACATCCCTGATATGGAAATACACTATTGCATCTACTAATGACTATCAGGTGCATTGGTATGTAAATGGGGTATATGTAATGAGCAGACAACATTCAGGAAATGTTACCAATCAGGAGGTATATCTAAACGCATGGCTCAAGGGAGGTGATCAGGTTCAAATGAGATTCTCACCGCCAATAGATTGGGGAGGAGAGACAATAACAATTACATCTAGCAATATATCAGGTAGACCTTCAGAATTATCAGCAGATGTATTTACGGCAACCACTAGCACATCTCAATCATTTAGCACTGATGTGATCATGAGTGATCAGATGCCTGAGCAGAAGGTCTATGATTTTATGATAGGTCTAGTGAAGATGTTTAATCTAGTGATTGAGCCAACAAGCAGAACTAAGTTCATAGTAGAACCACTAGATGATTGGTATGCTTTAGGATCTAACTATGATATTACTGATCATGTAGATATATCTTCTGAGAATATCCAGAAGCCAGAACTCTACAGAAGAATCTCATTTAATTATCAGGAATCGGGTTCATATCTAGAAGAGGATTTTAGATTAAGGAATGGAGATGTAGGGTATGGAGATCTGAGAGCAGATTTTAGTTTTGATGGAGGAGAGTTATCTACGGAATCTACTTTTGAATTAATGAAATATCAGAAGCTAAATGATCTTAGTGGAGGTGTTACAGGATTCCTAGTAGGTAAGAGTATTGATAAGGAGGGTGATCCATATATAGGTCAGCCTGTAATCTTTTATTCACCTGCTACCTTGAATATATCTTCTAAGCCAATTGGATTCTTAGATGAAACAGGATTAACAGATTCAAATCCTACTAACCAAGTATATCTATGTGGGAATATAAATAACAGAGTTGCAGCGAGTGTAACGCAAATGCTAACCTATGGACTTGAAGTTGATCCTCTTCATGAGCAAAGTTTCGTGCAGACCTTATACAATCAATTCTGGGAAGATTATATCACAGATCTCTATTCAACTAGCAGAAGGGTATATCAAATGAAGGCAATACTTCCTTTTAAGGTCGCTGCTCAGTTGAGAATGAATGATAAGATAGATATCAATGGGAGGAGATATGTTATTAATGAGATCCAGATAAACCTCAGAACAGAAGAGGCTACTTTGGAACTTCTAAACGATGTGTGATGGAGTTGGGTTTTATAATTGAGCAACTTCAGAAACAGGAAGCTACAGATCAGGATATGAGGATAGCTAAAGGAGAGTGGAAGATTATCACTAAATGGAGTGAAGCAAAAGAACAGATTAGATGTCAGTTAAGAAAGAAATAGAAATCAATGTAAATTCTAAAGGTGCTAAGAAGGGCATTGATGATGTTAGTAGTAGCATTGAAGGTGCATCAGAGGCAACAAGTGGGCTAACAGGATCTCTAGATAAGATGACAGGTGGTGCTATCTCAGGATTTAAGGGTGTAGTATCAGGAGCGAAGAAAGGTGTAATGGCTATGAAGTCTCTGAAGGTTGCTATTGCAGCAACAGGGATTGGTGCTATTGTCATTGCGGTAGTAGCCTTAGGAAAGGCTTTCACTTCAAGTGAGGAAGGACAAAACAAGTTTGCTAAGATCATGGGAGTGATCGGATCCATAACAGGAAACCTTGTTGATATTCTTGCTGACTTAGGAGAGAAGTTAATATCAGCATTTGAGAATCCTAAACAGGCTATTACTGATTTTGGTAATCTTATAAAGCAGAACATTCAGAACAGACTAGAGGGAATGTTAGAGTTTATACCTGCGGTGGGTAAGGCTATAAGCCTTGCATTTAAAGGAAAGTTTAAAGAGGCAGGAAAAGTAGCTGCTGATGCAGCAGGAAAGGTTGCTCTAGGTGTAGAGAATGTTACAGATAAGATTGCAGATGCTACTACCAAAACAGGAGAGTTCATTGCTGAACTTCAGAGAGAAGCAGTCATTGCAGGTCAGATCGCAGACAAGAGAGCAAAAGCGGATAAGGTAGAGAGGAGTTTAATTGTAGAAAGAGCAAAAGCAAACCGAAATCGTGCTGAACTTTTAGAGAAGGCAGTTAATAAGGAACTATTCACCGCACAGGAGAGAATTGAATTTCTGGAACAAGCAGGTCAGTTAGAGGATGAGATAACTAACAAGGAGATTCAAGCAGCTAAGTTAAGATACGATGCTAAGGTTGCTGAGAATGCTTTATCAAAAAGCACAAAGGAAGATCTAGATGAAGAGGCTGCATTAAAAGCTAAACTTATTGATTTAGAAACGGCTAAATTAACAAAGCAGAAATTAGTAACATCTCAGATTGTCGCTGCTAAGAAACAACAGGAAGCAGAAGAAAAAGCTATTCAAGCAGAGATAGACAAAGCAAATGCTGAGAGCGCAGCAGCAGAACAAGAGGCTATAAAAGCAGAAGCCGAAGCAAGACAGAAGATCCTTGAGGCTACTTTAGGAGCGCATGATCTAGAGTTGATGAAAGCGAAGGATAAGTATCAGGCACTTATTGAGGAGGCTGAGAAGTATGGTATTGATACAACGAATCTAGTAACTGCTCAAGCAGAGGAGATCAATAAGATCAACGCTAAATACGATAAGGAAGATTCTGATCGTAAGAAGAAGAAAGCAGCAGATGATAAAGCAGTTCAGGAAGCTACCTTAGGTGCTATATCTGGAGCATTAGGATCTTTAAGTGAATTAGCAGGTAAGGATGCAGCGAGTGGAAAGGCATTAAGTGCTGCTCAGGCAGTAATCAATACATATCTAGGTGCTACTAAGGCATTAGGTCAGGGAGGTATTGCAGGTCCAATTGCAGCAGCAGGAGTTATTGCTTCAGGTATTGCATCGGTGAGAAAGATCTATGCTACTCAACTTCCTGCAACGGCAGGAGGTAGTGGTGTTGCATCATCTCCTAGACCACAGATTTCAGTGCCTAGTATAAGCCCTAGATTGTCATTAGATACTCAGGTATCAGATCTAGGTAATCAGATCACAGAATCATTAGGACAAGCACCATTAAGAGCATATGTGGTGAATCAAGATATCCAGAATGCGGATAAGATGAATAGGAAAATAGAAACAACGGCAACATTCGGTTAATATGAAGTTTTTTGAGTTAGTATTAGATGAGGAGAAACTCCTTCATGGTATAGATGCGATATCAATAGTTGAGCATCCTGCTATAGAGGAGGATTTTATCACAATGAGTAAGGATCATAAGTTTGAATTCAAGGAAGTAGATCAGGAGAAGAAGATCCTGATGGGAGCAGCAATGATTCCAGAGAAGCCAATCTACAGAGTTGATGGTGATGAGGAGTATTATGTATTCTTTACAAAGGACACAATCCGCAGAGCATCTGAATTGTATCTGATGAATGGTAAGCAGGGCAATGCTACTCTAGAACATCAGGAGAAGATATCAGGCTTATCATTAGTTGAGAGTTGGATCATAGAAGATCCAGAGAAGGATAAGAGCAGAGCCTATGGCTTAGAATATCCTGTAGGAACTTGGATGGTAAGTATGAAGGTCAATAATGAGGATATCTGGGAAGAGTATGTCAAAAGTGGGAAGGTCAAAGGATTCAGTATTGAAGGATGGTTCATGCAGCGAGAATCAGCTATTGAGATCAATACAGAATTATCTAGAATTGAATCAGAAGAAGCAGACCACCTGCTCTCACTTTATCTTCTGGGAATAACTAAGGGAGTTCTAAAGAACGATAAGAGATACAAGAATGGAAAGAAGTTGGAAATGGAATCATACAGAGACTATCCTGATTCAGTTTCTAACAATGCAAAGAAGGGGATTGAACTCAATGAGAAGCAAGGGAACAAATGTGCTACTCAAGTGGGTAAAGTCAGAGCGCAGCAGTTAGCCCAAAAGCAGCCTCTATCAGTTCAGACTATTAAGAGAATGTATTCTTACCTAAGCAGAGCGCAGGAATATTATGATGAGGGAGATACCACATCCTGCGGATATATCTCGTATATGTTATGGGGAGGATTATCTGCTAGGAGATGGGCAGAGAGTAAATTAAAGGAATTGGATCAGATATGAAAATAACCCAAAATTGTTAATAATAGTTGTTTAATTAGAAAAGTTCAGAAAAATGAATCTACAAGAAGTATTCAAAAAGATTGAGATGGCTCTTACACCTAGTGAAGATGCTACTCCTGAAGTTCAGGCAGAAGTGCAAGAAGAAGTAAAAGTTGAAATGGCTACAATGAATCTCGCAGGAGGTGTTGTAGTTGAAGCAGAATCATTTGAGGCAGGTGAGAATGTATTCTTACTAGGTGAAGATGATGAGAAGGTTGCTGCTCCTGTTGGAGAGCATGAGTTAGAAGATGGTCGCATTCTCGTTATTGTTGAGGAAGGTGTGATTGCTGAGATTCGTGAAGCAGGTGAAGAAGTTGCTGAGGAAGTAGTAGAGGAAGAAGCTACAGAGGAAGTTATGGAAGAGCAGGAAATGGCTTATGTAACTAAGGAAGAGTTTGGTGCTGCTATTGATGAGTTAAAGGAAATGATCGCAGGTATGATGCCTAAGGAAGAGCAATCTGCTGATGAAGTTTCTGAAGAAGTTGAAATGAGTACAGAGGAGGTAGAGATGAGTGCTGATGAAGCACCTGCTGCTAAGAAAGTAGCTGCTGCACCTGTAGATAAGAAACCAGATATGGTGAAGTTCAGCAACAAGGCTGGTGCTACAACCTTATCTCGTGTAATGAGTAAATTATCCTAATTTAAATAAAGAAGAAAAATGGCTACAACCACTTCAATTACTACCACATATGCTGGTGAATTTGCAGGGAAATATGTTTCTGCTGCATTATTGAGTGCCGACACTATTGAGGGTGGCGGTATTACTATTAAACCAAATGTCAAGTACAAAGAGGTTTTAAAGACAATGAACTTAGATGCTATCACTAAAGATGCAACTTGTGATTTCTCTGATACTTCTACACTTACTTTGGCTGAGAAGGTTCTTACTCCGAAGGAGATGCAAGTGAACCTAGAATTGTGTAAATCTGACTTTGTATCGGATTGGGAAGCGATCTCTATGGGTTATTCTGCATTCAGTGAGTTACCTGCTAACTTCGCTGATTACCTAATCGGTTATGTTGCTGCTAAAGTAGCTGCAAAGAATGAGACTAACATCTGGGCAGGTGCTGATGCTAGTGAGGGTGAGTTTGATGGCTTTACTGCTCTATTGGCTGCTGATGGTGATGTAGTAGATGTAGTAGGTACTTCAGTTACTGCTGCTAATGTTATTGATGAGTTGGGTAAAGTAGTTGATGCTATCCCTGCTGCATTGTACGGAAAAGAAGATCTTTACATCTATGTATCTCAGCATATCGCTCGTGCTTATGTTCGTGCTTTAGGTGGGTTCGGTGCTAATGGCTTAGGAGGCAATGGTGTCGCTTCTAATGGTACTACTTGGTACAACGGAGGCGATCTAGCCTTTGATGGTGTTAAGTTGTTTGTTGCTTCTGGTATGCCTACTAATGATATGGTAGCTGCACAAAAATCTAACTTGTTCTTCGGTACAGGTTTGTTGAGCGACCACCAAGAAGTGAAATTACTAGACATGGCTGATCTTGATGGATCACAAAATGTTCGTGTAGTAATGCGCTTTACGGCAGGTGTTCAGATTGGTATCGGTGCCGACATCGTATACTATACTTAATAGTTGATTGATTAATCTAAAAGGGGCAGGTAGGCTAGTGCTTGTCTGCCCTTTTTTTTATACTTATATAATATGGCGTGTGCTTTAACAAAAGGAAGAAACGAACCCTGTAAGGATGTAGTAGGTGGTATCACTGCCGTTTACTTTGCTGACTTCGGGACATTAGGTGCGATCACCTATGATGGAACAGATACGGATGTGATTGATTCATTTGGAGGAACTCCAGATTGGTTTAAGTTTGAAGTAAAAGGAAACTCTAGCTTTGAGCAGACAATTACTTCATCTCGTGAGAATGGAACAACCTTCTATGATCAGGTATTGAATCTTACATTCAAGAAGATGACTAAGCAAACTCACAATGAGTTAAAATTATTGGCTTATGCAAGACCTCATGTAGTGGTAGAAGATAACAACGGCAACAAGTTCCTTATGGGATTAGATTATGGTGCTGATGTTAATGGTGGTACAATCGCTACAGGTGCTGCGATGGGTGATATGTCTGGATATACTTTGACATTCAATGGTCAGGAGAAGATTCCTGCTAACTTCGTAGATGCTACGATTACTGCTGATGCTTCAACTATTAGTGATATCTAAGATCAGATCCTGATAGAATCAAAAAAGCCCTTCCATTACGGAGGGGCTTCTTTTTTGGTAGCAAGGCTACCTAAGAGAGATGAACAGGGCAAATATAACCATTATATTCCTTTTGGGTTTTATAATTAGATGATTATTGTAGAAGAAAATACAACTCCACAGATAACTATGTATCTCAGGGACTTTGCAACAGAGTCTTTTGAGATGGAAATTATCTCTGAGGGTGAAAGAAAGGAGAAGGTAGATACGGCAATATCTGGATCATATAATGATTTCAGAAAGGTTCTAACCTTCTCTTATGATGTTTCGGCTTTATCGGCAGAGGCTTTTTATGTGATCAAGATTTGGGAAGTGGGGAAAATCAAACTACTTTCACAAGATAAGATGTATATCATTCCTTCAGGATCTAGTGTAGCTACTTACCAACCAAAGCTATCTACAACAGACAAAACGATGGATAACGAGTTTAAGATTTATGGAGAGTAATTTCAAGTTTGTTCAATTATCTAGTTATACTAGCCCTGTTGTAAGTGAGAATGCTAGAAAGGGATGGGTAGAGTATGGAGATAACAATGATTATTTTCAATACTTGATAGATCGTTACAATGGATCTCCTACAAATAATGCAGTAACCTCTGGGATCATTGACATGATCTTTGGTCAGGGAATTGATGCTACAGATTCAGGTAAGAATCCAGAAGGATATCTTCAGTTAAAGAAACTCATTAAAGATGAGGAATTGAAGAAGGTAATCAATGATTACTATATGCTAGGCAATGGTGCTTTTCAGTTGATCTATAATCAGAATAAGAGTAAGATCGTTGAGGTATATCATATGCCTGTAGAATGTCTGAGAGCAGAGAAGTGTAATGATGAGGGAGAAGTTGAGGCATACTATTATGCTTATGATTGGGATGAGGTTAGAAGCAAGAAAGGTGTTGATCGCATTCCTGCTTTTGGCTTTGGCGAACAAGGAGATAAGGTTGAGATCTTATACTTCAGACCTTATCGCAGTGGTTCTTACTATTACTCTCCTGTTGATTATCAAGGTGCTTTACCTTATGCAGAATTAGAGGGTGAGGTAGCTAACTACCATATCAATAATATCAAGAACGGACTTGCGCCTTCTATGATAGTAAACTTTAATAACGGAGTGCCTCCTGAGGAGGAAAGAGATATCATAGAATCTCAGATCAAGCAGAAGTGGGGAGGAACATCTAATGCAGGGAAATTCATTCTAGCATTTAATGATAGTGCGGATACTGCTGCTTCTATTGAAGCTATTCAGTTATCTGATGCTCATAATCAATATCAGTTCTTATCTCAGGAGTCTCAGCAGAAGGTTCTAGTAGGTCATAGAATCACTTCTCCTATGTTATTTGGGGTTAAGGATCAGACAGGTCTAGGTAATAATGCTGATGAGATTAAAACGGCTTTCACCTTGTTTGATAATAGTGTGATCAGACCTAAGCAGAATCAGGTAATTAATGCTATTGATCAGATCCTAGCTTTCAACAATGTTGCTTTGAATCTTTACTTCAAGACTCTTGCTCCTTTGGAGTTCACAGATGTTGAGGATGTAACGGATCAGGAAGTGATTGAGGAAGAAACAGGAATCAAGATGGCTGCTGATCCAGAGTTCACGAAAGAGGATGAAAGAGAGTGGTTAGAATACCTTGCTGATAAGGGTGAGGATGTTAATGAAGAGGAATGGGAATTAACTGCGGTGCAGGATGTGGATGATCCAGATAATGAGGATCAGATCGTAGAAGCTATCACATCGGTTAGCATGGCGGCAGTTTCATCATATGGTGATGCTGAGGAGAGATCTTCAGGAGATGCAGGGATGTTTAAGATTCGCTATAGATATTCAGGCAATTTAAAAGATAACTCAAGAACATTCTGTGTTGAGATGGTTGGATTATCTGATTCAGGTAAGGTCTATAGAAAAGAGGATATCAATCAAATGAGTTTCTCTGGAGTTAATGGTCAATTCTCGCCTAAGGGGAGAAGCACATATTCTATCTTCAAGTATAAGGGAGGAGCATATTGTCATCACAAATGGGAGCGACTAATTTACACTAGAAAGAGATCAGGAGGTAAATTCTTACCTAAGAGCGAGACAGAGGCTTTAGAGAATGATAAGAGAGTAGCACCTTCACAGGCATCGGCAGCAGGTGTTCCTCAGAGTAAGATCAATCCTAAGGATTATGATATTGCAAATACTCGCCCTATTGATACACCGACCAGAGGAAAATTAAACTAATATGGCACAGGTACTATTTGTCAGCCCTGCTGATGTTATAAAGAGAACAGGAATTAACGGCAATGTTGATCGTGATCAGATGATTCAGTTCATTAAGATCGCTCAGGATATCCATATTCAAACTATTTTAGGAACTAAGCTATTTAATAAGATAGCAAGTGATATTAATGGAGATACTTTAACAGGAGACTATTTAAGCCTTTTCACGAACTATATTCAGGATATGGTAATCCACTATTCAGCGATAGAGATATTGCCTTATATCCACTTTAAAGTAGCAAATGGAGGCATCTATACTAAAGGATCTGAGAATGGAACGAATGTTACTAAGGAAGATCTGGATTATTTAGTTCAGAAGGAGAGAGATATTGCGGAGCATTATGCTCGTAGATTTGTAGATCACATGGCTTTCTACAACTCAAAATATCCAGAGTATAATACTTCATCTAATGATGATATGTACCCTAGTAAGAATCAGAACTTCAATGGATGGGTTTTATAATTAAGAATACTTACAAGCCTAAGCAGGAGAACATCCAGAAGCTAAAGAAGTATCTCATGAAAAAGAATAAGAAATGAGTTGGGGAGCAATATACGGAAGCACTTGGTGGGGTTCACAGAACTCTATCAACTTCAATGAGATTAGCTACTACATCTATGCAGTAGATGAGTTAAAGACACGAGCATTAGCTGATGGTGCTATTATGGAGGGCTTTGGATGTGCTGCTGAAGATATACGCATATTCCCACAAGCGGATAGAGGCAGACAATTGATGGATGCTTATGATACGAGAGTGGTAGCAGCAGGAGGCGATACTGAATCAAGAACCTGTACAATTAACGAACTAAACGATTTATTCTAATGAGTTTATATAAAGATGCAAGTTTGGTAATGATACCAAGTGCTTACAAAGATGGTAAGTTGTATAGTATTAGACCTACTGATGGTAGTGGGGACTTTACCTTTAGTAGGGGTTCAAATCTTGCTGCTACGAGGGTAGATGTTAATGGTCTTATTG
>Ga0209716_1001814_pt1 | contig 15124 bp, 3 predicted proteins | sample COGITO_mtgs_1205_FD_184811 | JGI IMG/M metagenome (GOLD analysis project Ga0209716, IMG submission 184811) | Pelagic marine microbial communities from North Sea - COGITO_mtgs_120531 (SPAdes) (version 2) | ecosystem: Environmental > Aquatic > Marine > Epipelagic ...
TCCGGCTCAATGAGCACGTTCCTGATTCCGCTGTTTTGGTTGACCTTGCTGCCGGTTGTGTTCTTCCTTGCCAAGAGCAGTAAGTCATCTAATCATCAGTGATTTTTTACGATACACCTCTTTTACAAAACTGACGAGGTGAAGTTCATATCCTGTGAAACCTTCGGCATACTGTGTCACTCCGAGAAATATCTTATTTGAGTGACTGGGTTGCAGAATTTAGTCTGAAGTTTTTCGAACAAAAATTTGAATCAAGCAGTTTGCTACCTTCAATCTCTGAATCTATCGAAATTCATCCGCATCAATTCAAAGGGCGTCTTCTTTTTGCAAAGAAAAATTACGGTGGGGCTCTCTTAATAGCCGACGAGGTGGGCCTGGGTAAAACCTATTCTGCAGGTCATATTATTCACCATATGATCTCCCAGGGAATTGCCAAAAGGGTTCTCGTCTTGTGTCCAGCTCGCCTCGTCACTGACAAATGGATTCCTACATTGAGACAGTTCAATATTCGACCTATGGAGTGTTATAATGGTCGAAGTTTACACAGATGGCTCAGCGGTAATTTCAACAGGAACATCATGGTATCTTCATACGAAAAAGCATCAGAATTAGGTGTTTCGATAGATGTGTTTGAAGAATCATTTGCAAATGGAGACTTCCGAGATATTGACCTTCTTGTGATTGACGAAATTCACAATTTTGTTCAAGATGCGAATTTACGAATACGATTAGCCCAACTCGTCCTCAATATCTCCTCCACCAGGATTGGATTGACTGCGACGCCAATATGGAATGAAAGAAACGATTTCAAGGAAATAATTCAACTTCTCCAACCCGAAGGAGAATTCACCTCAACTTTAGAGAAAGAGTTCGACATACAAGGTAGTTTGACAAAACTTTTCTTTGGACTAATGGATGATTCACTTGATTCAGAATTTTTGAATCTGCAATACAATGAAGTTCAGTCTTTATTCCCTCAGATTTTTCATGAGATTTCAGCATCTGAACTATCCGATGAAGAAAAGTTGGCTTTACGTGACCAAATTACTGAGATTAGTCCTTTTTCCACTTGGATGACAAGAACCACTTCACGTGAGGTTTTTGACAATCGGACGCGAATCATTGGAGATCCTATATTGATAGATTTGGATAAAACAGCAGGGGAAAAATGGTTCAATCCAGAAACTCAACAAATGGAAGCTACCCGCTCAGAATACGAAACATATGACATGCTACAACAATTGCTCACCCATTCTGCACATAAGTTACAATTTTCGTCAATGCCTTCAGCTTACTCGTTTCATCTTGATGATAACCTTCCAAATATGGGTTTCAGAAACGAAGATACCGCATTGATTCAGGAATTGAGTAATGAATTAAAAGAAGGAACTGGCTCAAAATTGAAGGCCATCGGCAACAAAATTCAGCAATTGACCAATGAAGATTATTGTACCGGCATCGTCATTTTCACTCAATGGCGTCCGACATACAAGAAAGTGGAGGAGTATCTTGATCAGCTTGTAGAAACAAGCGATGTCAACATCAAGATTTACAAAGGCAATCCAACCAAAACGCACGATGAGTTGAAGAGTGTCCGTGACAGTTTCCAATCCCATGACACTTCTGAAATTCCTGTGATTCTTGTTACAAGCATCTTCAATGAAGGTCTGGACTTATACAGAGCGAATTGCATGATTCATCTTGACGTTCCTAAGAATCCATTACTTCTTGAGCAACGTATTGGGCGTATTGATCGGATGGGTCAGCAATCAGATGAGGTATACATCTTCTATATCCTCTTGAATCAATCTACTGAGCATGAATATCTCGAGGTACTCAAGAGCAGGTTGAGTGAATTCGGCAGTTATTTTGGCGTAGCAAACCCAATACTCCCAGACGATACAGGATGGGATGGTAAAATTTCAGATGAAGTTCGAGATTTAATCCGAGTGAACGATATCTCTTCGATGGCCTCACTCTCTTTACCAAATGAGCATTTGGCGAGTTTTTCTGAAGAGATGAGAGAGGTGCTCAACAACCCATTGCGTATGACCTACGCCCCTCTCATGTACAACTTGTTTTCAACACTCCTTTCTACCGAAGGAGTCAGAGATGATAACACTGTCCGATTTCAACTTGACACTACCAACGGTGCAGCATTGTATTTCTTCAACACATTTGGAAATCAAGATGTGGCCTTGATTGGAGAGCAAGGAGATGAAAGCCGTCCAGGACTACTTAGCCAGTTGGTGGACCAAGGAAATTTCCTCCTTCACCTTGATAACAGCGGGCATCCTCTCATTCCAGAAATGAAACTTCGAACAATAGAAATGCTGTTGAAAGATTGTCCAACTCTTCCCGCAGTGCATATTCGATGTGGTTCAGGCAATTCAGAGGCATATCTCGTTCGATTTACTTGCCGTATAGAGGAGAGGTCTTACTCGAAGTTCTATGCATTTGCCAAAAGAGAATCCATCATGCAAATGGTTTCGGAAAGTAATTGGATGGAATGGCTTCATTCTCTAAACCTTGAACAGCCCTTACAACTTGTTTCGGATGATACACAAAATCTAATTTGCGGCACACTCCATACTGAGTTACAAACCCATTCTGAAATGTGGCTTGAAAGGCGCCTCAATGACTATAAATCCCGCTCAACTAGATTAGAATACTACATTCAGGCATTGATCGAAAATGACAGCATGCATCGCATTGAGAGGTTGAAAGTTTTGCAGTCTGGGATCATTGAGAACATGAATGCATGTCGTATTCAATCGAGTGAAATTGAAGTTTTAGCAATACTGGAGGGAGTAGCATGAGTGAAGAAGAACAATTCCTGCGAGCAAACAACAAGTCTGGTGAACTATTTTTTACGAAAAGACGCACTCAGGTAGAGAATGCTTTATCGGAACTTTTTCCGGATGTAATGGCCCTTTTTTCGGAGTTAATTCAGAATTCAGACGATGCAAAATCCACTGAGATGGTGATCGGATTCACCGATGAGGGTTTGTACATTTCCAACAATGGTTCTTCATTTAATATGGGTGCGGATTGGAACGAACACGAGGAGTTAGTTGGAGGAGACTTAGAGAGCCTTAGTTCAATCGGTGAACAAAAGAAAGCAAATTTCGAAGGTTCTACAACTGGCACTCACGGAACAGGTTTTGAATTAATTTACTACATCACAAACAAGTTCGAAGTACATTGGTATAATCTCGTGGGAGATGAAAAAGAAAATGCTACAAGAGCGCACATTCGAAGCCAGCCTGAGCAATTAGCGCAGACCACGGCATCCTGGGAATGGGCTGAAAAAGATGACGATTGGATCGTAAATCCACTATACTCCGGGGTTTCTGACAAAACAAAGCGAGGTGTAACATTCAAAGCACCTTGGCGAACTGTGAAAGATAAGGAATGGAAGGTAGGCGAGAACGAATCATACCAACCGTTCAAGAAATCGGATGCGTTCAAATCTTGGAATTCTGCATCCATTCACGATCTCTTTTTGCAATGTAAATATTACATGCCTTTTATGTTTCAATTTTGTAAGAATTTGACCACCATTGAGATGTACGAAATACTGGATGGGGAAAAAGAAGTCAATGTTTCGAAAATCGAGAGGACGAAAGGTTACGGCAACGAAGAATACGGTTTAGGTTCAGGAAGGCAAGGCAGTGAACTTGTGAATCATCAAATTCAAACATCTACATTCAAACCGACCAAGGCAAATTGGAATCACTGTCAAAAAGAGAACCCGAAGTCACCTCAGTTTGAACTGATTCGCTCATTGAAATTTGATTCGGATGTGTTTAAAAAGTTGAAATTAGTTGATGATGAAAGTATTGATTTCTTACATTCATGGGGCCCAGTTTATAGATCGACGAAAACATACACAGGCAGAGAAGAACTCGATAGGGGTCTGAAAATTTCATGTTGGCATCACAATGATAATCTCAATGAAATTCACATTTGCGAGATAGATTCTCAAGGAAGAAGTTCATCATGCTATAATTGTCCAAGAATTAATTCCGCAGAGGAATGGAAGCAAGTTCGCTGGCAGATTGCTCACCTGAATCTCCCCTTATTTGATACAGAAAGTTATTTTAGAAATTTTCGAGCTCCAAATGAGACCTATATCTCGAGTATAATGCCGTTGGCAATGCGTACCAACAACAAATTTTTCGTATCCGGTGATTTCCATGTACAAGAGAATCGTAAAAAATTCAAATCACAACCTGAACAAGCATCTGAATGGAACAAAAGTGTTGCAGGTTCTATCTTTGAATTATTAATCGATACATTTTCTCAACTTGAGGATGGAATTTCTGATGAAGATTCCAACCTGAAAAAGTTTGGTAGCATCAATCTTCTACCAGAGCGCTTGGCAAATTGGTTTAAAGATCTAACCAGCCTTGAGCCTTTCATTCGTGGGCAGAATTGGGATGATTGTGAACAATCGTTGATTAATGCTGCATGGACCAAAAAATGGGTCATTTCTACGGATGAATCACTCATACGACCATCTGATGCATTTATCCCATTTGATGAAGATGGAAACTATTCAGCCAGCCTTTCAGAAACTCTCGTTAATCTCGGTCTCAGTGTGGCCAGTGAAGACTTTTGTCGAAACATAACTACTACCTCCGAAGTCATGAGTTCAATGAAGCAGAAATTTCTCCAAAATGCACCATATGGTGATTTAGATTCTCGATTATCCGATCAATTAGTCGAATCACTTGAACAATTCAATCCCGAACATTTTGAGAGTATTCGAACAAAAATGTCAGTTCATCTCGCTCGTCTCAGTGAAGCCTATGTAAATTCATTCAGTCCTGAAAAATTGCCGAAGACATATCTTGATGAAGAGCTTAAACATGTTCAAAAGTCTGATTTCGTCAAAATTCCCAAACATTGGGCATTCTTCAAGGACATTTACCCACATCTTCGAACGCCTCACGCTGACATTTCCGGATTAATCGAGATTGAAGAACTAAATACAGGCCTTGCACTAAATTTGTTCTCGAAGGTTGAACATAATCTGAAAGATTCAAAAAAATTACTTCAGTGTGTCAAGTTTGCAAACCAAGTTTTGGAAGATGAAAAATTTGCGGTTGAAAAGCGGAAAATAGATTTCATACCTGTTCAGTACCAAGGTGAATGGATTTTACGTCCTGACAATCACATTCGAGTGTGTAATGTATGTGGTATGGTGACTCCACATCTTGACCCGTTTGAGTACTTTAGTAGAAACGAATGTGATTGTTGCGATACTCCGCATTTGGAACTACAACATCCAAGTGAGTTATACAATGCTAAAGGGGATGTATATTCTGCGACGCGTCAATTTATTTATTTCCCAAGCAAGGAAGAGATTCCAAACATAATTAGGTACAACATGTATATTGCCCATAAAGAGATTAAATTCCGAAATATTATTCGAGATGCGGATAGGAGAAGAGCGTTATTTTGGTGTTCAGCCCGAAAAGGTACAGCAGGTGTGCCAGGTCAGCGGACTTTATTCTGCAATGAGGCGATTAAAGGATTGTTAGGAACAATGTATGCCAATGTGTCTCCTCAGATGATCCGTGAGACATTAGTGGAATTGTTACAACTTTATGCAGAAAAAATGACAGTTGCAGAAAAATTCGAACATTTGGTTAGCTACGATCCTTATGAATCAGCACTTTGCTTATTTGACGAAAATGGTGACTTTTATCCTGCTAAAGAGTTTATTTTGAACATCGAGCCGGAAATTCGCTCTCTTCTTAAATCCGAAAATGTGCCGCTTCGTAACTTACATCCAGATATTTTGAAAATCCCCTCCAATAAGAAATTTAAGGAAAAAGGCTGTCATTGGCTTGCTAACGCTGATTCGAAAGTCACAATTAATTCAACTCTTCAAATTGCCAAAGATGTAGATAGTGAGGCGATTTTGAGGGCAATTGGAACGCTTGTTGCAGAATTTTTGGCATCAAATAAATCTCAAAAGAAGAAAATTTTATCTAAACTTTCTGAAATTGTAGTTATGATTTTGAGGTCTGAAGAACAATCAGGTAGTTCAGAATCTTTGTTATCGCAAATTTATGGCGATGCCGAGATGAAGTCTACGTTTGAGGAACTGGAATGGGTTCCCATCGGTTCTCAAATTGGAATTGAGTCAGAGTTGTGTACTTGGAGCGAGTTCTATCTTCCGACTTCAAAGTTTGATGCAATATGGGGCCCTGACCGCACTCATTCCATCATTACGGATGCAGAAGGTGAAGCGTTTATCAGTCACTCTCACTTTAGCGATGTGAATTGGGAATGGCTGAAGTCGGTATCTGATGATATTGTTAAACAATCTCGATTACGCGAAACACCTTCTGCTGAACGGATGGCCTTTGCCATATTTCATGACAGAGATCTGAACTCTCTAAAATTACCAAATGAGGAAATTTTCTCAGATGCGTTCTTCAAGCATCTTAACGATAATCTCGATTCTTCATATCTTGAAAATCTAACAAACGACAATCCCGGTTTAGAATGGTGTATTCCTACCAAGGATTCCTATGTTTACAACCCAATTACATACGGGAAAAGCGAAGAGCATTCGGTTCTCACTGAAATATTTCCAGCGGATAAGAAATCTCTTGTTACGTCCTGGATTCAACCATTGAAGAATTTGTTTTCAAAATTGCAAATCCCAAGCATGGAATCTGTAGAGGCGAGGTTTTCCGCATACGTCGAACTTTGTAGATTAATAGGAAACGACGAGGTTACGGAAGTTCAGCGTAATTTCATGACTGACCAACTCAAGAGAATTGCAAAACAAGGTGAAAACGATGACGATCAAATCTATGAGTATCTCTATAACCAGATCGTAGATTTGGACGATGCTCCCAAATTCATTTTGCCATGTAAGGACAAGGTTCTGAGACCGGATTCTACCTTTTTCTATTCGAGGGGAGATGCTATCGAACAGTTTAGTGAACTCATTCCATCTCTCGAACTAGCTGGAAAAAAGTTGGGTGGGATTTTTTCCTTGCCAAAAGATGCTGCAAATGCTATATTCTCCGCTCTTGGATTTAGCAATTGGGAGCAAATATCAGGGGATGAACTTTCGCGAAGAAGTGCGCATGAAACACTCACGAAAAGAGTAGATGGGCAGTATCTTCAACTTGCACAAGCGAAAGAGTGGAATCAGATGGTTCTCGACACAGAATTCATTACTTCAGATAACAACATCACAATGCCGTTTGCAGTACTACAGGGTAATTCTGTTCGCTTAACTTCACTCATTGGAAAGAGTGTCAATACCTATCGAATGAAAGAGAACGAAATCCTCGCAATGTTGAAGCAAACAAATGTTCAACTCGTACCTTTTGAACATGAAATAAGACTTCAGCATGGAGATACTTTACGACTCTTTGAGGAAATACACCCAAGTATTTTCTCTAAAATTAGTTCGAAAGTCGTTGTCAAAGGGAAATCCAATCCAATCGTGAATTTTAGTGAATACATGCACGATGTGTACACTGCTCTGAAACACATAAGTGAATTGCCTGAACACAGCTTGCGTCATTTCACTTCTCAATTAGATGATCTTGCTGAACTGGCAGAAATGGTTGGGACAACGACTTCTGACAAATTAGAAACCCTGTACGAGTTTAGTGGTAAATCAACTTCTGTTGAGTCAAATAAACTCTATCTCTGTGAAGGTAACGAAGTAACTATCACTCAAGATTTTGAACAAAAAATGACACAAAAAGAGGTCTTAGTAGAGGTTTTCAAGAAATGGCTCGGTAATAAAGGGTATGATGAGAATTCGAGGTTCGCCAATGAATGTGTACGTCAAGCGAAGGCTTTGTTTGAATGGGACAACCCAATTGAATGGAGTGAACACGAAACCAAGTTGAAGGAATTATGGAAAGACGTATCCCCTAAATGCAACGATGAAATGATTCTAAGCCCCAAAAAGAAAGAGGCTATTGATGAGATGAACAGTAACTACAAAGATACAGGCTGTAATTTCTGTAAGAAGAAAACTCCGAACTCTCCGGGCTCAGAATTTGGGTTTGAAGAACGACGTGTTGCAATTGTAAAGAGGCATAGTACCCGATATCATGGAATTGACAACAACTCCATCGGTAATATGCTTTATCTGTGTCCAAATCACGCTCAGTCATACTCGAAAAGATGTGTTAAGATTGAGATTAATTGTAATTCTACATGGGTCGATATTGAGAGTTTATCTGAAGAGGATTTATCCGAGAATCCATCATTAGAATACATCCGCTTTTCCGTCTGGGAAGGAGTTGCATCCGGGGCGAGTGCTTTTGGAGGAGGCAGTGGAAAATCCATCGTTTGGAACAATTATGTTCTTGGAAAATTGGTTGAGGACGGGAGAATTGTCAAAGGCCATGCTGAGAAACTGATTAATAACCTCGTGAGTTGGATTAGAACACAGGAGTATTGATTTTTGTGGTTGAGAATAAGGGCTTTGTTCGAATACCAGATCATAAATTGGAATGGCTACCACTCCTGAGAGACCTCTACCGATTTGAAGAAACACTTGTTTCTGGTCCTGGGAGCCACAAAAGACGATTTTCTGATGTCATTTGGACAAAGAAAGCAGCAATCTCATCTCTAAATTTAGATGAAATACAGATCACTGATTTTGAGCAATTACTCGAATATCTTGCTAAGGAACGTCAATTAATGGTTGTACCATTGCAAAATTCAGATGAAACGAAATACCTCACCCGTGTTGCCGAGTTAGTTCGTACGGTCGGTCACACATATGAATATTGGAGTAAAGGTAGACCTGCAGTTTCTGCTACGCGTTGGCTGATTGAGGATAAGAAAGTTCCAAATTTAGTTATCCCTGCGGAGGTTTTCATTCAATCAATCATCGCTAAGTGCGAAAAACTCATTCCTGGAGGCGCTGGAACTCATCTACGAAATGCTGCGGAAGAAGTGTGCATCGCAGTAGCGAAATCTATCAACAAAGACGAATGGGAAAAAGTTCATTTTTCTGAATTCCAACTTGAAGCAACGCTCAAGATTTTACAATCCAGGTACGGCGAGAGTCATTACAAATCCCAAGTTCTAACGGCGGGAGTTGGCTCAGGAAAAACAATTGCGTTCAGTATTGCTACGCTGATTGAAGCACGAAAGACAATGCTGGAAGGAAAGAAGAATAACAACTTAAAGTCAACCGGTTTATTCGTATATCCTCGGACACAACTCGCCATTGATCAGCACCAAGAATTGGAAGAGTTCGCAAAACACATGAATTGTGATTTGAAAATTTGGCTCGAAATGTCTCAATCCTACAAGACGGATGGTCTGAAGTCGGTTGCTCAAGGAGTACCTAAGAAGTACTCCGATTATTCCGCGCCTCTTGGCATTATCGTCACGACTTTTGAAACACTCAAAAGAAGGATGCGGAGGCCGGAGTTTATGTTAAAGTTGAGTAAACACTTATCGACAATTGTACTCGATGAAGTGCATCTTTTATCAGGAATTGGTGGGGGAATGTCAAGTCAATTGCTCGCTCGACTTGCAGAATCGGTATCCCATTCCGAGAAAGATGTTCACTGGATTGGTGCGTCAGCTACGATTGCCCGGCCAGATGTTCACGGAAGTCGACTGTTCGGGATGAAGCCCGAAGAAGTGCAAGTCATTGCGCCCCGTGAGAGTGAAATGGTTCAAGCAGGAATCAACCACCACATTTTCATCCGCCCTACACAAGGTATGAGTTTGATTGGTGCTCTGGTCAATGTGACAAGCTTGACTTTGCATCAACGTCGTGGTGATTTGAGTAAGCGGAGCGACCGCTCAAAGGATGAGGTTCGAGAGAAATCGATTGGGTTCGCAGATAATCTGGAAATGTTGGGGAGATGGAACGATGACTTCAGAGAAAATGAACGAACGCAACATGTCTTGCGAGGTCGAAAACACCCAGATAAAGGTGTAGAAGGAAAAGATTGGAACGAAAAACAACGTGAGATTCCCTATGCGTGGCGATTCAACAAGCCTCTCCAACGACGTTTGGCAACATATGGTGGTAATGACGAACTTTCTCCGGGGGATTCATTCAAAGATTTGAGAGACCTGTTTGAGAGTGACAAATGTTCCAAAGTTTGTGATTCATGCCGTAAAGGAGAACAGGTCACGCTGGGTGAAATCCAGCCTGAGGACTTACTCGAATTGAAGAAGATTGTCTATAGGGCCCATCATCGACAGGACGATACAATCAATGCTCTGGAAATTGATTCAAGCGAGTTTGTTTCTGATAAGAGTGTGGTCATTGGCACACATGAGTCGTGTCCTTTCTTGCAAGCAGGTGCATGTTTGTGGTTTCCTGAACCCGATACAAAGGCTGTTTATGAGATTCCTGGATCAAAGACTTTCCCCAAAATTGAATTCGCTGCAGTGGCACGTTCTTCTGTGTTCTCAAGTAAAACACCTGGAGTAGATTCAGAAGATTCTGAGGAAATGAATGGAATTACAAGTAAAATTTTCCGCGACACAACTCAAGCAGTGTTTGATGTGAAAGGAAGCGGCAAGAGAGTCCCTGTAGACATTATTCTGGCCTCACCGAGTTTGGAAGTCGGTGTAGATTTGCCGATGTTAACTGAAAGTGTCTTGGTGAAATCGGTAAGAAACATCGCCTCCTACAGGCAGAAAGTAGGTCGAGTTGGGCGTGAGCGAAATTTGGACACAGTGAATGTGACACTCATGACCGAAACGAGTACAGATTTACACTATTATCGCCAACCTCGTAAATTGGTGAGTGAAGGTCGATTGGAACCCGTTCCTTTGATGGAACACAATAAGGCGATCATCGCCTGTAGTGCATACAGTTCGATTTGGGAGTGGCTCGCTCTTCGCGCAGATTTACCAGAATACATTCAAGGTATAGCGAATGGAACCCTCGGAGCACGTTTACAATCCTGCCTTGATAAAATGGTACAACACTCAACTGAGTTGAGATTATACATTGGACGGGCAATAAAAAACCCGAACAAACATACTGATTTGATAGATGAGGCGATTCAACAAGTTCGGGAAGAAATCGGATTACTTGTTCTCCCTGTGCATTCGACCTACAAGATTCAACCTCCGCTCAACTATGATGCTAAAGTTATCGATTTGTTTGGCATACATGCGCTCAACAAAGTACGTTCAAGTCATGCAATTTCCAAGAGACATGAGCAAGTTTCAGGGAGTCTTGATAAAATTGAATCGCACATGAAATCGATAATCAGCTCCCTTGAACATATCTTACAAAGTAGCGACAAAATCCCTCCATCTTCGGTTCCCAAATTGAAGGATTGTCAAGACTCTCTCAAAAAGAAAGTCCCCGAGCTCGAAGAACTGAACTCGACGCTGGAAATTCTCAATTCACTGGATGTAAGCAGTTTGGATGAAGATGGAGAAGATGCGATTGATGATGCTCAGAAGTACATCAAACGTCTCATTCGAGACTTGGAGAAGGTCGATCAAGCGGGAATAAACCAAGATGTCGTCTCTTTGTATGATGACTATACCAATATTGATGCGAAAGATGAACAAGGTCGACAACTCGTAAATGGCGGATATTGGAAGCGAGTTTATCTCTCTGATACCATGGATAATCTTTCTCGAATTCAAATCTTGAGAAGAAACAGTTGGTTCCTGAGACCAAATACCTTGTTTGAGAATCCCTATACGAAGAAAGTCACTCTTTCGATTAAGAACTTGAATAACGAGAAAGTTCCAACCCCTCTCGATGCCTCTCAAGCAGAGATTACCGTAAATGAGGCAATTTATGCATTTATGCCAGGAACATGGAATCTTCGTATCCCTCATCGAAGGTTCAAGGTTGTAACTGGAGAATTGCACCCCTCAAGCGGTACGGTTATTGCAAAATTAGATCGAATGATTTCAGCAGGAAACAGATTCCGGAAAGTGCATGACTCATCCTTACCTCCCCCCCCAGGATGTCCGGAATCTCTACAAATTCACGCACCAACTCATCTGTCAATGATTGAATCTTTTGCCAAATATGTTGATTTAAACAAAAACACATTGCAGGTTATGGATAAAGACGAATCTACTTCTGACTCTTCTGCTAAGGTGTCATCAAAGTTACCCAAATCGTTTCAAAATCGCTGGGCATGGTCTCCTCGAAAAGAAGGAACACCAACCGGAGCATTCCGATTGCCGAACCATATCTATCAGCTTGAACATGCTAACCATAGTACGAGTAATCTCGAGCACTCAGAAGGGCTTAAGCATCCAATGTGTAATTCCCTGCTTGAATCGATTGAATGGCATGACGAAAAAGAAGTCATCGAGTATACTTACGGGCTTTCACGCTCTTTTGGTGCGAAGGGAGAAATCAATCTGGCCTACAAAGACCAACACGATCGGAACATTGGTTTTGGCGAAAAATATCTTACCGAGGCACTCTCTTTCAACCTCAATCCGTCGATTATCAAATCCATTCAAAAGAAATTCAGGTTTGAAATCGAGAATGAATCCGGCAAAATCTCTCCAAGCATCATTAAATCTTTCAAAGCCTTTGTGTTGACCGATACAGACTACGGCGGCGCTACAATTAATCCTCATGCCCTCGAAGGTCTAATTTCTGCATTACTCATATTCAACGACTGGAAGAATACAGCAGTCACTCCAAAAATTATGTCGGAATTTATTCGCGATGCGCATGAACGTGCAGCTGATTTCAGACCAACAATGGAACTTTTTATACGTACGCAAATGAAATTAAATCAGAAATACGATGTTGAAAATCCTGAACAATTTGAATCTGACAGTCTTGTTGATTCTCGAGTGCGTTACTCGCTCCAAATATTGGACCTCATTTCGAATTTTGTGAACAAATTTGACGGCTTCTTGGATTTGTGGATTCACCGAACAATATTGAGTACATTTGGCGTTGTTGCCACAAATTCTATGCAGCAGTTCTGTGGAAGTGATGAGAATGATGTTGGTTACCTCATTGAAGAAGATTCTTGGAGTGGAGAGTCCTCTAGAATCGTGGTCTATGACAAGGCTGAATTTGGAAACGGCACGTGTTCAACGGCTCGAGATTATCTTCATATTCCTCATGTCGTTCGAACTTCAAGGTTTTCTGAAAGAAGCAAGTTACCCACTTCTGATTACCTCTCGACGCTTGAAGAAAATTTACTTCAATGTCTTCAACACCAATCCGATCTTGGTGCACTCGTTCTTCTCAAAGACCCAGATTTGAGTGTTCTTTCAAGTATGCCAGACTTGGTGAAACACGCCAAGGAAAATTTTGAAATTGGAAATCACATTTGGAAAAAACTAGGTGTCAAATCGATGGATGACGCTTGGACTCTCCCTTTGCATGCTCGACTTGCAGCACACTATGATTCTCAAAATAAAGGAATGGCAATGGACGACACCACACGTTCGTCCACCATTTGTTGGAATGGATGTCCTGAATGTGTAAATCAATTACAAAACACGCTTGGTGGAATGTTGGGTATGAATTTCATTGACAAGTATGTTCTTGATGAGTGGTTCCATGAAGGGGTTGCAAAATCTGACGATTACCAATATCTTGACTTTGAAGAGATGTCGAATGGCAAGGCAGACATGCATTTTGGAAGCCTCAACAGTCTTCACCTGATTACTCCAGATGACGAATCTAAACGATCTATTTGTTTACCATGGACAATGGGCTTTCACATGCAAAGAGAATCACCTTTCAGGACTCGACTTATCGTGCGTTCCACTGATTTGAGTGGGCTTCGCATTGGTGATGACTCGGGGCCAGCATTGGGTATTGAAGGACATGGTTTCGAGCGTTTACTTTGGTTCAATCTGTTAATGACATCCCATCTCGATGCAGTGGGAGCTCTCCCGGAGGATAAGAAAGAAATTCAGTTGCTGTATTATGACGCCAGAGATTTACAACTCAAAGATATAGGTTTGTCACCTCGTATGCTGGATTCAATGTCGGCAGTAAGCGATGGAGAACCTTTAGAAAAGTTGTCTGATATTTTACGATGGATGCTCCGTAGAGGGTTCAAAATAACATTATGTATCGACAAAAATCAAGCTACAAATCTTCCAGTTAGAGATTTTTTACATCGAATTGCGGAATTCAATGGCATGACAATTCTCCAGCGAGCGAGTGAAAAGGGGAGTATGCACAAAAAAATTCTGATTTCTCCCATTGCCGTGATGACCGGTTCTGCAAACCTGACATTCTCAGGTTCCAATCTCAATGATGAAAGTATCAATCATACCACCTCAAACAACAAAAGTCAGTACCAATCTGTATTAGCAAATGCTCGAACCACGTTAAAAGACGCAGAAGAGTTCAATTTTGACTATGTACCAAAGTTTTCAGGATCTAAAAACCCGACTTCTATACCAACTCAAACGAGTATTAAATTAGATGAAGTAAGCAAAATGATAAAAGATTTAGAAAACGGCAAATTTGATGATGAAAGCCGTACTTTAGAATGTAAAGCAACATATTCAACCCCTAATCCTGACAGAAATATGACTGCAAAGGATACTGCCGATCTTGCCTTCCGAGAGATTGTAAGTATGATGAATTCCGATGGTGGCTACCTATTCTGCGGAGTGGTGGATAATAGTTGGGAGGTCGTTGGCATCGACTCAGAACTTGCCACAGAAGAATCGCATGATGTATTTTTGAGAAAGAAGGTTAAAGATCAATTCCAGAACAATATCGGCGCACCCTTCAGTGATTTTATTCGTTGGCAAATTCGTCAAGTCAGCGGAAAAAGTGTCCTTATATTTACAGTAAAACCATCTCGTAATAAGAAAGTCTGGTTTCATCCTCGAGGAAAGCATTTCAAGAAAGATATTCATTTCAAAGGGAAGGGTGCAATTTACAACCGCTCTGAAGATAATGTGAATACTTTCCAAGAGATACCAGAATTCCTCACATGGTCTCAGGCTCGTTTCGGAAACCAAAGTTTTGATTGATTTTCAACTTTAGTTCCCATATGCTTTTTCAAAGTGAGGGCTTACTCCTCTTGACTCAATCAGAGGAAGTATACGGCCTAGATGAGGTGTAATCCAACTTGAAACATTTGGAATTTGATTGCTACGTACATATTGAATCCATTCC
>Ga0209716_1001827_pt1 | contig 15018 bp, 20 predicted proteins | sample COGITO_mtgs_1205_FD_184811 | JGI IMG/M metagenome (GOLD analysis project Ga0209716, IMG submission 184811) | Pelagic marine microbial communities from North Sea - COGITO_mtgs_120531 (SPAdes) (version 2) | ecosystem: Environmental > Aquatic > Marine > Epipelagic ...
CAGGGAGCTAAAGGCCAAAAAGGACAGCAAGGCGACCAAGGAATCCAAGGCGAGAAAGGTCAGAAAGGTCAGACAGGTGCTCAGGGCCCACAAGGTGCTCAGGGTGCTAAAGGTGATACGGGCGCTCAGGGAGCTAAAGGTCAAAAAGGACAGCAAGGCGACCAAGGAATCCAAGGCGAGAAAGGTCAGAAAGGTCAGACAGGTGCTCAGGGCCCACAAGGCGCTCAGGGTACTAAGGGTCAAAAAGGACAGCAAGGCGACCAAGGTATCCAAGGTATTAAGGGTCAGAAAGGTCAGACAGGTGCTCAGGGAGCAACAGGTCCTGTCGGTCCACAAGGTCCAACGGGCCCACAAGGCGAGAAAGGCCAAAAAGGTCAACAAGGCGACCAAGGTATCCAAGGTATTAAGGGTCAGAAAGGTCAGACGGGTGCTCAGGGCCCACAAGGCGCTCAGGGTGCTAAAGGCCAAAAAGGCGAAATCGGCGCTCAGGGTATCCAAGGTATTAAGGGTCAAAAAGGTCAGACGGGTGCTCAGGGCCCACAAGGTGCTCAGGGCGCTAAAGGCGACACGGGTGCTAAAGGTCAGAAAGGTCAGACAGGTGCTCAGGGTCCACAAGGCGACACAGGCGCTAAAGGTGACACGGGTGCTCAGGGCCCACAAGGTGCTCAGGGTACTAAGGGTCAAAAAGGACAGCAAGGCGACCAAGGTATCCAAGGTATTAAGGGTCAAAAAGGTCAGACGGGTGCTCAGGGAGCAACAGGCCCTGTCGGTCCACAAGGTCCAACGGGTGCTCAAGGTGCTAAAGGACAAAAAGGTCAACAAGGCGACCAAGGTATCCAAGGTATTAAGGGTCAGAAAGGTCAGACGGGTGCTCAGGGAGCAACAGGTCCTGTCGGTCCACAAGGTCCAACGGGTGCTCAAGGAGCTAAAGGTCAAAAAGGACAGCAAGGTGCTCAAGGTATCCAAGGTATTAAGGGTCAAAAAGGTCAGACGGGTGCTCAGGGTCCAACAGGTGCTCAGGGTGCTAAGGGTGATGTCGGCCCACAGGGTCCAACAGGTGCTCAGGGTCCACAAGGAGCTAAAGGTCAAAAAGGTCAGACGGGTGCTCAGGGCCCAACAGGTGCTCAGGGTGCTAAGGGTGATGTCGGCCCACAGGGTGCAACGGGTCCTGTCGGTCCACAAGGTCCAACAGGCGCTCAAGGAGCTAAAGGTCAAAAAGGACAGCAAGGTGCTCAAGGTATCCAAGGTCAAAAAGGCCAAAAAGGTCAGACAGGTGCTCAAGGAGCAACAGGTCCTGTCGGTCCACAAGGTCCAACGGGTGCTCAGGGTCAGAAAGGTCAGAAAGGTCAGACAGGTGCTCAGGGAGCGACAGGCCCACAGGGTCCAACGGGTCCTGTCGGTCCACAAGGTCCACAAGGCGACACAGGCGCTAAAGGTCAGAAAGGCCAAAAAGGTCAAACAGGTGCTCAGGGAGCGACAGGCCCACAGGGTCCAACGGGTCCTGTCGGTCCACAAGGTCCAACGGGTGCTCAAGGAGCCAAAGGTCAGAAAGGTCAGAAAGGCGATACGGGTGCTCAAGGTCCACAGGGTGCAACAGGTCCACAAGGCCCACAAGGTGGTCAAGGGGCTCAAGGTGCTAAAGGTCAGAAAGGTCAGAAAGGCGATACGGGTGCTCAGGGCCCACAGGGTGCAACAGGTCCGCAAGGCCCACAAGGTGGAACAGGTCCACAGGGAGCTAAAGGTCAGAAAGGTCAAAAAGGCGATACAGGTGCTCAAGGTCCACAAGGTGGAACGGGTGACCAAGGTCCTCAGGGTGATAAAGGCCAAAAAGGTCAGAAAGGCGATACGGGTGCTCAAGGTCCACAAGGTGGAACGGGTGACCAAGGCCCTCAAGGTGCTAAAGGTCAGAAAGGCCAAAAAGGCGAGGTTGGCGCTGAAGGCCCAACAGGCCCAACAGGCCCACAGGGTGGCACAGGTGGTCAAGGTCCACAGGGAGATAAAGGTCAGAAAGGTCAAAAGGGCGAGGTTGGCGCTGAAGGCCCAACAGGCCCAACAGGCCCACAGGGTGGCACAGGTGGTCAAGGTCCTCAGGGTGAGAAAGGTCAGAAAGGCCAAAAAGGTTCTACAGGAGCTCAAGGCCCTACGGGTGGAACAGGCCCGACGGGTCCTCAAGGTCCTACAGGTCCAAAAGGCCAAAAAGGTCAGACGGGTGCTCAAGGGCCTACGGGTGGCCAAGGTCCATCGGGTGCTAAAGGTCAGAAAGGTGCTGAAGGCCCTATTGGGGGTTCTGATACTCAAGTATTGTTCAATGATGGCGGTTCAGTTGCGGGTAGCAACGACATGGTCTTTGATAAAATTCAGGGTAGACTGAAAGTTGAAAGACTACAAGTTGGTTTGTCGGCACAAAACCCAGGCACTGATGGTATTATCTACGCAGAAAACGATATTGTTGCGTTTACTAGCTCGGATAGAAGGCTGAAAGAAAACATTGCAAATATTGAAGATGCATTGGATAAGCTGAAACAAGTGAGTGGTGTCGAGTACGATTGGATTGAAGGAAATGAAGAATTCCATCCGAACTCGGGTCATGACCTTGGTGTGATTGCGCAGGATATTGTGAAAATCGCTCCTGAGGCAGTAACGACAAGAGCTAATGGATACATGGCTGTTAAGTATGAGCGATTGATTCCAATCCTTATTCAAGCTGTCAAAGAGTTAGATGAAAGACTGAATAGATGTAGTAGCAAATCTTAATTATGGCAAATAGTTTAAATGGATTAGCTAAGAATGCTGAAAACTTAAACAGCACTTATGATAATGGTAGCACACCATCGAGTGACGATTCTCTTGATGATATTGCAACCGAATTAGGCTTTGGAGCCTCAGTACCTAGTGCTGAGGAGGTTCCTACAGGTGTTGCCTTAGGGGGTAATATGGCTAGGTTTGCTCAATACAATACTGAGTGGCAGGGGGCTAGGGCTCAACGAAACATTGGGGGAACTGATGAACAGGACGCTCCTTCAAATCAATTTATAGCCTTAGGGACTTATGATTTTGATTGTTTAGCTTATAGAGATGATACCAAAATCTACAAAAACGGAACCCTATCTACAACTATAAATGCGGGAGCGGGTGGTAGTGTAGGCTGTGTTCAGGGGGATAGAATTTATGTATCAAGACCTGTCGGTCAGTCCTCAGGAACGGAGTTTGATGAAGGGTTTTTGTATTTAGGTTGGGCAGGATTTACTTTTGCTCATAGAAGAGACAGGAACTCAGGTGCAACATTGTTTATTTACAATTTAAGTGAAGATACTATTTGTGAACTTCGTTACACTACAAGTGATGGCGTTGTTAGTAGCACAACACTTCAGTCAACATCAGATATTCCATCTGCGGGAACACTCACAAATGTAGGCTCGCTTTTATCTACAAGGAATTATGTGCTCTTTGCAACTAAGCCTATTGCTGCTTATGTGCGATTGATTTCAGGCGGAGGTGTAAATGACAGCTTGCCACTCTATCCTTTAGACCAAGATGCCAAGTTTGGCGCTTTTAGCGCAGGCGGTCATATTTTTCAGCTTAACAACTACCAACAATATAGGGCGGCATCCAATGTCACTCAAACCTTGTTCACAAGAAGCAGCAATGGCAGCTCAACCACTGAACGCAACGCCTCTACGGCTTATGGTTCAATGTATATTGATTTAGCCCCAGGCCAAACTTCAGGAACTTTTTTTTCAGGACCCGTTCAAAAAATACAATCAAGTAGTAGTTCTCTAATTGGTGCCGAGCAGCAGGCGGATGGTAACGGCTCTGAGATGACACCTTTTGTTAGTAAAAAGGCATTTGGGTCTATTGGTTCAACGACCGCAGGAACTCCTGCTTGGGTATGTTTGATTGGCGAAAGCGCTATGACAATCTATCATAGAAATCGCAGAGGTCAGTTGTTAAGCACAACTACGATGGCGGGAAGTGCTACATATAGCCTGTACTTTAAGTATTTCAATTCGAATTTAGCTAATGATGATATTTTTGAAAGTACCAATGGCAGTTTCATAATGTATTACGATAGTAATACTACTCTTGATGACGAGCGTACTTGTTATATGGGGGATGTAAATTTTGAGGTGTCATCACTTTACGCTACGGCGAATATGTCAGGACCTTATGGTGACCCTTCAGAAGCATGTAATTCGCCAACAACTGCATCTACACATTATGTCATAATAACTTTTCAAAATGGCGAACAAGTTTTTACAAATTCTGCTTGTACTTCCGAATTGAGCATAGGTAGTAATTATTACTATAATCACGACACAAATCAAACTTTTCAATATACCCCTTGGACACCAAGTTCGGGAGGTATTGAAAATATTCAAAATTGTGGACGCTAAGTGTTAGATAATTACTTGGAAAAGAAAATATCACTCACTAAAAGTGAGCTGAAGTTTGAAGATTCCAATATTCTTATCATGTCCTCTAAAGAGGATGAGCTGATGCGTGAATCTGCCGAAATTCTTAAACCTAAAAATAGAATCGTCTTGAATGTTGGTTTCGGTTTGGGTATTATTGATACCTATATAAGAAATCATGGACCAAAGGAGCATCATATAATTGAGGCACACCCACAGGTTTGCGAAAAAGCTCAGGAGATGGGATTTGAAGTACATTGTGGTAAGTGGGAAGAAGTAATCAGAGGTTTTATCGAGACAGGAAAAACATTTGATGCCATTTACTTTGATACTTATGTATTTGATTACAAGACAAATCCGCAGTGGGCACCATTTACTCGATTAGTGCCTCGACTTTTATCTAAAGGCGGTACCTATTCCTATTTTAATAATATTGCAGCTAAAGTTGAAGGTGTAGAAGGAATTGTTCAAGAATTTGGTTGGAAGCGCAGTAGCAAGGATTTAAAACATCCTTTTGATTCCAAGCCTTATACCCTCGTTTGGTTTACGAAAACCACTTAAAAACTACGTTGAAATTAAATTCAGTGTAGGTGGTGCGTTTGTTCACGCCTTTTTTTATTTTAGCAAATAAGAAACTTATCAAAGTATGAACACAAAAGTAGTAATCGTAGACGATTTTTATCAAGACCCCGACTCAGTAAGGGATTTTGCCCTTTCTCAAGAGTTTAATGTGACAGGCAATTTTCCGAGTGCCCGAACCGAATCTTTTTCTACCGACAGCGCAAAAGAAACTATTCAGAGACTCGTTAAAAATCATGGTGGAGAAATCACCTATTGGCCTGAAGACTACAACGGCTCTTATCAATATACCACACAATACGATAGGTCTTGGATTCATGCCGACGCTGAGACAACATGGGCGGGTCTAGTTTATCTTACTCCTAACGCTCCTCTTTCAGCGGGCACAGGTATTTTCAGACACAAGGAAACAGGATTGACTGAGGCACCTGAAGATTCCGAAGTATTAGATAATATTTATAAAGACTCTCAAGACTATACGAAGTGGGAGATGACTGACCGAATCGCAAATGTGTACAATAGATTAGTGATGTATCGGGGTTATCAATTTCATCAGTCTTTAGATTATTTCGGAACTGATAAGTTCAATGGTCGATTATTTCAAACTTTCTTTTTTAGCACGGAATGGTAATAGTATTTAATGTAGGATATACAGCTAATCCATGGAGTGAAAAAGACATGGACAGGTATGGATTGGGCGGGACTGAAAAATGTGTTGCCTTGGTCGCTAAGGAGCTGTCTAAACAGGGCCACGACGTTTATGTGACGGGTCAAATTCATGAAAACAACCCTGAGGATAACCCAAGATATTTGCGTTATGAAAGCCTATCTAAAATCCCTAATACGATAGATTTATTAGTCGGTGTGAACTATATCCACTACTTGGTATATTTCCAAGATTTTGATGTTAAGAAAAATTATTTTTGGATTCACAATACCGAATATTATCAGTGGTATCAGGGTGAGGAATTAGACAAAGATATTTATCACATTCGTAATAGAAATATAGATAATGTGGTAGCTCTTACACGTTGGCACAAGAATTATCTCGTTGACAATTTCTCACTGAATGAAGAAGATGTATTGATAATCGCTAATCCTGTAAATGATGAAGCCTTCGTTGACTTTTCTTACAAATCAAAAATACCTAATTCATTTATCTACACCTCGCACTCCGAAAGAGGTTTAAGAAATGTTATCGATGAATGGCCTAGCATTTTAGAAAAATTACCTGACGCTACTTTACATATTGCTACACCTAGCTACGGCTTAGAGTATTTTACTAAAAATTTCCTTCATGAAATTATGCCAATGGAAGGAGTTACCTTTTATGGTAGTTTGGGTCAGAAAGACCTTTACACGCTTATGGCAAAGTGCGAAATGTGGTACTATCCGAGCGACTATGAGGAAACCTTTTGCCTTACAGCGGTTGAGATGATGGGCCATGGAGTAATACCTATTACTAGGCTAACTGCGTCACTTCAAAATGTGGTTGGTGCAAAAAACGCAGAAACCATTGAAGAGGGACTTCAGTTGGCTCTAAAAAACAGGAAATCTAGGAAAAAGAACTTCTTTAAGAATCCATACAAAACTGAAAACATTGCTAATTTTTGGCTTGACAGCATAAACAACACTAAAAAAGAAACTACCATGAATTTAAGACCTGATATTGCTTATTGCATAATGATGAACCCAAATGCAGATAAAATTGCAAATGCACAAGAAAGATTTGCAAAACTCGGCATTGACACACCCCTTGAAATTTTCACCGCAGTGGATGGAACAAATCCAAAAGTGGACTTCGACTATACTCTTTTTAATGGTTGGAAAATGCGCTCTGATAATAAATTTTGGAGCAGAGAAATTACTCAGGGAGAAGTGGGTTGCGCTTTATCGCACTTGAGTGTATGGAAAGATGCATCGAAAAGAGGGTTTGATAACATTCTTGTCTTAGAAGAAGATTTTGATGTGTTGAGAGAATGGCCTGACCACGAATTTTATTGGCCTGAGCATTGGGATTGGAATTACACCATGCTATACCTAGGACGCAGCAGAATGACTCCTGACAAGCGTGGACTTACTGAACACCTTGTTGAGCCTGATTACTCGTACAATATGCACGCTTATTTGCTTACAGGGCTTGGTATTCAAAGACTTTTAGAGCAAAATTTCCATAACTACATATGCCCTGTTGATGAGTTTGTTCCTGCAACATATACTGACCACCCTAGAGGCGATATGAACTTTATTACACAGGACACCTATTGTGTCTCAACAATTGAAGACGTTATCGGTCAAAGCTCGAATAAAAACACAAGTCAAACTGAAAATACCGACAGCGCCACTAACTATAAAATGCCTACCTATACAATCGTAAATAAGGATGATAGATTGTACCCCGAGCTTTATGAAACTCAAGATTGGGAAGCATGGAAAAAAAGATGGCTTCACGAGTCGGCTATTACAAAAGAATGGGACCTAATAGTTGACGAGCCCGTTGACAATGTGTTCACATTTCCATTATTTACTAAAGAATTTTGCGAAAAGATTATTCGTGAAGCAGAGCACTGCGGGAAATGGGAGCGTAAACGCCATGAATATTACCCAACTACGGATATGCTCATCGAGAAAATTGGTTTCCAAGACATATACCATAAAATTCTTGTAGAATATGTGTATCCGATGTCAAAACACATGTGGGCCTTAGAAGGAAAGACTTGGGACGACCTAGATTCCGAAAACTTCATGATAAAGTATGATTCAAGCGTTCAGGGTCATTTGTCCTTGCATCACGATAGCGGTAGTATATCATGTGTTCTTGCATTAAATGACGATTTTGAGGGTGGTGGAACTTACTTTTGGAGACAAAAAAAGCTACATAATGGTCATGTAGGCCATATTTCAGTGCATCCATCAGTCATCACTCATAGACATGGGGGAAGACCTGTAGAGGAAGGTCAGAGATTCATTATTGTTTCATTTTGTAACAAGAGATAAGCATGGAGCAAAATATAGGATTTGATATTGACAGGTCAAGAGACATGACCCAATATTACTTTTTCCAAAATGGATTTAGTGAAGATGAAATTGATAAGATAAATACTCTAGCCGAAAAGGTATCTCCGACAATAGCCACGATTGCTTCGGGTGCAGAGGGAGCAGATTTGGAAAAGTCTCGTAAATCTATCGTAAGGTGGTTGCCTCAGAATGATGAGTGGCATTGGGTATATGAAAGGCTTATGGAAATGATAGTAGAGGCCAATCAGGAGCTTTGGGGCTTTAATCTTTACTCTATTCCTGATGCAATTCAACATACAATTTACCCTGCTAACGGGGGACATTATGATTGGCACATGGATATTGGTCCTGACGAGCTAAGTGTCAGAAAGGTTTCCCTGACAATTCAGATGAGTGCCGATGAGGACTATGAGGGCGGAGAGCTTCAGTTTTTAAAAGGCCCTTTTCAGGAAAATGCTCCAAGAGGAAAAGGTTGTGTAGTTATTTTTCCTTCATATTTATTACATCGTGTAACGCCTGTAAAAACAGGAACTAGAAAATCAATGGTATTATGGGTTGGTGGAGAGCATTATCGGTAGTGTTACTTTTTATGATTGTATCGGCGTGTGGCTCAACTCAAGAGCTAAATGTCAGTGTTGATGGTCTAACATATGACGGGACTAACGTATTTTACAAGGGAAAACTTGCCGCTGTATTAAAATCAACTGAATTGGGTTACGACGACGGAAAACTTGTACGAGAGATGACTTATGAGCTGACCGATGCTAAATTTAATCCACAAGGGTTGGCGATATTAAAGTTTCTGCATGAAAAACAACCCCAATATGAAATTGAGGTTGAAGTTTCCGCAATAAAAGTGCACGGAGCGAGTAAAAAGTAGTTTTATTTTGCCCTAGGAATTTGTTCCTCTAGCCAATTGTTACAAGTGCATACTAAGTCTTCACTAAGATGATAAATGGTATAATTTTTCTTTTCAAGAAAATCAATCATTTCATCAACGGGGCAGTGTTTGTGCTCTACTTTAATCCTGACAGGCCTGAGCGGACCATCAAAGATAACTTGTTGTAATATATCCCAATCGTGCCCTTCGGTGTCTATTTTAAGATAATCCACCCTTTGCAAGTTCGCAAGACTAATTACTTGCGAATATGTTATTGTTTTTACCTCTATTGGTTTTGCGTCGTGTCTAGGATAAAACGTAGACATACCTGCATAGTCATGGTCTTTAGAAACCACATTTTCATCAAACAAGTAAAGCTCTCTTGTGCCTTCAGATGTGTCTACAGCATAATTTAGATAAGTTACATTTTCCATCCTTGGAATATTATCTAAATATTTCTTGACAGGCTCTACAATAACACCTTTCCAACCATGTTCAGCATAATGATTAAGATGGTCAAAATCGCAACTACCAATTTCTACAAATGATTTCATATTACATCTAAAATTTGCGATTCGCGAATTGTGTATTTGGCAGGGTCAAGCATATCATATCCAAACAGCTCAAAGTCTTTTTTGTAAAGTTCGTTGACTAAAGCTATTGACTCTGCGTTAAGAACCTGATACCATTTTTTTCTTTCAGTGCTTTGATTTCTATGTAACATTTCATTAGGTATTTGGAACTGAGCCGTTTTATTGTAGGCGTATGCAAATAGCTTGTATTGCTCTAAAAGTCTTTCAAATCTCCAAATATTTTTAACAGCTACCTGACCACTTTTTTCTTCAGGTTTATCAAGAAGGTATAAATATTGTGGGGTTGTCGCCTCATTAAAACGATGTAGTGCGTCATTATCCATACCCTTCAAATACTGAATTATTTTATTTGGGTCTTTTTCATCGTCGCCATTGGCATCTCTCATATGTTGATGACAAGCTGAAACCATGCGGTCGTACGGATTTCTGACAATCGTAAATTGATAATAGCTGCTTATCAGCTCAACATCTTCTGAATTAAGGGTGTCGTGAACCCGATAGTGGTCATGGTCCCTGTCAGTTTTATTGCGCCATGTGTGGTGTATACTTGTAGTTCCCGTTTTGGGAACGCCAATAAACCAAATCTTGTGTTTGTGAAATAACATAGTTTCTTGTTTAAAAAATTAGAACCACCTTTCGATATCCCTTTTAATAAACCCTAAGCAAAAACCAAAGTTGGCCCAAGAAATAGATAAACTCGAGGCAAGTAGTACCTTTTCATTTTTTGCGTTGGTATGGTGATGATTATCAATATGCAGTGCAGGAAGTAAATAGAAAGTTCCTGTGTGATTTACAATCATGAAAGATAAATCCATAGTAGAAAAATTAAGTAACAAAGATAATATTTACCATTTGCCCAAAGGGCAGGTAGATTTCAAACTCAATGATTTTTGGTCAATATAACAGCCACATCCACTCGTAATTTCTCCTGAAAATATGTGAACGTCATTTTTTTTAGGACTGCATATAGCGCCATCTCGAACCCTACATGAATTGCATCTTTTGAGCCTTTGCTCTGAAATTGCCTTTATCTCAGGGTCTAATGCGTTGAACTTGTCTTTTACATGATTTGCCCAACCCTCTATAATTTCATTTATCTTCGCCATAAGTCTCATTTAAGGCAATTTCTTCAAGAATTTCATGCTCAGTAAAAATATACACAGGGTCATTATTGCCTATGTAAGAGTTCCAAACATTAAACTCCAAATGCTCGATTGCTTCTAAATCAGAAAAGCCTTCGAGACATAGTTTCTCAATCATTTTTTCCTTACTATAAACCAAGCGGTCCTCATAGTCTTGATAACCAACAATGCAGTCATCAAAACCATGAGGCATTAGTGCTTGTGAATCTGATATAAAGCTCAAATTACTTGCGTTTTTTAGAAGGTTTTGCAGGGGTTAATGGTTTAGCCGCAACAGCATCCTCAATCAACATAGAGCCTGATTTTACGCCTGTAGGAGCATCTTCCCACAAATTAATAGCTATTGCGCTACGAACGCCCTTAGTTACTTCAGTAACACGATGAGGATATTTACCTGCCTCAAAAACAATTAGTCGATTGAATTTTGCCTGAATTCTCTCAGGATTCTTATCATTATCGCTATGAAAGATTTCTAAATATCCGCCTTCTATGTCCATTGGTACAGGATAAAACACACTTCCCATAACAGGAGTTACAATTTCTCCGTTTTTTGAACCTCCCGTCTTTTCCCAATGCTCTTCATCCTTATCAAAATGTGGACCTAGTTCACTTCGGTGGCCTTCACCAAATTGACCTGTCCAATATTCAAATCCCTCGCATTTTACAGCAGGATGAACTGAGCTTGGTCCCCATAATTCATAAATCAGGCGTTTTTTAATAGTGTTCATGGGAGAATTCCACCACCCGTCGTACCAAAAATATTTGCCGTTTTGACTAAAAAAAGTTTTGTCATTGGCAATATCATTCAATAAAGCCGTGTCTCCGATAAAGTTGTCTATGATTATCATATATAAAAAAATTAAGTTTCGCTAAGGTCGTGTTTTTTTCTTTCAAAATAACGAGCCCACATATTTGCACACCACGCTTTTCTCTGAGGCTCAAATTTGTAAATATTTTTCAGTCTCGCATTTGCGATTCTTAAAAACTGCTCCCGTTTCATATCAATCAAGAAAAATTTTAATTGTTTGTCCGCCATCTTGTAAACTAATTGTCAATTGATTAAAGTCTCCAAGTTCCTTGTAGGCAGTAAAGGCCTTTCCGAATTTTATAAACTGACTTGTTCCTGCGTGATTAATAATTTCAACACGAGAAATTTTAGAAGTGTCAAGCCTTGCTGTACCTGTTTGTATCTGCATTTTAGATTCTGATTTCATCTAATATACTATTATTTTAATCAATAACAAATCACATAAAATGCTCATTAAAAAAAAGTTACGATTAGTAGTTTAAACGAAATTTATTGTTTTTAATAAAAACAGGCGGTATATTCATCATCCTGAAACTCACTTAAATAGCTATGGAAATAATTGAATATCATAGAAATTCACACGTTCTGAATTTTGGCACGGATTCCGCAAAAGTTTTATTGATGTCTGATTTGCATTGGGACAATCCTAAATGCGACCGAGAAACTCTAAAAAAACATCTTAACAAAGCAAAATCAATCGGCGCTAAGGTCATCGTTAATGGCGACTTCTTTTGTCTGATGCAGGGTAAATACGACCCTCGCCGCAGTAAAAACGATATACGTCCTGAGCATAATGTTCCAAACTACCTAGATGCAGTTGTAGAAACCGCAGTAGAATGGTTTGGTCCATGGAAAGATACCTTGATATTCTCAGGGTATGGAAATCACGAAACTGCTATCATTAAAAATGTAGAAACTGACCCTCTTCAGAGATTTGCAGATTTGTTCAATTTTGTACATAAACCCGAAGTGCCATTTAAGGTTGGAGGATATGGTGGTTGGCTAACACTCCGATTTACTAAGTCAAATTCAAACACCTCTTCAAGGCTATACTACTTTCATGGCTCAGGTGGTGGCGGTCCCGTGACTAGAGGTACAATTCAAAATCAACGTCAGATGGCAGATACGGATGGTGCCGACATTATTTGGATGGGTCATGTACACGAACTTTACACGATGTATCAGAGCAAAAAAGCATTGAACACTAACAGGTTTGTTCCAATGATTAAGGAGGTTCTACACGTCAGAACATCAACTTATAAGGAAGAACACGGAGACGGATTTATGGGTTGGCATATTGAAAGGGGAGCGCCGCCAAAGCCCGTAGGAGCTGTTATGTTAAATTTCGAAGCTGTTCGGAGATATCACAATCAATTGAGCGCACACCGCCAAGATAAGGTTGCCTTTTGTCACATCACCCCTGAAATATGGACTGATAAAACAAGTTAAATCAAGAGTCTTTGAGTTTTTTTATTTTTGATTTTAACCCCTGAACTTTGTAATAATTGCGGGTTTTTAGCTCTGCAATTCTATTTCTAAGCTCATGATTTTGTTTTGCTGTTTTTATAATTTTATCGTCTAAAATTCGAGTGGCTAAACGATAGCCAAGGATAAAACCTGCTGAGAAAACAATAGTAATGAGGGATAAAAAAAGAAAATACTGCTCTAACATCTATTTTACAAGGTCTATTGACGCTAAAAGGCTATTGCCTAATGCATAATATTTCGTCTTATTACATTTTGGGCATTTGATGCCCTTAATTAGCCTGTAGAGTTGTGCGCTTGTTTTCCTAACGTCTGCTTTCTCTGACGCACTCGAACCTACGCCAAGGTTACAATACATTTTTGCATCTAACTCAAGAATAGCATCTTTAATATTTTTCGGCTCCCGATACTTTATAAAAGCCTTTTGAGCCTCCTTTATTATTTCCTTGGTATTCATACACTTATGTTTATACTAAAATAGTAAAATTATTTTACAAAACAATATTAGTGATTATCTACAAATTTCTTGATTTGCAATGTAACTTATGAGCTAACATTTGTACCCCCGCAAGGATTCGAACCTCGATTCTTTGGACCAAAACCAAATGTCCTGCCAATTAGACGACAGGGGTAAAACTATTTTCTCAAATAGCGATATAAAAATACTAAACCTTTGATGAATAGGAAAACAGGAAATGTCATTACACTAAAGACAAAGGCTAATCCTCTTTTCAAAACATGTAGATAGTATCCACCTATGTTTTTTAGGTCTTGACCCTGTTGAATTTTACTTTTTCTTTTCATTTTGTCTCATTTTGTATAGCAAAAAAGCGTTCCACGCTGCAACTATAATAGTACCAAGTAGTAAGTCTTGCCAATTCATCTACTATCTTCTAGGAAATTCATATCCTAGATTCGTAGAACATCTCGGATTATTACATTTTCCATTTGATTTAGCCGCCACATCAAAAGATAAAATCTCTAAGCAAGTACCACATCGTTGATTACTGTCCTGTGCGTTCAATTCATTGATACTAGGAGCTGCAAATCGATTATCTTCAAAATGATTTCCAAAAGGGTCAATAGTTCTTTTAGGATAGGATTTATCTACCTTCGTTTTTTCGTCTTTCAGCCAAATGGTAATGTCACGATTCATCCAAATCAAAGACAAGGCAAATCTATTTTTACTAAACCAAACCACCTCTATGGTTGGAATCAAATAAAAACCACATTCTATCTTATAAAAGTCTAATCTCATTTTAAAAAATCCTTTAATTTTATTGGAGTGTGGTAAATATACCCATCTTGCCGAAACTTAGAAAGATTTTTATCAAATGGATAGGTAATTCGGCGCTTATAGAGGCCATTTGGCATTGGTTGCCAATCATATACCTCAGTAACTTGATTAGAGCCATCTAATTCACTCCTGCCCCACTTATTTGCTATCTCAAAAGCATCATAGGTAAACTTTTTTTGGTCCCAACTTGACAAACCCCCGCAATTCAAGTTAATCCCCTGTAAATCTTGTTGAAGGTTAACATCGATATACAAATGATATAAAAAACCTAGACGTTTCAGCTCGTACATGAGCCGTTTAGCATCATTATTTGGCTCACCTATAACTACCATATCAATATCCCATGACATCCAAGGCTCTAGGAGCCCGCCACATACAAAAACTTCATGATTGCTTAGGTCTACTATTCCTCGGGTAAATTGATGCGCTAAATCTCTGCAAATAGCCCTAAATAAAGGATGGCGGAAACCACCTATCGAAAACCAATTATTTGCGCTGAAATTTCCATATTCAATCCTGCCTTCCCAAATCTCAGTTCGATAATGTAAATTATTCTTCATTATGAATTGCGATAAATCTCTCGATGCTTCTTTATAAAATATTCAATTTTTTCTTTGGCCCTCTTGAAATTATCTTCCTCACCTGCGATTTTAGCGGCAAAAGCCTTTTTTGTCCAATAATTAATCTTGGGAACGTATCCGTTAGGATATCTATCGCTATAATCTCCCATTAAATAAACATTAAACGAGCTGTAATGACCTCGCTATAATTACAGGTGTCACAGCATGGTCCGTCAATTTTAAG
>Ga0209716_1001832_pt1 | contig 14991 bp, 34 predicted proteins | sample COGITO_mtgs_1205_FD_184811 | JGI IMG/M metagenome (GOLD analysis project Ga0209716, IMG submission 184811) | Pelagic marine microbial communities from North Sea - COGITO_mtgs_120531 (SPAdes) (version 2) | ecosystem: Environmental > Aquatic > Marine > Epipelagic ...
CACAAAGCCTTGACTGGAATCTATCCAATCAACATGGTTGTGCCTGTAAAAGCATACGAATTCTTTGAGATGCAAGGCATCAGACCAATCTCGGAGTACGATAGCGATTTAGGCAAAGGTTGGTGTGTTCCAACCGAGGTTACTCTTAAGAAGACAAAGACTGGTAAGCCTTATTACATGGTGAAGGTTATTGATTCGAACATGGAAGAGCAGAGAGTTATGTGTTGGGGTATCGATCCGAAGAAAGACTCCATCTATGTCAACAAACTTTATGTTCTCGAATGGCCTCAATACAATGAAACTTGGGGATTCTCAACTCGTGGAGGCTTATCTAGAAACTGGAAGTTGCTAGGATGACAAGCCATTTGCCTAGGGAGATAAGGCTCACTGTTATATGGGATGAGTTTAACATGTCTATGTCTGCTTATTCGCTGTATCAAGAAGAAATAATACACATTTGCCGACAATTTGAAATAGAACAGATGAATCTATTCACCTTTATGGGAGAAGAGGTTATTTGTGAGTGGATTGCCGGCACCTTTCTCCGAAAACCAGCAACAATAAATATAGATGAAATAATTTACTAGAAAGACTTGACAAGATAACCAGTCGAAGGAGGTATCATGATTTACTTATTATTAGCTTGTATCGTACAAACACCCGAGAAGACTGACAGCGAGTATCTAGCAGAATGTTATAATGCATTATATGCTAGTGCTTATAACGGCACAAACTACGATTATCTCATCCTTTTGCGACGATCGAAGCGGAAGACACTTCAACATCACTGCATGACACCAAGCCAAGCCGCATACATTACAAAGACACAATAAAAAAGTTTACCAAAAAGACTTGACAAGATAACCGTAACGGGTTATATTATATACATAATCAAACAAAGGAGGACATTATGTCATACGATTATTTAACACTACAACCTCAAAACGAAATTGTAATGGAAGAAAGACTAACAGAATCTAAAAGCACAGAAGAGCACATGGCAGACTATCTTGAGAGCTTAAAATCTTACGAGGAAGCTATGGAGCCTTACAAAGAATCAAAGCGAGAGCTTAAAGCAGAGTATGTCGAACAAGGCTGGCTTACAAAAGCAGAGATCTCTCTCGCAGTCAAGGCTTATCGCCTTGCGAAAGACGATACAGACATGTCTCAATTGATTGACATGGTTGATGCGCTGAAAAGCAAAGGTGTGGGACAATGAAAAAACGAAGAATATCTATCGACTCCATGGAAAAAAAATGTAGGGAGTTCACTGAAACCCAAGACGAAATGCGAGCCAAAGACAATCTTCCTCCAATGTCAAATTCTGAGAGGTTGGAGATGATGTCTATTGTGGCTAAAAGCTTGGAACTAAAATACGAAATTGATGAAATAGCAGAAGAAGAATTACGAGAAGGAGAAGAAAATGGAAATAACTAATGAAAATCAAGGAGATACACCGATGCTTACAAAGGCGGACCTTGCCCTTGCCTCGTTTGCCCTAGCAGAGACTTTTAACTCATACCTAGCGGCATACAACGAAGAAGACCATGAAGGAGCAGAGAAGGAAGAGATGGAGGCATCCATGGATAAATTAAGGATGGCATTCATCAAGTTCGACTCTATTCTTACATCGATGAACAAAGAAGAAGATGAAGCAGTCCAACAGCCAGAGGAGGTGAATGATGTACACAGTAACGACGATCGATAATATCGACGACTACAAAAGACCAGAGACTTTCACAGACATAGTCTATTCCGGTCGCAATGCTCGAGTAGCATATGCATTTGCAGTAGAAAGTTGGATTGAGGAATTCGAAGGCTGTATAGAATATTTGCCGGAAGATTCATCGCTCCTTCAAGAGTTTAAAGAACTAGCTAGTCAATTTGCGAGCCAGACAGATAGAGAAGCGGAAGAATATTATACAAAGCTTCATAACTTTTTTGCTAACAATGTAGAAGAAATCTGGGCACCCGAATTCATAAATATGCCAAGATTTAATGTGAAAGTGGATGTTTCACATTCGCCAACAAGGGCTCGATATAAATCAATCTCCAGGTTGATCGATAATGTGCTTGATTCGATTCAACAGGAGAGTGAAGAGTGAAAGTCAAGATCAAGAAACTACACTTCGATGCAGTAGTTCCTCGTTATGCTAAGCCCGGTGATGCTGGGCTTGACTTGACCGCTGTATCGATGAAGTTCGATAGCTCTTCCGCAGGGAGAGAGATGGTTACATTTGGAATTGGCCTAGCGGTTGAAATACCAGATGGACATGTGGGATTGTTATTTCCACGATCCTCTGTCTATAAGTCGGGCTTGACTTTAACTAATTCGGTTGGAGTTATCGACTCTGGTTATCGAGGAGAGATTATGATGAAGTTTCAAGTATCTTCGATTTCGAACATGTATAAGGTTGGCGATCGAGTAGGACAACTACTTATTGTACCCTATCCTAAAGTCGAATTCGAAGAGGTCGATGAACTTTCTTCAACAGAACGAGGCAAAGGCGGCTACGGAAGCACGGGAGCTTAAAATGGCACACAAATCAGATTCAGTAAAAAGAGTTTATGTCTATATGGACGAGAAACAACATATGGATTTGAAAATCAGACTTGATTACCACAATGTAGGCATGTCTGAATTTGTTCGTGCTTGCTCTGAAGCACTTCTTTTAGGTCATCCAATAATGGAACAGTTTATGGACAACTATAAAGAAAATTCGGAGAAACACTCAAAGAGAAATAACAAGATTGCAAAGAGAGACAGAGAGAAATCTGAAAAGGTGTCTTCTGATCTCGGGCTCAATCTTGATGAGATCGAAAACATTTTTGACATAATCGAAGAAGACCATCCAGAAATTTAAAATTGGATGGCTGTTTTCTCGTTTGAGTGCCTATTTATTGAGAAAAACGTTTTTTATTACTTTAAGGAGATACAAGCTATGGCTAAAAAACTTTTAAAAGAGGCAGTCGTTCGACGATTTCAATCTCTCGCGAACATCAAACCTATCAACGAGATGTATGACACATCTTACCAAGAAGAGAAGAAAGAAGAAGAAATGGAAATGGATGCCGAAGAAGAAATGGCTGACGCTGATGAAGAAGCACCGGTTGAAATGGCTGCTGATGAAGAAGCAGTAGCTGATGAAGCACCAATGGCTATGGACGATGTTGAACTTACCGATGAAGAAGCACAAGCTCTTATCGCTTTGGGAGACAAACTATCCTCAGCAATGGGCGATGCAGCAGAAGATGTTATGGATGCTGATGAGCCAATGGATGCTGAAGAAGCTGAAGAAGCTCCGGAAGAAGAGGAAGAAGAAGACTTGATGGCAAACTTGTCAGAAGTTGAACTTTCCCCTGTTACTCAAAGTGAGATCGTTAACGAAGTTGCTCGTCGAGTTGCCCGTCGTCTTGCTGTAGCTCAAAAAGCTCAAAAGAAAATGAATGAAGCCTTAGGTCGTAAATAAATAATACTTTTACTTGACAATCTTTCAGTTTCAGGTTATATATAAAGAGAGGCAATTGCCTCTCTTTTTTAATTTAGGGAGATAAAATGATAAGTTTTACAAAAAAGAAGACCAAGAAGAAAGCAAAAAAAGAAGAAGAGTCAGAGTCAGAAGAAGTTATGACCCTTGCTGATCTTATCCAATCGAAACAAGAAGACATACCAGAGAGTAGGTCTATCATGTTCGTTGGAGAGGTAACAGAAGACAAAGCAGCAGAGTTTATCTCCGCTTTACTAGTTCTGGCACAAACGAAAGACGAAGAAGCCGAAAGGGCAGATGATATTAAAATCTATGTCAATACTTACGGCGGATCAGCAGACGAGATGTTTGCGATTTATGATATCATGACCTGGTGTAAAGAACATTGCGACATCCAAACGATCGGACTAGGCAAGGTAATGTCAGCAGGAACATTGATTCTTGCGGCTGGAACAAAGGGTAAGAGATCTATCACTGCACACTGCCGAGTTATGATGCACTCTGTTAATGGAGGGCATGCTGGAGAACTCCACAACCTTCAGAATGAAATGGAACAAATGGCGGGGTTGCAAGATTCTTACATCCAAGCTATGTCCAATGAGACGAACATGACCAAGAGACAGCTTCAAACACTCATCAACAAGAAGATTAACATCTATCTAGATGCGGAAGAAGCAATCGGAAAAGGTTTAGCAGACGAGGTTTGGAATGGATAAGGATTTTTACAATGAATCATCCGCTAATAAATTAGGCTGGGAACCAGAATGGTTTGGTTGTGACGGCTTTGATGACGATCTTGTTGATGCTGTTGCTAAGTTCCAAAAGGAACGAAAGATGGGTGCTGATGGCCTTTGTGGTCCCGGCACCTTTCGGGTGATCTATAACGAACGAATGGCTGATCTCGAAGAGTATCGTCCTGCATCGTCAAAACCTGGAGAGAAGTTTATTATCTCAAACGGAGATTACTTTCCAATCGAATGGCCAAAGGTTAAGCTTTTCTTCGAAGGAGATGGGCTAAAATTGACTAAAGGTTATCGCAAGCACAGCGGAGAGAGAAACCCTTCTTTCTTCGTTTGTCATTGGGATGTGTGTTTGTCTTCAAAAATGTGTCACCGAGTTCTTAATCAAAGGAACATATCAGTTCACTTTGCTATTGACAATGATGGTACCATCTATCAGTTTATGGATATGAATGACATAGCCTATCATGCTGGTGGGAAGGTTTGGAATGCTAAATCAATTGGTGTTGAAATGGCGAATGCTTACTATCTCAAACATCAACCTTGGTATGTTAAGCATGGTCTCGAAGAAAGACCTGTGATAAAGAATGCTATTTGCCATGGCAGAAAGCTTCAGCCATTCACCGGATTCTATCCGGAACAACTGGGGGCACTGAAGGCTCTTATGAAAGCCGTTCATAGTGCGACAGGAATACCCCTTAAGACACCTTTGAGTCGTTCGGGCGATACAAACACTGGTGTCTCAAAGAAATGTGCTGATGGTAAGTTTGAGGGCTTTATGAGCCATTACCACTTAAAGAAGTCCAAGATCGATTGCGCTGGTCTTGATTTAAAAAAGATTTTGGGAGAGATTAAATGAGTAAAGTAACCGGAAAAGATTTGCAAAGATTAATTGAGGGAGTCCTGAATGAGAAGATAACAAACAATCTTGTCGACCCCCCAGCAGATCTTTACTCCAAGCAGAAGCCTCCTAAGAACACGATCCCACAGGATGACAACGAACAGGCTTGGGCAAGACTTGGAGTGGCAAAAACGACCATACCCAAGAAGTCTGACTCATTTGAAGTCTTGGCTGCTACGGACGGATCGAGAGACCAATTGAGTGTTGAAGATCTCCAACAAGCCATCAAAGATATGGTGGAAAGAACGAGGGCTGGTAAAAAGCCTGCGAAGAATACTTATGCAGCCAGAAGGGACAAAGCGATAGCAACTATGAAAAAAGGTGCTGATTCTGGGATCCAGTCTGCGATCGATGCCATAACACAGGATACACTGGGCTCAATCGAACTTGAACCGGAAGAAATGAAAGCATTGCTCGGAGACATTCAAAATTACTTTGATGAGCTTGAATATCAAGACGTTTCGGCATTTTCGGATCAAGGCATCGGCTACAAAGCAGTCGAAACATCAGAGTCTGACTTCGATAGCAACATTAGGACGAAGGTCTCTCCTTATCTATTAGATTTGTTTGGAGGAATCGACGGAACTAGCGTAAAGGAAAAGCTTAACAGCATAGCGGAGTTTTCAAAGGCTGCTGAGAAATTGGAAAGCCTACAAGTTTGGGCTACTGGTAAAGACCAATTCTCGCCATTTATCTACTCAAAGGTGTTAAGCTTTTTAGCAAACGAGATTAAGACACTAGGGGCAAAGGAGGCAGGCAATTTTTTCGAAAGATGGCTAGCTCTTCTTCTGAACTTTCCCGTTGTCGGAGCGGAAGGTGGCGCAGCTGATAATTTGGGCAAAGTTGGTGCCGATACGATCTACACCAGTTCTAAACTCTATTCAGATTTGGTTGGAGAATACGCCCCATCTCAATCCACAGCTGGTTTGAAGGAGATTACCAAGAATGGTGCGAACAAAATTTATTATTTTGTAGGACAAAAAAAGAAAGCAGACGATCAAAAAACCCCGGGGTTTACATTTATTCCTTCAATTGATCTTTATTTGGTAGAAATATCAGAAGTAGATGATCAACTACAGGGCAGGTTCATCAAGGATAACGCCAGCAAGGCATCCAAGCACTGGGATTTGGTACAAAAAAGTGATACTCAAAGTTATTTATTGCCAACGAACTATACCTCAGGTGAAGCCTTTACCAACAATCTATTCACGACTGTTTATCTCCCAGAAGGAGAGATCACGGACCAGGCAATCGAAACAACAGCAAAATTTTTGGCTAAACAAGTTGCTGGATTAAAAGATCAACCGGCTACAAAGGCCATTATGGATGCAGCTACAAAAATTAAAACAATTGAAGCGAACACTGACTCTTATGTCGGAAAGTCGAAGCAAAAGAAAGGAAGTGCCACAGAGTACATCAAAAAGATCACTACAGACTATCTAGCTTTGGACGGCTTATACGACCAGATTTTTAAGTATGGCCAGGGCGATGAACAAGCCGAGATTTCAGAACAAAAAATCACAAAAGAACACATTTTAAAACTAATTGAAGAAAGTTTTAACAAATGACTTGACAAACGACCTCCAAGAGGTTATATTATAGTATAATCTAAAAACAACTGGAGATTCAATGAAGCAATACAAACAAGGTTCCTCTCTCAATCAATCGATTGTAGAGGGAGTTAACATTTTAGCGGACAATGTAGCCGCAACACTTGGTCCCCGAGGAAGGACCGTAGCCATGTTTCATGCGGAACAAGGTGTTCCTGTAATTACAAAAGATGGCGTCACAGTCGCAAACTTCGTTGAGCTTGAAGATCCGTTCCAAAACCTTGGAGCACAGATCATTAAACAAGCGGCAAAGCAAACCGTGGAGACAGCCGGAGACGGAACCACAACATCAACCGTATTGGCTCGTGCGATCCTTAACGAAGGTCAAAAGTATGTCACATCTGGTGCTTCCCCTGTGGAATTAAAGCGAGGGATAGACAAAGCGGTTGAAGCAATCGTTGGGAAACTAGGTGAGTTGTCGAGACCGATTGAAACCGTTGACGACATCATGCATATCGCAACCATTTCTGCTAACAACGACAAAGGTATTGGAACTCTCATAGCCACAGCCGTTGATAAAGCGGGCAAGGATGGTGCTGTGCTCGTCGAAGAGGCTCGGAGTAACAAAACCTCCTTGGACCTCATAGAAGGCTTCAGATTTGATTCTGGCTATGCTAGCACATCAAGCCAGTTCATCAACAACGAACGTGCTGGATCAGTTGACTTTGATAATGCGATTGTCCTTGTAACAGACGAGGTCATTTCGACAGTTGAGCAGATCATGCCAACTCTACAAATTGCCGCAAGGGACAGGAGACCACTCTTAATCGTTTCAAACGACATAGAAGGTCAAGCCCTTGCCGCACTGATCGCAAACGTCAACAGACCTGATCATGCTAGTCCAATGGCTATCGCCGCAGTTAAAGCTCCAAAGTATGGAGAAGAGCGAAGACAGATCATGAAAGACCTTAGTGTTTCTATTGGAGCTACATTTATTACAAGAGAAACTGGTTTGGTGCTCACAGAAGTGAATCTAAACCAATTAGGTCAAGCAAAGAAGATCAATGTCCTGAAAGGATGGACAACTATCATCGGAGGGAAGGGAAGTGCTGAGGAAATCGATACAAGAATTGAGGCGGTTAAAGCAGAGATACAACAAACTGACGACTTATTTGAGTGCGAGCGACTTCAAGAGCGTATTACTCGCCTTGCATCGGGAATCGCAGTTATTAAAGTCGGAGCCGCAACAGAAGTTGAAATGATTGAGAAGAAGCATCGCATTGATGATGCTTTGGAAGCTGTTCGGTCAGCACAAGAAGAAGGTATTGTACCAGGAGGCGGTGTCGCTCTCATCAGAGCCATCACAGGCCTTTCGGTAGCAACCGACAACGAAGAACAAGACCTCGGGGTGAAGATCGTCCTACGAGCTTGTGAGAGTCCTTTACGAACGATGGCAAAAAATGCCGGAGAGTCCGAGGATATCATTATAGAAAGAGTTCGAGAAGAACAAGGAGACAGTGGTTATGATTTTCTTAACAGATGCATGGTTAGCACGTATGAGAGGGGCATAATTGACCCTAAAAAAGTAACAAGATGTGCATTGGAGAATGCAGCGTCTGCTGCCGGAACATTATTGACGACAAGTCATGCCATTGTAAAAGTTTAAAACTATTTAGTGTGGTTCAATAACTTTGAGGAGAATGGATATGTCGGAGAATGAAATGCAAGAGCTGAAAGATGCGATAGTCAACTTGACCCATCAGATCGAAAGAATGTCTGATAAGCAAGATTCTATGATTACGGATGTTAGGCAGATCAAAGACGCAATTTATAATCCGGAGCAGGGTTTGTATGCTCGTATCCGTGACCTCGAACAATGGCAAGTGGGCTTGTCTAGGACTATCTGGCTCATCGGCTCATCGCTCTTGGCTCTTTTAGTAAAAACATTTTACGATTTATTATAGCATTGGAGGAATAATGCCGAGAGTAAAAATTAGTTATGGTGTCGAACTTGACCATGTACCTGAAGAAGTTCAAAATTTATTTGTTAGTGTCTACAATTCGTCAGAGACACTAGTGATCCAAGCCGAGATGGTCCAAGACCTATTGGATACCGAAGAACTACAGGCCGCAGAGGGTTTGATGACGAAAATGCGAAAAACCATGGGAGACATGGATGCTCGTATTGCTGATCTTTCTAGTGTTCTAGTTGGATATAATAGTTACATGGAACAATCCGGAGCAGAAAATGAACTACAACCACCAGAAGGGGGACCTGTTATGGATACCCCAAGCAGCGATGCTATACCGAGGAGCGAAGAATCCCATGGCAGTGATGATGAACCCGTTGCCTAAGATTGCTATCTTTCTAGGCAATGCTGACTGCGAGGATTATATTAAAATTATCATTGACGGACAGAAATGGATCGTTGACCAAAAACACACAAGGGTTATGAAGGAGAAGCCATGCTTATAAAATTAATTGAGATTTTTAAACAGCCAGGGGATAGGATGCGATTGGACGAGGTCTATGTAAGTGGCGATGCTGTTACATCCATAAGGTCAGACAATCAGATGTTGTCAGAAGCTGTTGAGTTGGGAATTTCTCCCGATGCAAGTTTTAGCCGAGTTACAATCAATGAGGGTGGCATAGCTAGAACAATCACCGTAATTGGATCACCAGTTGAGATCAAAAACAAACTGGGAATTAAAAATCTACTAAAGGGATGATGATGTTGGAACATTTTAAAATTATTGCTTGGGCTGAATGCCCTTTTTGTGTCAGAGCAAAGGCACTTCTAATACAGGAAGGCTGCGAGTTTGAGTATGTAACATTAGATCACTCTCCCGGTCTTTTGAGCTTTTATAAATCTACTTATGGTATGAAAACAGTGCCAATAGTTGTTTATTTTGAAGAGGGAAGCACCCATGGAAAAGTCATCGGAGGTTATACAGATCTCGTCGACCATATCACAGAAAAGATTAGATGAAATCTTGGAAGAAATGGTCTTAGAGGTTGAGAATTGCTTGTGGATTAGTGTGGAAGACGGGTTCGAAGAGAATTCTTTTTGGATTTCCACTCCTCTTGAAGACTTTGATGAATATTGGCCAACACCTGGGATCATAGAGATCGATGTGAACGAAGATGTCTTTAATAAGATATTATCCTTGACACACGAGGTTGGACACTATTTTTTGGAAAAAGATACTGACCTCGGAGAAGGTAGCTGTAAGATATTTGTTGAGTCCATTGCTTGGTATTTAGGTTACAAGTACTTTAAGAACAAAGGGTATGTTATTGACAAAGAGGAATATAAAAAAGAAGCATCCAAATGTTTGGGTGAGTATGTGAGGAGCTTAAATGAAAAAAACGATAATTAAAAAGCCTTGGGGTTATGAAGAGATATGGGCAGAAAGCAAAGAATACGTCGGGAAATTGATCCACATTGACGAAGGGCACAGATTAAGCCTACAGTATCACAGCAAGAAAGAAGAAACAGTGAGGGTTATGTCTGGAATATTAGAGATGGTGTATTCAAGTCCTGCGGACGGACAATTGAGGAGTACAATCTTGGAAGCAGGAGAATGTTTTCATATATACCCCCTGATGGTCCATAGATTCTGTGCGACACAAGGAACAGATGTGGATTTAATCGAAGTATCGACTAATTATTTAGACGATGTGGAGAGGATAGAAGATGATTATAATCGCTAGCTTGTTGATGGGAGTAGTTTTTGGTGGAACATTCGATGTTTATGTTTCTCCGATGTCGTTCTCGAATAAAGTGAATAACCACGACATTAGAATAAAACATGAAGTGGACGCTCCATTCTATTACTCCTCGATGTATGCTCGCAATGCTAAGGTCTATAACGGACATGGTGGTTATGAAGAAGCGATAAAGCCAAGAGTATTTGGCGAAGAAACAATCCAGTATGCATACAAGGGTTGTAACTATAAGACTACCCCACTAGGGTGTTCGATAAAGAATGGTCACTACTATGTCGAGACCAAAGTAACATTTAACGATCAACAAATGGTATTCCGCACAACCCTCTATGGAAAAGACGGAACGATTGTTAACACAGCGACCAGAACAGACAAGATGATTATCAACTGGATCAAGCAACAAGAATTAATTGTTCAAAGATCAGAAGGAATACTTGGCTCTAGCACTACAATTCATAAGCCAAAAGAAGAGATGCCACTCAAGTGGGAAATCCCATATAACCTTTTTGAAAATGATGTCCAACAGGCAATGTTGTCCCTGTGGCTCGGAATAAAAATGGATTAGAATCTTCCGATGGCCGCCGACCAACCCTAGTTAAATTAGGGGGGCGATCAAATGAAAAATATTCTAATCGCATTAAGTCTTCTTCTTCAACCAAATTTGAACAAGGATGATTTTGAAAAAAGTTACTACGATAGCATGGTTTATAATGGTGCTACTAGGGGTGTCGAGCAAGCTTTCGAGTCGTCACTTATAATCGAGTCAATGTCAGCAAAAACTGGCGGTGTCTCCTTAGGTTCCGGTAACCTAATAAAAATAGGAAAGCACGAAGTTGTCTTCACGGCATATCATGTTGTTGAGGATTCAATTTTTGCCATGGCTGTTGAGAAAAACGGCAATGCTATGCCAGTCAGTCTTATCTATGCTGATCCGTACAAAGACTTTGCTGTTCTTGTGCTGGAAGGTCCAACGATAGTAACGACCGCAGCAAAGCTTAAAATGCGGTACGACAATGGTATCGGCAAGCCAGTATATCATGTTGGACACCCAAGTGTAATCCAATTCAACTTATCAAGAGGGGTTATCACATCACTAGGTGGCGATCACATTACCACAGATTCTTTTTCTCTTCCTGGCTCATCAGGCTCCGTTGTTTTTGGGGAAAGAGGCGATGTAATTGGAATTGTTATCGCTATTGCACAGACTCTACAATTCGATCGTCCCGAATTGATCGAAGAAGTAGTAAGAGTGTCTCTTATAAACTATTTAGATGTACAAGCAATCGTTGAGGTATTAGAAAATGAAACAGCCAGAACTGGGAGTGGGAACAGTAATAATTGACGGCGGCAAATTAGGTATCATCACAGCCGTTGTTGAGAATGGGGTCTGGAAAGAACTCGGCCCCTTTTCTCTTCACAAGAATTATGAAATAAAATATTTCGATGGGACACTTACTCTCATGACTGAGGCTGCTGTGCTTAAACTAATCAGCCTAGGAAGGATCGAGGTACTGGCTCTATGAAAAGGGGTACTACTACCCCCCTACCCCCCTACTGCGACGGGGGGTGGCTCGTCCCAGAGTATGATGACATAACTGACATCATAGCAGAGATTTGGGGAACCATATCAGATTTGGAAAAGCAAATAGAAGATAGCCATGACCGAGGACTAGAAGTAAAGCTCAACTATTATTATGAGCTGTCTGTGTATTGGGAATATGTGTATCTAATGGTGATGAGGCAGAAATTTTATGACGACATTTTCTAGGGGAGACTTACTTATACTTCATGTGTCGGAAAACTATTGCACACATCTCTTGGTTATCCATGTCTTACTAACGGATAAGATCTATTATTGCTGGGACAGGAAGATAAAAGTTTATAGGTTGATCCATAACAGACCAGGTTTACATTTGTTATGCCCTGGTTTTGATCCCGACTTCCCATCAGATATAGATTGGAGCAACGAATGGATCTTTGAGTTATATATGCGGAAATACACACTTGGTTATGATCCCGATGAGTTTTGACATGCCAAAAAAGTGCAAAATACTTTACATAACTCCGTCAAGCAACATCTTTAATGAATTATGTCAAGTATTTTTGAACCAGACAAATACTTTACATAATTCCCATTTGTAAAAGAAATCGGATTTTCTTTACATAAAGAGGTTGTTCTGCAAAGAAAACTCAAAATACTTTACATAATTCCATGAACTTTCAACTATAAGCTAACACACCACCAACAATCTGTCAAGGCGAAACCAACAAAAATCGTCAATGCATGGTGGCTTTAGCCTTTTACATGAGAAGGAACGCATGCATGAGGAGAAAAAAGTTTCCCTTTCTGCTTGACAAATAATCTCATCGTGATACATTACCAACATAACCCGAACAAAGGAAGTTCATTATGTACTTATTGGAAAAAGAAGAAGAACCAACACAAGAAGAATGGGTAGAACCAACAGAAGAAGAAGGTCTAAATTACACATTGGATGTTCCATGGGCAGGTTGGGACTGCTTCAAGAACTTTTCTCTTACCCATCATGCCAAAGAACGAATGAGAGAAAGAAAAATAAGCCGTGAGGCAATTAAGATATGTCTAAAATATGGAAAGAAGTATTGCGGAATAGACAAGGAGGGCGATAAAAGGTTTTGGAACCTAGAGACACGCTCATGGTTGGGGGTGATGAGATTTACCTTAGGTAACCTCGTAGTTGTCATAGAACATAGAGAAAGTCTTGTTCTCTCCGTTTGGAGAAAAGAGAACCGTGGTGTTGTTATTATGCTTGACAAAAATTCTGAATGTGTTATGTTGTAGTATAACCCAAACAGATGGAGGTCAAAATGACAAACAAAATACTATTATTCACATTGGGCATGATCCTAGGAATAATCTTCCAAGATGATATACCAATAATAAAAGAAATAGACCACAAGAGTATTCGTTCTCACTTGGTGGGGATTTTTGACTCGATTGCGAAGGAGGTAAAATGAAAGTAGGCACAATTTATGAGTGCAAGTGGAAGTATGCGAATGAAGTGGAGTGTGGTTGGGAACTGCTATTGTTCTTAAAGGAAGTGGCACTCTCATTTCCGAGTGAAACACACTACCACTTCTATGACATACTAGCCGGTGAAAGGCGAGTAATCGCTAACGACCTTGTTCTTAACTGTAAAGAAATAATTTTGGAGGAAACATGAAAAAAGTAAATGAATATGAAATAGGAGACTTGGTTATCCTGTTGGTGGATAAATACAACACCATAGGTATCGGGTCGGTAGGTATCGTCAAGAGCCAATGGGGTGTCCTTGTGAATTGTGCATTCGGTAATACGTCCGGAGCATTCATTTCTGAGGAGATTAAACACTTGGAGGGGTCATGCAAGTAATCGATCTACATGGAGCGAGGTATAAGGATGTTTATGGACTCCTAGAGCCTTCCTGTATCCACAGCGAAGTACCTTTCGAGATTATCACGGGCAAGTCTTCAACGATGAAGAACATTGTATCCGAGATTGTCCGTAAGTTTAACTTACAAGCACGAGAAAAGATAGGAAACTCAGGAACATTGGTGATTTATGAAAATAAACGATGATACTATCGAGGGAATAAAACGACAGGCTTCTCGTGCTGTGTTCCTATCGATACTTTCTATTATAATGTCGCTAGTTTCCATTATCTTCGCCTTAGAGGTGTATATTGCTTATGTTGCAGAGAGGGGTGATCTATGAAAAAGGGTGATCTAGTTAGGCTAAACGCACATGGAAGTTTTAGCCTAGGAGCGTATTGGGATGAAACTCAATTCGGTATTGGTGTTTTTTTGAAAAAGGATGGGATCCGTGTAGCCAGTGTCTATTGGTTCGGTGGTTGTGGATTAACAAGAACCCACATGGATTTTATTGAAAAAATGCCTTGACAAAAGTTTTGAATGTGATACATTACTAACATAACCCGAACAAAGGAAGTTCATTATGAAAATAGGTGATTTATTAATGTGGAAGAAAGGTGAGGACTTTGGTATCGTAATCGAAGTGCCCCCTTCTGATGTTTATTGGGGCGAGACTGCCGTTGTTCGTTGGAAGAATGGAGACACCGAGGAAATAACAATACCTCATAAGAACTTGGAGGTGATAGCATGAAAGTAGGTGATTTAATAAGAGGCAAGGACTACTCACATGGTATGATAGGGATTATCACGGAGGTCGCCAGAACAGACCATGTGAGGGTCTATTGGTTGGAAGACCAACGCAAGTCTCGTTGGATAAAAATCTGTGGCTTGGAGGTGATAGCATGAACACACCTATCTTAGATTGTAAGGTTGGAGACATTATCCAATATATCTCACAAGGTTCCCCGACGAGATCTCCTTGGTCTGTCTTGGCTGTGATTGTTAGCGAGAAGTTGTTGCGAGGACAACACATGTGGGTGATACAGCCCATTGGAGCAGAGGATACAAGACAATACCATATCCCCACAACATCAATTGTTTGGGAAAAACTTTCCCTTTCTACTTGACAAGATAAATCAATCGTGATACATTATAGTATAACCAACAAACAGGAGTCAATTATGACTAAACA
>Ga0209716_1001839_pt1 | contig 14920 bp, 33 predicted proteins | sample COGITO_mtgs_1205_FD_184811 | JGI IMG/M metagenome (GOLD analysis project Ga0209716, IMG submission 184811) | Pelagic marine microbial communities from North Sea - COGITO_mtgs_120531 (SPAdes) (version 2) | ecosystem: Environmental > Aquatic > Marine > Epipelagic ...
GTCTGCCATCATATCATAATGGTAGTGAGAGTATATTTCTCCATCCTTTCTATTAGACTGAATAAAGTCATCAGTCATAGATAAAATTTTGTCGTGTGTTTTAATCTCTTTTACTTTCATTTCTCTTTGGTGTTACTGTAATAATCCCAATCTTTTAAATCGTCTCTGTGCATTGGTGCATTCCATTTAGGATCATACCAAAATCTACGCTTCTTAGAATCTATACGTGTTTCCATTGTTTTGTTTCCATAACATAGCATAAATTTTTCTTGAATTGCGTTTTCGCCAAATGGATTATCCCAATCTTTGATGCTTCCACCGCCCTTGGCGTATGCTAACATTGGAATATCTGTACACAATTGCAATATTTTTGGATACTTTGCAATTTGTTGTGCAGCTGGAAGAAATGGATCAACATCACCTGCTCTAAAAATAATTTCAGCTCTTAGGTAATTACCAATACCATTAAACCATTTTTGATCCATAAGAACCTCATACAATGGTTTACGAAATGTTTTTTTAGTTAGGTTTGTCATGATATTTAAAAAGAATTCACGTGGTTCTGTTGTTGGATCTGGACCTCTTCCTTCATTCCAACTTAAACCTTGTGTCCATTTACCAAAACGCCTAACATCTACAAATGACAATGTTGTTCCATCCTTTCTATAAAATTTAAGATGTGCATGTTTGTCTTCTTGTCCAGTGTTAGTAGTTCTAAAATGACCACTCATGCCCATAGTAATACGTATAGGAATAGTTGCTTTACTATCATCATCTTTGATAGTTAATATGATCTCTTTACCTTTACTTTCCGAAGTCAGTGTAAAATATTTAAATGGAATATCTAATTCTGCTCCCTTGTGTTGAGGATTCTTTTTTACATTTGTGTAAACCATTCCGCTTGATGCTTGATTTACATAGTCTGATGTTAATTTAAGTTCGGCTAATTCTGGCATAATTAAAATGGTAAGTCTTGATTCAACAATTTTTCTGTTTTAATTGCATCAATATCAACTTCTTTTACATTTAATGATGCAAATGGCGTGATATGTAATTTATGTACATCCCATCTTTGACTGGGGTGTAATGCATTTTGATTTTTGGCGATCAGTTCTGCTTTAGAAAAAGCATGTTTGTCATTGTCGCATTCAATGTAAACTTCATAGGTTACTGTATATCTCATAATTCTGCTTTAATATTATACTACTAATATACAAAAAGTTTATGACATAAAAAAATCTGGGTGAATTATTTTACTATTAATGGTGAATTAATACGTGATCATCGAAATATTGATCAAACATTTTGTTCCATTCTTTAGTTTCCATTAATGTAATGTGTAAATTTTTACCATCTGGAAATGCATTACTTGATAATCCTTTTGGAATAGTGAATATAACTACACCATCATCTGCTAAATAAGATTTCATTTCAGATAATAATTCTGGCAACTCGTCTAAAGGAACATGTTCCAAAACTTCTGTGCACATTATAATATCGAATGTTCCTGTTGGTTTTTTACAATATTCTGGGTGTGCAGGATCATATCTATAAAATCCTCTTAATCTCGAACCAAAATGTTCACTAGCAGTTTTGCGTTCTTTAACCCCTGGAATCGGCACTTTTTTTGTCCAATGTACTCCAGTTCCAGATCCAAAATCTAAGATAGTACCACTGCCTCTTTTATCTAATTCATATTCTAATTCTCCATATATCTTTTGAATTCCACCTCCATCAAAAACTGTCTTTTCTTTTAACGTGACCATTTTACCATTTCTTAAAAATGGTTTGCCTTCAAAAATGTCTTTATAATATTTTAGATACTTACTCATTGTTCAAAGTTAAAAAATGGAACAGATTCTACCACAGGACGGGGGCCCATAACAGTGGTTAGATATAGAACCTGCTCCAATAATATATTTATCGTGTTTTTATTTCATAAAAAAAGCTTTACGTTTCTGTAAAGCTTTAATTAGTGGAGAATATCGGAGTCGAACCGATGACCTCCTGCGTGCAAGGCAGGCGCTCTAGCCAGCTGAGCTAATTCCCCAAAAAAAAAAGAGTAGACGATTAAATCTACTCTTTTAATAAAAAAGGAAGGATCATGTACTAAGGTATACTAGCCTTAGAAAATTGTCTTATTGTATTGATATACTGCATACCAACTAACTTTACTGTTATTTCAAGTTCTACTCAAGATGGTTAATCTCGTTGTAGCGCCACAACGGCTTTAGTTGTACTTTATCCCCTATAAGATAGGATTATTCAGTCAGTTTACGGCAAGGATTCCTTTCGGCTGCTTGCAATGCTCTCGGAAAAATCAGTTTATAGATTTATCTTTTCCAATCTACCACTATCTACTCTGTCGAGTCTCAATCACTCACTTCTGCAATTGAGCCGAAACTTGTTCGGTGTCTTAGTGTGCCTTAATCCCTCTTTCCATTAGGATTTTTTCGGCCATACACTCACATTATCAATGATCAGTATCAAATGTGCCTTCCAATATTTTAAAGAACGTTTCCTTGGTATTTTATATATACCAATTAATATTTGGTACTATGCTTTGTTTGCTGCACTTACTGCAACTCTCACGTCTTGTGCTAATCCTTTGATTACTTGCATAGACTTACGTACTCTAGTACCTGCTGCTTTGTTTCCTTTTTCTGAGAATTTTGCTGCATCCTCTTGGATGTTTGTTAATTCTTCTTGAAGTTGATTTAATAATTCTGTCATAATAATTTATTTTTGTTTATAGTTGTTATACCTGGTTAATTAATTTTGTTTCAATTTTTTTTAATAATATTTTTACTTTCTCCTATTACTGTTACTGATTTTACACTTTTATCATTTGTTAATATGTGTTTAGCATATGCTTCCGTGTTTTTAATGTTAGAATAAATTCTTTTTTCGAAACTATCAAATTCTACTTCAACATCCCATCCACCTGGAACAATGCTTTTTGGATTAGTTCTAAACTCGTCGCTTACATAATATCCGGGTAATCCATTCATGTTATTCTTTTTTTAGTAAGATCCATAAAAACAAATATACTAGTGAGCTTGATGGAACTAATAAGAATATGATTCTCCATGCAAGTGCTGATGTATCTGACCATCTTGCGATTCCTCCACAAACTCCTCCTAAATACCTATTGTTTTTATTTCTTTTTATTGTTGTCATCTTCTTTTATTATATTACCATAATCATCCATAAGTGGAGCATCTTTGATTTCTTTAAATAACCAAACCCAGACTAAGCCAAATATAATTCCTACTATTGTTATGCTCATTATGTTTTATTTTTATTTCCTATTATTTGATATGCTTCCCATAATTTATCTTGAGCTTCGCAAATTAGATCTTTAATCTCTATTTCTAATTTAGCCACTGGATGTTGTTGTAAATGATCGTCAATATTTGACATAGTTACATGTAATCTATCTAACATTTCGTGATAATGAAATATATCTAATTCAGGTCTTTGACTCATATGTTTCTAGATAAGATTTTAGCGTCTTCTTCCTTCACTAATTGATCTATATCTGTCCAACATAATTCTATCTCGTGTGTTTCTGGACTGCCTTCTTCAATTTCCATAATACACAGATCTAATAAGCCGCGTATATCGCTTTCTAATGTTGGATATTTTTTAATAACTTCGTTTGTGTACTCTATTAAATTAGTCATGTTTATAAAATTATTTGTGTTAATGCCCATAATAAAAATGCAACTAATCCTGCTTTAATGACATAATCATTTACTTTATAATTATTTTCAACTTGTCTTTTAGATCTCCCTTGCCACTCATTAGCATCCCATTCTTTAATTCTTGATTTAAAGATATTTGGTTTTATTTTACCCATGTTTTAATGATTGTTTATATTTATATTGAGATTATTTAATTTGTTTCACAGGTGATTGATTAAAATTTCTCCATTCTCAATTGTAATATACTCATACGGAAGCGTATCGATAAAATAGTGATTGTCATCATGATCAATTACATTCATGTGTGTATGTCCAGCGATTTGAATAATATTATCGTTAAGCATATTACGCCTTAGGGCTTCAGGTCTAATCCACATTGGACCTTCACCATCATAATTACCATACATTTCCATACCGCTGTGATTAAACGATCTCTTATCCCAACGCCACAGTTCATTGATTTGTTCTGCAATATTACCGGGCTCTGGAAAATTAGTGTCGTACCATTCTTTAGAAACACCCGCATGTGTAAATAAAAACTTATCTACTTGATATGCTGCTTGTAAATGTTTTTTGGTTTCTCGTAAAAGTTCTCCAATTTCAGGTGCGAACATTCGGCTATAACCACCATATCGACCACCACATTCTGACATATAGTGAAAATCATGGTTACCGATCAGCATCGTTACCTTAACATCGGTAGATTCTTTCCATGCAATAATTTCTTTATAGTTAAAGATTTGTTCAGCATGTGAAACTGAGAACGAATCAAAGTAATCGCCAATGAATACAAACTCAGTAGCATCAGGATTTAACTCGATAAGTTTCTTCCAACTATCGTGTCCGTGAATATCTCCTATAACTACTATTTTACTCATTTAAATTTCTTTTTAAAGATAATTAATTTTAATTGAATATAAAACTTAAGATCATAATACCATCTAAACTTTTTGCGCCTTTTTGCTTTTTTGAGCCAACTTTCATCTTTATAGGATACTCTTTCTATCCAATTTGTAATTGATTCGTTTTTTCTTCGAGCATGACGGTGTTTACTCATCTTTGTTCTTGTGTTTTTTTGTACGTCTGTATTTTTTCTTATTTCGAACTGGAGTAGGCATGCGAAGGGCATCTAACCACTCTTGTAGTGTCAGATTTACTTCTTTTAATTTTTTACCTTTATTTTCCATTTTCTTTTTGATCTTTTGGTCTAACTAAACAATTAACACAAATATTAGTTAATAATAAACCGCTTGGTATATTGTCTCCACATACATTACATGTTTCGTGATACTCTTTACTTTCCATATTTATTTCTTTCCCATCCACCAAGCGGCATTATTTCTTCGCCTGTTCCCATGGGAGATTGCTCATTTACCCATTCTTCTTTTCCAGTTGAAATACCCATAATTTTAATATTATCATTGCCTGAAATAAGTTTAGCTTTTTCAATAGCTTCGGCGTTATTTTCAGCCATCACACAAATCGTAAAATCTTGGAACTTATTGAAAGCTCGTTCTCTGTGATCTTCGTCATAATAGTGTAAATAATATATCACAATTGGTTTTTTCATAAATCTATACTGTTCTTTGGCTTAGAGACATTTTTTATATGCTATTTTTTAAACTTAGTTTCATATTTAATTCTTTTCTTCAGTTCAGCTTGACCTTCTGGTGAAAAATTATATATCAACTCTCTAAGATCCTGTTCATTTAAAGTATCCGTGTATGCTGGATTGAATGGCATTTTTTGATCTCTGCACATTTCTTCAAATTCCAAAAGCAAAGCTGCTTTACTATTTAATTTTTTCAAAAGTTCTTTTTCTTTAGGTGTAAAATATTTTTCGTTTTCTGACATGTTATATGGATTTGATTGATTGATAATTTTTTTTAACGTAATTTCTATAATTAGACACGGCTTTAACTGCACATGACATTCTTTCTTCATGTGTTTCGAGCATAATACGTTCTTTGCGAGTGTAAAATGTTCCAGGAGAATATGATGATTCTTCAGTTACCATTTTAGTTGGATTTAGTTGATAAATTGTTTCAGAAGAGTAGCCGGCCCAATTTTTGGTTCTACCAAAGCTTCGTCTTACATATCCATTTTCGTATAGATTGTAATAAGTTTTTGTTTGAGGATCAAAATAACTAATTGTCCCATTATCAGCTTGTCGCTGAGAAGTAATTTCAATACACTTAAGTGATTCTAATTTGTTCATTTTTATTTGTTTTTGATTAATACTTTACTAATATACCACAAATATTTGACATAAAAAAATTTATGCTAATATTTATTTTTTTAGAAGAACGAGTCTATTGATTATTTTTGTACATTCTTCCAAATCATTACAGATACATTTATCATGCCAGTTTCCCCACAATCCTAAAAACCATCTATCGTTCCACTGAACAACAAAGTTTTGCTTATCTCTTATGGTTGTTTCTATTATTCTAAATCTTTTGTAATAGTTCATTTTTCTTTGCTTTAATATGTTTACAATCTCCTCTAAAGAAATTCATTGCCGGACAATTACATCCCCATACTCCATTTGTTTCAGTAACATCATATAATTTTCCAGGCTTGGAAGACTCTACTTTCCATGATCTGTTTTCAGTTTTAGTTTTAGTGATCACTGGCACAGGTTTTGGTTTTTCTATTTTAGTACTCTTGTCAAACCTAATCTGATCTCTAGTAGTTCCTTTAGGAACTGGGTGCCAACCAGGGCACACATAACTACCCGAAGGTGTATTTACTAATGCAAATACGTCGCCGTAACAATTATCATAAGGAAATGTATATGTTTTATCTAGCATAATTCAAACTTTTTAGATACCCAACCATATTTTTCAATATCATCAGCATAGAACTCATCATCACCATACATAAAATATGCATCAGCTTGATCTAACCAACGTAAAGCAGTTTCTTTACAATCAGCACCAACAGACATTACATCTGCAACTGCTTTCTGAGCCCATGCTCTTTCGTCAGCAGCTTGTTTTTCACTAATCTCAGAAAGATCATTGATAAAATCAGTTAATTCCTGAAAAGACCATGTGTGGAATTTATAACCTCTTGGTCTAAATCCGTTAACATCTTTAAAAAGATCAGATACCCAACAAAGAGCATCTTCGAATTGTTCTTGATTTGAAATAGAAAAAGTAGAAGCGTTTGACATAATTTGTGTTTAGTGAGGTATTAACCTCCATTAGTATACTACTAATATACCACAAATAAATGACATAAAAAAATCTGGGTGATTTATTTTTAAAAAAGTTTCAATTAAAATTTATCGGAGAAGATACTTTCTATGTCTTCGTGAATTTCTTCAGCAGTCACATCTAATTCTAACATAATGTTTGCACGATATGTTAATTCTTTACTTCCGTTATTGAATACTAAAATAGTTGGGATAGATCTTACTTTGTATTTCTTTTTAAGATCTGGGTATTTTTCAATATCTACTCTGTAATATGTTCCATCTTCTATTGATTCCCATTCTGAAAATGGCTCAACAAAAGAGGCTACAAATTCTACAATAACTATACCTGTATTAATAGATTGACTAAAAGTATCTGATGTTAAATACTTTGGTTCTGTATTAGTTATTCCTGCTTCAGTTGAATCTGCTATCGTAGAAGATGCCATTAATCCAAAAGCTAATAAAAATATAATTGCTATCTTTTTCATAATTATCTAAATTGGAAGTTTAAGCCAGCTTTAGCAGTAAATACTTGTCTATCCCAATATTGTAGATAATTCATTTCTGCAAAGATACCTAACTTCTTTGTTATTTTCCATCCTGTCATTGCACCGATTGTAAAATCAGTCCATTGTGCATCTTCTCCTTCACTAATAAATTTACCATAAGAAAAGTCTTTATTACCCATAACTTGTTGGTGATATGGCATAACTGAAGTGTAAATATGTGCCCAGTTATTACCGTCTTGAGAGTAGTGGTAGAAATCTAAACCTATTACTGGAGATATTGTACCCAGATCGTCAATCTGTATAAGTCCTTCTCTATTAAAGTCGTTTACTAATTCTCCATATACATTGGTTCTAAAATCTAAATCTGTATCTGAAACTCTCTCACCATTTTCATCATTCCAAAAGAAATCAAAGTTATCTAATTCTCCATCGTTATCATAATCGATACCATAATAGTTATCGGTGTAACCATTGTCGTATGCTAATTGCCACCATGGGTTATCATCTAAGTAATCTGCAATTGGTAAGTAACCATAAGGTCTGTGTGTTCTAAATGCAGCACCGATTGATAAGTTAAGTTTTTTACCTATTGGCTTTCTCCATCTAAGATCTACCGCTCTATAATCCAGATCTGCAAGACCATCTTGCATTTGTTCTAGTTTAAAGATAAAGTTATCTCCTAAATATCTAAGAAATATATCTTCTCTTGTATATTCATTACCAAACTGTCTTGCCCATTCCCATTGAAATTTATATTCCCAACCTTTAACAGCACCTATATTAGAACTTAATCCTGTTTGGATTTCTGTTCCATCATAAAATTGATTAGGTTTATTCTCATAATCAAATCTTGCAACCTTTCTAATACCAAATCCATAAGAATAATTAGTTTCAGCATCTGGTGTAATATCAAATAGTTGTCCACCTTGATCTACAAAATAAGTTTTTTGTGTACTAGTTTGTGGTTGTGCTTCTCCAGCAACTCCATAAATAGTAGAGTATTTAAAGAATTTCTTAACCTTCTTTGTAATTTGTGCATCCGCAGTACTAAATGATACCAATGCAATTAATATAAATATTAGTTTTTTCATGTTATTTACCTCGAAGATGTTTTTCAATTGCTTTTAAATCCTCCTTCATTTCTTCTACATCTTCTTGTGTATTTAATATTGTAGAACGTACTAACTCATCTTTGAGTTCATATTCAGTTCTAGAAATGTTAGGAGCTGGTAGTGTTTTAGCTGCTTCGATCTCATCTCTCATATCATCGAGTTGAGCTTGAAATGCAAACCAAAAACTAACTATTGTTGTAATTGCAACAGCAATACCAATTAATGTTTTTACACTAACCTTTATTCCACTGTCTTCTGTTAATTCTTTTGCCATTGTATAACAATGTATTTTTTATGCATAATGCTACATTGTATATATCTTGTAAAATAATTATTTGATCTAAATAAGACTTCTGAACTTTTCTGCTTCTATTTGATTGATTTTATCAGATATTGCAGGTCCCTTTAAGCCAAACTCTTTCATGACATCTCCACCTTTGGTTGATGGTTTATATTTAAAGAACACTTTTAAAGTTTTAATGTCGAGTTTATTAATTTTTGCAAATTCTAAAATAGTTTTAGTGTCTAATTTAGAAGACATTTGAATCTTTGTATATTGTTTATGTAAATTGAATACATCATTTATATCAAATGTCATTAAACTCTTTAAGAATATTATTGAATCAATTTCTCCGTTAGTAAACGATGCTTTATTTAATTCCTTTAAAATTGTTTCATTATCGTTGTTACTAAATAGAACTGCAATTTGTACTATCCAATTATTAGTGTTAATAAATTTTTCATTAATTTGTAATGAAGGAAACATAATTGACCACAAATTAAATTCAGAAACCATTTCTAAATATTTCTTTGCTGATTTTGCCGAAACAATAGATTTCTTAAATTCATCTCTGATTCTTTCAGAACTAATACCTTCTAGACTATTGTCAGTTAATATTGCATCTGCTGTTTCTTTTTCTAATTTTGATCCTGTTCTACCAGCAAATCTTAATGCTCTTAATTTTCTAAGTGGATCTTCTGCAAATCTGTCTGCAGCAACACCAACAGTTCTAATCTTTGAATTCTTTATATCTTCTAATCCACCTACTAAATCTACAATTTCTTTTGTGCTCATATCATAGAACAATGCATTGATTGTCAAATCACGTCTTAATACATCCTTGTCAATTGTAGAATATTCAACGGCATCTGGTCTTCTGCCTTTTCCAATATCTTCTCTAAATGTTGCAATCTCAACTCCTGCAGGATCTGATGGTACATTTACAATAACTACTCCAAATTGATGACCAACTTCTCCAGTAGTTGAGTAACCCGCATTAGTAACGATATCTATAACTTCTGTTGGAAATGCATCAGTAGCCAAATCGAAATCTTTTGGCTTTTTACCCAATAACGCATCTCTTACTGCACCACCCACAATAAACAATTCCTTACCATTTTGTTTAAATAGTTTATGCAATTCTAAAATATCCTTTGGGACATTTAATTTAAGAGAATTGTTAGCTTCTAATAAAAGCTTAAAATTTTTAAATGATTCTACTAATCTCATATATTATATATCAGATGCTATAATTTATGTTTGAATTCCTTTAGGTATAAACACTTTTCATATTCTTCTTGTTTCTCAAAATATGAAATCATTTCATCTAAATCTTCTTCAGTTGGTATTGCATCGGGTTCTATAAAAAATATTGGCATCATATCATCAGGAAATTCTTGACCTTCTTCAACAATTATAAAGGACAAATACACTAATAATTGTTCAAGTGTGGCACCTCCAGATAATAGTTGATATGAATTTTCTATTGATTGTCCGTACATTCTTTACCAGTTTTTCTTATATTTATCGCCATCCACCCAAGAGAATAATCTTGTTTCTTCGACGTCATGTAATACTATTGTTTTATCAGTTACTTTATCATCATAAAACCACTCATATCCAAATAATGCAACATCAGTGTCCATAGTTTTAATAATCTGATTATTAAACGTCTTACATCCATGTGCCCAATAAATATTATCTCCATAACATTCTAAACACTCATTAATAACTCTACTGTTTGGTGCAGAACCATAAACCGTACAATCTATTAATGTATTATTTTCTTGTGTAGGTTTCATGCCCGCAAAGAATGTGTGTTGTGGTGAAAGATGTGCCAAACATTCATCAAATGATCTAATAGGTTTTGCATCTAAATCACAGTAAACTCCACCATAATCTCTAAGTATAAGTATTCTAACTCTATCTGCAATGAATGCCCATTTATAAACTTCTGGCTCCGTTATATAATTTTGTAGAAACTTATCATCTTTATAAACATCGTTAAAGACCATATCATGTGTCCATAATGTATATTCCCAATCAGGATGCATAGCTTGCATCTCTTCTCCAAATTTTACACACCAACTAGGTGGCTCTTTTTCTCCAATCCAAACTTGATGTATTTTCTTAGGTATTTTCATAAATTATAACTTTTATATTTATTTTATTGTTTAAATCTATATTGTTTCACGTATTTGAAAAGATTATAATTTACTGCACACTCTTCTCGTTCTGGATGCCATTGAACTGCAAGAATTTTCTTTTCTTCGTCCTCTATTGCCTCAGGAATATAGTATCCGTCAAATGACATACATGTTGTTTTAAAATTAGGTGCTATCTTTGAACACCATTGATGATGTCTTGAATTAACTTCAAACATACCATCTTCTAGATCTTTTACATAATGATACTGTGATTGTTTTCCACTATGATCAATGTCTTCAGAGAAATTATCGCTTTGGTGAAATTCAACAACTCTTTCTAATAAATCTTCAACCTTTCCTCCAAAATAATAATTTAAAATTTGCATACCTTTACAAATTCCAATTATTGGCTGTTCACATTCTATGGCTAATTCTATCCAATGTAATTCTTTTTCATCTCTTTCTGGATTTTTGCCAATATCTGCACCTCCACATAAAAGTAGTGGTGCGTCAAGATTTTTATACCTAAGATCCAGAATGATTGGATCAAACCCTTCAGATTTAATCCAATTAATATACATTTCTTTTTCTTTTAGCCCTTTAGGTGGTGCTACAAATATCTTCAAAATTTTAAATGTTTTTCAATACTCTAATAGTATCTATTCATTTTTTAAAAGTCTCTGGTAGTTTCATAAATGGCTTTAATTACAGGAAATCTTAGTGAATTAGTACCATTCATATTTGTTGTTTCTTCAAAGTATTGAATAGTAACTTGTTTTCCAATTATTTCATTTGGATTTTGAAAATAATAACGTCTTTGATCATGATTAAAACCACTTCCAACTTGAACAGAATTTCCTTTATGTTCTATAATAATATTCTTTAACATTAATTCAGAAACTTCTGCACCATCAACAATGACTCTTTGAATATCGTTTTCTACACCGATTACGATATATTCTTCATCGTGCATTTGTTTTACTTTAAGAACCTCATCAGATCTTTTACCTTTATATGTAGTGTTCTTACGTAACATAAGTCCTTCCCATCCACCTTCTTTTGACATATCCATCATTCTAGAAAATACCTCGTCATCGCAATCCAATTGTTCAAGAACTCCAATAAATTGATGTCCGTTTTCAACAATATTATATAAATTATTGATACGCTCATTGAATGTAGTCAAACTAGTTTTATCTTGAAATTCTTTAAGAGTTAGAAAATCAAACATCCAATAATACGGATTTTCAATAGTGTGATCTTTACGTTTAATTTCTTTAATGATATTTTGGAAATCTTCATCTCCGTTTTCATCTAACATACAAATCTCTCCATCAAAAACCATGTTAGAAAGATTTAATGATCTCAATTCTGGTTTTAAATTATCGAGTGTTAAGAATTCTTTACCTGATCTTGAGAAAAATTTAGGTTCACCTTCACCATCAATAATACAAATACAACGACATCCATCTAATTTACGACTAACTTGCCATCCATCATTCCAATCAACCTTCTTTTGAGTTTTTTCATCAAATGCTTTTGCTAATGCAACATCAAACGTTGGAATAAGATTAGGAATTGCTTTATTAATAGTAGATGCTGTTGATCTTGTCTTAAGATTACGGTCCAAGATGTTCCAGATTAAATCCTCAAATAGTGGATGTTCTTTAACATATTGATTAACGTTCGCAATCGCGTTGTGACCAGTGACTACCCTGTCATTCAGATCATCAAGTAAAAGAAAGAAATCACCATATGTATTAGGATGTCCTAGCAAATCTGAATTCTTTTTACAATTTGCCGAAGTTACACCGTATTGAAGATATGTATTATATGTGTAATACAGAGCTTTTCTGACTGCATCATTCTCAGCATATCCCTTTAGTATATTAATTTTATCTGTATTCGAATTCGTTGAATTTGAATCGTTAATAAAATCTTTGATAGTTTGAAAGTCTGTATACATGATTATATCATTTTTAAAAGGTTACTAACTAATAGAGTCATATATAATCCAAAGGCTACGATTAAAACAACATCTACACTATCTGTTTTTTGTATAATTGATTTGATTTTTCTCATATTATAGATTATTATTTAAGTGGCTTCTAAAGCCCATAACAGGCGTGTGGCCAACAATTTTATTTTTACGTTGCTCGATCATATTTCTTGTCATGATCAAAGTTTCAACATCTTCTTCAGTTTTTACCCAATCTGTAAATAAGTAGGTAAGTAATTTTGATTTTAGCTTTTTCATATTATGCAAATTTAGCTCTTAATTCTTTAATCTCTTCTTTTGATTCAAATCCAATGATGTGAAATACTTCATTACCTTCACCAAAATTAGGCTTTACAAAATTAGCCATGATTAAATCATCCCATATTTCGTTTAACCACCATGTTTCGATGCCATCAATATTGTTTAGAAGATCTTTTTTAATAGATTCTAAAGTAAAACCATAACCATATCCCGATGACATAACGATCTTACCCAGTGTTTTAGCTGTATCTAAATCACTAAGTGCATTAATAGCAAATTCAATTTCTTTAATCATGTAAGAAGAAACTTCTTGATTATATTTATACATCTCTCTTGACCACGGTTTAGTGATCTCGATGTTGTGCTTGTAAATTTTTGGAATTTTTGACATTTTTTTATTTTTTAATTATTATGAAAATGATTTTTGTCTTTTTACCCAAGATCTCATGGTAACAAGTGTTTTAGTAGTACTCATAGGCACATATGTCTTTTCTTTATTACACCATTCTTGGCAATCTTTTTCTCTTTCCCACCAAACATAGCCTGCATCATATCCAGTGCCGTTTTCTTTTTCCGACCACTTAATGTACGATGTTTCTAAATTTGATAATCTTTGTTCTACTGTCATATTTTGCTTTTTAGTGAGGTATTAACCTCCATTAGTATACTACTAATATACCACAAATAATTGAGATAAAAAAACCCGGGTGATTTATTTTTAGATTAGTTGCGAACAATTACTTGTATATCACATTTTTCATAAACTGATTCCCAACCTTCTTCTCTTGTTGATCTAAATCCACTTTTATTTAATCTGTTGTCCTCTTCACGAGTAATCCAACAAACTCCTGTGTGGTTTGACATGGCTTCTTCTAATTCTGCTTGAGATTGACACTTAACAAACGCTTGATAAGTTTCGTGATTTGTTGTAGTGTGTTCCCATAACATAATAGTTCTACCCTTGTCATCTCTGCCTAATAGTTTACGGTCATTGTATATAAGATTAAATGGATCTTCTTCGATACCATTCTCTTCAAAAAGTCTTATGATCTCTGTAGAAACATATTTAGGTGGTAAATCTGTCCACTTATAAATAGTACGTTTAAGAGCTTCTTTGATTTTCTTCTTTAAGAACTCGTTTTTAGATGCTTGATAACTCTGAACAAAAGCCCACATAATTGGTAAGAACTGTTCGTTCCATTCTTGATGATCAACTGTGTTTGGTGCTTTTCTCATTATGATTTGTCTACTATATTTAAAGCTTCTTTGTAGCTTAAGTTAATTCCTCTTTCTTCTGCCATCATCATTTCTAATCTGGCTAAATGGTGTCTAAGATCTTGTGCTTTCATATTATCTTTCTAAAATTACAACTGAACCAAATTCATCATCGAAAACTTTAATTAAATTTTCATAATCGTCTGACATCATTTTTTCTTGGATCTCTTTAATATAAGAATCACTCATACCAATTTGTTTTCCAAAATTCTTAGCAAGTGCTATTAAGTTAAATGCGTTTCCTTGTGGACCTGTTAGGTCAATGACGATTTCTGATTTAGGTTGTTTTGATCTGATCATAATTTGTGTTTAGTGAGGTAGTAACCTCCATTAGTATACTACTAATATACCACAAATAATTGACATAAAAAAATCCGGAGCTAATTATTTTCAAATTATTTTCCGGATTTCTATTTTGCGGACAGAGA
>Ga0209716_1001843_pt1 | contig 14882 bp, 21 predicted proteins | sample COGITO_mtgs_1205_FD_184811 | JGI IMG/M metagenome (GOLD analysis project Ga0209716, IMG submission 184811) | Pelagic marine microbial communities from North Sea - COGITO_mtgs_120531 (SPAdes) (version 2) | ecosystem: Environmental > Aquatic > Marine > Epipelagic ...
TGGTTGTCCTGTTCCAACTGAGCCACCTTCTGCCCTTCCTTCAAGTGGTTGATCTTTAGAATCATCACCCATTCCAAGAAAACTCAAAACTTTTCCAACGCCGGGAATTCCCTTCAGAAAACCTGTGTAGTCAAAGTTAAATATATCAGAGAAGAAGTTTCCTATCGCATCAAACAGACTTTTTATACCATCAGCTATAAATTGAATAGGATCAAGTTTTCCAACTTTTGCTTTAAAGTCATCAAATCCAAATAAACCAGCAACAAAACCGACTAGTTTGAGAACCAAATCAGGTATAAATCCTAGAATAAATCCCATAAATTTAGCTATACCGACTTTAAGTGCTTCACCAACACTACCAGTTTCTTCCAGAGTCTTTTGAAAATCAGTAAATGCAGATTTAAGAGCCAAGATAACTACAGCAATTCCAGCTACAATTGCTATAATCGGTAAAAGTGGAATCATCATGGCTCCAAAGGATGCAGCCATCGCAGTCACAGCAGGCAGAAAAGCTACTAAAGCTTTAATCTTCATCATAAGAAATTGTGCTGCTGTACGCGCCATGGTTTTTCCAGTAGCCAACATGCTTGATACCATCCCACTCAAAGCAGGTAAGTATGTCTTTGTCAGAGCAAGCTTTTGAGCAATATAGAACGCTTTTATAGCTTTAAGCGCTGTTGTAATAGCTCCTATAAACTTTATAATTTTAAATGTTGCAAACAGACCTACCACAACACCCAATCCAATTAATATTTCACCTAAATTATCAATAATAGTTTTAAACATAGGGCTTTGTACGAAAAGTCCAAAAGCAATCAAAGCTCCAGCAAAAAGTGTTCCTTTAACTAATGCCATAAAACCCTTACCAACACCTTTAAGTTTTTCTTTTGCATTCTCTTTCAAACCCATAATACCGCTTGATATTTTTTGTAAAAGTGTACCTTGTTTGTTTAGTGCTGCTTGTCGTTCTTTTTCAATTTCTTCTTTAGCACCCTTGCTCGTTGCCAGTTTTTTTCTCTGGTCAAGTTCTTTCATTTGAATAGATAGTGCAGCCTTGTTGTACTCTTTATTTTCGTCAACCTTACCACCTTGAGCTTCAATGCTTTCCTTCATGGTTTCAAGCATTTGTTTTTGGGCATCTATGGCTTTAACATCATCACTTTTTGTTGTTTTTGCGACATTAAGTTTTTCCAGATTTATTTTTGATTCCTGTATTTTAATGTCTAGTGCATCTTTTTCAAGCTTTGCGGCCTTGGATCGCATATCATTTACTTTTGTGCCGTCTTTTTTCCTAGCCTTTTCAAATTCAGCACTTTGTTTTTTTAAGTCTTTTAATTCTTCAACTGCTTTTTTTTGTTCAAGTGCTTGCTTAGCATCAGAAATTTTATTCTCCTTCGTCATTACATTAATTACATCTTGAAAGGTTGGTTCTGCCATTGAGATTTACCTTATTTGTTTTTAGCGTATGCTTGTGTTCCAAAGAACGCAGCAACTATACCAGCAACAGCAACAAAATATGTTGGAGCCATACTACCTAGTGTTTTTTGTGCTTCATCTAATCCTATCAATGATGCAAGTACTACTGCGAATGGATATAGTAACAATCCAAATAAAGCAAACCATGTCATTTGCCTTTGAGCATCTCTCATTGCATCATTATCCTCAAGTTCTTTTCTCTTGAACTCTAGGAACATTGCATGTTCTTCATCTGATACTTTACCATCCCCATTTGTATCTGCTGGGTGGTGGCTTTTTACTTTTTCAGTCATCACACTTATCCTCTCTGCTCTTGTTTCATTCTCTTGTTTTCTTCCTCAATATGTTGCATCAATAAATTAAGGTATATTTCTCTTTCCCACGGCATCATATTATCTAATTCTGTTAAACTATATTTATGGTGTTGCATCAGTGCAAAGTTAGTTTTATAGTAATTATGTAGGCTATCGTGGGATAGCCCTACCCTAAAAAACTTTCCAAACCCTCCAAAAGAATCTCATTCTTTTTCTTTGTCTTTGGATTGGTCACTTTAACTACATGACGCAATTTGGGCATAGTGTTAAAAAACTGTGTTATCTTTTCAAACTGTTCGTTTGTAAATTGTTCAATAAAATCTGAAATTTCCTTATCTTTTATGTCTATTCTTTGAAAAACATCATCACCGCTGTGAATTGAATCAATACAACATTCCATAAAATGAAATGTTTTTTCAGAATCTCCAGCACTTGCTTTTACATTTTGCAAATCATTTAGGAGTGGGTATCTAAAAACTATCTTAATGTCTTCATTAATTTGAATTTCATTTGAATGGTCATCTTGTACTTGACATTCAACATCTTCTAGATTTAGTTCATATGGAACTGTTGTTTTACCATCGTCTTGACATATCAAATTTAATTTGACTTTTTCTCCAACAGATTTTCCTCTAATTTTTAAAAATAAATATTCAATATCAAACATTGGAGCAGACTTTGTATTAACTTTACCAAAGGTACATGAGTTAACTAATTCTCCCATTGCATTTGCAATTTGTTTTTCTTCACCAGATTCTTGAGCTATGAGTAATAATTTTTGTTCCTTTACCAGAAATGGTCTGTATTTTATAATCTCACCTGTTGAGGGTAATTCCAATTCATAGGTTGGGGTATTGAGTTTTGGTAATGCCATAATTTTTCATCCTTAAATTTTAATTTTATAGTCGGCGTAGTACTGCTGGTAAGTTTGCAGTAATAGACCTTGATACAGTACTTACAGCATTTTCTGCTACTCTGTTTACTAGAGGTTTGTGTACTGGATTTGCTTCATCTTCCATATTTTCCCAAAAACGATAAGCAAAAGTAATTGATACAGTTTGATAACTAGCACCATTTGCATATGAAAGTGGTTGTTCAACAATAGCTTTAGGAAAACACTCTCTTAGTCTGACACCATATCTTCTGTTGTCTTGTTCATCTAAAGCAACGATATCAAGTTCACCAGTATAATCATCATAGTAACCCAGAGAAAAGTCTTGTTGGTTAAATGTAAGTCCTTGCCATGTTTCAAAGTATAACTTTTCTCTCATATCAGAAGAACATTGAAATGTAGCAGTAATGTCTGGGAAACTATAACCAGTTACAAGTTCTCTTTCAGGGCCATACAGATTTGAATCTGGTGTGGTGTCCATGTTACGGCCGGGAAATGATATTGCTTCACACCTTAAAGAAACAGCTTTACTATCGTTTGTGTGTTTTTCTCCCATAAGTTGAGAAAATAAACTTACTTGATTACTTCCCAAAGTACCAGAGGGTGGTTTCATCACAACTTCATAGCGGTTTGGTCTTGAATAACCATCACCACTATTGAAAGTTGCAAGAAATTCATTTAATGCACCAAATGCTACTGCATCTCGAAGGCCTTTAAAGTTGACTGCCATTAGATCATTTTCCTACTGTCTGCATAAACCTCTGAGGCTGATGCTTTCTTAAATCTCTGCACAGGTAACAGTGTTGCAACTGTAAACTCATCTGCATCTATCCTACGGAACTGTGACTTAACTTGTCCAGCAAGATATCGTTTAAGTGTTGGTTTAAGTATTTTTATCTTTTTAAGTTTACTATAATCAACTGCAAGTCTTGTACTTTCATCAAAACTAGTATTATTACTATAATCAACCAATTTATCCAATAGTTGAAGTCTTAACTTCATAGGTAGATAGTGTAGGTTGATACCCAGAAATCCATCTGGATATCTTTCTATTGGTAATACCAAAGGAAATGTATCATAGTAAGGTAACTTCTTTTTGTATTTTGGGTCATAGAAAAACATATTCAATCGTCCATAGAAAGGTCTATTATTACGCTTTCCATCTCGTATTAAATCCATGGCGCCTGGCTCTCCAAACTCTTTAATTTTTGCACGATACCAATCAGTAGATTTTGGTCTACCTTTCGCAGCGTCTACGACACTTTGAATATATTTGCTTTTCTTTGCCATACTACTATTTATACTTAATGTTAAGGTGGTCTTCAGTAAAAATCTTAAATTCCATATCATTTGACTCACAGAAGAAATTTGCAGATTTCCACTTTGCCTCATTAATGACCCAAGTTTTAACTTCATTCATCCACTTTTTGGTTTTTCGTTTTGGTGATGACACTGGAGGTTTACATTGATACTTTGGTTTGACTTCAACAATAAACTTTTTAGTCTTACCACTAGCTTGTTTAACTTTCATATAGAAATCAGGAAAGTAACGATGTACTTTTCCATCCCATGGCGAAACATAGGGTATGACAACTTCTTCACTACCCCATTCTAGTACAGATTTGGTATTATCACAATACACCATAAGTTTACGTTCCCAAAGTGAACGATATATTACTTTAGATGGGTCACCCTTATACTTTTTAGGGTTAATTGGATTGTACTTTCCACTATATGCCATTAACTTATCTTATAAATAGTTATAATCACAGGAGTATTTATACATGGCAAAAAATATCTATAATGCCGTTCGTGGGGCTGCAGAAGCTCAAACAGGCAGAGTCTTTAAAAATGCCGTTGGTATTCTTAAAAAATCAGCCATAGATACTATACGAGGTGGTAAAAAAGGCGGTGCTAGTAATGATGTTGCTAATGCAGTCGGAGGTAAATACAGTACTCAAAATTTAACATTTCCTCTTGATTTGGAAGGCCCTACTGGTGCTAATGGTAATCAGGGTCATTATATTCAATTTTTTGTTAATGAACAAACAGATGAAATTATTGATTATCAAGATTCACGCAAAAAACTTGAAGGTGGATATACATTTGCAGACACCAAAGAAGGAAACGAGGTTATTGCTCAAGCTATGGCTGAAACCGAAAGAGCCGATGGTTTTTTCAGCAGAATAAAGTCTGATATTGTATCTAGAAATAGACAAGGTAGAGATCCGTATGGGGCTACTGCAGCTATTACTAATCGTGAAGGTAACAAACCTGCCAAAAAAGCATCAGTGAAAGATAATTCTCTTAGTATAAAAAGAAAAGCAACTGTAAGGATGCCAGTATCTATCTGTATGTACATGCCTCCAAGTGTTGATGTAAAATATGGTGCAGACTATCAAGATACCGAAATAGGCACAGGTTCAAAAATGGGAGTAGAAGCAATTCAATCAATTCTAGCTGGCACCGCAAGTTTGGATTCTGCTAAAGAATCACTCAACAACCAAACAGGTGCTGTAGGGGATGGAATAGTTAAAGCAGGTACATCAGCAATTGATTTAATTCCCGGCTTTGCTGGTTCAAACGCAGTCTTTGAAATGCAAAGAGGATTTATCAAAGCACCTAGAATGGAACTTGCATTTAAAGGTATTCCTAAAAGAGATTTTTCATACGAATTTAAAATGATGCCAAAAAGTGCAGCAGAAGCTGAAATGGCAAAAAATATTATTAAAACATTTAAAATGTATATGTTACCAGAAATAAAAAGTGCGGCTTCAATGCAACTAACAACTCCTGCAACATTTGACATTCAATATATGCATCTCGGTGAGGAAAATATGAATTTGAATAAAATAGGAACTTGTGTACTTACAAATATGGATGTTAAGTATGGTGGAGATAAATATAAAACTCATGCAGATGCAGTTCCAGTGGAATCATCAATGACTTTAAGTTTTAAAGAATTAGATTTAGTTACCAGAGAAAAAGCAGAGCAAGGATTCTAATATGTATTTTGATAAATTTCCTAAAATTCCATATGATTCAGCTGGTCAAGGTGACTTTAAAGTTGTAACAAACATTCTTAGACGAACTGGTATTCGTGAGAAAGCAAAAGCAAACACATTGTTATTTGATACCTATGATGTAAAAGATGGAGAAACTCCAGAAGCTCTTGCAGATAAAATGTATGATGACCCAGAGTTGCATTGGGTAATATTATCAGTGAACAACATCACAGACAGATATCATCAATGGCCTATGGCGACTAGTCAATTTTTACAGTATGTGAATGATAAGTATGATGACCCTAATGGTACACACCACTATGAACAGGCACAGACATCAGGCGATACTAGTGTCAAGATAAATGTATATTCAAACTCTGCATTATATACTGGTGACTTAGACTTTTATAATAATTCAACTATTGTAACTAATATAGAATATGAACAGTCTGTACAAAATGAACTTAGAAAGATTAGATTGTTAGACCCTCAATATGTAGAACAATATGTAGAAGAACATGAAGCTTTAATTAAGGAATCAGCCATCTAATGTCGGTTACTACATCAACTAATTATGCTGGAAAATATGAAGTAAAAGAATTGTTAATAAAAACTAGTTCTGGTAGTGTTCTAGATTTAAAAAACTCAGTTCAAGCTATTGACATATATGAAAGTATATTTTCAACTTCACTATCTGGTTCTATCACCATTTTAGATGTTCATAACATCGCGGCTAATGGCCCAATCATTGGTCAAGAATTTATGTCATTGAAACTTTCAACACCAAATTTAGAAGGTCAAGAAATTGACTTTACTGACAGTACATTTTGTATTTACAAAGTAGTTGCTAAGTTCCAAGCTTCTTCTAATGCTCAACTTATAAATCTTAGTTTTACTACACCAGAAGCACTAAAAGATAAACGTACCAGAGTTTCAAAAAGTTACACAGACGATATTAGTAATATTGTTGTTAATGTATTAAAAGACGAACGATACATCAACACCAACAAAAATGTGTTTGTTGAACCAACTCAGGGTATCAGAAAAGTTGTTTCACCAAATGTTCATCCTTTTAAATTTATAACTACTCTTGCAACTGAAGCTATATCAAAAGAATATGGTTCTCCTCATTTTATGTTCTTTGAAAATACTAAAGGTATTCACTTTAAAACTATAGAACATATGATGACAGGTACAAGTCATGGCCCATATTCTGTTAGTGATCTAGGCCCCTTAGAGAAAGGAAGCAAAAAAACATCAATACTTACAGAAATGTTAAGAATAATAGACTTTCAAGTAAATTCAAATAATGATATGTTAGCTAATATTCAAGGTGGAATGTTGGGTTCTAAAACTATTGAATATAATATATATAATAAGACTTACTCGTCTAAAGAATACAAATATTTTGATAATTTTAACGAGTTTCCTAGACTTGAGGGTGAACAGTCTAATCCAGTTTTTGGAACAGGTTCAATTGATACTTTAGGAAATACTGTAGGAGATTTTTCTGATTCAAGAATACATTTGCATCCAGTAAATACAGATGGTGTATATGACACACAACACACAAATGAAACTTTATCATATCGTTATACACCAGATAAAATTAACGAATCAATATTAAAAAGACAAGCAAAATTTATGGAATTGAGAGCTGGTGTGAGTGTTAGTTTAAAAATAACAGGTAATACCACACTTGCTGCAGGAGAGATGATAAACATTGTAGTTCCAACAGCTGGTAAAACACATAAAAACAAAAACGATCCACAATTTACTGGTATTTATTTAATTACTACATTAAGACACAGTTTTGACCAAACAACTAAAAAACACGAAATTTATTTAACAGCAGCAAAAGATTCATTTTCAACAGGTTATTCTCCAAGCTCGGAATCTGGAGAACCTCTTGGCAAAGAAGGTGCAATAAGAGAACTTACATACTAAAAGGAGATGTCTATAGTCATATAAAATATGTTATGTTTAACCCAATCTAATTAGGAGCGCTTAATGGCCCAGAAAAAAACTAAATCAAAAATGCGTAAATTAAACTTTGTAAATCGAGATAGGAGAGTTGAACTAATTTCAGAAACGGATAAATATTTATTGAGTACTGTAGAAAAATTAAAACCAAACATACAGAACAAGAAAACACACTACGCTTAGGTAGCAGGATTAAGGACAAAGGAACAAAATGATTTCATTTAACGAATTACAAGAGGGCGTATACGACCCTAATATATTAAAGGCATTCTTTCTTGCTGGTGGGCCCGGCAGTGGTAAGTCTTATGTTGTAAGACAAACTACTGGCGGTCTAGGTCTAAAGATTGTCAACTCTGATAAAGCATTCGAGAAATATCTGAAAGATGCGAATTTGTCCTTAAAAATGCCTGATGAAGAAAAATATGATCGTGACCCTGTTCGTGCTAAAGCAAAAAATATTACTCAGAAACAAAAATCAAACTATGTAGAAGGCCGTCTTGGTCTTATCATTGACGGCACAGGAAAAAACTATGCGAAGATTTCAGATGAAGCAACAAAGTTAAAACAACTTGGTTACGATGTTCATATGATTTTTGTCAATACCTCGTTAGATACTGCACTTGAAAGAAATAAAAGACGCAGTCGTAGTGTACCAGAATCACTTGTAATTAAGTCTTGGAAAGATGTACAGTCCAATATTGGTAAGTTCAGTCAGTATTTCAGACAAAACTTTGTCGTAGTAGACAACAATGATACAGATGAAGATGTAATGACTCCTGTATATAAACAGATAAAATCGCTTGCACTAGCAAAAATATCAAATCCATTAGGAAAACAATGGATTGCAAACGAATTATCTAAGAAAAAACGAAAATAAAGCTCGAAAAGACTTGACTTTTGTTGATTAGTATGTCATAATGGTTATACAAAATCAAAAGAGAGAGATTAAATTATGGCTTACGTTAGTCAAGAAGACAAAAAAGAGTTAACTCCTGCAATCAAAGCAGTTCTTAAAAAATACAATGTAAAAGCAACCATTGCAGTTCGTAATCACAGCACTTTAGTTGTTAACATCAAAGAAGGTTACATTGACTTTGCAAAAGATGCCATTCATAAAACTCAAATTGGTGGTTTTGAGCCTCAGGTGAATGAGTATCATTTAGACAAACATTGGTCAGGAGATGCATTAGACTTTTTACAACAGTTATTAGATGCAATGCAGGGCCCATCATATTTCAATAATGATGATGCAATGAGTGATTATTTTCATAGATCACATTATACTGATATCAATATTGGTAAGTGGGATAAAGAATATAAATGTTTGGCTTTACGACCACATTATTGGGGGGCTGCTTAATGCTGAGTAGTTTGGTAAAAACTTACGAGAAAAATTTTATGGAAACTATTACAGTTATTCATTCTGTATCTAAATCAAAACCACAAATAGTTGCAACTGTTGAAGTTGATAAAAATTTAACTGATAAAGAAAAGTGTGAACTTGCATTTCGATTGACTAATAGCATTAGTGAAGCATGGTATATGAGAGATGATGTTAACTATTTAGGATCTACAAAAACTTGTCGAAGTACATCTTTAAACGATTTTATTTTAATTGGGTCTAATAAATATAAATGTACCTCTAGAGGTTGGAAATTAGTATAAATGATTAGTATAACTGAAGAAGCAAAACAATATTTAGATTCTATGATTGGATTTGGCCTGCATGGTCGATATGCTAGAGTATCTGTTGAAAGCGGTGGGTGTTCTGGATATCAGTATAGCTGGGATTTAGTGGATGATGCTGCAAATGGCACTTTAGTTGAAGACATTTTAGTTATCGATAACTCAGCTGATTCTTTCATTGAAGGTTGCGAAATTCATATGGTAGAAGGATTTGCTGGATCATCTTTGGTTGTCAAAAATCCAATATCTTTTGCACAATGTGGTTGTGGTGAAAGTTTTGCAGTATAATAGGAAAAGAAATGTACGAATATAAATGTAAAATAGTTAAGGTTATTGATGGTGATACAACAGATGTTGATATTGATTTAGGTTTCGGTGTATGGTTAAAAAAACAAAGAATACGTTTTTATGGTATTGACACACCAGAGTCCAGAACCAGAGATTTAACAGAAAAAAAGTTTGGACTGATGGCAAAAGAGTATGTACAATCTCATATGCCTTTAGATTCTATACAAACACTTATCACATGCAAAGATGGTAAGGGAAAGTATGGTAGAATACTTGGAAAGTTTAAAATGAAAGATGGAAGTATTCTCAATGAAAATATGATTGACGATCACCATGCAGTCGCGTATTATGGTCAATCTAAAGATGAAGTTGAAGAAGAACACATTAAAAATAGAAGTTTTTTTGTAAAATGATTATGGAATTTTATACATTATTGTTTTTCTCTATTTGTTTAGCATTTTTTATATTTAATAATTGACAATAATAAAATATTAGTGTATAATGAAAGGAATTTAGTATGGCAACAGATATGAACAAACTAGATGCTCGTCAAGAGCTTTTGATAATTACAATGGAAGAATGTGGTGAGTTAATACAAGCCTGTTCCAAACTTCTACGAAGAAATGAATTGTTTGGCAATAGTACAGAAATAGATAATCTTAAAACTGAGATAAGCGATGTTATGTGTATGCTTGAATTGATGGCAGAGTGGGATGTGATATCCTACGAAGAAGTAATAGATCGTATGCGCCTCAAACGACAAAAATTATCTAAATGGTCACAACTTGTAAGTCCTGATGAATTTAAAAATAATCCAAATGCACCTAAGTTATAAAAAAAAGGAAATATTAAAATGGAATTATTAAAAGAATATGGTCAAGAACCAACTGTTGCGAAAGTTAAGACCGCTCAAGGACTATTTGAAGTGCTATATGGTGATATGATTATTGCTTCTTGTGCTTCAAAAGAAGAAGCTGAAGTTCTTGCAGAAAATTACAATTTATCTAAAAATGTAGGTCAGTCTTAATATATGGCTTATTCAAAAGCGGTACTAGACCATTACGAAAATCCTCGTAATGTAGGAAAGTTTGACCCAAGTGTTGAGAATATTGGCACAGGAATGGTTGGGGCTCCTGCGTGTGGGGATGTAATGAAGTTACAAATAAAGGTTAATGATGAAGGTATTATTGTTGATGCAAAATTTAAGACGTATGGGTGCGGATCTGCTATTGCATCTAGCTCTTTATTAACAGAGTGGGTAAAAGGTAAAACCTTAGATGAGGCTTCTGTCATTAAAAATACTCAAATTGCTGATGAATTAGCATTACCTCCTGTGAAGATCCACTGTTCAGTGTTAGCAGAAGATGCAATTAAAGCTGCAATCGTAGATTATAGGTCAAAAAAATGATAATAATAAAAGAAATTGCTGGTTTAGTTTTTAGAGTTGTAGGTTTGTGTTTAATATTTTGTTTGATACCAATTATACTTATAGCTGACTTGTATTATTCAAGAATGGAAAAACCATTTGAAAAAAAATAACAACAAAGAAAAAACAAAAGCTCAAAAAGAATTTATCAAACTTTGGGGAGTTTTCAGGAATGTTGTTTTAAAACCAGCTGGTGTTCCTTTAGGCGAATGGGATATAGAAAACCAATGCAGAAAAAAGAAGTGAGTAGTTATTGGAAAATCTGGTGTAAAGCACTAGGAAACAAGGCGTTTAGTGACAATAGAAATGCAGATAAAGTTGCATACATAAGAACTTTTTGGGTGTTGTTGAACGTGGTAACTTGTATAGCTATAATAGCTAATTGTATACACCAATGGTAATAAAGGAGATATGTTATGTCGGAACACAATCCTTATAATGGAAACTATCGTAGTTGGCGAGTGGGCATCCCAATGATGTTGCTAGAATATCCAGCACATCCTGAGTTATGTCACCGATCTATGGCTATCGTAGATAGTTATCTTATGAAATTAACTGGAAATATTCCTACAGGCGAACGAAGAAATTTTAACAAAAATAAAAAATGAAAAGGAAAAAATATGAACTATTCTTATAAACATGCAATATCAGCGACAATGGTATTAGCTGTAGTCTTAGCACTACCATCAACAGCACAATCACTTGAAACATCAGCAAATGTCACACTGACAACTGACTATAAATTTCGTGGGATTTCACAAAATGACACAGGCCCAGCACTACAAGGGGGATTTGATCTTGCCTTTGAGAATGGTATTTATGTGGGAACTTGGGGTTCAACAGTGGATTTTGAACTGACAGGAAATTCAAATCCTGCAATGGAACTAGACTACTATGTTGGTTATGGTGGGAGTATTACAGAAGCTCTTTCTTATGACATTGGTGTCATTTACTATGACTATCCAACTGCTGATGCTACTAATTTTTCTGGTGAAGGATACAACAAAGATCGTGACCTTGATTATGTAGAAGTATATGGAAGTGTTGGATACCAAGATTTAACTGTAGGTTATGCATTTTCTGATGACTACTGGCAAGAAACAGGTAAATTCAACTATTTTTATATTGATTACGACTTAGAACTTCGTGCTGGTTGGAGTTATAGTTTTCATGTTGGGTACAATGATTTCAGTAATTCTAGCACCGATAATGATGTTAATGATGCAAATGAAGCATTCTTATCTAATGGTGAAGATAACTACACAGACTACTCTATTACATTCACTAAATCTTTTTATGGTTTAGACCTTGCATTTAGTTTTGTCGATACTGACCTTGATGAAAAAGATTGTTGGGATACTGATTGGTGTGACAGCTCTGGAATTTTCTCAATAAGTAAAAGTTTATAATTACACACACACTCTTGACATTTACCCCTAAAGGTGGTATTATTACATAATGAAATTCTATACAAATATTCTTCAATGGGGTAATTCCCTACTGTTGCGTGAAGTAGTAAATGGCGAACGTGTCTGTCGTAAAGTCAGATATTCGCCAACACTTTATGCTCCTGTCAATTCTCCTACAGAGTGGAAAACACTCAAAGGACAATATGTAACACCTGTTCAACACAATACAATCAAAGAAGCAAAAGAGTGGGTTGAAAACTACAAGAACCAACCAGAGTTGGTTCATGGTAGTACCATGTATTCCTATAACTATATTGCTGATGAGTATCCCAACAGAATAAACTATGATGTTGACCAGATACTTATTGTCACAATTGATATTGAAGTTGAATGTGAGAATGGATTTCCAAGTCCAGAAGAAGCTGTAGAACCACTTCTATCCATCACAGTAAAAAACCACCAGAGTAAAAAGTTTGTTGTTTGGGGTGTAGGTAAATTCCAGAATAATCGAGATGATGTGACCTATGTTGAATGTAGTGATGAACTACATCTAATCAAAGAGTTCCTTTCATTCTGGGAAAGCCATCAACCTGATATAATTACAGGTTGGAACACAGAGTTCTTTGATATTCCTTATTTATGTAATCGTATTGAAAAGTTGTGTGGAGAAGATGAGGTTAAACGACTGTCGCCTTGGAGAAGTGTATTCTCAAGAGAAGTGTTCAAGATGGGTCGTAAGCATCAGGTATTTGATATACAGGGTGTTTCTCACTTAGACTACTTTGACCTCTATCGTAAGTTTACCTATACTGCACAAGAGTCATATCGACTTGACCACATTGCATTTGTTGAACTAGGTGATCGTAAGGACGGCAATCCTTATGAAACATTTAGTGAGTGGTATCAAAAAGACTTTCAATCGTTTATCGAATACAACATCATGGATGTGGAAATCGTTGATCGACTTGAAGACAAGATGAAACTCATTGAACTATGTTTGACTATGGCTTATGATGCAAAGGTCAATTACATGGATGTACTAGGTTCTACCAAGTATTGGGATATACTCATATATAACTATCTGCGTGAAAAGAATATTGTCATTTCACAGAAAAGAAAAGCAGAAAAGGCAGAGAAGTTTGAGGGTGCATATGTAAAAGACCCACAGGTCGGTATGCACAAATGGGTTATGTCATTTGACCTTAACTCATTGTATCCACATTTAATTATGCAATACAACATATCTACTGAAACTCTTGTTGCACAAGAGAAAGTTCCAAACATGTCTGTAGATAAACTACTCAATAAAGAAGTGGATACTTCTATTCTTAAAGGAGTGACACTGACACCAAATGGTGCTTTGTTTAAGACAAACAAACAGGGCTTCCTTCCAGAACTTATGCAGAGTATGTATAATGATAGGTCAAAATTCAAAAAACTTATGTTAGAGGCACAACAAGATTATGAAAACACTAAAGACCCCAAACTACTCAAAGATATATCAAAGTATAACAACATTCAGATGGCCAAGAAGATATCACTCAATAGTGTCTATGGTGCAATCGGGAATGCATACTTTCGCTACTATGACCTTCTGGTTGCTGAAGCAATTACTACAAGTGGTCAGCTTGCTATTCGTTGGATTGAGCGTGCTGTTAATCAATATCTTAATAAGTTGCTTAAGACTGATAACAAAGACTACGTTATTGCAAGTGATACGGACTCGGTGTACGTTGTTTTTGACGAACTTGTTAATAAGGTCTATTCAAACGGAGAAAACACTGAAAAGATTGTCGCCTTCCTCGACTCTGTGGCTAAGAATAAAATTGAACCATTTATGGACAAATCTTATCAAGAATTGCATCAATATGTAAACAGTTACGAACAAAAGATGCAGATGGCCCGAGAAGTCATCGCTGACAAGGGTATATGGACTGCTAAGAAGAGATACGTGCTGAACGTACACAATTCAGAGGGTGTGCAATATAAACAGGCTAAACTCAAAGTAATGGGATTAGAAGTCGTAAAATCATCTACTCCTGCACCTGTTCGAGCAAAACTTAAAGAAGCTCTATCAATTATAATGAATGGAAACGAGAAGGAACTGAATACATTTATACAAACATTCCGAGAAGAGTTTATGAACCTTTCTCCAGAGGAGATTGCATATCCACGATCAGTCAATGGATTAGACAAATTCGCTGATACAAATCAAATGTTTGCAAAAGGAGCTCCTATACATTGTAAGGGTGCCATACTATACAATCACCTTATCAAAAAGAATAAACTAGGTCGTAAGTATCCTTACATACAAGAAGGAGATAAAATCAAATTCATCAATCTAAAACAACCTAATTTATATCAGTGTAGTGCTTTCTCATTTATTACAAACCTACCAAAAGA
>Ga0209716_1001846_pt1 | contig 14857 bp, 17 predicted proteins | sample COGITO_mtgs_1205_FD_184811 | JGI IMG/M metagenome (GOLD analysis project Ga0209716, IMG submission 184811) | Pelagic marine microbial communities from North Sea - COGITO_mtgs_120531 (SPAdes) (version 2) | ecosystem: Environmental > Aquatic > Marine > Epipelagic ...
CGCAAGTAGATTGAAACGCCTTCAGAGGTGCTAGATCGTATGGCTAAAGCTGAAGATTGGTTCTTTTCAAAGTTTCGAGAAGACCGTGAACACAGTTTAGTCATCTTGCTGAATCCATACGGTAATGACCATAACTACTTTTGCGGACCCTCACCCGAGCGGAAGAATGTCGCCTTTATTCAAACGACACATTATGCCACTGAAACGTTGACAGCTAGACATGTACCAGTAGCCTATGAGCTGTTTGCATCTGCGATGCGGTTTAGAGCATTTAATGTACCGGATTACCAAGATCGTTTTGTGCATATGAAAGATCGAGGTTGCATGAATGACTTCTTTAGTGAAATCAAAAATATTCGCTTAAAGATTTTATCAGCAGATGTTTGTGAAGAGTGCTATGAACACATCACCCGTCAACAGATCAACCCTTTGTTTATAGATCATGTTTTTAAGGGTTTTGAAGCTGTTCGTGAACAGCAGAATTCCTTTACTCGAGCTCGAAGAGAACGTAAAGTCTTAGAAGTACAGGCTGGGATGAAGTATTTAAAATTTGAAAGTATAGGAGCGCAAGTTTCTCTGGCGCCAAAGGAAATGGCATTGTATAAATTCTATCTAAACCATCCTGAGGGTGTGAAGTACAGTCACATTTGCGAGCACCGCGCAGAGCTCTTTTCGCTGTACGAGGAGCATTATCAGCAGGTGCACAGTGATGATGCTGTTATTGACCAGGAGAAACGCAAGGAGGCTATAAGTGCGGTCTTAGAGCGCTGGTGTATGCAAGACGATGATTTGACTCAAACAGTGAGTAAGATTAATAGAAAGATTAAACAAGCCGTCACAGATACGCTTGCGAAACCGCATCAGATCACTGGGCCTAGAGGCGGTTTACGAAAAATCGCAGCGCTTTCATGATTATTTATCTTACCTACTTCATATCTGCAGCGGTGATTATCACAAAGTGGTTTGATTGTACCAGTACTTTAAAGAAAATTCAAGGAATTCAAATGGAATCTAATCCCATTGCACGGGCATTAATGTACCGTCTAGGAATACGGGGTACTGTTTGGTTTGCTTTCGCGGTAGTGGTTATCGTAACGGTATTAAGTCAGCTCTATGTTCAGTTGTGGACTGTGCATCTAGCGTGGGATTGGGCCTATGTGTTTACGGGGTTGTTTACCGCAGTAATTCAGGGAGCGACGGCGTTGAATAATTATCAGGGGAAGCCGAATTTCATAACATACATCTTGCTTAAAGTAGTTTCTAGAATCCGCTGACAACCTTGTCAATATCTAGGTTTGGGGCCTCTTTATCTGACCTTTGTGTAAGCAATGGAGAGGGACTCTATTGTTTAAACTTAAAAGAATCTAAAATGACACAGAAGAACATTAACCCATTGCACAAAATCTACGGTACACTTAAATCTACTGCTTCCAAAGCAGCTGGTAAAATCGCGGGAAATAAAACAGAACTTACCATGCGCTTCTACAAAGAAGGATTTCTTTGGTATGCTGATGTTAACGGTTGGCCTGGTCCTAAAGAGATGTTACTTATGGTAGATGGTGCGGATGCTTTTTTAGACTATTTGTCGGGAAATGGTGAAGAGGTAACCTTAGATCTCAGTCTCGACCCGAAGGCGGGTTATGAAGTTTTGAATTATATTCATCCACACCCTGCTGGAGATGGTGCCTACTACATGGCTGACATGAATGGTCGCCAACACAAGCTTTGGTTATGTGGGGTGACTGAATTTGTTTTTGGGTATATGCCAGAGGAGGTTTGGTATGAACAATGTCAATAATTCATATTGAACGATAATATATTGTCTCGAATGGGAAGACATATGTTCAAGGTATTGATCGTGAAAAATTTGGTTAATTAAAAGGGCGTTACTGTGACATGTAAATATGGTCTTATCGATTCTTTTGGTCCTTAAGTGTTGCAGTAGAAGAGTTGAATAAAGTCCATTGATCTCTAAGATCTACACCGTCTAAAGACAATTTTATATTGGTAGCGATCGCTTCAATTACAGGAATAGAGACCGAGTTTCCAGCTTGTTTGTAAACCTGTGCATCAGAAATACCTTCACGTTTGAAGTTTTTCGAGAATCCTTGAAAAGCAAGACATTCACTTGGTGTAAGCTTTCTTATTCCATCGTGAACTTTCACTAATGGAACGTTATGACCACCGGTTCCCATGTTTGCTGTTAATGTTGGACAAACGTTTGATTTATTTTCTCTGACATATTGTCTTCTCCATTGATATACCGTATCGCTACGCGTTATCTCATCTTTAATATGGTTATAGATTTTTTTATCCTGACGATAATAGTATTTTTCGTCAACCCCTTGTTTTTCGATTATTTGGCTTATTGATGAAGTTAATTGAGTTGGACTGGGAAAAGCAAATCGATCATTTGCTTTAGAGTATTTATTCAAATCAAAGGAAACTATAAATATTCGTTCTCTATTATGAGGAATATTCCCATAATCCTTTGTGTTAAGAACCTTGGCATGAAAACCATAATTCCTTGCCTTAAGCTCTTTCTTGATGACTTTAAAGGTTTTTCCTTTATCATGACCTACTAGATTTTTAACATTCTCAAAGAATGCAATTGCAGGTCTCATAGAGTCAACAAAATCTAACATTCTAAAGAAATGATTGCCTCGTGTATCTTGAAAACCTTTACGGTAGCCAGCAACAGAAAATGGTTGGCATGGGAAGCCGCCTGCAAGGATGTCAATATTATCCATTGATTCAATATCAAGATTAAAAATATCTCCTTCGTAGAGTCTATGGTTATAATTCTGTCGATATGATTTACATGCCCATGGATCAAATTCATTTGCCCAGGCTATTTCGAATCCGGCATTATGGAATCCGGTACATATACCACCTATCCCGGCGTAAAGACTTCCTACTTTCATTTTAATGATAATTGATTAGCTTATTGCAAGTATCGCAAAAGCTAAGATGTATTCGATATATTTGACTCATTAGTTACAACCAAATACATTGATTTTCATGGAAACCAAACTAACCACTCTTATTTTGCCGGAAGGAACTTTTACCGTACCAACTGATCATTTTGATCATAATGATCGTGAAAATCTCAAGCATGTTTATAACCATTGGAGAGAATTGTGTGTTCAATTAAATGATTTAAATGCTCGGTCTATAAATTTACCTGAAGGTCTTTCGGAGACTGCATTTTGTGTTTTTACTAATTCAGTTCGTGTAGTAAAATCTATAAATGGTGCTAATTCATCAATGGACGCTTATGATTTAAGCAGTCAAAAAAGGATTCAGATCAAGTCTTGCAGTGTTTTACCAGACCTCTCCAGTTTTGGGCCGAATACGCAATACGACGAACTTTTCTTTCAAGACTTCTACAGATCGGGAAAATGGGACTATAAAGTTGATGTCTATAAAATCCCCTTACGGTTGATTAATTCTACAATGGTAAATTCACGCCAAACTTTTAAACAAGTACAGGCCTTAGGTAAAAGACCTCGTTTTTCAATCTGGGAAAAAATAATAGTGCCTCAGAAATTGGAACCAATAATGTCTTATTCTCTCGAATGATAATGAAACTGACAAGAGACAAAAGCGGTAGATATTTAATTAAGAACAAGAAAAGATTCAATGGAAGTCCAGTTCGATTCGCACATAAAGAAAAATCATCTGAATTTGCTTTAAAAATGGTTTTGAATTCGTCTCATCGAGTTTTTAGAAGCGGAGGAGCCAGTAAGCGAGATGAGCAAGAGGTTTTGATTAATACTTTTCAAGGTAAGCTCGCTGAATATGTTGTTCAAGATATTTTGACATCATTTAATTTAGAATGCAGTGAGCCTGATAATGTCGATTACGGGAACAATGTCTGGGACGATCGTGATTTATTAGTTGGAGGTTCAGCGATAAGTATAAAGTCAATGTCTTATTTTTCAAACCTGCTATTGCTGGAGACAAAAGACTATGACGAGTTCGGAAATTATAGACATCACCACGGTTCAGATTATGAATACATTATAATAGTAAGATTTAGGCCTGATATAAAAATGACTTTAGGAAATAATAATAATGGCATTAAAGACATTGCTAAAACTCTAGTAGCGCTGGATTTGGAATTTGATATTCCAGCCGTCTGTAGCAGAAAAACCGTTGCTTACATAATACAACATGGGTATGTTTTACCTCAAGGATCGACAATTGGGAAAAGCACTAGATTGGACGCAAATAATTTTTATATCCAATTAGGTAGTTTGCCACCTTTGCAAAAACTAATAACAGCAATTGATAATAAATCATAGCGTATTATTTGAGAGAACCTTTGTTATCAGTATTCATAATTTATATTTGCCAACCATAATATAAGACGGACGGTAATGAGCGAATTTTTTAAATACACAGGAGAAACTATTCTTCGGTCTCCAAATATTTTGATCAGAAGAACAGATATTCACAGTATTCAAGATTTTTGCGTTTCTGCTCTCGGATTTAAAAACATCAACTCAGTTCGTGATAGGTATGATGGACAAAGATTTATGGATAGTCAAATAAGAAAAATTGGATCACTTTACGCCTTATCAGATTATTTTGAATTGCGTAAACCTTTATTGGGAGACAAATTACTTTCAGACCCAAATCCGACGCTGAATGTAAATGGTGTGATTTATCAAATTATTAGTTCTGATTTTGGCAAACTACCCTCCGTAAGTAAATTAAACCCAAAGATTGATGCTATCGTTACATGCAGGAGAGATGATGTATATTTTCTTTTATTAGGCATATTAAAAAAGGAAGACTTCGATAAAAAAGAAGTTTTCAAGAAGAATGCCATAGGAAGTGTATTTATTGGATATAGTATATTACAGCGTATATAGAAATTTTCGACTAAGAAAGCTGGTCCCGTTCGTTAAACAACTTTTGTGTTGGTTAAAGTTAAAGATTGTTTTTAAGCAACTGTAGACTTCCCTAATAATCGGACAGGTAATTAATTGATTAAATTAGACCTGTTATGAGAAAGAGTAAATTCACAGAAAGTCGGATCATCAAAGCGATCAAGGCCAATGAGAACGGCCAGCGTGTAGAAGATCTCTGTAGGGAGTTGGGTATTCGCCCTGCCACGTTTTACGGATGGCGTAAGAAGTATTCCGGAATGGAAGCCAGCCAACTAAAACGACTAAAAGTGCTAGAAGAAGAGAACCGCAAGCTTAAACAGATGTATGCGGATCAGTCTTTAGACAACATGATGCTTAAAGACATCTTGTCAAAAAAGTTCTAAAGCCTTCTGCTCTGCGTGCAATGGTGAGCTACTTGCTGGCGGCCTACAAGGTGAGTATAGCGCGTGCATGTAGCGTTGTTGGTCTGCACAGATCCATGTGGTACTATCAAGCAAAAAAGGACGACAGTGAAGTTATAGCAAAGCTGACGGAGCTAGCAGAAAAACTTCCCACCCGCGGCTTTGATGTGTACTACAACAGGATTAGAACAGAAGGCTTGGTTTGGAACCGTAAACGTGTGTTGCGCGTATACAGCAATATGAAGTTAGGCATGCGCAGAAGGCACAAAAATCGTGTTCCCACGCGCATACAACATCCGTTAGAGACACCAGCTGGCCTGAACGAGGTGTGGAGCATGGACTTTATGAGTGACTCGCTCTCAGACGGGCGTAGAGTACGCATGTTCAACGTTATAGACGATTACAACAGAGAAGCCCTTGCCGTAGAGCCAGGGCCAGAGCTTTCCAGCAACACGGGTAACACGTGTGCTTAATCAGCTGGAAGAAGAGATTGGGCTGCCTAAAGTCATACGTGTAGACAATGGGCCAGAGTTCATCTCTAAGGAGTTTACTGCGTGGTGTGAGCGCAGAGCTATTGAGATACGTTACATACAACCAGGTAAGCCCATGCAAAACGGCTTCATTGAACGGTTCAACAGAACCTTTAGAGAGGATGTGTTAGATGCGTATTGGTTTGAGGATTTAGAACAGATAGGCATAATAGCTGAAAAGTTGCGGTATGACTACAACTTTTATCATCCACACAAAGCTTTACAATACAAAGCACCTTGCCAATATGCCAGTAGATATTCCAAGGATCTAGATCCTTGGAAGAAGGAAGAAAATGAGAATATTGTTAACTTTATACCTGTCTGAAAAAAGGGAAGTCTACAATAGGGTAATTGGTATTTAGCACCATAATATAGTAATCCTTTGTCTAGTATTTGTAAAAACATGATTTTAGTACTCTAACCCTGCACACTTTCATCTAAGTTGTTCTCAAAATAAGTTGTAAATGGATGCAGAATTTCAGTTTTTAATCAATTACAGGTTGTTAGCGAAGAAGGGCGCTAGCCTTTTTTGGTTCATGCCAATAGACTACTATAGTTACGAAGATTTGGCGGAGGTGATTAAGTCTTGTCCCTCACATTCTTTGATTGTGGTAACCTATTATGATAGTGTCGAATCATTGTTGGAATTGGTTCAACCACACGTTAGACATCTTTCTTGGATTAGACTAGGACTTGATTCGAAAGAGTTTCGTTACAAGGCTGGTCTAATGAGCGACTCTCACTTCACAACATCTTGTTTAAAGGTGGGAACTGAACCTTGGGATGTAGAAGCATTCGAATACTTTGAGTGGTTGGAAGAGCAGGCTTTGAGTGAGTTGACTGAAGTTTGGAATTGGTCAAGTGCCGCTTAAAATTGCCTTATGGGGTTGACAACATCCCTACTTATGCAGCCTTACATTTTTTAATCAAAACTCTCTAGCTTTAATGATTGTACATTATTTCAAACCATTTATGTCTAATAAGCTCAATAAACAAATTCATTTTTCGTTGAAAGAACGACGTGAGTCTATAGAATGTGAACTTGAGAATAAACTTGGTTTAACAGCCGAATTGCTTGAAGTCTTGGGCGATAGAGATCTATATATTTTGTATCGATCTCATGGCTTTGCATATGGAATGAAATCTACACTTGAGGCCATTGGCAATGAGTTTGGAATTTCTCGTCAACGCATTTATGTATTGAAGAAAAGGAGTGAGGCTAGATTAAGTATGCGCGCGAAAGAATTAGGTATCAATGTTGAAGATCTAGTTGCATGAGAAGTTTGAATAAGGAAGCGATAGACGTATTAACTAATAAACCGAATTGGTTTCAATATGGTTTTCATGCTAAAACTGGAGAGACTATAGATCTAGAAGAATTTAAGAAGCGTATAAGAGCATTGAAATGCTTAAGTGAAGGCCAAACGATAGGTGATTTAGATAATGTACAAGGTAGGACCACTTTGTTTAATCTTAGGCTTTCGGCTGGTAAGGTTTATAGGGTTCATGCTGATAGTTTGGTGCATGCCTTAATACGATTGATTTCAGAAGGACAGCTGCAAACTGCAGCTTCCGAAAGGGGAAATATGAAGTTGTCTAATAGTCCCCAGGTTATTCCTGGGGTGCAGATTTACCTTTTGTCTTAATGTTTGAAGTGAGGTGGATTCAAAACGAATCCACAGTTATTAGAAGACAGCTACCAGAAGTTTTAGGATGTAGTGAGTTTGCAGTCAGTATGGCAATCAAAGACTTGCTCTATTGTATTGCTTACAATGAGGATTCTCAATTATGTAATTTAGACTTCTTCCAACCATTGCATTTGGAAGTTCGATTCGAGTATTGGGCAGAATCTGTCTTTTATTCTTCATTACACCAAAACGCAATATTTAATCAAGGAAGCTTTGTTATAGGCGCTGATCTGCATTCATTTTATGCTTTTTACACCGCGCATCAGGTGCTTTTTGAATCAAAGAGGTTTAGGGAGCGAAAGATGTTTCGCGATGGCGGACCGCTTTATGAATTGTTTTATTGGAGAGTCATGTCAGACCAAGGAATGCATGTCAACATGAAGTTTGATCGCGAGTATTGCTTTAGAAGCTACATTGGCAATTTTATTGAAGTAAAAGATGATCCTACTGAATATTTAAATCTTCAAGAAGAACTTAGAAAATCAATTACGACTAAACGTTTTTACGTGGAACAGTCGCAATTTTTTAATGTTTTAGCAAGTCCAATAGAAGGAATGCTAGTATATTCAAAAAAACATAGCTGTTGTGCTATTTGTGATACTAAAGTGGAGCAGGAGACTGAGTATGGTTATTGTTTGAATTGTGCTAAAGAGTTCTTACTTCCGTTCAGTGAAAAAACTATTGGACCAATCGATTACGATGGTCTTAGAAAATCAAAGTTGATAGATAAGAATGACTTTTATTCAGGTAACGATAACGAGTATTGGGTCACACCTGATGGTGAATTAGGTTATCGAGATACCAACCTGCCTTTTTAAAACAATCATTAACTTAAAAGAAAAATCCAACCATATGAATAAGCTAACCTGTCCCAATTGTAAAACTCCTTTTGAGGTAGACGAACAAGGTTACTCTAGTCTTGTCAAACAAGTACGTGATGAACAATTCGAGAAAGAGTTGAAGCGAGTAGAATTGGCAGCAACAAATGATAAAACTGCGGCTGTAGAAAAGGCTGTATTGGAAGCCAAGCAGAACAGCCAGCAAGCGATCAGTGATAAAGATCTTGAGATTGAGCGTTTGAAGGCCGCTGCTGAAGCTGATGTTATAAAAGCGCAAGCGTCTTTAAAGAACGAGATAGTCGAGCTTAAGGGTAAGCTAGAGATTGCAGAAAGTAAAAAGAAGTTGGAAATCTCTGAGAAGATGAAAGAGGTTGAAAGTCAGACCTTAAAGCTTCAATCAGCTTTAAAGAATAAAGACCTTGAGTTTAGTTTGGAAAAACAGAGTCTAGAGCAACAACACTTCCTAGAACTGCAAGCTAAGGATAAGCTAATTGAAATGAAGGAGGAGGAAGTAGAGAGATACAAGGATTTCAAACAACGCCAATCTACAAAGATGATAGGTGAGTCGCTTGAACAACATTGTGAGTCTCAATTCAATAAGCTCCGTTCTACGGCGTTTCCAACAGCCTATTTTGAGAAGGATAATGATGCTAGTTCCGGGAGTAAAGGTGATTATATCTTCCGTGAGGTAGATGATAATGGTGTTGAACTCCTTTCAATCATGTTCGAAATGAAGAATGAAGGGGATGAGACTGCTACAAAGAAGAAGAATGAGGATTTTCTTAAGGAATTGGATAAGGATCGAAACCAAAAGAATTGTGAATATGCTATTCTAGTAAGCATGCTAGAGGCAGATAATGAGGTCTATAATGAAGGAATTGTCGATGTCTCCCATAGGTATAAGAAAATGTATGTTATCCGTCCCCAGTTCTTTATTTCATTGATTTCGCTTTTACGTAATTCTGCCCGTAATGCCATGGCATATAAACAAGAGTTGCAGACAGTCAGAAATCAAAATATTGATATTGCAAATTTTGAGAGTGAGATGGAGGCTTTTAAGGACGCATTTGGGAGAAATTATGATATCGCCAGTCGAAAGTTCAAAACGGCGGTGGATGAGATTGATAAAACGATTACTCACCTTAATAAGGTCAAAGACAATCTTCTAGCTTCGGAGAATCAGTTAAGATTGGCTAATAACAAGGCGGAGGATTTGACCATTAACAAGCTCACCAAGAATAGCCCTTCGTTGAAAGAGCAGTTTAATGAGTTGAAATAATTGCTTCATACAGGAATTACTGGAAGATGGCTTTTAATTTGTGTTAGTGATGTTCAGTAAAATGACATATTTTCGAAAAATGATCTTTGGAGCTTAGAGCTCCGATTTATCTATTTTACAAAATATTACCGTACGTAGAAATCTCATTATATGGAATCTCAGATTGAAAAGAATATTAGTGGTTATAAACTTATTATTCAAATTGAGGTTGGTTTACGAGAGTTTATAATTGCTTCATTCAATAGTTCTTTCTCTGGTATTAAATGGTTTTCGACTGAATATAATTTCATTCACAGAAAAAAAATAGAGGATGCCGATTCAATGCGAAAACAAAGTGTCGAAAAAGGATGGGACCCCCAAAGTGCCGAAAGTATCCATGGCTTGTATTTTTTACTCTTAACGGACTTGAAAGAAATTCTTTTGAAGAAATACAAGTTAGAAAATGAGGTTTTAAATGTATTTCAACTTAATAGGAATCAATTAGAGTCAATTTGTAGTGGGTTGCAGTCTATCTTTCCAATACGAAATAAAGTCGCACATAGTGTGTATATATCTGATAATGAGATTCATGTGCTGGATTCTTTTCTAACTACGTTAAGTTCGATGATATCAGATTTTGATTTTTTAATTAAACAACCAGAAATAAGGCGAGAAAACGAAAATAGGGTAAACGAAATTATCAAATTAGCTTGCGAAAAGATGCTTCGATTAGAGCCCTTGGATGAAGATGAGGTGAATGACTTAAATCACAGAATTGAATTTGTTAACTCAAACAGTCGAAACATTGTATTAGATCTAATTAATCAATACGTGAAACTTTCGAAAATGAATGGTTCTTTTGTGCGTCTAAAGAATCTCATCGAGGACAATACGCTAGAAATAATAAAGATTATGAATGATGAATAGCTTGTTTTATGATAATCCATTTGCTCGACAGCATTTAAAAGAAGTATCGCTTTTATCAGGTGAAGATCATAAAAATACTCTGAAGGATATTAAACGAATATTGAATTTGTCGAAGAATAAAAACAACTGCAGGAGTATATTAATAAATGGTGATAGGGGTACAGGAAAGACTAGCATGATCAAGCTAGTTGAAATTGACGCAGGGAATTATAATTGTATTTCAGTACCCTACTTTTTGTCAGATATATATCAAAATAGAACAATAGACTTTTTCTACGAATTGTATAGTTTATTGTTTAAGCGATGCAAACAATCCGATGTTTTGATCGAGGAAATTGTTTCAACAGAGACCGCGATAGCCAAAGGTGAATTACCGGAAGATCAAAGAAAGTGGGTTTTTGGCTTCATGCAAAAATATTTGGAATATAAAATCCATAGTGATCGTCCAATTAATTTAATGGCTGAGGATATATCGGCGGACTTAGAGTTAATTATAAATCAATTTAGACGTAAGAAGGACTACGGTGCACACGCTAAGATTACAATAATAATTGATGAAGCACAGAGAATATTTGATAACTCCAAAATACTGAATATCATTCGTCATATTATTCAAGAGGAAATAGGAGTTACTTTTATTTTGGCTAGCCAGCTGATTCACGATGACACTGTGATTAGGCATGTGTTTGACAGGTTAGATAGAGCTTTTAAAATCTTTGAACTTAAACACTTTTCTTCAGATCAAGATGTGAAAGAGTACATTGAGAGATCATTGAAGAGTGTCGATTGGAAGGAAAGAGATTTTCGATTAAATATCAAGAAATTTGATACGCTCGTTTCAGGAATATATCATTTGACGAATGGTAAGCCAGAATTCATCAACGGGATATTAGAGAGGATGTTTGACCGGGTACAGAATGGTATAGACAGAAAGTTGAGGCTAAATGATGAGGTCTTATTAGAAATAGCGGACCATATAGAATCGTCATCGACTGAATCGAAAGATTATAATATCGGCTTTTCCTTGTCAAGGGCTAAGTATATAGTTGGATTAACGGGTGATCGATTAAAGTGGTTTCGATTTTTGAGTAAGTCTCTTTATCGAAGCACTCCAAATGAGGTCTATAAATTTATGAATCCCTTCACTTATCATGAAATATCAACAGAAGAGCAATTTCATAACTTTGTACATGAATTGAATATTAAAGAGATACTTTTTCCAATTCATGAAAAGAATAAGGTAGATGAATTAGGATTTAAAATCGCAAGGAGTGAGTCTAAATCTCCATTCGATGCGCCGTTTGCCTACTTAGGAAATAATAGTGAGAAGGTATGGACTAATCTGATGTTAGGATTACGGAAATCTTCTATTATGTATGGTTTCCAGCATCCGGCAGAATCTTTGATTCAAGAGGTCATGTTTATTGTTGGATTCCATGGTAAACGAACATTAAGCGTAAAATCCAAGTCCCCGTTTGTTTTAAATGGGGACGGCGTTTGTTATGAGGAAAGTCAAAAATGGGATATGTTAGGCTTTATCCAGGGTTTGAAAGAGGGGTCGGTAAATCTAGAAGATTTTGACATACAGTTGGTTAGGTACTTATTTTATATGTTCAAATCGAATAAATTCTCGCTTTATTTGTGCGCAGTTAATATAAAGTTCAGTGATATGTCTCTAACCAGGATAGCATATCAAGAGGAGGCGTTTAGCGAGAGTAGATTGGAAGACCTATCTAAAATTGTTGATCGAGTAAATAATGAAAGCCGAAATATGCGCTTTGAACTTTCAGAAATAAAACCTTCCACTCTTCTATCAATTGAAGATTTCTCGAACATAATAAGATCTTCAGACAACTTAGGAGCAAAACGTATCATTTATATTGAGTCGGTCAAGCCCGCTGTAGATCTTTACATGGATGATCCTCAGTCCAATAAGCAAGATATTCTACAATGGTTAGATTGTATATATGAGGGTATTGTTGCTGGAGATGACATCACTTTTCAGGTATTGAATGATACAGGGTACATGTATTTGAACCTTTCTGAAAATAAAAAGGCTTTGACATGTTTGGATCGTGCTTATACCGAATACAAAAAGCGGAACATAAACGATCCCGATTTGGATAATTTCACTGCGATACTAGCAATATATAACTATGCTATTATTAAATTCCTCTTGGAGGATTTTGAAGAATCTTCGGATTTATTTAACGAAGTCATTGCTGTTAGCGAGATGGATAGTGAATCGGATATTAGTGCATTAAATGTTTTAATAAAGAATGACCAAGGAAAAATTATACTGAGTGAAATTAAATTGGATAATATTGATATAGTCGAATTGGCATTATCAAATCTAGATTTGTTGAACGGAATGGACATAGATTAATAGTGTATCATTAAATAATTCAATGCATCGAAAGTGTAAATTTGTCCACTTACCCTTAATCCCGATACTTAGGAATTTATTGAAAATCGATACCAGGCGGAGAATAAAAGAAATCATACATTCATTAAGAATTACAGATTAAAAGTTGGGCGTCGACAATGAAAACATTCTGCTGTTCTAATTGGGGATCCGGAAACAATTATTAATGGCGCCTAAGCCATTAGTATTAGGAGAGGATTAAAGGTAAATACCATATGCTTTTGGTATTTTCCTTGCTCCGCTCAAAGAACCCTTCACTGGTGCCCTTGTACCCAACTAAAAAGAGAAAGAAAGTCATTCGCTGCCGTGCAGCGTTTGGCATTTTTCATTTCCACCAGACTCGCGGAAGTAAACTTCGCTAGATGTCGAAAACGAAAAAAGCCACCCACTTTCGTGGATGGCTTTCTTACTTTTTGGTTGTGGGCGCTGAGGGATTCGAACCCCCGACCCCCTGCTTGTAAGGCAGGTGCTCTGAACCAACTGAGCTAAGCGCCCTGGCGGGGTGCAAATATAATTATGAATTCTAGTTCTGCAACTACTTTTAAAGGTTTTTGAAATTCTTTTTGTTTCCTTACCAATGACGGCCAAAGCACGCCGTATCGCCGATCTCAGTCCGCTTATACAGCGCATTGATCACCTCCAGAGCTTCCGTATTTCCGGAGCAGTCATTTACCGCTTCTATGTATTGTATGTTGTCCGCACCGTTTACGGACATCCCTATGATTTCGTATTTGTCAAGGACAACGCCACAATAACATTCGTGGTCGTCGTATCCATCTAAAGGATCACAGGCAAATGTGGTACAAAGGGTGAAAGCAAATAGTAGGTGTTTGAATCTCATGACAGGGAAGGTATGAACTTTATACTACTCTTCCTTTTCTTCCTTAAAGTCGATGCTTAGGCTATTGACACAGTAACGGAGGCCAGTGGCCGTAGGACCGTCGTTGAAGACGTGACCCAGGTGACCGCCGCAGCTGGCGCACACGATTTCGGTGCGCATCATGCCGTGGGTTTTGTCCAGTTTCTCCAGTATGGCGCCTTTGGCGATGCCCTGATCGAAGGATGGCCAACCACAGTGCGAATCAAATTTTGAATCCGAAGTGAACAGTGGGGTGTCGCAACCGCGGCACGTGTAGGTGCCTTCGTCAAAGTGCATATTGTATTCTCCGGTGTAGGGACGTTCGGTTCCTTTCTTGCGAATAACAAAGTATTCTTCAGGAGAAAGTTGTGCTTTCCATTCTTGCTCGGTTTTTTCAACCGGGAAGGAGGTGTTGTCGGCGTTGCCCATAGTAGAATTGGTTTCCTGTCCCTGACAAGCAGTGAGGAATAGGGTGGTGGTGAGTATGTAGAGAACCTTTTTCATGTACCAGAATAACACAAAAGAGGTGCGGTATGTTCAGGCTTAGGCAGTGAAGAGGAATTGGTAGATCTGCTTCAGGACTTCAGGATCGCGAAGGATGCGGCGGTGCCCCAGTCCTTTAGTTTCAATGAAGGTGCCGTGTGTTAGATTTTCGCCAACGGAGCGTCCCATGGCGATGGGAGTGTCGTTGTCGTTGATATCATGGAAGACCAGCGCAGGGATGGCGTTGCGGGCAGCGAGGCTGGGAGCACTGTAGCTATCGAAGTCTTCGCCGTGAATTTTCTTGAGGTTGGTGATAATGCGGCTGTGGACTTTAGTGTTGAACCCTACGGCGTCGCAAAAGAGCCCGACCATGCCTGAGATCAGTCCTGGTGGGGCAATCAGGATTTGGTGATCGGCAGTCGTGTTGCATTCCATTTGCGCATAGAGGGCTGCATTCGAGCCTAGGCTGTGGGCGATGATGCTGTGGAATGTACCATAACGTTCTTGTATCTGCTGAATGCATTCGCCAAATTCAGGCATCATAGTGCG
>Ga0209716_1001852_pt1 | contig 14842 bp, 9 predicted proteins | sample COGITO_mtgs_1205_FD_184811 | JGI IMG/M metagenome (GOLD analysis project Ga0209716, IMG submission 184811) | Pelagic marine microbial communities from North Sea - COGITO_mtgs_120531 (SPAdes) (version 2) | ecosystem: Environmental > Aquatic > Marine > Epipelagic ...
ACGGCAATGAAACATCTGATACCGACGGAGATGGAGTCGGAGATAATGCTGACCAGTTCCCAAATGACGGCAATGAAACATCTGATACCGACGGAGATGGAGTCGGAGATAATGCTGACCAGTTCCCGAATGACGGCAATGAAACATCTGATACCGACGGAGATGGAGTCGGAGATAATGCTGACCAGTTCCCGAATGACGTTAATGAAACATCTGATGCCGACGGAGATGGAGTTGGAGATAATGCTGACCAGTTCCCGAATGACGCCAATGAAACATCTGATGCCGACGGAGATGGAGTCGGAGATAATGCCGACCAATTTCCAAACGATGGTAATGATACATCAGATAGCGATGGGGATGGTATAGGAGATAATTTCGATCAATTCCCTCAGGATGCCAGTGAGTCAATTGATTCAGATGGAGATGGAGTAGGTGACAATGCAGACCAATTCCCTAATGATGCTAATGAGTCATTTGATTCAGATGGAGATGGAGTAGGTGACAATGCAGACCAATTCCCTAATGATGCTAATGAGTCATTTGATTCAGACGGAGATGGAGTAGGTGACAATGCAGACCAATTCCCTAATGATGCCAATGAGTCGATTGATTCAGATGGAGATGGTGTGGGTGACACATCAGATACTCTTCCATTCAATCCAAACGAAACCATGGATAGTGACGGGGATGGAACCGGGGATAACAGCGATCTATTTCCCAATGATTCAACTGAACAATTGGACTCGGATTCAGATGGCATAGGAGATAACACAGATCTTTGCCCAAATTCCGAGGTTGCAATACAAGTCGATTCTAATGGATGTGAGGTAAGCGATACCAACTCAAATGAAAATCAAAGTACTACGAATACAACTGTTCTTGATTTGACTTGTTTACAAAATGACCTTGACTGTGATTTCACACTTGATTTTGAAGACACTGATGCCGATGGAGACGGAATCATTGATGAATTGTTTGATGATGACAACACTTCAACATCAACGGACAATTTACACAAAATGACCGTTAAGAAAACCTCTACAGGTTTTGAGATAGAGATCAAATTTGAGATGTTGACATATCCGAGTTTTGCATCACAAGTTAGCTGGGTCTCGATGTATTATGAAAATGGAACCGAACGGGAGGCACCTTTGATTTGGGATTTTTCTCTTTCAGATGGGACGTTCAAGATGGGTGTCCCGAGCGATAACATGACTCAACTTGAGCAAACGATGTGCCAACACCCAATGGGCAGTCCAATATACAGCACCTTTGACATGTTTGAGTGGTTGGAAAATAGCATAAATCTCAACGGAATCAGCATCGCCCCAGGTAGTATTGACTGCAGTTGGAAAAATAAGCCAAGTTATGTCGACCTAAATGTCATCACTGCCCAAATTGAATCGCCAGACTTCCTCATGAACATGCACGAAGAACATGAATTATTGGTCTACAAAATTAAAATTGAAACCAGAGATGATGCTCAAAACCTCACCATGGCTCCAATTTGGGCCGTTAATCAATCTGCAATGCTATCTGCGAATTTCAAAGCATTCAATGTTGAGAATAAGGTTGACGATGTGGATGAAATATGGTATTGGTGGTCCCAAAACTACAGTGCACCGCTTGACCTCAGCGGTGCGTCAATCGAGGATGATAGCGGTGCATCCAATGGTGGAGGGTCTGGTAGTGTTGGTATCGTCATTGTACTATTCCTTGGAGTTCTCTTGATTCAAAGACGGAAAAAGAAGAAAATAAAGAAGCAGATAAAGAAGATTGCAAAACAGCAAATCAAGGAAGAGAAGGAAGCTAAGAAACTCGCTAAACACGAAAAGAAAAACAAATCAAAACAACAAACCAATCCAACCGATGAGAGCCTACTTGAGACAAAGGAAGAACAAGCGTCTCAGGCTCCTCCAAAGCCCCCTATGGCCCCTCCCAAACCGTCCCAAGATGCGTCAGGTGTCATCGGGGATGACGGCTACGAATGGATTACATTCCCACCCAATTCTCAAAGCCATTTCTACAGGGTGCCAGGCGAACGAGAGTGGAGTCCTTGGGATGGCTGATGCTGGTGAGTCCTGAACCTCACTCCAATGCCATCCGAAGCCCTTCCGGCAAACAAGAATCGTTGTTGATTGCAATGTGCATGATAGATGTTATTGCATCCAGCATCAAGGGTGTATCTCCTTGAATAACAACACCATTGTGGGGTTGGCCGTCAATTCGAAGCGGAACTTGATTGGTGGGTGGGTAACCATACAATCGTTGAGCATCAAATTCTAGAGCTTCAAAGACGGGAAATTCAAGCCGTTTCCTTCTGATAGTTTTCACAATCAGTGGTTGGTCTCCTTCAACATCAACAGTGAAAGAGCCGTCAATGGATGTTCTCACCGTCTCGAGAAATTCCAACGAACGCATGATGATTGTGGTCTGAGATTCATCCAATTCAACGCTGGGCTCGAAAGAACCGAAAGGTGTATCCATGGTTGTATTGTTGGTTGAGGGGATATGAACTCTCATGATTAAATCACAAGGCTAAGAAAGCGTTATCTCTTGGATTTGACCTATTTCTTGAACAGAACCAACCCCAAATGACCAGGAGGTTTTCGCCCCAGCGGTACAACTTGGACACGAGGATAGAGACGTTTTACAAGGTCAACAATATCCTTGCTATCGTACGGAACTTGGACCTGATAATACTTGTTCGTTCTCTTAGAAACATAAACGTCTGGAGCGATTTCCTCGGTGTAATTCTGCTTGGCGATGTCTTTTCGGGACCGAGTTGAGAGCATAAAATACCCTTCATGAGCCGTCAGATGGTAGATGTCCTGCACGACCTCTTCTCGCGCACTCTCAATTTCAAGCACGTTCAGCACGAAGTTGCAGGTCACCAAGTCCCACTTACCTTGAGGGTGGGCCGTCCGGTGCTCAAAACCTGTGTGCGGGTGTGGGTCATAGGCCTGGGTTTGGATGGTCGGGTGTTGTTCGTGGATCAAGTCGGCGTCGTGGGCTCTACCTGCACCGTAATCAAGCATGGATGTGACTCCCGAAAGCAGGTTCGGACATCCCTTTTCCAACAACCAACTGAGAGGTTTTGTCATGATTGGAGTGTTGTTTCGTGTGCGGTTGATGGCTGTTCGTTCTGGTTCAAAATTCATGGTGTTTTCCTCCTGACAAGGATGCCGCTATGGTCTGTTTTTCCCGATTTCCTGAGGTCGTGGATGTAATCCACCCACTTCCACATCGATTCGTCAGCAAGGGCAAGGTCGCAACGAAACGCTGTCAATTTCCCGCTGTTCATTCGTTCAAAGGTCGCTGACCATGGCTCTGACAAGCCGAGGTCTTGGAGTCCACAAGAGACTTGGAGGTCAAGGAATTCCTGTCGTTCATATCCTTTTGTCCAAGTTGAAATCTCAGGGCCGTACCACCCATCCTCAGGGGTCGGGGCGAGGTTGAAATCTCCAACCATCAGGGAGATTGGATGAAATGGAGGAAGCACGTCATTTCGGAGACGGTTCATCATGTCAGCTCGCTCTCTCGACGCACCTGCTGGGAGGTAGACGTTCACGATGCGAACGCCGCTGAAATCAAGCACTTGCACACGGTCTTCCTCGTAAAGAACGGTAAACTCATGCTTGGATTCCGCAAGGAGGTACTTGGTGACCGAACGATGGGGCTTGCCAGAAAGTTCGTCAACCGTGTTGAGCACGGACGATGAAGCGTGATTGGCCCATTCTTGCACGAGAAGCACATCTGCAGTGCCCGACACGTCATCGTAAAACTTGGCCAATCGTTTGTTTGCATTGATATTCAGTACGTCCATCATCTCACCGTCCACAAATTCCCTGCATGTCGCAAGTCATGCATTTGTCTGAGCCTGTTGCGACCCGCAAAAATTGTCCTTTTCGGATATCCTCGCCTGCTTCTTGGAGTGAATCAATAACTCGATTTACCTTTCCTTCCTCAACCGCATTGCGAACAGCCGCACCCGTGTCATCGAGATTGATGACTTCAATATAATCTGGATAAGAACCCTCAAGCTCCTTGAATCCCGCAGCGTAAATCATTAGTTGGTCTTGAGTGACATCATCCATTTGAGCACGGGAAGTTGACTTGAAGTCCACCAAACGAACGATGTTTGAGGCCTGCTCAATCACAAGGTCAATCCGACCTTGAACCACCAGTCCCTGGCGAGGGCTGAACTCAATTGATTTCTCACTGTGAATGGCATCGGCGAGGTTATGGCTGTGGCGGTCAAAATAGTTAGCTAGGGCCCGTTTGGCGGCGTTCTCCAACGTATCGTGCATGGTCGGATAGGCAAAAGGTAGGTTGAGGTGGTTGTCGATAAGTTGGTCAACATCGTCCCGTGTCGGAATCTCGCCAGCTATGGCTCGGCGATGAGCCTCAGCTAGTGCATCGTGCAGGGATTTCCCATAACCGATGGCTTCGACCAGCGGGGGATTGAATCCGAAAATGAAGCGCAACTTGAACGCATACGGGCACTCGGACCAGTACTTCCATTCCGAGAACGAAATGGACAGCGCCGGAGCGGTGACACGCGGTGCAGGCGGCAACGGTTCAGGCCAATCTCGATCCGGCTCGGCCGTCAACGGGTGGCCACCGTACACGTACTCAGGCATAAACGAAGACGCACGCTGTAGGTTGCGAGAAGATCCGGGAGCGAACGAACAGGTCAGATACTTCTCTGCCCGAGTCAAGGCAACATAGAACAAGCGTCGTTCGTCCTCGTGCGAAGTTGCGTACCGCTCCTGGTTTTCGACCGCTTCTGCGGGGAGCAAATGCCAGATGGAACGACCACCGGGCGCCTTGGCAGGGAAGCGATTTCGCTGCAGCGCCGGAATAAAGACACATGGCCACTGCAGACCTTTGGCTTGGTGGACAGTCATGATGTTGACCGCATTGGGTTGGTAGACGGTTGAATCCAGACCGCCTTCATCGTAGAGGTCAGGAGCGTCGAACTCAAGCCAATTAGCAAAAGAATCGTACTTTGAGGGGGGTGGCGTTTTGAAATGGATCTGCTCAAAGTCAGAGATGAGTTGGCTGAACATGCCGAGATTGAAGAAAATCAACGCTCCTGCATCGTTTTCGTGCGCATCGGGTACTCGCTCTTCGGTCAGACCTAGATGTTCAAGGAACGAGAGGAAGACCGTTTGCAAGCCGAGGTTACCCCAGGATTGTTCGGTGTCGTGGATATCGGGAAGGGCGGCTAGAGCGGCTTGGAAATCGTCCTCAGTGATGCCGAGGTTAGCCTGTACCCAAATCGCTTGAAGGGAACGGTGGTTCGTTCTCCCAGCGAGGTAATCAAACAACATGACGCATGCTTGGATCTCGGGTTGGTCAAAAAGTTGCTGAACACCTCGAACAACGAAGGGAATGCCACGCTCCCGCAAGGCATCAATAAACACGCCACCGTCTTTGCGAACGCTGCGCAACAAGATGGCCATGTCGCCCCATGCGAGGCCACGCTCAGGTCCGCCAGATTGGTCCTGATAGGGCATGCCGAGCATGTCCTCCATGCGCTGTGCAACAAAGGCCGCTTCTTCGGCTTGGTCAACGAAGGTGAGCGCCATCATGTCACCGTCTTCGTGAACATGATGCGAACCCGTTTCGAAGGTCTTTGGTAGCCGTTCGGTATTGTTCTCAATAACTCGTTTGGCTGTCTGCACGATGGCTGGGGTTGAACGGAAATTTTTGGTGACCTCAACGGTGGTAACATTGTCATAGCGTTCCGTGAAATTTAGGATGTTCTCGAGGTTAGAACCTCGCCACGCGTAGATTGTTTGGTCGTCGTCGCCAACCACCGTCAAGTGCGCCCCTTCGGCCACCATGGCTTGGATGAGGCGTTCCTGGATGGGGTTGACGTCTTGGTACTCATCGACCATGAGGTACTTCAGCCGCTCATGAAGCTCGGCCTTGGCTTGTCGCCATTCAGGGTCTGTGCTTCGGAAGCCCTCTACGACCAGATTGAGCAATTCGCTATAATCAAAAAGGGCATGTTTGTGAAGCAACGAGCGATACATGTCCAATGCATCAAGCAATTCTTCTGGAACTGCTTCAAGGATGATGTCGTCTTCCCGCAGGATGTTTACCATCTGCTGATACTTGCGAACGTCATGCTTGTGGCGTTTGAGTTGTGGGCCGTTGATGTAGGACACGGTGGAGAGGCCGCTTTGCTTGGAGTAGCGGGTGATGAACAACTTCGTCTGCACTTCGTTGAGCACGCGGAACTTGAGGTACTTGTTGAGCGAGGACTGCAAGAAATCCAAACACCATCCGTGAATGGTCCCGATGTACATTTCGACCATGCCGTTGAGCGACAAGCCGGCCTCAATCACAGCGTTTCGCACTCGTTCCTTGAGTTCAGCAGCGGCCTTTTCGGTAAAAGTGAACGCCACGATGTTCCGGGGTTCAATGCCTTCCTCAAGCAGGCCGACGATGCGGTGAACAATGACTTGTGTCTTGCCTGAACCGGCACAGGCCACGATGCGGAGATGACCGTCTCGGTGGTCAATAGCCGCTTGTTGGGCTGATGTGAACCTCATCCTTCAATCCCCCATTCTTCGAGGGAGGCTTGAGGGTCGTTAGCGTAGGCATCATCCAGTTCCTGTTCGACCTCTGGGTCGGACGTCTCGAAATCGAAGTCCTTGAACAGAGTCACAAAGAGGTGAGAGAACCGCGTAATCTTGGCACGTGTCTCTTTCCAGAATCGCTTCATGCCGTCAGAGTTGGCGCGTGCGGCCTCGGCGTGGGCGATAGAGAAGATCATCAAATCAAGCAGCGCTTGACGCTCGGCGTGGGCCGTAGCGTTCTGGTACAGCGACTTGAAGAACTCCGAATCTTGGTTGACAATCACCCAAATTTCGTCGTGGTAGTCCCGCAGAGCGTACAGGTCGCCCCCAGGAATAGGTTCCAGAAACTTACGCATGAAGTGGTCGTTCTCAAATCGGTTCCGAATGGATTTGACACGCTCCACCTTTCGCTCTTCAGCCGCTTTGAGGTTCTCTTGGGCCGCCTTGATGCCGCTTGGCTTCTCAACCAGTTTGGCAGCTTCTAGCGCCTCTTTGGCTCGGGCCACCGCATCTTCTTCCTCACGCTTGACCTTCTCAATGCGCGCCTTCTTGGCGACAGCAAGGTCCCGCTTGAGTTGCTCGTGTTCCTTCGCTGGCGGTGCAGGCCGCTTGTACAAGCCACGGAGGGCGCCACTGCGCTCTTCGGCGGTGGGCGTCTCCGAAGCATGAGAACGGGCTCGCTCCCTTGCCGTTTCTGTGCGAGTTCCTGCCTGGATACCGTTGATGGTAGACCGGCAGCGTTCACGCATGAGGTCCTTCAAACGAGGGTCAAGGCCGAAGCGGTTTTTGACGTACTGGACGCCAAACAAGCGGTCGAGGCATGTCGGGAAACTCACTTGGCCCTTGAAATAATTCGAGGTCCCATCCTTCGTGTAGATGCCAAGCGCCTCACCGTTGCGCAGTTCTCGGCCATTGCGCACAAGGCTGAAGCCTTGTTGCGAACGGTTGAAACCGGCTCGTCCGAGTCGGGTTCGCCCCTTGCGACTCTGCACTTCCTTCCCGCCAACGGTGGCGTTGGGTTGGACACCGAGCGCAGCATAGACACGGGCAAGGTCGTAGTTCACCATCTGAATGTCCACGACGGCCGGCATGCCGGTCACAGGGTCAATGATTTCAGGAAAAGATTTGACATCCTCACCGTCAAAGACAATTTTCACACGGCCTTTGACGGACATCGTGCCGCCATAGCGATACACTTCGTAGGAGTCTGGTATTTGGCAAAGAGGATCGTAGATGCCGACCTTTTTGCCGCGTTCTCCGATATCCAAATTGACAAGCCAAATATCCGCACCCGATGACAGTTGATGGCGGTAGATACGACCCAGTTCACGGTCAAGAAATTTGAACAGGGAAGCGCCCTGCGTGTATCCTGAAGAAGTGATGCCCTCCATGGCCACCACCGTTCCGTGGCTCATCATGTCCACGTTCTCGTTCATCAGCAAGGTGTTCATGTGCAGGCCTAAGTCTTCGGGCGTGTCGTCCTTCTTCTCGGGCGGCAGGAACGCATTGTGCGCTTCCAAGTCCGCCTGGTCGATGAAGCAGGAACGCCATGTGCTGCCGGCCATCTTGGAGTACACCGTGGTACGCGAGGACAAACACGTCGCCGTCTGTGAAAGGCCGAAGCCGAACTTGCCAATCGGGAATGGATGACCGCGATGGTTGATCTTCCCCCCGTAGCGAAGTACGAGTTGGATGTTGTCGGTGGGCTGACCTTCCTCATTGAGTTCAGGGATGCCGATGCCGTTGTCTTGAATGACGAGCGTGAGGCCGTTGTCCTTGTAGGTGAACCCGATGATGATGTTGGTTGACCCCGCATCGAACGAGTTGTCAACCAGTTCGCAAATGCCGTGCTCGAAGGTAACACCTTCGTGCTTGAAGCTCTTCAAGGCGCCTTTAGCATTAATAATCCTGACGCTGCGCTCTTCGCTCATTCGCCCACCTCCTGCTTGGCGGTCGGCATGGATTGAACGAAGTCGGCGGCGTTGAGCGACACCTCTTGGCGAGCACGCACCCAGTACCGCTTGAGTTCCTCGTCCTCGGACTTCCCGTCAAAGAACTCGGAATACCCGATAGAGGCCAGCATCAGGTCGAGCAAGCCACGAAGGTGGTCGTCCTGCTTGACCTTGCTGTAGACGAGTTGGTAGAACGAGGTCTCGGTATTGACCACAATGTGAGCCTCATCGCCCGCATCACGGACTTCATACAAATCACGATGGCCGAGCGCCTCCTCAAGGATACGAATACCTGCCGTGGTGTCCCAGCGACGCTCAACACGCAGAATCATCTCCTCAAGGCGGTCTTTGGCCTCCTTGATGGCGGCCTTCGCATCTTCCTTGCTCTGTGAGTCCTTGGCGTCGGCCAAGTCCTGTTCGAGTTGCTTGATGACGGGTTGTGTCTCCTCTTGGACTTCCTTCACGAAGAGGTCCCGCATCTGCTGACGAACTTCCGCCCCCTTGGCTTGTTCCTCGGGCTTCAACTTGGGTTGAGGGAGAAGCGGGCGAAGTTGCTTAGCAAGTCGTTCTGCCACCGGTTGTCCACCGGCATTTTCAGGTAGCGATTTGCTTGATTTCGCTTCGGCCTGTGCGAGATCAGTGTACGGTTTGAGATGTGTTTTGAGCAGCGTCCGAAGGTCTGCGACGAGGTCAAAACGGGACTTGTTCGCTTGAACCGTAAACAGGTGGTCGAGGCAAACGGGGAAGTTAATCTCGCCTTTCATGTAGTTGTAATCGTTGTGTTTGGCGAAGATGTTGAAGGTCTGACCGTTGGCCAGTTCTCGTCCTTCACGAAGCAGCGAAAACCCTTGACCGTCATAGCCAAACCCGAACTTCTTCAGCACCTTGTCCTGACCCTTGGCGTCTTTCCCGGCCAGTTGTTCCTCGAGGCGAAGTCGCGCCCGGGCCTTGGGCACTACTGAGAGCAGGAAACTCATGACCGCTGGCTGTCCCGTCGCAGAGTCGATAATTTCGCCCAGCGGGTTGTTCTCATTAAAGACCAACGAAGGGACATCGTAGGCTTTGGCCACACCAAGCAACTTCGTTTCGAAGGCTTCTGGGTTGAGGCACAGCGGGTCGCTCAGTCGAACGGCTTGGTTGGAATTGCTCTTCTTGTTGAGCACGCCCATGCGAATGGTAACTCCGTCGGCGATGGCCTTACGGTAGATGCGTCCGAGATGACTCATCAGTCGCTGCTGATGGGCGCCGGGCCGCATGTCTTCGCCGTCGTTGAGTTCGATGTCCACCACGGTGCCGGTGTGGGCAGGCGGGTGAAACGGGAGAGAGCGGGGCTTTTCCTTGGGCAGCAGACAATCGTTGTTCACGATGTCTTCGTAATCGTAGATGCAGGAGCGCCAATCGGGGTTTGATTCGTTCTTGGAGAAGATGATCGCCTTGCCTTCGTCGCGAGCCAAGCCGGTGATGGTCTTGGAGAGGCCGAGGCCGTAAATGCCGATGTCGCCCTCTTGGCGACCCATCATGTTCTTGCCAGAACCAAACGCCATCACGTAAGGAATCCCTTCGTCTTCACCGTCTTCATGTTGGATGGTGGTCGGGATGCCGGCACCATCGTCGCCGACGATGATGTGCATGCGAGAACCCTGGGTTGCGTCAAAAATGACCCAGATGTTCTTGGCACCGGCGTCAAGGGAGTTGTCAACGAGTTCACACACGGCGTCGTCGATGGACAGTCCACCGTCAAACTGGCCGCGTAGGAAGTCAGCAGAGATGACAAAGGATACGTCTCGACCTTCCATTCAGTTCAACCCCCGCTGTTCGTGTTCGTCCTCAAGCTCTGGTCGGGTGATGGGTCTGACACGGTGCTCTGGGCAGTACGGACATACCAAGTTCAGCCCACGTGGAGAATCTGGATGTCGCTTGTTCACAATAGTGTCTCGGTTATGATGATAAAGCAGGCATTCCATTTGAAAGACTTCTTCTGGCGTTTCCCAGTAGTGGAATTGGAAGGCAGGCCATTCTTGCTTGCCAGCATGTCGGCTGAGTCGGTCATCAAGGCGTGTGGTTGATCGTCCGACGTAGCGTCGGATGAACCGATTTGCCGGGTTGAATTCTCCGAGAATATATGTTCCAATGCGGGCCCTCATCACGTTCTTCGTGACGTTGTTTTTGTTCAGTACGTATGTATCCATAATTAACCATCTCCCGACGTTTTGAACCCACCTCACGACGGGCTCCGAACGGTTTCCAGTGCTTACCCCTTGGTGCTCGGACGGTTATCAACATGTCGCCTTCAGAACGAGATTTCAAACACCAGTGAACATGGTGTTGTTAAAAAGTCCTCAATTAAACCTGAAATCAAAGAGTTGTAAGAACACTTATGGAGGTGTGGACCCAAGAATGTGTGTGGCTAGAGTTCCCGACACGGAGAGAACCAAGTGGGCTTGGGACACATACAACAACCGACGAATCTATGTTGGGGACAGAAACGAATGGGATCCGGAGGAAACTAGAAAAAAACGTTGGACTGAACCAATCGTCCCCGATGCGACCAAGGCACCCCATGGATTAGCTGTTTTCGAGTCTGGTCGGCTTCGCTGTTGTAAGGACCTGGAGAACTGCGGTGTTCAAGTCAGTGTAACCCAAGCAGAGGTCGTAGAATGGCATTACAAACGAAAATGGAATTATCGGACGAATCACATAGACTCGAGAGACAAGTGCAAAAACGAAGCCAATGTCAACGGTGTGAGCCGCTTTCACCACACAGTTGTCCGAGAAATTCACAGGCGTTTAAAATTGGAAGGTTCCGTGCTAGGCAAGCCCATCTCAGAACTCCCCTCCCCCGAACTGCCTGTGAAAGAACTTGCTGGGAAAGCACCGGATGTTTATGTGAAGTTCGAAGATGGGTCGATGTTGGCTATCGAAGTCGTGTACACACATGCTCCGGACCGCGATGTCCACGTACTCTATGGAGAGGATATGGTTGACATTCGTTTGAAGGAACTGGACGTTATTAACAACGATGCTGCGTTCAATCGATGGATTCAGGCCGACGGGGTCTGGGACTTGTTTCTTGAAGAGGCAGAACCTGCACAACGCAAAGTACGCTGGGGAGTAAGGGAAACCAAGTTCAAGGTAAAGGATGAACAAGACCATCTAGCAAGAGTTGAGAAACGAATCTCAGAATGCAGGGGACAGTTTGATTTTGAATATGGCGGAGATAAATCGGCTGTTCTCGAACTCGACGAGATTGATGAATGGTTTCAAACAGAGAAGGAAAATCAACAACGGTTGGAAGAAATCAACGCCGCTATTTTAGACAACGAATTGAGATTTGATACAAAGTTTGAGGGTGACCCTTCTATCTTTGGTCGAATGGAAGACGTTGATGCATACTTTGCTGAACTGTATAAAGATCAGATTGAGGCTGAGAAGGCTAAAAAAGAACGAATACGGCTTGATGCGGAAGCCAAGGAAGCTGGGCGCGCCAATAGAAAACGATACAATCTCGCTTACGAAGAATTGAAACAAGAATATCCAGGAATCAAATTCTCCGAACTAGAACTACCAAATGGCATCATAACAGATGAAGGCTTTGAGAATTGGACACAGCAGATTCGGCAAAGTTGTAAAAACTCACTAACCATGTTGGAGAATGCCAAAGAAACGGTGATTCCGATTTTCTCTGGACTCGAAATTGATGAAAACGAATTTTCCGAGGTGAAGGTTGAGTATGGATTTGATGATAAGAAACTGGCGGCATTCGTTGTCGCAGACCTGTTGATGAAAAAGGAAAGTGGACGGAATATACCACGCCTCATGCTAGGTGAATCTCATAGTGTCGGGTTCTTCATGGGTTGGCTGCCCAAAGCCCGCAAATACAATTTCCGATGTGAGAAGGTCATTCAAGACCTCCTAGACGAATACAAAATCTCCTACAGAGCCGCCATACCTGTGAAAATGTATTTGATGAAAGTCGATGTTGATTACGGCCCCCAGAACATCAAAAGATACAAAATACAATGCGAGTATTTACTAAAGGCTCTGTTGGAGAAATATCGCTATCTTAGGGTCTTGAACAAACGGGAAACGGTAGGGCATGCCATATGTCTCTTTTTAGAATCCTACGTGGGTGTGAAAGCTTATACATACCTCAAAGAACATCACAATATTGAGGTGACCATGGGTGAAAACTACAATTTGTTGCATTCATTTACTGTGCCGTTAGGCTTAGAATATTCTATCGTAAAAGTAGATGATGAAGACGTTGAGAAGGCGTACGAAAGACTGCCGTACTACATTATGCCTTTTGGCTCAACGCTGGATGAGGTAATACAAACCTTGCGCTATGATGTTGACATGGATAAGGAATTCGATGCCAGGTATAGCAGATCATTAGCAAAGGCAGAGGCAATGCGCAGGGCTGACTTCCCGGAGGAAGTGCGAAAAGAATGGAAAGATTTGTCGGATATAGCTCAAAGGATTTCGGATAGAGAAAAACAAGCAGAATTACTGTTGATCGATGAAGAACGCAAAAAACGGGAAGTGAAGGAGAGACAGAGACGGAAAGAGGAGAGACGGAAAGAGGAGGAGAGACGGAAAGAGGAGGAGAGACGGAAAGAGGAGGAGAGACGGAAAGAGGAGGAGAGACAGAACGAGGAGGAGAGACGGAAAGTGCGGGATTGGTCAATGACCCAGGGACAGTTAATGGAGAGACGGAAAGAGAAACGACTAGAACAGAGTCGAAGATATCTTGAGGAAAACAGAATTAATACTGCGAAGCAAGAGCCGGTGAAGCAGATGGCTGAGGAAGAAGACAAAGCAAACTTGCGCCGCCGAAGTGATGAAGCAAAGGCTAGGGCTAAAAACCTCCTTGGAACTAAGGATTTGAACGAAGATATGGATTGATATTGTCACCTACATGTCTTTCCAATTTCAATACACTGCGCCTTGACAATTTGAAAACCACCACATGGTCATCTCAGGGCCGGTTCAAGACTAGACAGACATGTGATGAAAGCCTTCAAAACCTATCATTGCAGTGGCTTGAACATGAGAAGTAACCCTTCCCTCAATGATTTGCTCCAGGAATCTCTTGAAGTCAGCCGCCTAACCCAGAACGCCAGCACCTACAGAGGACGACGGCGATCGGTTGAGATCCTAAGAGCGTCACTTGCTGAGTCAGATATAGAGAGCCTAAACGACTTGGAGGCATCACCTCTTTCTGTGGCCGCCTACATTACTCAACTCTCAACCTATTTCGCCGATAACTTGAACGAGTTAGCATACAACACACTCTCACAACTCTACACCCAAATGTGCGTCATTATGGCAGAAATTGGAGCCTCGAGGCGCACTACAACCATGCTTCGAAACTCCAAGCAGCGGGTTCTTTGTCATGCTGAACCTATCACATATCCACAGGAAACGGTCACCCAGCAGCAAATGGAACGAATTATGCGCATCCTCAACCAGTTGATGGGGAATGAGACGTTTGCGGTCAAGAACGTCACGACATCGAAGCGAAAGAAGGCGATGCTCCGGCTTTACATCCTCCTTGCCGCTTGCTATGCTTTGCGTCAAGGCTCCATTCTCCAACTGAGTCGCCAAGACTTCAACGAGCGGAACCTGACCTACCGCATACAAAAAGGGGCTCGGACGGGCGAAAATGTGATTCGCACCATGCATCCGCTCGTCTGGGAAGCCTATCAGGAATACCTCAAACACATCGGCGACTATTCCCTGTTCACCGATGCTTCATGGCTCAGTGCTGGCGTCAAAGTCATCATGCAGAAGGTGGGTGTAGAAGCAAGAAACGGACGCCACGGTATCCACCGATTCAGAAGAGCCTTCGCCACCTATTGCTATACAGAAAACATCCCGCTGGTGGACGCTGCAGCGGGGTTAAACCACGCTGACTCAGTTGTTACAGAACGTGTCTATCAGGACATCAACACCAAACAACAACGGGCCAATCAACACCTTGTGGATTTTGCCGACAACTTCCTTGGAGTAGCACAACGACTTTCAGAATACGAACGACAACTCCAAGAAATGACTCCTTGGATGGCGGATATCTTCATGCTTGGTCAACCAAACTTCGACGATGAAGCCCCCATGGAACTGCTCTTTATTGACGCGAACGGAACCTTGGTGGACCACGACAGAAAGTTGGTCCCCGCTCCCAGACTTGAACTGGGGACACCCTGATGTCTGCTGAGACGTTTGTTTTTACACAACTACAGTCAGGTGCTCTACCAACTGAGCTAAGCGAGGTATTCTGTCGCACTTGCCTCC
>Ga0209716_1001882_pt1 | contig 14700 bp, 13 predicted proteins | sample COGITO_mtgs_1205_FD_184811 | JGI IMG/M metagenome (GOLD analysis project Ga0209716, IMG submission 184811) | Pelagic marine microbial communities from North Sea - COGITO_mtgs_120531 (SPAdes) (version 2) | ecosystem: Environmental > Aquatic > Marine > Epipelagic ...
AGATCGTTGAGACTCCCAGATTGCAGTTCAAGTCTGGGAGCGGGGACCACTTCCGTAGGCATCAGATTGCTTCGTTGTCCCCGCTAAATCGAGAGGTTGAGCGTTTCCAGTCGTATCTTCTCTGATGAGAGGCAAACATGTTTGTTATTCTGGCGGTCGATCACAGTAATTGTTTTATTAACCTAGTCAACTTTATATTTTGTAATGTTAGCGGTAAATCATGGGTGGCGGATACTCCGAGTTCCTTGATGATATTGCTGCATCCTCACCTAAGTTCATTGAAGTACAGGAGTCTCTAAGGTCGAATGGCCCAGTACAAAAAAGTCAACTTGTAACAAATAGTCAACACATGATGACCTTTTGTAATAGTGTGAAGTCTATTTGGACTCATTGCGTTGATCATTACATTAAACAGGCAGGATTCAACATCTCGGGTTTCGAAGACGAAACTAAACTTCAACAAGTCGCCAGAGAACTTCAAAATATAAAATCTAAAGACATCAGAAATTCAACTGCAGAGCAGAAATTGGCGGAAATCGGCGCAAAAACCCTAGTTGATGTCTTGCTTGGAGAACAGTCTTCATCAAATCGATTATCCACTATCACTCCATACATTGAACTGCTTCTTAATGAAAACACAGCAATCCGCTGGATTTCTAACTTAGATCGACACAGACGAGAGGCAGGTTTTGAATTTGGAGAGGAAAAGTACCAGCGGATTCTTAAATTCTTAAACGATGACGACTTTGAAACCAGAATACCCAAGATTGCGATTGGTGCACTTACTCTAATTGGTATTGTTGAAGATATATTTGAAGATAATCGGCCTGAAGAATTGATTGCTGGAACCAATAGAATCCGAAATCGCATTGAGAAGGCTTGTTCTGAATCAGAGACTTCTTCATTGAAGGTGTATGAGCAACGATTAAACAATCTTACGTGGGGACCTAAACACTACCAAAGAGATCGCGATGTTATTCGTTCTGCGGCCGATGCTCTCGAGGAAAACAAAATCGTGTGTTTTTATGGTTTAGGAGGCGTTGGAAAAACGGCACTCGCACAGAAATTGATGTTTGACATAATAAATAACAAAGAGCCATACACACATATTGTCACTCATTCAAGCAAAGTAGGAAGCGATCAAAAAGAAATAAATACCATCTCTCCCAAACTTAAAGGTACTCTTGTGGAAACAAATGATTCGATTTCCGTCATGGATTCGGCGCTGGTTGAGGATCAGAAAATCCGAGTAATTGGGGGGTTGAGGCACCTTTTGTTGAAAATATACAGGGAGACAACGGGGTCAACCGGAGATAATTTCGGGGATGTTACTCTCCAAAAGAAAGTGTTTGAAGAACTTAGGAAAGCCGAAAACCGAGTCCTCATTGTATTGGACAATTACGAGGATATTGAGGACAATCAAGATGATGATGATGTATTACAAATTAAAAATGAAATCAAGGAATTCTTGGATAAATTTTCAAAATTACCATCTCTCAAGTCGAGGGTCATTATTACCACTCGATCTTCGCCGATGGATATCTCTTTTGGCATTGAAGTCAAGCATTTGACAAAACAGGAATCTGCAAATTTGTTTTTGGAAAAAATACGTTTCCGTTCTCAGAGAACAGACACAACCGACATGGATCTATCCTCCACTCTTCTCGGGGTTCATCAGAAATTGACAGCTTCAGAAGATTTGAGGAGTCAACTCATCGAATCATTCGATTTATGGGATACTCATGATGAACATATTGCACACCCACTGATCGTAATTCTTGCCGCAGAAGATGTTGAGAAAGATGATTTCGAACACCTTCACGAGGTCATCAATTCCTGGGGAGACGGTTCTAAAGCAGAGAATGTGATACGTTATTGTGTGAGTAAAACCCTTGGTTCATTTAATTCACATGAGAAGGAAATTATTCGAAGGTTGACGCTTAAATCTAATATGAGCAGTGAAATGAACACAAGATTCATCAGGGAAAAAATAAACCAAAACTCTGAACAGTATTCAGATAAGTCCGGAGAACCAAATCCGATACAGAAGAAAATAGCATTGGTACAAGACAACGAATTGATCGACCTTATGACCAGACTCGGTGATAGAACATTTGTGAGAGTAATACCGAAAAGAACAACCAGCGGTGGAACATGTTGGGTATGGAACAAAATCGTCTACGATTACCTTTTCAAGCGGTATGAAGTTCCTAATCTTGATGTTATGGAAACTCCGGATGTAGAGGCCATTTCAAACCTGAAAGAATTCCCGTCATTTTTGCATCCATTACACGCATGGACTCCACCTAATCCTATCCTTATAACCGAGTTAATTACTCCACTTAATCGTTCAGTGGAGAACATGATGAAGGATTTGGCAGAACATGCTGATAATCAAGTACCATCATTTGAGATAGAATCTCTCGCTTCTAACCTCGACAAACAATCTGTACTACTGTTGAAAATGATTGGAAAAGTTGCGAAACATAAAAATACAGATCGTTCACTTTTGACAATCGCTGCCTCATCTAAAACCAGTGTAGGTGGATTGGTAGAAAAACTTCTGAAGTTCCTCGGCAGACAAGCAAGATGTTGGAGATATCTGTCCCTAGCAAAAAATGAGCATTTCCTACCACCGATTTGTGTTCAATACGCTATTGAACTGCTAAACAAGGTAAATTTCTTCGCAACCACATTCTTCAGAGACCAAATTATCTCCAACGAACAGTATCTTAATTTGCTGGAAAACATTGGTAAAGAACACATTGAGATTTACGATGTATATGCTGATATAAGCGGTACGTTGGTAGAAAGATCATCCATGATAAGGTTGGATTGGTTAGAAAAATTTGCAAAGAAATACAATCCTGAAAATTGTTCGCTTAAGGATGGTTTAGAATTCTCAGAAGAACAATACAAGGGATTTATGATCTGGATTCAAGTTTTTGAAAGGACAAACTTGACAGAACGAACTAAGCAACTCGCTACTATTGAAGGGTATGCATTTTGGATATTTCTGCGCCTCTTTGCTACCAACCGTCAATTCGCAGAATCCCATGACTGCCAAATATTGAATGAATTGAAGCCAAACGCACAATTCGTACGGAAGGTACCCCATATTTACCAATACATCCAATCTGTACAACAGGATATCGACCGAATGCTCAGGAAACCTGATGAATATCTTTCGTCTATAGTTAATTTCCGCTCTCAACCAACGAATGGCACATTGCTCATGACTCCGTTGAGTTACAATCCAGAACTTTCACGTTGGGAGTCCTCTTTGGAGCGTCGCGGTTGGAAAGTGATTGTACGGGAAACCGACAGAGATCATTCATCCGAGGCATACGAAACTGTGATTTTAGTTCAAGAACTCTTCAAGCGAACGGATAAGAGAATCGTATGTTCGTTTCACCGAGATATCGAGGGTAACATCACAATTGAGCCAAAAGACAGCATGACTCTTATGGCAGAACTTGAAAAGCGTTGGAAGGATGTAATTCAAAACTTGATCACCGAGAGAACTTCGGAAGAGAGAAATGAATTGGCTTTTTGGGAGGTAAGGCGGGTTTTGGAAACACAAGGAGGTCCAGGCGATTCGGAATCAATTGATGAAATAGTTAACAGAATTACTACCCTCAATAAGGTTGACAATTTCTATGTTATTGACGTAAACAAGAATTATTCTCAACCCCCCCCGGCATACATGGAATTAAGCGGCGGGAAAGATGCGTTTTCTGCAACTTGGTCAAAAACCAAACTTCTTCTCCCCCCCCATCCCAGCATCTTTGCAGCATACCTTATTACCCTCACCACTTTGTGTGATACGACGGGAAAGACGACCATGAATCGCTACATAGAAAGAATACGAAAAGGTTTCAAAGATAGCGTATCAAACGGCAGTTTGTTCCTTTTCCATGCAATGGGGGGGAAATATTCTGCGGATTGGAAAAATGACATGCTTGACCTCGTCCACGAACCATCAGAGCTTATCCAAGAACTTGTAAAATCTGTAAAAGTGAAATGCCGTGATATCAAACGCAAGACTGACAGTATTATTGACGGTAAAATAGTCGATTCTTATTTTGATGAAGTATTGGAATCATTCAACATACAACAAGCGCAATGAACTCCATTGTGATGGGTTGTACGTTAAAGTTAACGAATTAATATACTGATTGCAGTTGTTTAAAATAAACGCTCCAGCAAACAAAAAGTGTTTGGAACCAAGTCTTGATGGAGAATCATTGTGCCGATTAAACAAATATTTTCGGTTAAGGAATGAATTTTTTTGTACAGTACAAACTTATATCCTTGGTGGCCTACGGTCAAAAATGGCCCTTACACCAAACCAGATTGCCCAGTTACTCAAATTACGGGCACTTGGATGGAGCCAATCCGAGATTGCTGAGATACTGAATACTTCTCAGCAGGTCATCGGTTATCAACTGAAAAAACTCAAGCAACAATCCAAGGAAAAAGGTGCTGATGAGGTGTTCAATGCAGTACTAATCGGGGGGCTCGCTGGGGCCGCCGCAGGAATTGGGATTGTGGCTCTTATCGATTTACTAAAGAATTCAGAAAAATAATCAGGTGAAATACATGGCTCAAAAGATAACTTATTTTATTGATGTTGAAAACGTTGGGTCAAAGGATATTGCCACATTCCTGAGGCATGAAAAAACTAGTAGTGTGGTTGTTGTAACGGGTAAAAACAGTAACTTCAAAGCAGAGGGGGTAATTCTCGAAGAATTATCAAAGGGTAAAAACAGTCGAATTGATGTGATTCATACCGACATAACTCGAGATCAATTGGCTGATAAATTGCTTTTAGTGAAAATTGGTGAATATCACGCTCGGTTCGCAAACCGTCAATTGATTATTGTTTCAAAGGATAATGGGTTCAAAGATGCAGCCACAATTCTAAATTCACATTGGAGTACTAATATTCAAACTGCAAGCAGTTTGCCTAAAAAGGCGTTAAATGGTAACAATAAGCCAACCAAAATAAAAACGTCTGCCAAAAAGCAACCCAAAAAGAAAGCAATTCCAAGGAAGCAACAGTCCAATGATGAGTGGAAGAAGTATTGGGAAATCGTTTCTAAGAGAGAAAAACGAAACCGAACAAAAACACACGACGCTTTGGTCAGTTCAATTTCGAATATCAAAAAAGCAGGTATCAAAGCAAACCCAGATTCTGTTATTCAGGGGCTGAAAGTAAATCAAAAGATTTCAGTCAAAAACGGGAAAGTAACCTGGCTTGATTGAAGCAATAAAGGTAAGGGATTTTTATGGTATGGGATGATTTAAGCACTCAACAATGCAAAGAATTGGTTGAAAATTTAGTTCAAAACAAAGCACATGAAGGTAATCCTTCAGGTTTGAAATTAAACTCAGAATTTGTTACTTCTTTGTTTCAAGAACGGGGTTTCTCTGTGGTGCGTGTTCCGAACCCCGACGCCCCCTACCGGCCGATTTTGATTGCAACCTCGTCCAGTAACCCAAACCGACCAACAGTTGGTTTCTTTTCTCACTATGATGTTGAAGATGCTCAACCTTCCGAATGGGGCACAGATCCATGGTCTTTAAACGAATTAAATGGCCGATGGTATGGTCGAGGGGTTGCAGATAACTTAGTTCCGCTAGCTCAAAGGATTCTGTTGTCGGATGAGATGTCGAAATATTGCAACTTGGTGTTTATCCTCCAAGGTGAAGAGGAAATAGGGAGCCCCTATGCAATGAAAATGTACCCTTCGCTGGATTTACCACCGATTGATATGTGGGTGGAGGAAACCGGTTATTTTTACAAAAATGGGAATCACAGGATTATGGCAGTTAATGTGAATCAAAAACTTGAGTCTGTAATTGATGAAATTGTAAAGTTGAATACTTCATTGGGCATGGAAACGAAAGTACGTGTTCGGCCAATGAACAAGGCTTTTGGTAATCAAGGCTGCCCGTGTTTGGTACATTTGCTAAAGGACGTGCCTTACATCGCACTTGGGCCAAATGATGACCATTCCACTATTCACGGGATTGATGAATCGATTGACCCCTCAATGCTCCGACCATCTGCTCAACATCTTATGAAAGCATTAGAGGTGCTCGCAAGTGGTTCAATTTGAGATTCCACTCGATGATTCGGAAATCGAATCCTTTCTTCAACAAATTCGTGTATCTAAAACAGAACCTTCGGTTAAATTCCTTAAACAAATAATCAATGGTATAGTGGAACATGTCCCTTTCCAAAATCTAACTATGCTTACAGCACCACGCCGCCGCCCTTCTGTCGAAACAATCAAATTTGAAATGCTGAATGGTTTGGGTGGTCTGTGCACTGCGCGAAACCCATTTCTTCATGAATTACTCCGCCATTTAGGCTTTGAGCCTAGATTTGTTTCTTCAACGATGGGCGAACCAGATTGCCACATTTCTTTGCTTGTTAAAATCGATAACGAAGATTGGTGGGTTGATGTCGGAAATGGATATCCTTATTTTGAACCTGTAAAACTTGGAGATGGGAAAATTCATTCAAATTGGTTTTTTTCATATCGAATTGTTAACAACTCCAATCGATGGGAGGTTCTGCATGGTTCCACTTCTGATTGGACATTGAATCACTTCTTTACAGACGAGGGAGTAGATTTTTCTCGCTTCGACCGAATGCACGACCTTCATTACACGGTTCCTGGATGGGGACCATTCCTTACAGGACTGAGGGTGAACCGTTTCTGGAGTGATGGGGGGGCAATATTACGCGATATGCGAGCAACATCGCCTCACGGTGAAGAATATCTAGACAATCCAATACAAATCATGGATTGGTTAAAAACATGGTTTTCATCGAGTTTTTTTGAAAACGTCGACGTCAATACTGCCTTTGAATCTTGGCAGAGTGTAAAAAATGGAGAGTAAAAAGATGAAGCAAAGCGTAAATCAAGTTAAGTTTAGTAAGAATGATCCTTCTTATATCGAATTTTTTAATACTCATGGGTGGGTAGTTCTACAAGACAATCTCAGTACATCTCTCGTCGAGAATGGATTGGAGCAATGGGGCTCACTCAAGCGGAAATATGCATCCGAAATGGAACTATCTTTACAGGAATACGAACATGAAGTCAGTCAGTGGAGAAACCTTTGGGACAGTGAAACCGGAGTTTTCCATGAGCTTATTTTTTCTCCTGTTTTGCATCAAAGTTGCTGGGAAAGCATGGGTTGGCAAGGCGCTCGTTTGCTCCATGACCACATAATATGCAAACCCCATAAGGGTCACAATGATAAAATTCCTTGGCATCAAGATTCGATGTTTTGGCCTGTTGATTCCCCGGGTGTTTCTTCTTGGACTCCTTTCTTAGATGTTGGACTTGATGATGGTTGTCTTCAAGTGATCGATATGAGTCATCTTGGCGGTTGTGATTCACCAGTTGATTTCATGGCTAAAGAAAAGGATGAATTTCCAGAAGATGCAGTTCAAGTTTTCCTTCCTGTATCAAAGGGTGATACAATTCTCATTCACAGTTTAACATGGCATCGTTCATCCCCGAATACCGGCTCTCATGATCGGCCAGTTCACATCGGCCTATGGGTGCATGCTGATTCAAAATGGCGTCCTGATTTAGTTGATTGGCATCCAGTGAACGAGCATGTAGAAACTGAACCTCTAGCTCGGATGGAAGGAGCAATGTTTCCCTTCTTTGGAAAAATTGAACCGCTATCGAGTCCAGACGAAGATATTCACACCGGGACAATTCGCCACAACGCTATATCGATGTACGATGCAAGTAAAATTGTCGCCAACCAAATGAGATCAATCACTGGATTGGAAGAGAATCTGCCTGTTATCTTAGGAGATAAAAACAATATTGAGATGATTGTTCAAGAAACCATCAAACTTGAATTCTCAACATCTGAACAGATTGTAACTGAGGCACTTGAGCGTTTACGGATCAGTTTTCTGGCATATGAGAAGCATCGTGCAAGGAATGTCTATAACAGCGCTTATTCAAATTGGTGGGAGGTTGCAGGTTCTCAATGGCACAACTACTTCAATCCAAACCTAGGGGTTATCGGTTTGGGTTCTGTTGGTACAGCAGCCAAAGAAACCCTTTGTGACCATTTCAACGTCATAGGATTCGATATCGATGGTCGAGGGAATTGGAATGATATACTTTCAACAGATGCTGTGTTCGTATGTGTGCCAACGAATGGAACGCAGGAAGGTCAACTCGATATGTCCAATATTTTCAATGTAGCCACATCTTTAGATGAGGCGGAATTTAATGGCCTAGTGGTGATTAAAAGTACTTTACAACCGGGAACTATGGATCGTCTTCAAATTGAATACCCTTCTCTAAGTGTTTCATATGTACCTGAATTCTTGCGAGAAAAAGATGCCCTCGAATGGTTTCAAAACCCAGATAGAATCACCTACAGTTGCCGGCCTGAAGATGAAGAATTATTGCTAAAATGTTTCAATTGGGTTCAGAGCAATGTACCGAGAATTCCAATGTCGAACATAGATGCTGAACTTGGTAAATTGGCTCACAATGCTTTCATCGCAACAAAAGTCACCTTTACTTGTGAAATCGAGAGAATTTCTAAATATTTTGGAGCAAATCCAGAACTTGTTATGGAAACAGTGTGGCGTGACAGGCGAATTAGGAACCCCTCTCACCTTACTCCAAATCTTGGTGGATTTGGGGGGAAGTGTGTTCCTAAAGATACAGCGTCACTCGCATCCATTGACCCAGACCCGGAATCCCTTTTACATCACCTAAAGCAACGAGGCAGTGCCGAGTCTCATAAGTCAAGGATGGAATGATACATGCGGATTGAGGTCTTGGCGTTACCTGGATATCATCAGGTTCAACTCAAAGATTTAGATACGAATGATCTCATCACTTCGCAGGAAAACGTTCGCTCTAATACACTGCCATCCTGCTTGAACCACGGGGTAGACGTTCTCCTCATTCACCGTTTTGATATGGAAATTAAGTCCTTGGTACTTGTATTCCCACAAATACACATTGAAATTCCTCTTGAGCAATTTTTGTTGGCGGGTGGTTTTGATGAGGTTCTTCGACTTGAGAAATGGATTGAAGAATTCAAATTGCGGTGGCATGAAGTTAATGGCAATCATGCAGGTTATACCACTCAATTGGCGGTACTAAATTCAAACACTCAGGGACTCTATTTATCCAAAAAACTAGGTTTACGTAATGGAGATTTGAAATTGTTCAATACAGTAGATATTGGAGAGGAAATCAACAACCCAGAGCCTTTTGAAACCACAACTGGTCTGCGTCAAGAGATTACCTTGGGTGTCACTTTTGGAAATATTGATTTAGCTCAACAATTCTTAGACTCCCTTTCAAGGAGTATCTGCGATTCAGATGTGTTGCATCTTGTAGTATGCTGTTTTCGTCTCGAGGAGTCTGAAATTAAAGCCCTTATATCCTCATCACAAATATCCTTCCAATCGGTGAAAGTGCTTGCAGAAGATTGGGGATTTGAAAAGGCTGCAGATGGTGTTCTCGGCCCATGGTACGTGGAGAAAAGCTCCTGTTCAGGCGTTTCCTGGGGGCGTTGTGTATTGCACAGAGCTCTTGCTGAATTCTCTCCGACTTCAGTAATGTGGATTCTTGATGATGATGTGATGTTTACTAAGAATGCCTTGTCTGTAGTTTATTCATCTATTCAATCTATGAAAGTTGCGAAGGCGACCGTCGGCATTGGGGTAATAGTCGGAGACGGACCAATCCCGCCACCTTACATGATTCGTACCCAGTTGGTCGATTTTTTCTATGCAAGTTCTCTTCAACAGCCACTTCTCACTCTTGATTCCATTTCACCTGAATTACACTTTCATGATATGCATCATGACTTGGCTATGTCGAATACTTCACATCTTGAGTTTCCGATTGGAGTCAATCTCGCTCATCGCATCGGTACAGTGGATTTTGGAGTGTTTAGTGGTAAAAGCCTAACACGTAAAGTGCATTCACAATGGAAAAGTAAGCCAGGGATCCTTACGAGAGGTGGAAATACTGTTGTCATTGGAAAACGCCCGCTTCTTGAGTTTTCGAATATGACTCCATCTTGCGGGGGGATCACACTTCGGCGTGGCGATACGCTTTGGACAAAACAAATACTTGAATTTCATCCATCGGCGGTAATGAATATTCCAGTTTCTTTAGTCCAAAACCGATTGAAAAGTTTCGATTTTGGTACTCTCAATGGCATAAGAGGTGATATTCTCGGAAGTATTCTGTCTCGTCTTCTCTTTTCAAAGAAGCAAAGTGGAGTGGAAGTTGTACATTTGTCTCAGTTAAGAGAAGCCAGATTGATTTCAAATTTGTATCGTTCGAAAGCACTCATGAACTTAATGAAAATTAAAGGAAAAGAGTCAAAGGCCCTCGATACACTATTGAGTGAATTGGTAGATACGAATTGGCCCGAGTCTGTTTCAATAGAGATGGACAACTTCCTCAAGAATTATACATCTCAGATGAAAGAGTTTTTTTCTAAGGGTGGCTGAGAAGATGTACAAACCTCAAATTTCTATTATCGGTTCAAGAAATCTATCTACGGAATCATTGAATCTGGTTGAAGAACTGTCCTATTGTCTTGTAGAGGCTGGTTGCCGTATCGTTACTGGTGGGATGGGTTCGTTACAAAAAAATGCCCATAAAGGAGCCAAGTTAAGTCCAGCATCTTCAGATTGTGATACGATTGCCATTCTTCCGGGTTTTGATCCTGGACCTGCTCTAGACCATGCAGATGTAATTATTCCAACAGGACTCGACTTGTACAGAAACGTAATTGTTGCGAATAGCGATGTAGTCATTTCCATAGACGGTGGAGCCGGGACACTTTCCGAGCTTGCATTTGCTTGGCAACTCAATCGCTCCGTAATCGCTGTCGGCTCAGATGGCTGGTCATCTAAGTTAGCGGGAACGACACTTGATGGGCGCCGTCCAGTGGACAAATTGTTTGACTACACGGATAAGTCAGCTGAGGATGTTGTAAAGAAAGTACTCAATTTACTTGAAAAGTCAGGTGATCGTCATAGCGGTATCGTCTAGACAAAACAAACTTCACCGTAATAGTGTCGAATTTTCGATATGATTTCTCGAGACGAATGCTTAGATAAAATCCCGCAAACTGTCCGGGGCAACCCCGTTTGGTACTCCTCAATAAATAATGGTTCAAACATGTTCAAATGAGAAATTCGATCAAAGCCGTCTTCGGACTCTTCAACGATTACGCAATCCCTCGATGTACGTCCTCCTGCAGGCTTGGTAGTGAAATAGAACGCTCTACCATCTTCAAGTAAAATTCCTCTGTGGGGTCCGAAGGCGGTGTAAACCCAAAACACACGAAGCCCCTTATATTCTGAACTCTCCTCGTCTTCGCCATATTCATTCAAACTAATTCCTCCTTTTTCGAGAGAATGCAATCAATGAAATCTGGCCATTTTGCACTTTCATTAAACTGTAACCAAGCTTGACCATTTATTTGTCCAAATTCATATCCACCATGACGGGGTCGATCGTCGACTAAAATTAAGCCGTGATTGAGATCCTTCCGATGACTTAGGATCAGGCGTTTTCTACCTAAGAAAGGTAAATGCATGTCAACCCAATTGCGTTTATCAGACCATGCACTGGGGTTATTCCATGGTGGTGATGAAAGGAGGTAGATTTCAAACTCCTTGCTGAGCATTTCTACTGAATGTATGGCATTTTTTATCGGGTTTAGAACCCCAAATATACCTGGGAAATCTGAATGATGCCTACCAGTTTCACGGCACCACGCATCACATCGTTCTTTCCACTCATGAGGGATACTTTCAATCGTCTCCGGGAAATTAACAATTACGCCATCCATATCCAAGTAGAGAATTGGCTTACTCATTATTGACGCCTCCATTCAATTCATGTATTTTTGCTGCAATATCCCGAAAATCACCTGTTGCTGAAATTGTGAAGTCCCAATTTTTCTTTTTTCCAAGTCGCAATTCGTCATCACAATCCAGCAACTCTTGGATGTTTTCGTTATCACCCTCTCTCTTCAGTAAACGCTGAATTTGCGACTCACGGTCAATTTCAAAACGGATTGTAGTTGCCCCTACTGATTTACAAAACTCCATTTCAGAAGGAAACCGAATATCTTCAATTATAACAGGGCCTTCAATTGATTTCAGCGAATGTTGGACTGCAAGAATAGCGAATTTAGGCAAACAGTTTCGCAATACTTGCCCTAATTCAGCCAGAAAGGCACGTTCGTTTTGTAAATCGGGGTTTACACATCGAGCAATGTATCGAATGGCATCTGCAAATGCGATTCGAGTGTAGCCATGTTGGATACAAAGGTGCTCTGCAATAGTACTTTTCCCACAAGCACGAGGTCCTGAAAAAGCAACAATTCCCGAAGTCATTCAACCTCACCTCGAGAATTGACTTTACTTGCTAGGGGACTATCAGCCCATTCGTATACTCCTCCACGACGATTGAATCGCTCTTCAAGGAATACATTCTCTTTCCAGGCCGCATCCACGCCAACAGAGATTACGGATGGTCCGTATCGGTGACCACCGTCTACGTTTGTGTAAAAACGACCAAGTGCATCAAGCATGGCATATGAACCCCTCATCAAATCATTCGATTCTGGGATGAACTGAATCCCCATATCAGCCACTGTGCGATGCCTTTCTATCCAATCTTGGAAATCTTTATTCGATACAAGTAAACTTTCAATCTCATCATCATTTTGACCTTCTACTTCCAACACCTGAAATATCTTCCAACGTTCCGGCATAAGTTCCAATACGAGCTGAGTCATATCGTCATCGAGATTGTGGCTACAAACAACAGTGTTGAGTTTCATGCGAATTCCACGTGTTTGACACATTTTCCAAGTTTCTCTAGCCAAATCAAGATGGTTACTCGTGCCCCGCGAAAGATCACTTCGCAACCCTCGGCCAATTTTGGTATGCATTTCATCATTTGAAGCATCGATGGAAAGCCCAATCCAATCAATTACATGCCCCCATTCATCAAGAAATTGTTCGGTTAATCCTGTAGCGTTCGATACAATACAAGTTGTTAGCCCAACTTCTTTTGAAACGGTGAGCAAATCTCCAAGGTATGGGCAAAGGGTTGGTTCTCCTCCTACAAATGTTATTTTCTCAGCACCAGATTGAGCAAGCATTTCAGGAACTGTTAGTGCAACATGCCTCTCAAGTCGATCTGCACGCGGTATGTCTTCAAATTGTGCAAAGCAAAATTTGCATCCATAGTTACACCATGGCCAAAAGTGCCAATTCACTGCTGGAGGAAGGGTGATGTTTTGGTTTATCTCTCTGTGTGGTTCGGGTTGGTTTTGTGTGTCCATAATTTGCGTATTGTGTTAGATGACATTAAATCCACGCTTCCCCCAACTCTGATAAAGTAGTGAAAAACTCATCTTATACGCAAAAACACTACTTTAACGGAGGTAAAGTATCGGTTCACTACTTTATGATACGCCACCCAAACCGAGATTTATTGTTAATCTTCCAAGTTCTGTTGACGAAATCTTACGATTCTTTTTCCCTTCGATTGTAATGAGTTCATACCTTTCTAACTTTTTTAGAGCGTTATTGATTGCTTTCGTAGTCTCAGTCATTACCCCTTCGAGGTTTTTTGTGCCAATTTCAGAAACGCCCTCAGATTCAAAATCAATAATGTGCTTGAGATATCGAATATTTCGCCCATTTAGAGGTCTAGCCTCTATCCAATTCTTTACATTCGTAATTTTGTTTAGGTTCTGGATTTCTAATACATATTCACGATTATAGTAAGTTCTTCTCCCCCGTGTGAAATATGTATTCATGTCATGCAAAACCGATGCAAAAGCGACTCCTGTTGTCATCAATGCAGGCCCATCTGCTAAACCCGAATAGAATACACACCCTTCTTTACCCGCCATTTCTTCGCATTTTGATTTGATTTTTCCGAATATATCGTACACTCGTGACATGGTTGTTTTGTGCCAAGCTTCCTCAATCGTAACCAATTCCGAATATTCAATTTTCACAACATTATCGCCCAATGCTCTGACATTCTTATTTTCGATCTCCCTCAAAGCCAGGTTTGGTTTATCTTTAGAGTAATGTTCGGAGGAAAGAAGAAATACATAATCCGGTTCAAAATAATCCAAAGTATCTTCTAAATTAGTTAAAGATTTTTGGATTTGATGTATGACTACCTTCTTGGGTTTTCCCATAAATAACGATTAAACAAATACTATACAAGGATTTCACTTTATTTAATCAAATAGCAATCAACTTATTACTTTATGACATGAACAAATTTTCGTCAAAACACTTTTTTTCCGCTCACGAACCATCCAATAACTTGAACCTTTAATTTAATTCTTTTCGTCAACATTCTGATGCGACGTTTTCTTTTATTTTAGGAAATGGTTCTTGTCTTAGTTCAAGTCTGGGAGCGGGGACTCTAATCGTAGCCATTCGGTTCGTCCACGCTCTATCGAGAGGTTGAGCGTTTCATTCGCTTGATGCAGTTGGCCGGACCAACAGCATGTGCATCGCAATTCCGACCGGCATCAGCATGACGCCAAAGAAAACGGTGGTTGCTGATATCCAACGCGGGCTGTTGTTTTCAAGACAACGCTTCCACATCCAGTGGGTTACGA
>Ga0209716_1001887_pt1 | contig 14676 bp, 14 predicted proteins | sample COGITO_mtgs_1205_FD_184811 | JGI IMG/M metagenome (GOLD analysis project Ga0209716, IMG submission 184811) | Pelagic marine microbial communities from North Sea - COGITO_mtgs_120531 (SPAdes) (version 2) | ecosystem: Environmental > Aquatic > Marine > Epipelagic ...
ACTTTCACGGAATAAACGAATTGGTTCACCTCGAGTTTCAGTTCCACCAAATGGTCTCTGAAGATTCATTACCTGCTCATTACGAAACTCGCTGATTAATTCCAGGGAAGCATTAGCTGCATCAACTAAGTATGGGGTTGAGCGGAAATTTTGGTCCAGTCTATATTCGCTGTCGACTTGTATGTGATGCACTTGGTAGATGAGATCACGTAGAGATTGCCAAGTAAAAGCACTTGGTTGAACGGATTGAGATAAATCCCCTGCTACGCAAAGATCCATCAACCCATCTGGATTGAGTAAACGAAGAAATATTTCTAATTCCGCAGTTGTAAGATCTTGAACCTCATCAATGTAAAGAAAATCAAGTGATACTAACGAAGGGTTTTGCTGAATTTGAATGTGAGCCTCTTTGCACAAATCAAGGTCATCCCATCCACCTTTAGAAGGGTCTAGGCTCGGTTCAGTTGCCAATTTTGCCTCAATTTTAAGAGCGATTTCATAAAATTCATTACGCTCTTCGATTTTTATCTGTCCACGCCTTCGTCCTATTTCTTCAATGTATTTTTCTTTCGAAAGTATTCTTGTTTCACCATGGAGATTGTAGCCTCGTAACACTCCACGGTACTCTTCCCAGAAAAGATCCAAATCCACTTTTCTACTCCTCAATATGCTTTTGAATCTGTCACGAGTTAGTTTATTTTCTCTTAGGAATTCTCTCTTGCTATCCTTGATAACCCTCATCATTTCTTCATCGACAGTTCTTATGCATTTCTTTGCTTTTTCTAACTCACCTTTGGCAAAAAAGTACGCCAATAATTTACGGACTTGATCTCTCAGACGTGAGTTATGTGTCACGAATACGCATTTATCGCTGGAAAAGGTCCCATCGTCAAATATTGTTCTTAAGCGACTTACAAGACGGTAAAATAAAATCGTTGTTTTTCCTGTTCCCGCTACGCCCTCAAGAAGAAACTGACTCTTATTTTCCATTAACATCTCATCTTGCTCTTGTTGCAATTTCAAGATCTCTGGTAATTCGTTTGCAAAATCAAAACCGTCTTCTTCTAATCGCGGGATTCGGAATTCATAAATTGTCGATCGCTCGCATTCCCTAACGAAACGCTCCCTTGAAAAATTCCGCTTTTTGTCACTTTCAGGAAGTTTGTTAAACTGCGTCCTTGCTTGTATTTCTAGATCCTTTAATTGATTTTCATTGCATTCTTCTAGGTTTAATTCCGAACCTACTGATGAATCCCAATTGAAATCATCCCATGCTGAAGCGTGAACTTTTTGCTGTGCAGAGTAGAGTAGTTTTTTTTGAAAATTCGTTTTGTTTGAGACTGAAAGAATATAGATAATTACTTTCCTTCTGATTGAATCTCCTTCGTATCTAAAGTGGTAAAGAATTCTTTGGGCATCTGTCAGTCTCAGATAGAATAGAGTTGTTCCCGCAGATGAAATCGCCTTGGCCTTCCCTATACGTGAATAGCCGACTTCTCTAATATCTTCTGATAACTGATGGATTTTTCTCACAAAGGTCTCCCGAATTGCTAAATCTTCTTCAGAATTGTACCAAATTTGTGCTTCAGGGGTAAGGTAAATCCTAAGGTTGAGGAAACTACCTATCTCGTCATAGGAACGAAACCTCCTACTCGCCACAGGATGACGATGGTATCACTGTGTATAAACATCTTTGCGTTGAAATTAAATCTCTTTAATGCGATACTAACACCATTTTCAAGCAAATTTCGAATATCCTTTTGAAACTCGTGTAAATATAAGGATTGAGTATTCCGTACGAGCACTCAATCCTTACGTACGATTGTCCGGACAGAGCTTGCGAGATTCCCGGTACGAGCATTTTGTGTATGTAACTTGCTTTTAGTGCAGCGATTTTAGAAAATAATACGAAGCAATAATCAGCACCATCTAAACACTCTATCAGGAGGTTTTCTCAAGAATGCAAAGCATCGAATTTTAGTACTAATTTTATCAATATGGACTGCAGACCAGTTACGCACTTTCTGAAATTTTGATGAGAGAATTTCTGATGAGAGAGAATATATGGCAAACTTTATCTGAATAACTGTTGTGGAAGCATTATGAAGATCGGAAAAATAACTAACGACAGTAATCAAAAACCGATTGACACAGGAATCAAAGTTAGGCCAAAAGTCTTTTCAGTTTTGATGTATTGTTCAGGGGGAAATGGTTCAGATCGTGTCACAAAGTTACTTGGCGCATTGGAAGGTTCAATTCTAGATATTAAATATAGACAAGATCCCAATGCTCAATCAAAGTCCGATATTCAAGTACAAAACAATCCTGATGAGAGCCCCCCGCGTAATGTTCAGTTGAGTGGTGATACAGGATGCTTGCACTGCAAAGGTGGACAATTGTCAGTCCATTGCAATGCTTGTGATCAATGGTATTGCAGCAATACTCTTCAACAATCTAAAGATGGAACTCAGTCCCACACTTGTCCTGTACACGGTTTAGGCATGGTATCTGGAACACATGAGATTCAAGCAAAAAATACTGATAAGAAGAAGTGATTCAATGGCTGTAACTATACTCTTTGCAAATAGAGTACTTGAAATTGAAGACACAGAGGATTTGACAATTTGGGTAGAACTATTCGATATGCTTTATGATTTTGATGTAATTAATGAAAATGAGTACCGTGAAGGATTAAATTCGGGTAAATTCTCAGAGGAAATATCAATCGTACTTGATTTGAAAAACTCCAATGAAGTGGGAGTGAAACCCAACAAAACTGGGCCCCAATCGATAACATTCAAGAAGACCGATAAGCAGCCACCTGCGAAAATCCAGCGTGAAAGCGAACCAAATTCATCTCGCAAACCAATTACATTTGGGAAAACACAAACAATAGTAGAACCTCCTTCAGTAATCAAAAAACCCTCAGTGACTCCACCTACTTCAAGATCTAATATCCCCAAGATTATTGTTCGTAATACAGGAGAACTTTATCAAATGTCACTCATTTGCTCTAAGTCCGGAATAAAATGGATTTCAACAATTACCAGTTCACAAAAACCACTGAACTTCGCACGCCAAAAGAATTCCATTAAGACCCAATTTGTGATACATCTTCTTCTAGATGATTCATCAAGTATGTACAAGAATAATGCTCATACGCACTTGATTTCTGCTGTGTCTAATTTTTTGGAACAAAGAACTTCAAATGAGAAATTTAAGATACATTCTCTTAATAATGGGCTTTTTAATAAAGTTGCTACTAACCCCGTTGGAGCTAAAAAAATATTAGCGAAGTATAAGCCAGGGGGTTGGACTAATATGTGCGGTGCATTCTCTAATTTGAAAGTTGGGAAAGGAGATGTTTTAATTTTCTTTTCCGATGGAGTTTCTACTGATGGCAATCCGTCATCAATTGCATCAAAATTAAAGATAAAATCAAATTTGCGAATCATCTCTATTGGATGCGGAAATCATGTCGATAAGGTCTTAATGAAGGGATTGGCAAGCAAGATTTCGGACTATCATCACGCCAGTAAGCCTAGTAATTTACTTGAAATTTTCTCCAATGTTTCAAAGTCATTGGTTCAGCGTCAAACTGTCGCGGAAGTAAGTACTAAATCTAAAAAAAATGTCTCCATCGCAAAACAAATCAGCTCATCACTGTTTGATGCTAGTGAACCAGAAAGTACTTCTGTACAAAAACTAGGTTCCAATCAAGGGTTTTCAGTAATTGAAAATTTTGAGTGTCACAGTTGCTCCAATATGAAACGAGTTGTTTGTGGTTCATGTGGTGATAATCTATGTGGTGGGGGCATAAAGAATAGTGAATTGGAATGCCCGACATGCAAAGTTTCTTGCCAAATAGAAATTTCGGATTCAGCAATAGGTCGAGTTGGCGGAGTTGCAGGTAAAAAGAAGAGCTAATCATCTGTCATTGTCAATGCAATCAGGTTCCCCGTTATCGTTTTCATCGATAGTATCATCCTCATTTTCACATTGATCTTCATCGTCAGATACTCCGTCGCCATCCGAATCCGGCGCATCATCCGTTTCATTATTGTCTGTTGAATCACTGGTTTCATTATTGTCTGCAGAATCACTGGTTTCATTATTGTCTGCAGAATCACTGGTTTCATTATTGTCTGCTGAATCACTGGTTTCATTATTGTCTGCTGAATCACTGGTTTCATTATTGTCTGCTGAATCACCGGTTTCATTATTGTCCGCTAATTCATCATTGGTAATCCAATTCACATCATCAGTACTTTCCGGTGTTTTATCATCGACAATTGGTCCACTGGTGCAACCAGACATGGTTGCCGATAGCAGAAAAAGGATTACGAAGGGAGTAACACGCACAAAATTTGCTTTGTACCATCCCTGATAAGTTTATTGGTAGCGGATTACTCGGCAACATTGTGAGAACGTGGTTGATATATTTTGTTGTTATCGTTTTAACAATTTACCCGGTGGAATCTAGTTCAGCGGTTCATGTTTTAATGAGCCAAAATTCTAATCCGGATTGGTCAGTTTCTGAGATAAATTCTTTCCCATCAACTGGCGGTAGTAATATCATTAGTTTGTCATCGGATGAATCGGGGGGTATTTTTGAGTGTATGGAATTTAATGGGACCCTCCAGCAATCCAATATTTCTTCAAGAGGATTTCAAGATGTCATGTTGAGTTTTAGCAACACTACAAATTCGTTTGAGGTTGTGCTCGATTCTACGGGAAATGTTTATTGTGAAGAGGTACTGCTGCTTTCTTCCGGACATTTAGCAGTAGTTGGGAGCTTTTCGGGAACTTCCAAAGTGTTAAATTATTCAACCACGAATTCTTCGGGATATTTGTATATACTTTCACCTGATTTTGAAACCAATAAATCATTTATTTTTGATACTGGTGGAGATGATAAATTTTATGGATTAACAGAACTTTCTTTCGGAGGGCTAGTTGTAGCCGGTTCTTCCGAGGGAAATCTTTCTAATTATTTAGCAGGTAATGGGGCGAATTGCAGTTCCCAGTCGAGTTGTGGGGTAATTGTTTTTCTAACACCTACAGTAATATTTGAGAAACTGCAATTTGTTGAATCTAATCAATCGGTTACATGTATTGATGCGGTAGAGATCGCTTCGACAAATCAGGTGCTTGTAACTGGATATTTCAGCGGGACTATGGCTTTTAATAATTCATCAATAACTTCAAGTGACAGTTTGGGAAGTTCTGATTTATTTATTAGTAAATTAGATCAAAACCGTAATTGGGCCTCACTGAATACAATCGGAAGTAGTGGTAGTTTTAGGCCCAAAGACATCATATTCCATCAAAATAACGTATTATTACTCGCAGAAGGGGTCGCATCAGTTTCAAGTCCTGCAATAGTATCACCATCAGGTACCTCATATTCCGAAGGTTTAGGTTTACGTGATATCGTCATTCTAAAAGTAAATAATTTAGGAATAATTAACTCTCTGATCACCATCGGTACCAATGAAACTGATGGTGCAGGAGAGTTTGATATTTTGTCTGATTCCGAGTTAGTAGTAACTGGTTTTATAGGCACTAATTATTCACTCAACAATATTGATATGGGTACAGAAGACCGCAATAATTTTTTTACATCCATTTACAACTTGACTACAGATGAAGTTGTTTTTGCTTTCGTTTCTGATGGTTCTGAACAAACCAATGCCAGAGCTAATGCAGTGACGAAAGTATCGGAAAATGTATTTGTTGTCGCAGGAAGATTAAACCCCTTCCATACCACGATTCTAAATTATTCATTCCCCGGCTCCATTAAAACAGGCATCAGTGTGTTATTTGAGATTGATTCTGATAGTGATGGTTTAGTTGATTCATTGGATAATTGCGACTCAATTTATAACCCCTTGCAAACGAATTTTGATGAAGATGAATTTGGGGATTTATGCGATGAAGATATTGATTCCGACGGATACACTAACGAAGTTGATAATTGCATTTATTCTCCTCTGAGTCTCCTACTATCGGATAGAGATTATGATGGATGCTATGATTTTGAGGATGAGGATATTGATGGTGATGGTATCGCAAATGAAAATGATAGTTGTGGTTCTAATGAAAGCATTACTCAGTTTACTGAATCTCATGATCGAGATAGAGATGGATGTCATGATTCACTTCCGCTAGAATACGGAGAAGATGATGATGACGATGGAGATGGGATTTTAGATTATGTGGATGATTGTACTTCCAATACAAGTGTGTTGTACGATCAAAATACATGGTTAGATTTTGATTTAGATGGCTGTCATGATAGTATCCCTGGAATGTATGGAGAAGATTTGAACGATGACAATGATGGTTTTACCGATGAAATAGATGATTGTGCAAATATTTTCGGCGACTCGAGTCTTGGAGAATTAGGTTGCCTAGATGGCGATGGAGACAGGTGGTCTGATAGTACTGATTATTGCCCTATGGTTTACGGAACATCAAGTTCTGATATTTGGTTTGGTTGTTTGGATTCTGATAATGACTCTTATGCGGATATAATTGATTTTTTTGATAATGATTATTCACAATGGAATGACAGTGATGGTGATGGGTTTGGAGATAACTATTTCGGCAATCAATCAGATAATTGCCCGAATGAATATGGTAAATCGATCAACTTTTTACGAGGCTGTTTAGATTCCGATGGAGATGGGTGGGCTGATCTTGGCGATGACTTACCGTTTAACCCCACAATTTGGTCAGATTCCGATGGTGATGGTTTTGGAGAAAATCTTGGTTCGATACCAATGGACTTTTGCCCTTTGGTTTATGGTGAGTCGACAAAATCCTCTAGTGGGTGTTTAGATTCAGATATGGATGGGTGGGCTGATGAAGAGGATTCATTCCCGAATTTACCAAGTCAATGGTCGGATATTGATGGTGACGGGTTTGGTGACGAAATAGATGGTTACATGGGTGATAAATGTAGTGAAATCAAAGGAACTTCATTTATTGACCGAATTGGCTGTTTGGATTCAGATGGAGACGGATACTCCAATAGTGACATATTATGGAGTGGGGAACAAGGTTCAGATTTGTTTCCAAATGATTCAAGTCAGTGGAATGACACTGATGGTGACGGGTTTGGCGATAATCCATTGCCTGCCAAGAGAGGGGATCATTGCCCAGAGGTCACTGGGACCTCTATCAATCTGGAACACTATGGTTGTAATGATTCTGATGGTGATGGTTATTGGGATGAAGATGACTACTGCGAAGGCCCTGAGAAATGCTTCACTGCTGTGCTAGAAGGAAGAGCTCTTCTTACCGATATTGCAATTGAACTTGTTGCGCTATCAATTATTATTTTGGCCGTTATACATATGTACAAAACCAAAAAAGAAAGAAATTAGTGCGGTGAGTGAATGGAAGTAGTCGTAAATATAATCCTCTTTTTGTTTGGGATATTTATGGTCGTAGAACTTCTAAAAAGACATAGTAGCATAACCACTTCTAGCAAAAAAGTAAATCCCGTCAATGATAATGATGAGGAGATGGTTTTGAGGAAGAGGCATTTAGCCCTCGTTTTTTCCTTGTCCGCGGTAATTATTCTTGGTTCTGAAATCGCAATTTATTTAGGAGCCTACTCATATTATCTAGGCCAAATACCGGGTCCAATTGGGTATATTTCACTTATGATTGGCTTCATTTATTGGCGTAAAAGTGCTATTAAGGATTTTGAATTATTCAATATTAAGATATATTTTCCTCCCTCATGTAGAACCTGTGGCTCCAGTTTGCATAGTACGATTTATTGCGAGAATAAATCTAGACCACAACCTATAATTGATTGGAAGCCGACTCTTAAGGCGATTTCCAGTGAGCCGCTTGGACCAGGGGGTGATGAGAAATTACGATTTGCTTATTTGGCTGAATTGAGTAAAAAGCGCATAAAGAAACCAAAATCAGATGATTCTCCTCAGTCTAAAAGTGTTGATGAGATGAACGATTCAGAAGTAATGAAAACTATAAGACTGTATGGAATAAAATTAAATGAAAATGAAAAAGAAGATATGAAGGCAATAAGAAAAACATTGAAACAGCATATCAAGCTCAATAGCGATCGGATCACTGAGACTCATATTGGGAAAGTAGATGCCAGCTTCCCGTTTAAGTGTTCTGCACCAACGAATGAGAAAGACTCCTTGAACCATTTAGTTAGTCTCATGGGTGAATGGAATCAGATGCCGTTGGAAGATAGAGGCTCCTTTTCTGAGAAATATAAAAACCGAATTGGTAAATCTTGTGATGAAAACAATTGCATCGGAAAAATAGTATGGCGTGATTAATGTTGGATAATTCATTTAAATGGTGACAAATATGAAAGTCGGAAAAATCACAAAAAAGAGAGAATTTAAAGTTGGTCCGATAAGTAAAATATACAATTGGATTGTGGGTTTTGAAGGGAAATCGGATTTCGATTTAGCACGAATTAGCATTATGAACGATTTCAATCTCAAGCAGCCGACAAGAGAAAATATTTTGTCAGAGATTAATGAAAGAAGAAGTTCAAAACAACATTTGAAATTGGGATTAGGAAAAGTAACTAGAAATCAAAACATCAATACTCATCTTGGACTTGTACCGTTCAAAAATTTTTTACTTCGATGTGACAAAACTACCACAGATAAAGAAGCAGTAACTCATCTTTTTTTGAATTACGATTGTCTTACTGAACGTTCTCCCAGCAAAAGTATTCTTGGCTTAATCGGAAGTCAATGTTGTGAATGTGGGGGGCGTCTTTTGCCCAACACCGAACTCAAAGAGTATTAGGTATAATCAAAACACAAATAAAGTATCAAAGTGTGGGATATATATGGCTGAAATAAATTTTCATGTAGAGGATCAAATAAGTGGAAACAGCTCACCATTGGTGGATGTTGAGGACACATTAACTATGCAACACTTTCTTATTGAATTATCCCAATATGGTTTCGTTCAATTTGAACAATTTGATGAGATCCATGCATTGATGGTTGATCAGAAGGCATATCCTTGGACTGCAGAACTTCGGAAAAAAAAACTTGCAGAGATTGGTGTTGTTGAAGGTTGCATTCTTTCGATACGTCCCAAAGTCTTTGTCTAATCGGAAGTCAATGTTGTGAATGGGGTGTGTGTATTTCGCCCAATACAGAAATCGAAACATATTAGGTATAATCAAAACACTTATACCGAATATTACTGTGGCAAATTCATGGCTGAAATAAATTTTAATGTAGATGACGAACAAAGCGGAAATCAAGCCGCATTGAATGAAATTGAGGACACATTGAGTGTGCAAAACTTTCTTGCGGAACTCTCTCAACATGGTTTCGGTCCATTTGATGGATTAAATGCTGAATCTGGCTTAGTGGTTGATGGAAAGTCATATCCTTGGACAACAGAACTTCAGAAAAAACAACTTGTAGAGATTGGCGTTGTTGAAGGTTGCTTGCTTGAGATAATGACAAAGTTAAAAGTTGCCTAGGTGATTCATTGTATTCTCTAAAAGGGTGGACTCTTGTCCTAGAAAGTCAGATTAAGGAGATAAATGAACTCCCTGATGCGACAGTCACCAGTTCCACCTATGTCGATAAATTCCCTGAATTTGAAGTACACCATCAAGACCAATACAAATGGAAAACCAGTGGATATCAGCACCTCACAGTGGAATTAAAATGCAATGCTATTGTAGAATGTGATCCCCGAGGAACTCGAAAACCATATAAATTGAATACGAATGAGTTAACAAAAGTAAAAGTATTGGATAAATTCGTTCTTAATATGTTTTTTCCGAGAGGATTCCCTGAAGATAAACTTGCATGGACGATATTTTTTGATTCTAATTCGATACCATTGTATCCTAACATTGCTAAAACAAGGCCTCCGGACCATCTCCTAAATTATTTTTCAGAGACTCCCCCTGCAGGAAACCCAAATGTATCGGGTATGCTTTGTCTTGCTACATCCACCACAGATTCAAACCTGTCAAGAATTCTAAAGCAACTGACTAGATATCTCCGAATGGAGGAACTTCAGCAATTTACAAAAGATACCACCGGTGGATTAAATGATGGAGGTTTTGATAGTGGTTTGCTGGAACACATGTTAATCAATTTCAGTGAATTTCAAGCATTAATCAAAAACCATAAACCAATAACATTCGAGCGTAAAGAGATAACATTTGAAAAAAAGAAGCGTAAAGAGATAACTTTTTGAGGGTCTAATATGGCGCGAAAAGATAAAATCAGTTTGAATGAATTGAAGGGTGAAAACTCCACTAAATCGGACAAATCAAAAAGCAATGGTTCTCACCTCGTTGACCGTACAATAACATTTGTTGACCGTAAGGGAAAGATGTGGACTGCAGAGATGAATCTTCCAGAAAATACTACGTTGGAAACGATGCGTTCTATTGCTCAAACGAACATCTCGATGATGTCTAAAAAGACGATTACTAAAACTGATTTGGTTGTTTTGATGCAGCCTAAAGACTTGAATGATTTTACTTTAGAAGATATTGGACAAGATGGACGCATAGTAATTTTTGATAGAACTAAGTTGGACATCCTTACTGGTGGTTGAGATAGTGGATTTCACCACCCTTCCGAGTCCAAAATTTTATGGCGTATTTTATAAGTCATGGGGCTATTCAAACGAAGAACAAATGCCTATGACTGATGGCAAATGGACAAAGGAGAGGGATTTTGATAAAGACATCGACCACCTCTATCCACGAGAACATATTAAAACTCTTAATGCAGATTCTTATATGGCTTACAAAGGCAAAGAGATTCTGCAAGACCCTTTCGTGAATCATAAAATGCATCCTATTGAAGTGGTAATTTCAGAGACAGTGGTACGTGAAATGCATGAGCATTCATTATTTGTTTGTCAAGATGAAGAGGGTAATGCCGACCCAAAAAGCAGAAAAGAGACTGGAGGGTTTCTCGGCGGAAAGTTGATGGAGGATGATTCTGGACGATGTTGGATACACATTTTGGAAACCGTTCATGACGATCCCATCGCTACAGGTGAAAAAGATACGCTTACCATCGGGATTGAGGAGAAAGCAGCATGGAATTCAAGGATTAAAAAAGCCGGACTCATCAATGTAGGATTTTGGCATTCTCATCCCACCTATAGTCCATTTCAAAGTGATGAACGATTTAACGGAGGTGCTGATGCTCAAACAACATTCGATTTCTGTAAGTCATGGTGGAAAGTAGCATTGGTCATAGATCCATTTTGTGGCGGTAATAGTCAAAAGAATTCTACTCAATTAGGTGCTTATAAAATAGTCAATCCTGGAATGATGAAATCGTTCCTTACTGAAAGTGATGAAGACCTCATGGGATGGAGATCAGTTGGTTTTGCAGTTGCGGTTGGTGAGGATTGATGGAAGAAAAAGATTCACTGCTAGTTGTTGATAAAAATGGCAATGAATATGATATTTACTCTCGAAACGAGCGTGCATATTTTGGGCGGATTTTTTCTTGTAATTGTGGTGTGGATTCTTCATTTGAAGGGTTGCCGTGGAAGTGCAAATCATGCGATAATATAAAACCCAAGACGATGATATTGAGGCCCTGTGATTGGTGGAATCAACAAAAGTTAGAGCATGCGCGTGTTTTGATAATTGGTTGTGGAGCAATCGGAAATGAAATTGTTAAGAATTTAGCTTTGCTAGGTGTTAAGAACATCACATTAGTTGATTTTGATACAATTGAAATTCATAATCTTAGCCGAAGTATATTATTTCATGAGGATGCACGTAAAAAAGCCGACTCATTATACAAAGTTGATGTGATGAAATCAGCGTTGCAAAGTATAGATCCAAAAATCAAAGTTACGGCGTTAAAGACCGGAGTTTTAGATAATATTTCGCTTAGAAAAGGGCGCCATAATGAATGGATAGACCCTCCAATCAACCGTGCTAAACTTATTGAATTAGGTTTGCAACACGATTTATGCATTGTAGGTACAGATGGTATCGCACCAAGTGCCTTCATTGCAGGAGTTTTATATTTGGTTTGCCCAATTGTTCAAACATCAATGAATGGTTCAGGCACAGTTACTCAGGTTAGAGTCTCAATACCAGGTTCTACTGGATGCATTCAGTGCCCGACTAAAACGACTCCACTCATTTATCACTCTGATGGCGAACCTAACTGGTCCAATTTCGACACCCAATACGGGGCTAATAAATGCAAAGATGCAGCAGAAGCGATGAGTGCGGCAAGTTTTGCTCACACGAATTCAATGGCTGCCTCATACGCTGTTTCACAGGCAATATTACTCCTGATGGGTTGGGATGATTACAGCAAAAAGAATATTTGGCCGAAGAATATACCTCTGCCGTTATGGAATGAGGTTGCTAAACCTCGTCCACTGAATCCAGGGGGGTCACGATTAGAGAATAAGACCTTTTACGAAGAACTCATTGTAAAACTAAGCCCCACAAGTGACCCAATATGCTTTTGCTGTCGTAAAGGATTTTTCGATGGCGGTGGATTATTTGAAAGAGCCATAGAGCTCATGGAAATCGCAGAAAAGAATGAAATTCCTCTGTGGTTCGATGACTTGGAAAAGATACCTCGAATCGCGAATGGGCTGGGAGTAAGCCGCCCAGATAATACAATTAAGTTTGGGTGATATAATGGTATTAGATGAAGAACATAATCCTGAGAGTTACCCTCCTACTCCAGCACTACCCGATTTAGAACCGGTGATTGAGCAGAATAAAGAAATTGCAATAAAACCAGTGAAACATGAAGTACCCAAGAAGAGATTTAATGTTGGAATAGCAAAGTTACCCGTTCACAAAATGAACATCGAAGACCTCAACATTAAGACGCTCATTCTTCCAGAGTATATCGGACAAGATTTAGGCTTTAAACCAATAAGAACAAGTAACAATAACACTAAAAAAATCGATATGGCCAATAAAATTAGTCCGATTAGAGAAGCAGAGCCAGAGTTGGATACTGGAGAACCAAACACCAATTCAACTTTGAATTTTAGAAAAACATATATCCTTGGTGTATTTCATCGGAAGGCAAGATTGACAGGTCGTTCATTTAATTTAACTAGGCGATTATTTACTCGGAATATTAAATTTAGTGGTCGTAAACATTTATCTCTTTATAAATCAAGTCCTAGCAATTTTAATCAAGAAATCGGCGATAAATGGAAATTAAAAAGGTTTCACTTAAAGCACAACATTGGTAAACCTTGGAAGAAAAAAAAATTTAGTTTTATTAATTCTTCACAACAAATAAGTTCCGCAGTTCCGAACCAAAGTTCACCAACTATTATTTGTGAACATTCCAAGTCAAATCTTAATCGGATAAAAAATATAAGAGTCGATGGAAAATTATGAGATTAAAGCTGTTTTAGGTGAAACTTTTCTATAATAGGCTAGTTTCATTTCACGATGTTTTGGATTTGGAGCACTTTTGCCCTCAGAGTTTTATGAAAATACCGATTTACATATTAGCGGGTTATTATGTTCATTGGAGACTTTGGGAATCGTGAAACAATTCTTGTGAGTCTGTATTAAAATGATGTCCGTAAAGGGTTTGGATTTGTACGTAAGGAAGGTTCGAGTTTCCCGGTACGAGCACTATACGGAAGTTATTCATTCTCTAGAGATGACTCAGATTTCTTTGAATGCCGTGCATCTCTAACACTTAACCCTAAAGCTAAGATGCCACTTAAAAAAGCCACAACATACACATCGACGTAAAAGCCGTTTTCAATCTCTGGAAAAAAGTGATTGTATTCTAAACTCTGGGGTTCGAATGCTACTACAACAGACTCCATATCGTTAATTTTATTCTCCTTGACTTCCGCATCAGCCAAAGAAGGAAATGTTTCGTCATAGGACACACTCCAATTCATGCCCTCCCACTCGAACTGAATTACAACATAGAGTTCCCAACAATCCGTGTCACAATAACTCAGTTCTTCGATGCTTGATTCTAATACCTCGCCATCAGCAGTAGGCCAACTCCGCCAGTTTTGGTTTGCACCACCAAGTAGAATTGAGGTCGCTAGCAAACAAAATATTCCAAATGTGGTGATTGATGTCCTGTAGATGGTGAATAAAGTTTTAGATTCATCGTTTTTTGAGATCACATCGTATGGGAAGAATAAGAATCGAGTCCCAAAATAGATTGGCAATATTGGGATTCCATAAACCAGGGGCACAACGAAAATCACCAATGGACCAATGGATTGACCTCCTAGGAACATACCTGCGAGGTTTTGCATCATCCAATATCCGGTAACCAGTATGATGGCACCCAACACCCGTTTCCAAATCGTCTGAGGTACCTGTTTGTCAGTCTCTATGTCCTTCACATCATCGCCAGTCATGAGTGCCTTAATTCATTATCTGCTTTCGAGAGATATTGTACAACTACTGAGCCCATTACCATGGTATCTGCAGAAAGGATCCCGGTAGGGGCATTTCCCCAATCTCGTCATAGTCTTCATTCGCGACCTTTCAAGAACCAGTTGACTCAGCAATATACTTCCTTCTAGGCTCAATATATTCGAGATTAAATCGAATAAAAGCCCATTGCATATTTCTATCGGCCAAGCGTCATTCTGCAGATGCAGAACGCAGGGTTTCTCCACCAATAGATATCCGAG
>Ga0209716_1001892_pt1 | contig 14634 bp, 10 predicted proteins | sample COGITO_mtgs_1205_FD_184811 | JGI IMG/M metagenome (GOLD analysis project Ga0209716, IMG submission 184811) | Pelagic marine microbial communities from North Sea - COGITO_mtgs_120531 (SPAdes) (version 2) | ecosystem: Environmental > Aquatic > Marine > Epipelagic ...
CCACTGGTTAGTCCCATGGGTGCGCCGACACGCTCGTTTTGTGCACAACGCGGGCGCTAATTTGCCCCCACAGCGGTCTTTCAACCAGGAAACGCGTGTGCGAGGCGCAGCGAGCGTTAGCGCGGTTTCGGATTGCGCTGCGCCGCCGTCGTGCGGAAGCGCTCGATTCGCCGTCGGCGGCTTGCCAAGGCGCCTCAGAGGCGCACTCGCAACTCCCACCGCGTCCTGAGTGCTCTCCCTCGTCACGCGATTGCACCTTCCGCAAGGCGCGTGCGACGCGCTGCAACAAGGCGTGTGGCAGCGCTACTGGTGACGGTGGCGCTTCTTGCGGATTGTTTCGCCTCCTGGAAGAAGCAGGGCGGTGTGCCGCGCTCCTCTTTGACACGCTGCCGTCCACCGGAACAACCAACTTGGACACGGCCGCGGAAATCGTCGACAATCCGTGTGGGTGGTTCGTTGACGCGTCTGCCGTGGTCGTCTCGCCAATGGCCATTCCCTCGTCGCCGTGCTCGGCGCGCGATTCGCCAACCTCGGTGTCTGCGCCCCTTCCGCAGACACGCACCGGTGAACAGGGCATCCGCGACCGTGCGCGGCCCTCGGTGCTACAGCTGTCGGCCCACGCACTGACGCTCATTTACGACTCGCTCACCTCGGAACGCGCGTGGGATGCCTCGTTCATGCGCGGCCCCAGATCCCGTCACGGGATGCGCAGACTCGCAACCAAGCACCTGTTCGAAAACGGCACGGATGGCTGGAATGTGCTCATCGGCGCGTTGGAGCTCGCGCGCGCCTGGGCCATCAGAAAGACTTCCGACATCGCCCCGTCCTCGACCAACGAACCGCACCGACTTGATCGCAACACGCGCATTCGCCTGGCCGTGTGCTTGAGCATGTCGTGGAAGTTTCAGCGGTCCTCCAACAATTACTTTGCAAAGGCGTTCACGGACGTGGGCGAGTTTCACGGCTGGCCAGATCTGAAGGACGGGCACACGCGTGAGCTGGCTTTTATTGGTTACGCGTTTCTCTTTCCGAGCGAGCAGGCAAACTTTGGAACCTTTTCCGAGGGAAACATCGAAGCCGTAAAACAGCTCTACCAGACCATGTTTCGTCTCGAGGTCGACTTGCTCAAAACGGTCTCTACATTTTCGTTGCTGGCCGACAAGAATGTGCAGGTGCGCGCTGAGCTCCTTCTGGAACAGCTCTATCTCGACAAGGAGCTGACGAGTGCGGTCGGCATGTCGGCCCGGTCCATTTTGCCATTCCTTTTGCGTGCGGCGCTGAGCAGCGACACGTACGAGGAGCTGGTGTGCGATCTCGAGCACGGCGCTCAGGCAATCGTGTGCGCGGCGTGCTACTGCGTGGCGGTGGCGGCCGTCCCGCACAGCGACGCGCATCACGACGCCACGGGTCCGCGGCACCCCCCACGCTTTGATCGCGCCGTGCGACGCACGGCGCTGGCGCTCTTGCACGCATCGCAGCTGCACGGAGACGACAACTACCAGCGACACGGCTGCTTTGGGGAGGCCGCGTGGCCAAACCACGTGTTTGTGGCCGAGGAGACGCTCCGGCGCGCCAAGATGGCGTTGCGGAGCGCGGGTGCGCGGTGATCATCACAGAGTCGTGTCGTGTATTCGACACAACAAACCATGCACGCACACACACACATACATACGTACGATTCGTCCAAGTGTACAGTTTACACACGATCTCATCGCCGTCCCAATCGCGCAATCTCTCCCACCGAGAGGACGCGCGACGCCGCCCCCGTGTTGGCAAACGCAAACCCCGGCGGGGGCGTGTTGTAGTCGTCGCGTTCGTCGTCGTCCATCATGGGCATCGGGTTGCCCAGCGGAAGCGCCGTGTCGTAAGTGATCTCGCTTCGCATGAGCGAACGCGTGCTCCCGTCCTTTGTGATGGCTCGCTTGTCGTAGTAGGAATTGTAAATGTCGATCAGCTTCCGCTTGGTCTCGTCGGTGCACACGCCGCCAATGGGGCCCCACCGCCGGTCGACGGTCGGGTATCGAAACTGAACCCCGCGCTTGTACCCGTGAGGGTTGACCAGCCAGATTCCGAGACGATAGCCACCCGCGATGAGCATGCCAAAGGGGAAGATCCAGTACCCGGCACCCAGCCAGATGAGGCCAAGCCCACCAAGGAAGATGATCTCGATGAGCGACCACGCGCCGTGCGCCCACATTGGCGAGTATCTACCGAGTCCGGTCCACTTGTTGCACATGCACTTGAAGATGTAGGTTCTCCAGACAAACTCGGGCACTGCCCGATGGAAACGCCACACGAGCGCCACGAGGACGAGCGGAAACAACTTGCCAAACCCGAGGACGACGCCAAAGTAGAGGCCCACGCCACGGGTCTCGTAGGGTTGCGAGCCCTGTCCCAACGCGTCGAGGGCAAACGTGACGTGCACAAGCGACTCGAACATGTCAACCACCAGCGCGTACACCACAATGGCGTAGATCAGGCAACGAACCGAAGGCTTCCAGCTGACACACGGCAATTGGCCAAAGTGGGGGTAGTAGCCCGGTTTGTCCTCGGTGAGGGCATCGTAGATGCGCTGGGGTTGCAAGATGGAGACGGGCTCGTAGAGCGCCAACCAGCTGCGGTCAAAGAAGAACCAGATGGCTCCGGCGTACAAGATGCCAACCACGAGTGCGACGAGGCCGAGCGTCCAGTCGGCATTGTTCCAATGGCTTCCGTGATTGCGCCTGACGTAGAGGGGGAAGAGGAAGAGCTCGGTAAAGGAGAAGACTTCGCACTCGAGGTCCTCGCATCCAAGGGCGATGGAGTAGGTGAGGTCGTGGCTTGCATTGTCGTACGTGACCACCCGGATCGAAAAGTGGTGCGAGTCGCAATCGCGCAGCTGAGAGGCATTGAACCGGCGTTGTTGGCCCTTGGGCAGGAGCGGAAAGTGCCCCGTCTGGGTAAAGGCTTCCAGGACGCCCGGCTGGTAGGTCATCGGCTTTGGCCACAGATTTTCAGTGTAATTCGGCGCATCCCAGCCGTGGTAATTGTCGGGCGTGCGCAGCGAGGCGCAGCCGCCGCACCCGACGAAGACGTCGTAGGTCCACACATCGTACTCCTCCTTGAACACAAGCGAGAACTCTATTTCTTTGCCCTTGTCGATGTAGTCTTGGATGTCGACGAGGTCGATTTCGATGCCGGCAGTGCCTTTGAGGTAGACGGCCTGACTGATGTCGGGCCGCGTCGGGTGCGGTGGGTGGCAGCACGAAAATTCGCACGCGCCTCCGTACCCTGGAACGTGCGCTAGGAGCAGCGCGTTGACGAGCGGCACCAGCATGGTTGCGTGCGCTCTTGCTACAGTGCACACGCGTTAACAAGTTATCGCTTTCTTGCGGAGCGTGGGTGGGAGCAATCTTATTAAAAAGAATACCACTCGCCATGCCCCTCCCGCCGCCAGAGCCCGACATTAGCGACAGCGACGACGAGGACGCCGAGGTCCTCCCCGATCCAGGCCATGGCAAGCGGGTCAAGGGGGTCCACTACCACACGAAGAAGTGGGGCGACGTGCGCAAGTGGATTGGACACAGATTTGTCCACGACGGACCCGTGCTCCAGTCGAAGCACGACGGCGTCCTTTGGAACAAGGAGATACGCAAGTGGCGCGGACTGGTTTGCGACCCAACCCAGCGGGTGGGCAAACGTTCCAAGACGTTGCATACCAAGTATTTGGACGACGAGGACGCGTGCTTTGCGGCGGTGCAGGCACTCAAGGCCGAGGTGGAGGCCAGAAAGGCTAGGATGTTGCACGAACTGGCGCAACAGTGCGAGTACACGCGCGACCTGCCGCTCCGACCGACCAATGCGGCCGACGCCCAACCCAAGACGGCCTACTATGGCGCGGCCGTCTATGCGGCCAAGGGCGCCGCAGTCAAGGAATTTCGACCCACGCGCTACGTGCGCACGTCCAATGGGGCGCGGGGGTTTGTGTTCACGGCGTGTTGCCAGCACGGCATTGGGTCGGCGGAGGCGTGCACGAACGTGGCGATTGCAAACTTCAATGGCGCAGAGAGAACAATGTGCACCCAGCACGGCGGCAAAGTGCGGTGCCCGGGCGCGCCCGGGGAGGACAGATGCCCGCGCAACAACTCGATCACCGCGGGCGAGCGCGATGATGGAGTGCGCTACATCAAGGACGGTGTCCAGTATTGCTGCGCGTGCTACTGCAGGACGTGGAAAGACGACGAGCTCTCCCGCAATGCCAAGAAGTTCATGCACGCCAAGGAGCAGGCCGTGCGCGAGTTCTTAGAGCAGCGCTTCGCCAAGTCGCATCCGCAGCTGAAGTGGGTCATGGATCGCCAGGTCGACGGCACGCGCCGGCGTCCCGATCACCGCCCGCTCATCCACCTGTTGGGCGTCAAGTCGCACGACCTCGTGATCGAGACCGACGAGAACTCGCACTGGTTCTACCTGTGCGCCGACGAGCGCGAGAAGGAAGCCGATGTCCACTACTGGTTGAACAAGAAGAAGAAGCCACTCTTCTTTTTGCGCTTCAACCCCGACGCCTACGACGACCCGGCCACGGGCGAGCGCGTGACCACGTGCTGGGGCAAGGACAACTTCGGCCTTCCGCGCGTCAAGCCGAGCAAGACGACCGAGTGGGCCGCGCGCCTGGAGAAGCTCGCGCAGATCGTCGAGACGTACCTCGTCGACTACACCGACACGTGGGCGGCGTGGGCCGAGGCCGACCGGCCGAAGCCGGAGCTGCACACCATCGAGCTGTTTTACGACGACGTTGCGCTCAAGAAGAATGCCGCAATGCAGGCGCTCGACGCCGTCAAGGCGGCGGCCAAGAAGCGCAAAGCCGCGGTGATTGATAGAGACGATGACGCGTAAAAGCGTGCTTGGGTATTCCGCCTCGAATGCCGAACATCGGCATTGCAAACAATTTCTGTTGCAAATGGTACTCGGGTTTTACGTCGCGCGCGCGCGTAAAAAAGTCTGAGCGGTCCCGCAGGCGGTGAGGCGGTGAGGCGGTGTGGCGGTGAGGTGGTGAGGCGGCCCGACGTAAAACCCAAGCACTTTCTAAAGTGCATCTACTTTTGCCCTCGTGGCTTCTGAAAGTGGAGTCTTCTTTCTACTTTTGCCAGCCCTCCAAAAGGCGGGCACTTCGGTTTAGAATTTTTTTTTCTAAAAGTGGGGGGATGTTAGAAGCCGGGACGACACTTTTAGAAAGGCAAGCACTTTCCCGACGGGTGGCCACCGGACAGGGTTGGTTGTCGCGCGAGGCGGATAAACACTCGCCAATGCATGCTACACCAAGGGAGGAGGGAGAACCCCCCCGCGCCGATCCCCCCATGGCGCACCGGGTATGTAGGGCCCTTCCCAACCTGTCGGGGCTCAAGCTCTCCGGGGCCGAGGACGAGACAGGCGCCGTCCAGTTTGATGTCGATCCCACTCATTACAACGAGGACGAGTACCACGAAGGATTGTATGGCGCACCTGCTTTGCGTGCCGTGGCCGCCTCCGTCGAAAATAACGAGATCATCGCCTCGATTCGACCGCAGCCCATGTACGAGACCTTTTCCGGCGGCCTGGCCTTTCACACCGTGGTCTGGTGGTTCAACTGGCAGCACACCGTCAACAAGCGGCTGATCGGAGAGGGCACGCACAACAAGGCGTTTCTCGTGACCGGCGCAGACCTTCCGCCCGACGAGCTGTTCACCGTCGGCTATGGCCTGCCCGTACCAGACCGGGGCATGATCGTCCGCACCGGCATGGTGAGGACCACGGGGCCAGATCGAAAGGCGCCCCCAACCAAGGCGGCGCACATCAAGGAGATGATCACGGCTGCCTACGCGCACGCCCACGGGTTTGGTCCCACGGTTTATGCCCAATTCTACATTGACACCAAGGCGCACGTGCAGACGTATGAGCGGACGGCGACGCCGCCCGGCCCCTGGGACGCGGCGGTGCCCGCATTCATCCCCCCGGGCCCGACTGCGGGACAGATTGGTGAGAAGAAGGCCACCTTCACCTGCACCATTGCGGAGTCGTGGCAAGGCGACTGCCAGAACAAGATCAGCAGCGAGCCCCAGCACGCCAACGACCAATTCGATCCGGACCTGTTTGCAAAGGAGTTTGTCACCCTGTGTGCGCGCGCAGCCGACGCGGGCTTCTGGCACATGGACATCAAGCGCGCCAACCTGCTCTACCGCACGACCGCCGACCGGCCGCTCGAGCTCAGCTTTACCGACTTTGACGGCTATTTCTGTCGCATCCTGGCGCCCGAAATCCGCAAGGCTTCGAGGCACTGCTGCATCGCCGCCACTGCGGCGTGCTTTCTCGGTGAGATTCGATGCATGGAGTCGCGCGAGGCGTGGCTTCGGTTCGCGGGGACGATCCGAGAGGCGATGAAGACCGAGGCGGGCGTGGACCTGGACGCCATCACTCCAGCGGAGTGGTGCTTCTTCCTGAAGACTGAGCAGGAGACCAAGGAAGTGACTCGGGATGATGGCACCACCCGTGTGCTTCGGCAAGCTGACCTGAGCTGGGACTTGCAAACGCTTGGCGATCGCTTCCGCAACCACATCAACAACTACTTTGTCGACCCAGCGGACGGCAACCCGGACGATCGCTGCTTCACCTTTGTGCGGGGACAGCCGCTGTTTCCGCAGATTGTGGAGTTTGCCTTTGTGACGCAGTTTCCTTGAGAGAGCGCGCGTGAGTATTTTTTTTATTAGAAACGCAAACTACTACTTGGGGTTTACGTCCCAGTCAGACTTGAGGTTGGGGCGCCCCGCTGGGGCGGCAGCGTGCCCGTGGCGTGGGAATCGCGCGCGAGCGCGCGGCGCATGGCCTCGTAAAGGGGCGGGATGCAGCGCGCATTCTCCAAGAGGCCATCCGCGCGCTCCTCTCCGGGGACCAGCAGCCCGTGCGCCGCACCCAACTCGGTGTACGCAACCGCCCACGCGCATCGCCAGCGCATGCGCGGGTGCGGATGCTTGGCCACGGACGCATCCCACTGGCCGAGCCCAGACCAGCAAAACTCCGAGATGGGTTCCTCGATGAGCGCGGCGAGAATCTCGCGCCGCTCGTGCATCCAAGCCTTGCCGCGGTACGCGTCGGCCTGGCGGTCGTCGTCGTCCTCGCGCATCGGCAGCTCGCTTGTGCAAAAGAGCTGCGTGCACACGTCGGCAATGGCCGCGTGGCACGCCTCGGGCGCCTCGCGCACGGCGCGCAACCAGTAATTGTACCGGCAGTGCTCGAGGCGCTCGGTGCACCGGACCGGCTCAACGTCCAGTGCGTGCAGGAGCCAGTGCTTGAGCACGGTGGCAAGGCCCTGCTGCAGCCGCGTAAAGCCGAGCAGGCCCTCCTCGGGCACCCACGTGTTGCAGGTGCCCACTTGTGACGCAAAGACGTACGACTCCGGAAGGTCGACAAACCCGCACCCGGGTCCGGTGCGCTGGGTAAAGCTTCCCGACACGGACTCGGGCGTCTCGAAGAGCAGTGGTGCCGTCGTTGAGTGCACTCCCACAAAGTGAAACGATTGGCGCGACAGGTGGAGGCAGAGCGAGTCGGTGCGGCTCCATCGGCCCGGATCGAGCTCGGCGCGCAAGAAGAAGCCTCCCCCTCCGCCTTCGCCGTCTTCGCCAATGTAGCCCGCCAGGGACCGCGAGAGCCAGCCGTGCCCCGTTTCCGGATCGTACGTGTCCTCGCCAGCGGTCAGTGACAGGTGCTCGGTGGCCATCATGCCGGGATGGTCCGCGTTTTCCAAGCCCCCTCTCCGCGCGCGCGCCAGCAAGCACGCCTCGGTGTGCGTCAGCTCGTTTAGCAACCACTCGGTCTTGGCAGCATCGCCCGGCCCGATGATGCGTTCGCGCAGCAGCCGCTCCTGACCAGTCAGATCGAACGCGGTCATCACGTGGTCGACCAGGGGCGATTCCATGTTTAGGGCCGCTTGCATCAAGTCTTCCATGTCAAAGATGCGCGGATTCCACGTGTGGGGCGGCGGCAAGGGCCCCGGCCCGCCAAGTGCTCCCATTGCTCGAAGGCGCTGAACCTGCATGCCAATGGCCCGCAGCACTCCGTGCTGCCGGTGACACTGTCGCACCATCCACGCGACAACGGCCCCTCGGCGCGGCTTGGTGAGCAGCACGAGCAAGATGGCCCACAGAATCGCGCCGTGGAAGCACTCCTCCTGGACCTGGTCTGGTTGGCGGCACCCGACGTGCACGATCCGATCGGTGACCTGCGTCCACAACCGGTCGAGCACGTCAAGTGCGGCACCATTCCCCGCCTCACAGACGAGCAGCCGCAGCGCGCGCCAGCTCAGCACGTCGCGATCCTGCCTTGCCAATCGATTGGAGTCAATGGAGGGTGGCCCGTACACGCGCAACCCGTTGGCGCCCACACCGGAGGCGTGCACCGACAGAGTCAGGCCACCCACCTTTACAAAGGAGCGCATGCGCAAAAGACTCGCGAGTGGTGTGGACGTGCGGGAGTGGACACGGAAGCGGCCTCCCGTCTTGGTGCGGCGCTGCAGCGCAAGTTGCGTGGCATCCATCCACGCAAGTACCCCTGGTTGGTTGTGCAGCGCCGCTGGACGCGCCAAGAGCAGCTGCGACTCGGCGATGCGCTCGGCTCGGCCAGGGGAAGGATCGCCAAACCTAAAATCGACGCCGGAGATGTCCGCGCTCGTCGCGGAGCTAGTGGTGGGCACCACCCACGCCGTCTCCGTTGCCTCCTGAAAGATTGGCAACAGGCCCCTTTCAAAGTCGTAGGCCAGCGCACGATGCGGGTCGCGGTGGACGAGCCGGTCGAGCACGTCGACGCGCCCGTGCGTTGCGGCAAAAAAGACGAGGCAGCGGTGGTGCCGCAGCGTGAGGTCGAGCGCGCAGTGCGGGTTGCCGCCCAGCACCTCGAAAAAGGCGGCGCGCAGCGTGTGCAGCGGCGCCAGGTGCACCATGTGGTAGAGCGCGCGCGTCGTCAGGCGGTAGGCGGCGAGGCTCTCGGCACGCGCACGGCGCGCCCGGACCCGCTCGAGGGATTGTGGCGGCGGGGATTGCACAAAGTGGTGGCTGAGCACGCGCAAAAACTGTTCGCGCGCGCGTGCGGGCACGCTCGTCTCGAGCAGGGTGCCGGTGCAACGCAGCGCCTCGTGCGGCCGCAGGCACTCCCTTGAGTAGACGATGCGCAACGGGGTCGTCAGCATGCCTGGAATGGAGGTGGCAAAGCGGTACCCCGTGGGGAGGACGACGTCGACGGGCGCACTGTTCCTGCCCACTGGAAGGCCACTGGCGCGCTGCTCCTCGGCCGTGTCGATGACCGATGCGCGCAAGACGGCCGCGTGCAGCGCCTTGCACGTCAGCGCCACAAAGATCCACTCCCGTCGGCGAGGCGCCGGCAGACCCAGCAACACTGCGGTGAGCGCGTCCTCGTCCAAATCGGTGAGCAGGATCAGCGCAGGCAATGCAGTCGTGGCCATGCTGCTGGCGTGGGTGCGGCGCTAAGAGGCGGCCGAAGCGGTGGTGGCAGTCGCGCGCGTGGTGCCTTCCGCAAGCGCACGCGGGGTGTCTGTTGCGACTTAGCGCGCGCGCGCGCGCATCTTCTCATGGTGTACTCTCAGCGCTTTGTCGAGATTGCTCCACCGATTGAGGAGCGTGTTGGGGGAACAATGGCGATTCGTTTTCGGGAAGCCGTCTCGATTGGGATGGATGTGCAAGAGCGACTCAATCAGACGGTGCACGACGAGGCACTGAGGGAACGTGCTACGCACACGGCCATCGACGCGGTGCGTCCCGGAACGATTACATTCTGCCTGCTTGTCACGGCGGCGCTGGCCTATTGCGTGCAGCGGTGGCTTGTGCATCGCGAAACGATGCGCATCGTGCGCGAGCACGGTGCGCCGTGCCACGAAAAACCCCAATCGCAGCCGCAGCCGCAGCCGCAGCCGCAGCCGCAGCCGCAGCCGCTCAACGACGCCGACCGGAAAAAGACAGAGTAGACGCACACCCGTGGACGCAGGGGAGGGTTGGTGTGGTCTTGTATAAAGTGGAATTTGCGCAGTGTGCGAATGAATGAAAGGGGACCACTTATACTCGCGCGCCCTCGCTATCGCGAGTCGGCCCCCCTCACGTCCACGCACGACCAACACGCGCTCTGCCGTCTCCGATGGCCGACAGCTCGCAGTACACGTCGCGCCGTGCCTCGGCCGCCGCCGCCGCCGAGGCCCACGCCATCGTGCCCATCAATGCAAAGGGCACACGCAAGCGCAAAGAGGCCACAGAGGGCGACGCCGAGGCATCCAATCGTGGCCGCACCGTGCGTCCGCCACGCCGCCCGCCTCCAGCGCCACTGCCCGACGATTGCGGCAACCTTTCGCTCCTGCAAACGCGCGCCGAAATCGACGCCGACGAGGCCTACGGCGAGCAGGAAAAGGCGCTCAGCGAGTTTTTGCGGCTCCATCCGATGCTCTCACTGTGCGCCGCCGCCGCCGCCTGTGGGTGTTAGCTCATCATGACTCCCAAGGCAATCGCCATCAGCATCAGCGGCGTGTAGAAGAAGAGAAGCAGGCACACGGCACAGTACAGAACGCGCAGCGCAAAGTAGCCCAGCGCCCAGACCATGCTCGGCACCACCATGAGCGACGCGGCAAAGAGCGCACCCAACCAGAGCCCCGTCAGTGCGAGCAACGCCTTGCGCTCGTGTTGGATTTGCCTCCGGCGCTCCCACTCGGTCGTATCCACTAGCATGGGACCAATCAGATCCAACCACACGTCGCACAAATCGCACTCCCACCATGGATCCAATCCCAGACTCGACATGCCTCACACACACGCGCGCGCGCGCTCCAAATGGGAGTGTGCCTAGCGCTCATCGTGCAACCGCTCAAGTGCCACCACGAGGAATGCATTGAGCGCGTAGAGCACCGCCCACGTGCAACAAACATAGTAGAGCAAGTGGATGATCATTCGGCCGCCCATGGCCATGATGGGACCAAACTCGTCTATGGCGTACAGCCATACCAAGTACCCCACCAGTAGCACGAGGTAGACCACCGCCCTCCAGTCGGTCGTTTGACGCGGAGCCGCACACACGCCACCCATGCCACGCCCGTTTTTTGCACCACGCTCACGCGCACCGGTTGCCTGGCTAGCGCAGCGAGTCCACGTCCCACAAGACGCTGCAGCTCATGGGCGACCTCGTGGAAACGGCGGCCATCCCCACGCGCGAGCTCGAGGTTGTCCCCAAGAGCTACGACGACGCCTCGCTCCGTCCGCCGGACACGTCGATTGGCGAGCGGCCCTGCTGCCTCAACGAGCGCTGCATCTGCGTGTGGATGGCGCGCTGGCGCTACGGAGACGACACCGACACGGCCTTCATCGGCACCGAGTTCTTGTTGCCCTCGGAGCGCGCCGCCTTTGACCGCGATGGAGCCAGCGCGCTGCCCGCCACGCCGGGCAAGTGCCTCGTGTGCTCGCGCTACGTGCACACGTACGTCTACCGCCAGGCGCGCTCCGATCCGACCTTTAAGCCCTCGGCGAGCCTGCCGCTGCAGGCCTACGGCAACCCGCTGGGCGTGGCCAAGGGCGAGGCGCTGCCGACGCACGCGAGCAGCGCGTGTGGCGCCGATGGGTACCGCAAGGAGGCGCTGCTCTTTGTGGACGAGGCGTGGGCCGACACGGCGGCGGCGCGCGGCACGATGAGCAGCCTGCTCTGGCGACCCTGCGTCAAGTTTTTGGCGACGCACTACAGGTACGTCAAGGATCCCACGACGGGTCTGCCCCGTCTGCTGCAGCGTGGCGTGGGCTCCGACCTCGAATCCGTGGCGCATTTTCGGCCGCCAGTCTCGACTCGTCCCGTTGCGCCGGGACTGGCATGCACACCAACGGAAGGGGAGGAGGAGGAGGAGGAGGAGGAGGAGCTGACGCTCTCGGAGCAGGAGAGCGTGCAGGATCACTCGGAGGCGGAGGCGGAGGACTACCAAGACTAGACGACACCACCACCACCACCACTACTACCACCACCACCACCACCACCACCGCCGCGCGCGTGCTTGGGGCGCGGCCGCCGCCTTTGCCGCGCGAGTGCATCGCCCCCGAGATGTGCGCGCTGCACGCCACCTTTGAGGATGCGGGCATGCCAGGAGCGTTGCGGAGACTCTACGGTCGGATGCGCATCGACTTTGCGCGTCCGCTCGAGTTGCTGATGCCCACGGGTGGGCTGCCCGCGTGGGTGCACGGCGCCGACTTTGACTGCGCCGTGACGCAGTGCAACGCCGATCTCGGGGGCACGGCCTGCCTCGTCGAAGTCATGGGACTCGTGCGCGCGCAGCGGCGCACGACGCAGCTGTTGCTCGCCTTGGCGGCCGGTGTCGCGGAAAAGGAGGCGCTGCCGCCGGAGCCGCGGCAGCCGGTGCGCCTTCCCGAGGACCAGGATCCGCAGAGCCTCGCCGCCACCGTGCGGCTGTGCTTTGGCGAGATGCTCGAGGCGTACGCGGCCTACCGCGCGCTGCTGCTGTACGAGGGGGCCACGCTGCCCTCGGCGTCCGCTCCGCCTCGGCAACAGGCCGAGTTTGCCCAGCTGTGCCACGATTCCTACTTGGCCGCGGTTTGGACGTCGGCACACGTCGAGTACCTCACCATGGTGGACGAGCTCTACAAGGACCAATACATCACCTCGCACGAGACGCACCACGTCGGAGACACACTGGACGCACCACCCGCGCGCACGGCGGTGCTCATCGACACGCTCGCCGTGCCGACGCCCGAGCTGCACTCGGTGGCTTGCGCGGCCAACGTGATCGACTTGACCGCCCTCTACGAGCGCGTCTCCTGCCCGAGCGCGTGCCCCAAGAGCGCGCAGGGCCTCCTGGCCATTTTTGCGCGCGTCACCAATGCCGGTAGCCGCGGGTGGGAGTCGACGCTCACCGCCGCGCTCAAGGAGTCGGATGGGGCGATACGCGCGTGCACGCACGCGACGGGCATCGCGCTCACCGGGCTGCACCCGTGCTTGCACCCGGCGGCGCGTCGGCCGTGGAGGATGCGCTTCACGGCGGGGCGCCACTGGCGGAGCCAGAGCACCAATGCCTTCAAGGACCTCGCCAAGCGGTGCCCCAGCGCCGTCAAGGAGGTCATGCGGCTGCACTTGGCGGCGCTGCTCAACGAGGACGCCGCCACCCTCGAGGCGCTGGCCGCCGCTCGGCAGCCCGCGGGGCAGCTGGGCATCCCGCCGCGCTGCGTCGCGCCCGCCTCGCTCCAGGGCAGCATGCACGCCTTTGCGGCCGCGGGCGAGCTGCTCACAAACGACTCCGAGCCGCGCGCGCTGGCCGAACTCGTGGCGTCGCTCCTCGCGGCCGAGCCGCGCTCGCGCAAAAAGACCACGTCGGCCGCCGCCGCCCGCGCTGCCGCCAGTGCCACTGCGGCTGCCGATCGTGCGCCCCTCGCTGCGCAGCTGTTGCTTCTGGGTCCACCCTCCTCATCGGGTGGCGGAAAGCGGCGCGGCAATGGGGGAGGTGGTGCTGCGGGTGGCGGCGGCGCGGCGGCCATCAACGGAGCGCGGGGCAGTGCGTCCGACGCCCTTGTCGAATCGGCGCTCACGCTTGCGCGTCTCGCTCCGGGAGGCCAGGCGGTCGCTCCGACCATGGCCAGCGCCTCGAGCTGCTCGGCCGTCTGCGTTGTTTCTGGACTGCTGTCGGCGTGCTTTCGCGCCGAGTTTGTATCCTTTTGGCTGCACTCGCAGGCGCACGGCGTGCGCGCCTCGCGCCTCGACGCCGTGCAGTACCGCGCGCTGCACTCGCAGAGCCCCGCGCACCAGCTCTGCGCGCAATTGGATGCGGCCGATCGGCTGTACGCGCAGCGATTGGCGCTCTGCGTGCCGAGCTCGTCGTTGCTCACGGTGCAAGAGGCGGCGACGCTGCTCGGCATTTGTCCGCCCGACACTGCGCCCATTGCCGCCACGACCGATGCGGACGATGCCGTGGTGGTGGACCCCGATGCGGCGCAGGACGAGAGCGCCGCGTGCAGCACGGCGAGCCGCATCGTGCAGGAGGCGGAAAAGTTTGTGCTGTCGCTCGAGGCGCAGGACGCGGCGCTGCTCATCGAGTTTGCGCGCGCGAGCGCGCTGCGTGCCCACCTGCTCACCTACGACTTGGGACCGCGCACGCGTCGCGCGCAGGCCGTGGCCATCTGCCGCCGGCTGCTGCTGCCGCTGGCCGAGGACGAGTCGCCCGAGGAGGCGGCGCTCCACCGGCTGCCGCCGCACTGCACCACCCTCTTTCTGTGCAGCGAGTGCCGACGCGTGGCCAATGCGTGCCAGTGCGGCGAGGGCAAGGAGCTCGCCTTCAACGAGGTGGGACTTGCCGCCTCCATGCTGCGCATCGACGGCGATGTCACCAAGGGCACCATGAAGTGCGCCAAGCGCTCCTCGGCCGCGCTGCGCACGGCGGTGTCCCTCGAGGAGGCGGCCGATGCGCTCGAGGTTGAAAACCTGGCCTTTGACGACGCGACGGGTGTGCCCACCGACTTGCGACCCTCGAGCGTCGTGCAGGCAGTTGCCGACGCGCGACCCGCTTCGTCCAATGCGTCCAAGCTCGTGCGCGAGGCGCCCGCCTCCGAGGTGGCCAAACTCAGGCGCGCACAGCATGGCACACACTTT
>Ga0209716_1001897_pt1 | contig 14598 bp, 10 predicted proteins | sample COGITO_mtgs_1205_FD_184811 | JGI IMG/M metagenome (GOLD analysis project Ga0209716, IMG submission 184811) | Pelagic marine microbial communities from North Sea - COGITO_mtgs_120531 (SPAdes) (version 2) | ecosystem: Environmental > Aquatic > Marine > Epipelagic ...
GATCGTTGATGCAGATCACCCAGACATCGAGGATTTCATTAATTGGAAGGTTATTGAAGAGCAAAAAGTAGCAAGTATCGTTGCTGGATCAAAAATGCATGAAGAAAAACTAAATGGTCTTTTTGCAGCGATAAAGTCGTGGGATGGTGCTATTTGCGATGCCTACGACCCGAGAAAGAATACCGTTCTAAAAGAAGCGGTAAAAGCAGCCAAAAAAGTCGCAATTCCTGAGACATATGTCAAAAGAGTTCTTGATTACGCGCGTCAAGGACATACCAGTATAGAGTTCCCGACCTATGATACTGACTGGGATAGTGAAGCATATAGTTCAGTATCAGGCCAAAACTCCAATAATTCGATACGCGTAACTAACGCTTTTCTTAAAGCTGTTGAAAAAGATGCTGACTGGAATCTGATAGATCGGGTCAATGGACAGCCCGTAAAAACAATCAAGGCTCGTGATTTGTGGGCGCAAGTGGGTCACGCTGCTTGGGCTTGTGCCGACCCAGGCATACAATATCATGATACCGTAAATGACTGGCACACATGCCCCGAGGATGGCGCCATTCGCGGGTCAAATCCATGTTCTGAATACATGTTTTTAGATGATACGGCGTGCAATTTGGCCTCAATGAATTTGCTTACGTTCCTGAAAGACGGTCTATTTCAAACTGAAGATTACATGCACGCATCGCGCCTGTGGACAATTACTTTGGAAGTGTCGGTTATGATGGCCCAATTCCCATCTAAAGAAATAGCCCAGCGGTCATATGATTTTCGCACTCTTGGATTAGGTTATGCTAATATTGGCGGCCTGTTGATGAATATGGGGTACGGTTACGACAGTGATGAGGGCCGGGCACTGTGTGGTGCCCTGACTGCCATCATGACAGGTACAGCGTATGCTACCTCCGCCGAAATGGCCAGCGAGTTAGGAGCATTTCCAGGGTATAAGAAAAATGCCAAACATATGCTGCGCGTTATGCGGAACCACCGAAAGGCTGCAGGTGGCAGCCTAGACGGTTACGAGAACTTAGCAGTTAAGCCTGTGCCTCTGGATCATGATAACTGCCCTGATAATCGCCTCATTGAAGTAGCCATGGCCACTTGGGATAAAGCCCTAAAACTAGGTGAAAAGCATGGTTATCGTAATGCTCAATCTACGGTTATTGCCCCAACAGGTACCATTGGACTTGTCATGGATTGCGACACTACGGGAATTGAGCCAGACTTTGCATTGGTCAAATTCAAGAAACTTGCTGGTGGTGGCTACTTCAAAATTATCAATCGCTCCGTACCGGCCGCACTGGAAAACCTTGGCTACGGCTTGGCTCAGATAGAAGAAATTATCAGCTACGCCGTCGGTCATGGCTCAATTGGAAACAGTCCAGCCATAAACCACACGTCTTTGGCAGGGCACGGGTTTGGTGTAAACGAATTAGCCAAAGTTGATGCCGCACTGGAGAGTGCATTTGACATTCGGTTTGTTTTTAACCAATGGACGCTTGGCGAAGAATTCTGCACTCAGGTATTGGGAATTCCAGTCGAAAAGTTAAGCGACCCGAGTTTTGATTTACTTCGATCTCTTGGCTATTCCAAAGCAGATATAGATGCGGCAAATAACCATGTTTGCGGAACTATGACCCTGGAAGGAGCGCCCCATCTAAAAGCTGAACACTACCACATCTTCGACTGTGCAAATCCGTGTGGTAAAACTGGAACGCGGTTTCTGAATGTTGATAGTCACATCACAATGATGGCAGCTGCTCAGTCCTTTATTTCAGGCGCAATTTCTAAGACAATTAATATGCCGAATGATGCCACTATAGAAGATTGTCAAAAGGCATACGAACTGAGTTGGTCTCTGGGCGTAAAAGCAAATGCACTTTACCGCGACGGATCAAAATTATCACAACCGTTGGCCGCTTCATTGGTTGAAGACGATGAGGAAGCCCAAGAAATTTTTGAAAGTGGGTCGCAGCAACAAAAGGCTACAGTGCTGGCTGAAAAAGTTGTCGAAAAAATAATTGTCAAAGAGCTTATTAAGTCGCATAGGGAAAAAATGCCTCAGCGGCGTAAGGGCTATACGCAGAAGGCAATTGTTGGAGGTCATAAGGTATATTTGCGTACTGGAGAGTATGAGGATGGCAACCTCGGCGAGATTTTTATTGATATGCATAAAGAAGGTGCAGGCTTTCGCGCTATGATGAACAACTTTGCTATAGCGGTGTCTGTTGGTCTGCAGTATGGGGTACCACTCGAAGAGTTCGTAGACGCGTTTACTTTCACGAAGTTTGAACCGGCTGGTATGGTTCAAGGCAATGACAGTATAAAAAATGCTACTTCTATACTTGATTATGTCTTCCGAGAATTGGCAGTATCCTATTTGGATCGCACAGACCTTGCACACGTTAAACCAGAAGGCGCAAGCTTCGATGATCTTGGTAAGGGGGTTGAGGAAGGCGTGTCCAACGTTTCAGAGCTCTCAGATACGGCGGCATCTAAATCACTCGAAGTTTTAAAACAGATTAGCTCGACCGGGTATCTGCGCAAACGGTTACCGCAGGATTTGGTAGTACTGCAAGGAGACATGGCTGATGCTAATGCTTCACTACTAGGTGCTGAAATAGACATCCAGACCCTTGAGCCCAACTTGACTGTTGATGTTGCCGCTGTTGGTGCCGCGCCCACGGTATCAATCCCGAAGGGTTCTGTAAGCATGGATGCGCGGACTAAGGCAAAAATGCAGGGATATGAAGGTGAGGCTTGCGGTGAATGTGGTAACTACACATTAGTACGGAATGGCACTTGCATGAAGTGCAACACCTGTGGCGGGACCTCTGGGTGTAGTTGAAACAAAGCATGACTCCTAAAAGAGATTCTAAAAGCTGGAATTAACTTTGGTATGTCTGACGACAAAAGAGATTGGGGGGGAGGGCGTGTAAATCCCTCCCATCTTCCTACAGAGGCAGACATTTCTGCCTTTGTTACACGGGGCGGGTGCGCTCGTCCCTAACGACGTTCAAGCCGCAGGCAAAAAAATACTGAGCGGTTAACAAATTGAGCTTGGACGGCGAAACTTAACGGAGGACTTTGGTTCTCCGTTTTTCTTTTTAAAATCTCTAATAGCATAAATTCCAAGTGTATGTTTCTTTAGGTGGCAGTATAAATTGTTAAGCGAGGCCTTTTTCCCAAAAGTGGCTAAACCCCGTTTGAGTAACACAGCTCTCGTATTGATCTTGATTGAAGAGAGTAATTCTTGCCTCGATCAAACCATCTATTTGGCTCTTGCTAATCTTAAAGCAGTCCTCTATTGCGCCGATAATAATCCGCAGTCTTGGGCGGTCTAGCGGGGGAGAAATCCTCGCAAGCCCACCGGTTGGCGTAGTCACGCTACATCCCAAGACGAGGCGAAAACCGGAAAAGGAAATAAACATGGCTCTACCAGAGTTCACCATGCGCCAACTGCTTGAAGCAGGAGTCCACTTTGGCCACCAAACCCAACGCTGGAATCCTCGAATGGGACCATTTATTTATGGTGCACGTAATGGAATTCATATAATGGATTTGGCCCAAACTGTACCAATGCTGGACTTGGCACTACAGGCAATACGAGACACCGTTGCAAAAGGTGGACGTGTGCTTTTTGTTGGTACCAAACGTCAGGCGGCTCAACCGATTGCAGACGCTGCTGAAAACTGCGCACAGTATTACATGAACCATCGCTGGTTAGGCGGTACCCTAACCAATTGGCAAACTGTTTCAAAATCTATTCAGCGCTTAAAAGCCATTGACGAGCAAGCAGAGCGTAGCTTTGATGGAATGACCAAGAAAGAACGTCTTGGAATGGAACGTGATCAAGGCAAGCTGCAAGCGTCTCTTGGCGGTATACGGGAGATGGGTGGCCGTCCTGATCTGATATTTGTTATTGATGTCAAAAAAGAGGCGTTGGCAGTCGCTGAAGCCAACAAACTTGGCATTCCAGTTGTGGCCGTGGTTGATACCAACTGCTCACCTGATGGAGTTGATTATATTATCCCAGGAAATGACGATGCTGCTCGCGCTATTGGTCTTTACTGTGATCTAGCGGCCCGTGCTGCATTGGATGGTATGAGTGCTCAATTGGGTGCTGCTGGTGTTGACCTGGGTGCGATGGAAGAAGCTCCTGTTGAAGAGGCTTTGACGACAGAAGCAACAGAAGTAGAAGCTCCAGTCGTGGAAGCAGAAGAAGTCGTTAAAGAAGCTTCCGAGGCATAACTTACAAGGAATGTTGATCTATGCTGCAGTTTACCTGCTGCAGCATAGCTTTTCTGGCACTTGCGAGTGTGTTCTTACTAATTATATTTTGAGGAGAGCCCAAAATGGCAATCACAGCAGCAATGGTTAAAGAACTGCGCGACAGCACAGGCGCGGGCATGATGGACGCCAAAAAAGCGCTTACTGAAACTGATGGAAATATGGATGAGGCCGTTGATTGGTTGCGTACCAAAGGCCTTGCCAAAGCTGCAAAGAAGTCTGGGCGGACAGCGGCTGAAGGTTTGGTTGCTGTGCATGTCAGTGGTGGAAAAGGTATTGCTGTCGAAGTGAATTCTGAAACTGACTTTGTTGGAAAGAACGCCGAATTTCAAGAAATGGTCGGTAAAATTGCATTTGCTGCGCTCGGCGTAGTTGATGTTGAAGCTTTACGAGCCGCTGATATAGGCGGTCAATCAGTTGAAGCACTCATCACTGATAAAATCGCTACCATTGGTGAAAATATGTCCCTCCGCCGCATGGCGGCAATTCAGGGAGACACAGTTGTCTCTTATGTGCATAATGCAGTCACCAGTGGCATGGGTAAGATAGGCGTTTTGGTCGCAATGACTGGGGGGCATGAAGCTTTTGGTAAACAAGTGGCGATGCATATTGCAGCTGTTAATCCAGCATCTTTGTCTGAAGCTGATTTGGATGCAACAATTGTCGAAAAAGAAAAGCAGGTCCAAATGGATATCGCCCGCGAGAGTGGTAAGCCTGAAGCTGTAATTGAGAAGATGATTGTTGGACGAATGAAAAAATATATGTCTGAAGTAACTCTGCTCAACCAATCTTTTGTCGTAAACCCTGATTTAACAGTAGGGGCTGCTGCAGCTGCAGCTGGTGCAACCATCACTGGCTTCGCACGTCTGGAAGTTGGTGAAGGTATCGAGGTGGAAAAAGAAGACTTTGCTGCGGAAGTTGCTAAAGTTGGACAAAGTTGAAGTATTTGGAGAATTTAACTTGCTGGAATTATAGCATGGGGTAGCTGGAATAATCATGTTCATCAGCAGCCTCCTCAATAGAGGGGGGACGGTTTGCTCATTTGCAAGGGAAAAGACAGTTAGCTTTCGTATCTTTACCTATCTTTCTAATTAAAAAATAATTAAAATGTTGAAAAAGTCCTTTTTGTATTTTTTCGTAAGGCTTGCAGATATACTCAACACCGCTGCACAAACGTGGCGGGAGGGGACGTTACGAAAAGCTTAAAACTATCTGCCAAAAGATTATTTAAATATTTCTCAAAAATTGAGAATGTTACTTCTGAGTTGTTCTTATGAATAACTTAGTTAGCATCTTCAATTTGATACTAATCCTATAAATAGAAAAACAAGGTAAATGCAGGAGTAGTAACCATGGAACTAGATTTAGAATTTGTTCGTGCACAATTTCCCGCATTCTCTGAGCCATTATTGCAGGGGCAGGCGTTTTTTGAAAATGCCGGTGGTAGTTATGTTTGCCAATCAGTTATTGATAGACTGACTCGATTTTATAAGCAGCGAAAAGTGCAGCCATACTCAGATTATTCTGTGAGTCGTTTAGGTGGCGAAGAAATGGACGAGGCTCGTACCCGTTTGGCTGCAATACTGGGCGTCACTGATGATGAACTTAGCTTTGGTCCCTCTACCTCACAAAACACATATGTCTTAGCTCAAGCCTTTGGACAAATAATGCAGCCTGGCGAAGCAATCATTGTAACTAATCAAGATCATGAAGCAAACTCTGGTCCCTGGCGTAGGTTGTCAGAAAAAGGCATTCATGTCCGTGAGTGGGCCTTGGACCCTGAGACGGGACATCTTGATCCGGCCGAGTTGGAAAAACTTCTAGATGGCAACGTTCGCCTTGTTTGCTTTCCACATTGTTCAAATATTGTTGGCGAAATTAATCCTGTAATTGAGATTACAGCTATGGCACACGCTGCCGGTGCTTTTGTTTGTGTAGATGGTGTAAGCTATGCGCCGCATGGCCTCCCAGATGTTGGTACGATGGGACCGGATATTTACCTCTTCTCTGCATATAAAACCTACGGGCCACATCAAGGATTAATGGTAGTTCGGCGTACGTTGGGTGAATTGCTTCCTAACCAGGGGCATTTTTTTAACGCAAATTGTCTCTCCAAAAGGTTTACGCCTGCGGGGCCAGATCACGCACAAATAGCAGCTTGTGCAGGGATAGCTGACTACGTGGACACACTTTTCACTCATCACAAAGATGGTAGTGCATCCCCCAGTGAGCGTGGCGTGGCGGTGCACGATCTAATGCGTAACCGTGAAAAAAATGCTTTGAGCCGTATACTTTCCATCCTAAAAGACCGCAATGACTTGCGTATTTTAGGACCTTTAGATGAAGCATTACGTGCGCCAACTATTTCAATTGATTTAGGTTATAACCCTTTGCCGGTTGCTTCTGCTTTGTCTAAACATGGTATTATGGCGGGTGGTGGGGATTTTTATGCACGCCGTACTTTACAGGGTATGGGCGTTGATCCAGAAGTTGGTATACTTCGCATAAGCTTCACCCATTACACTAACGATGCTGATATTAACCAATTGCTTGAAGCGCTTGACGCTGTACTTTGAGTTAAAATAGATTAAACGGAGTAATTCTATTTAAGCGGTTTGTTGTACGTTTATTACATAAGAATAGAGTCCAAAATTGAGAAAATCTCCAATTATTTTATGGTTTCGTCGTGATTTCAGACTGAGCGACCACGCAGCATTAACAGCTGCTTGCTCTACAGGCAGACCTATAATTCCTTTAGTTATCTATGATGATAATGTTCAAGGTCTTGGAGCCGCACCTAAGTGGCGTTGGGGTTTAGGCGCAGAACATCTTGGAAAAAAATTAAAAGATTGTGGCAGTCGCCTAATTTTTAGATCAGGAAGAGCAATAGATGTTCTGCAAGAATTAGTTGTTGAAAGTAGTGCAGGTGCAGTTTTTTGGTCTCGTCTTTACGACCCAGATGCTGTTGCGCGCGATATAGAAGTAAAATCTGTTTTAAAGGAAAAAAATATTGAGGCCCGAAGTTTTGGTGGCCATTTAATGTTTGAGCCATGGACCGTTGAAACCAAAACAGGTGGATTTTACAAGGTCTATACACCTTTTTGGAATACAGTAAAAAATCGCGAAGTTGATGCTCCTTTAACTCAACCAACAAATATCAAATCTCCAACCAGTTGGCCATTTAGTGACCATATTTCAGATTGGCGCCTCGATAAGGAAATGGGGCGAGGGACTGTTGTTGTACGCCCGTTTGTGCAGTTAGGTGAAAAAGTGGCCCAAACTCGTTTAGCAGATTTCATTGAAAATAAAGTAGCAACCTATGTTGAAGGCCGGGATATTCCTGCACAGGCTCGAACGTCAAATTTGTCCGAAAATTTAGCACTGGGAGAAATTAGTCCACACCAATGTTGGCATGCAGCGATGCGCGCTTTTAACGAAGGGCAGTTTGGTGCAGAAACATTTCTCAAGGAACTGGTTTGGCGAGAGTTTGCATACCATTTGATGCATCACACTCCATGGATTTTGGATCAAAACTGGAAAGATGGCTGGGATGCATTTCCGTGGAATACCAACGCAAGTTCACCTGAGGTGATGGCTTGGAAGTATGGGCGTACTGGCATCCAGTTTGTAGATGCTGCAATGCGTGAGCTTTATGTTACAGGTCGTATGCATAATAGAGGTCGAATGATTGTTGCTAGTTATCTTACCAAACATCTTTTGAGCCATTGGCGGATAGGACAAGAATGGTTCTCTAATTGCCTAATTGACTGGGATCCAGCTAGTAATGCCATGGGCTGGCAATGGTCAGCGGGGTCTGGTCCAGATGCAACACCATACTTCCGTGTATTTAACCCAGTAACGCAGTTGGATAAATTTGATAAGAACCGCGATTATACAAGACGTTGGATAGCAGAAGTGTGCCACAATCAGCATAGTGACGCTTTAAAGTTTTATAATGCGATCCCACTACAAATCGGACTTTCTTCACAAGACACTTATCCAGAACCTATTGTGGCAGCAGATATTGGTCGGAAAAGGGCACTAACCGCTTATGAAAATAGAGAATTTTAAATTTATACTGCTATCTCCAGTTGCACCGTCGAATTTGTAAAGCTAGCATTTACCAAACTGAAAAATGGAGAGTGCCCATGATCTTGACGACAGTTAAAGGCCAAAAAGACCTACCAAGGTATTTTACACGCGTTTTTCAAATGGCGCAGGGTATGAACAATGGGCGACTGGATTTTATCTTGCCAGACGGCCGTCGGTTTCGCGCGGAAGGTCCTAATTTGGGCCCAGTATCTGAAGTACGTATTAACAATAAGGATTTGTTTACACGTTTAATCCGTGAAGGTGATCTAGGTTTTTGTGATGCATATTTAGATGAATGGTGGACGACGCCAGATTTACAGGCCTTTATGGACTGGGCGCACGCTGACAATGATAACCTTTATGATGGTTTCCCAGGCATGGGTTTATTACGAGCTTTTGAAAAATTCCGTTTTTGGATGAAGCGAAATAACCGTGATCAGGCTCGTAAAAATATCAGTTACCATTATGATCTAGGAAATAATTTTTATAGCTTGTGGCTAGATAAAACGATGACCTATTCAAGTGCTTTGTTTGAAACTGGGCAAGAAAGCCATGAGACTGCTCAAATTGCCAAATACGCTAGCTTGATTGATCAGATGGGTGTGCAGCCAGGTGAGCATATTCTGGAGATTGGCTGCGGTTGGGGAGGCTTTGCTGAATATGCTGCGAAGGAGCGTGGGTTAAAAGTAACTGGTCTTACCATTAGCGAAGAACAGTTCAATTATGCTGTAGAAAGGATTGATAAAGAAGGACTTTCTGATTTGGTAAATTTTAAGTTGCAAGACTATCGTGATGAACTTGGGACTTATGATGGAGTAGCTAGTATTGAGATGTTTGAGGCAGTGGGGCAAAATTATTGGCCAAGTTACTTCGAAACTGTACGCGAACGTCTCAAGCCAGGGAAAAATGCAACGCTGCAAATTATCACAGTAGCAGATAGACGGTGGGAAGTTTATCAGCGTGGTCCTGATTTTATTCAAAAATATATTTTTCCTGGTGGCATGCTGCCCAGCCCGACAGCTTTACGTCAGCAGGTGATCAAGGCAAGTTTGGCGATTGAACGCTCTATCGAATTTGGTCAGAGCTACAATATTTCGCTGCGCCGGTGGCATGAGACGTTTAATGCTAAGTGGGATCAAATCTCAGAAATGGGCTTTGATGAAAGATTTCGCCGTATGTGGAATTTCTACCTCACGTCATGTGCCGCTGCTTTTGAAAGTACCAATTGTGACGTCACACAAATAACTATTAAGCGCCCAGCGTGACAGTTGTCTACCTTAAGTTTCAAAGTTTTGCCACTTGTGAATAACTTCGTATGGTTTTATTTCGAATTTGTTTGGTAGCTTTATGGTAAATCTTTTCTTTTATGGAACGTTACGCCACCACCAATTACTTGAGATTGTTTTGGGACGCTCTGTTGCAACTCTAAATATCTCAGACGTTTCATTATCTAATTACATTGTGATGGCTGTTGCTGAAGGTCCTTTTCCAATGATTTCAGCCTCTCCAGGCAGTTATGTTACGGGAACTATTGTAAGGGGACTTTCAGAACATGAAATTGCAAGGCTTACATACTATGAAGCTGGCTTTGACTATGACCTTTTACCTGTCAAGCTAGTGAATGGTGAAGAAGCAAAAATTTATTTTCCGACTACAGGCGCATGGACGCCAGATGGGCCATGGGATCTGTCCGATTGGATGTTTAAGTGGGGACAAATTACCTGTTTGGCGGCATCAGAGGTCATGGATGGGTTTGGAACAATTCCATCGTCGCAGGTCGCACAATGGTTCGGGCGCATACGTGCGCGCGCCGCGTCAACTATTAATGCGCAATCCAGCAAACACGGAACCGGTACTCTGAATGGCCGTTTTGAAATATTGGAACGCTGTCGTCCTTATTCAAAGTTTTTTGCAGTTGATGATATTAAACTTTGCCATGAGACTTTTTCTGGTGATATGACGCCACCTCTGCAGCGGGCTGTTTTTGTGGCGTCTGATGCTGCTGTCGTTTTACCTTATGATCCTATTGAAGATCGAGTACTGTTGGTCGAACAGATCCGAATTGGACCGATCGGGCGGAAAGATCCAGTAGTTTGGCAAATGGAACCTGTTGCGGGTGTGATTGATCCAGGCGAAACCGCTGAAGAGGCGGCCCATCGTGAGGCCTTCGAAGAGGCTGGTTTGCACTTCAATCAGTTAGAGTCTGCTGGCGAGTGCTATGCCTCGCCAGGTTCAAGCACTGATTTTTTCTATCTCTTTGTCGGTCTTTGTCATTTGCCTGAGAATTTAAGTAATATCGGTGGCTGTGATTATGAGAATGAGGACATCCGTTCACATATCATGGCGTATTCGGATCTTCTTGCTATGGCTGAGGCAAGTGAGACCGCGAGTGCACCGTTGACATTACTTACTTATTGGTTGGCCCATCATCGTGAACGGCTGCGTCGTCTGTTGTGATGTAAGTGGCTTGAGCTCAGCCTAATGGGTCGATACATCGAAAGCTAACGTGCAAAAGGATTTCAAAATGCGTTATGCGTCTGATCTGTCTACAGCCATTGGTAACACGCCATTGATCAAACTCAGGCAAGCCAGTGAGGAGACCGGTTGTACTATTCTGGGCAAAGCAGAATTTATGAATCCGGGCCAGTCGGTCAAGGATCGAGCAGCGCTATCAATTATTCAAGACGCAGTAGCCTCTGGGTCTTTGCGGCCAGGTGGCTGTATTGTTGAAGGAACAGCCGGAAATACAGGAATTGGGCTGGCGTTAATTGGGGCTTCAATGGGCTTCAAGACTGTAATTGTTATTCCGGAAACTCAAAGCCAAGAAAAAAAGGATATGTTGCAGCTCTCTGGTGCTGAATTAATTCAAGTTCCTGCTGTGCCTTATCGTAACCCAAATAACTTTGTTCGTTATTCTGGACGCCTTGCAGAGGCTCTTAATGAAACTGAACCAAATGGGGCTATTTGGGCTAATCAATTTGACAACGTTGCCAATCGTCGTGCTCATGTTCAGACAACGGGCCCAGAGATTTGGAAACAAACCAACGGCAAGGTTGATGGCTTTATTTGCGCTGTTGGGTCAGGTGGAACACTTGCTGGTGTGGCGGAAGTATTGCAGCCTAGAGGAGTTAAGATTGGCCTGGCAGATCCAGATGGTGCTGGACTTTTCAGCTACTATTCCACAGGAAAAATTGAAATGTCGGGTGGGTCGATTGCAGAAGGTATTGGTCAAGTTCGCATCACAGCTAATCTTGAAGGTTTTAGGCCTAATTTCCAGTATAATATACACGATTCTGATGCTTTACCGATCGTTTTTGACTTGCTGCAGCATGAGGGCTTATGCTTGGGTGCATCTTCGGGTGTGAATGTGGCTGGCGCAATACAGCTTGCAAAGGAATTAGGGCCAGGCCACACCATTGTTACAATCTTGTGTGATTATGGTACACGTTATCAGTCTAAGCTGTTCAACAAAGAGTTTCTGAATAAAAAAGGACTTCCTGTTCCCAACTGGCTCAATAAAAAAAATAAGGTAATTCCAGAAGTTTTTGAAGAAATCTAAGTAAATTACTTGGGTGATCGGGGTATAAAAATAATTCAAAGAGTGCTCTATTTGGTAAATTAACTGCAAACCTATCTATGCATTGCTGCCAATGATTATAAAATTTGTTAACCAATAGAAGGGGCTTGCACATGACTGAATTGCTATTTCGGACGGATGCTTATTTATGCGAAACAACCGCTGACGTTGTGGCCCATACAATAGAGGGTGGCATCATTTTAGACCGCTCGATTTTTTACCCTAATAGCGGTGGTCAACCTGGAGATAGTGGAACAATTACCTGGGCACGTGGCGAGATAAATATAGCAACGACAGTAAAGGGAGAGGGCGATCAAATCGTACTTGTCCCAGCAGAGCCACGCACTCTTCCACCTATAGGCGCTACTGTTGACACTACACTGGACTGGGATAGACGGTTTGCCCACATGCGGATGCACAGTGCCTTGCACTTGTTATCTGTGGCCTTGCCCTTTGGTGTCACAGGTGGATCAGTTGGGGCAGGTCGAGGTCGTCTCGATTTTGACATGGAAGCCGCACCTGAAAATCGCAATGAAATTGAGGAAGCCTTAAATGCTTTTGTTTCAGCCGATATGCGCATCAGCGACGAGTGGATTACAGAGGGTGAGTTGGCCCAAAACCCAAATATGATCAAAACGCTGGCGGTTCAGCCTCCTCGTGGTTCGGGATATATAAGACTTGTAAGAATTAGTGATGGTATCGAAACAATTGATTTGCAACCTTGTGGTGGCACTCATGTTTTGCGTACTGGTGAAATTGGTACGTTACGCATAGGCAAAATTGAGAAGAAAGGTAGAATGAATCGGCGTGTTTATTTATATTCTGATGTATAAATTTCAATTTTGAATTTGCTTTTTAGAAATGCACCGTTTTTGTGGTCTACGTGCTTGCTTTTTGGTTCCTACATTAGATAGAGACAAAGGTGGAGCGGTGGCCGAGTGGTCGAAGGCGCACGCCTGGAAAGTGTGTAGACGGGGAACCGTCTCGAGGGTTCGAATCCCTTCCGCTCCGCCACCATCCCGTTTCACCAAATCTCAATAAGTCTCAAATAGCCATATAAACATGGGCTTTTGTGACCTCACTTGTGTCACTGCGTTCCATCCCGTATCACCTATGCACGGCCCTTCGTATGGGCCTTGTATGGGCCAGAAAGGGACAATCATGCGTGCAACCAAGCTTCATCTCCTGTCCGATCGATCCATAAAACGCATCAACGAGGGCATGACGGCCGATGGTGGTGGGCTGTATGTGCGCCGCAGAGGTGACAACCGCGTGTTTGTTTTTAAATACAGCCACCAAAATAAACGCAAAGAAATGGGATTGGGGTCCTATCCAAGCGTTTCGCTCGCCAAAGCGCGTAGTAAGGCCGCACAGGCCCGTGAGAGGCTGGGTGATGGCCTTGATCCCAAATTAGTAATGATTGAGCCCGTCTTGTCTGAAAGTGCTGATATACCTGTAGCTGTCATTACATTCAGACAGGCAATGGATCGGTATCTGCAATTACGCTCTGGTGAATGGAGTAACGTCAAGCACGCCAAACAATGGGAAAGCACCCTAAACAATTATGTAGGTGATCTAATGGGTATGCCGGTAGATCAGATCAACACACGGCAGGTTGCTAATTGTTTAATACCGGTTTGGCAATCAAAGCAGGAAACAGCCGCTCGTGTACGTCAGAGAGTAGAACGTATTCTATCTGCTTGTATTGCACTTGAAGAAAGAAGCGGTCCCAACCCTGCGATGTTAAAAGACAACCTGGATCACATCCTGGGCAAGCAGATCCGTGTTGTCAGGCATCACGCTGCAGTACCTGTTGAGGATGCTCCTGAGGCATTTGCCAAACTATGGGCAAAGCGAGAAAGCGGGATAGGCGCACAAGGGGCGATTATAATCGCACTAACGTCACTGAGATCTGGCGAGCTGCGTCATATGCAATGGTCGGACGTTGAGGGAAATACAATTACAATACCGGCTAAAAGAATGAAGGCACGGCGTATACACAGAATACCTGTTGCGCCCATACTGGCTGATTTACTGGGTCATCTTACCCGATGGGAGCACAGTGCGCTTATACTGCCCTCTGCAAGTGGAAGTGCGATGTCTGACATGACGATTAGCAAGGCGATGAAGAATGCGGGGCTGGGTCAGTATACGCCACACGGGTGGCGCTCTACGTTTTCTGATTGGGCGCACGGCGAAGGTTGGAACCACCGGTGGGTTGAGGATGCTTTGGCGCATACAATTGGCAGTGATGTGGAGCGGGCGTATCGCAGGAGGGATTACCTTGAGCAACGGCGTGATCTTATGCAGTCATGGTGCGATTATCTGACGGCTGGTATTGATGTATCTGAATTTAAGTAAGCGTCTTTTAGTTTATTTGGTTTCAATTACATATGTGTGGCAGAAATTAACTCTGCTTTAACCTGAGTGGTTTATCCAAAGCTCAAGAAAAACCAGAATAAAACAAGCAGAGCAGAAACCATGACAGAAACAATACTTCGTTCCAAAGATGTAGTTGCATTAGCAGATCAACTTTATACCGCATGATGAATAGCGGTGAATTCCCCAAATCTCTCAAGATCAGTCGCAATACCGTAGGCTGGCGTAAGAGTGTTGTCGAACAGTGGGTCACG
>Ga0209716_1001906_pt1 | contig 14546 bp, 10 predicted proteins | sample COGITO_mtgs_1205_FD_184811 | JGI IMG/M metagenome (GOLD analysis project Ga0209716, IMG submission 184811) | Pelagic marine microbial communities from North Sea - COGITO_mtgs_120531 (SPAdes) (version 2) | ecosystem: Environmental > Aquatic > Marine > Epipelagic ...
AGCTTCACGGGCATCTTCCTGTGAGGGATCGTGCATAGCTTTGATAGCGGGCTGACGGTACAGCGCGTTGCCATCGATAATCACCTTGGCATCCAGACAGTGCAGATTGCCTTCGTCGGTAATAACCAGTGGATTAATCTCCAACAGCTCTAAGTCTTTCTCTTTAAACATCTTGGCCAGACCCATAAAGATCTGCACAAACTGCTTAATCTGAACCCCTTTAAGGCCCAGCTTAAACGCCAGATCACGGCCCTGGTAGGGCTGTGCGCCTGTCAGAGGGTCGATAATCGCCTTTAGGATTTTTTCGGGAGTCTCTTCTGCAACCTTCTCGATCTCAACACCGCCTTCGGTGGAGGCCATAAAGATAATGCGGCGAGTAGCACGGTCGACCACGGCGCCAAGATACAGCTCCTGGTCAATATCAGTACAGGTCTCAACCAGAATGCGGCTAACCGGCTGACCATTGGCATCTGTCTGGTAGGTCACCAGGTTTTTGCCCAGCCAGTGGTTGGCAAACTCTTCAATTTCGGTTTTGGAGCTCACCAGCTTTACGCCGCCAGCTTTACCTCGGCCACCAGCGTGCACCTGGGCCTTAACAACCCATTTGTCACCGCCAATGGTATCGGCAGCAGCTGCTGCTTCCTGTGCGGTCTCTGCAGCAATGCCCTTAGACACTGGCAGTCCGTACTCAGCAAATAGCTGCTTACCCTGATATTCGTGCAGGTTCATACTTCTCTTCCCGTTAAATCTTTCGGATGGATGGTTGCCCGGGCTAGCGCCCGGGGGTTAAAAGGTATTGTTAACTGGGCTTAGCGACGCTTGCGATTGGCAATATGAATAGCAGAGCCATTCACAGCCAGTGCTGCTTCGTGAACAGTTTCCGACAGAGTCGGGTGACCAAATACGGTCATACCTAAGTCTTCTGCGCTGGAGCCAAACTCCATTGCAATGGCTACCTGCTGAACCAGGTCCGCGGCGCTGGGGCCAACAATATGGCAACCCAGAATGCGGTCTGTGTCAGCATGGGCAATAATCTTAACCATTCCATCGGTATCATTGGCGGCCATAGCGCGGCCACTGGCTGCAAAGGGAAACACACCTATGTTGTAGGGTTCGCCTGCGGCTTTAATCTGTTCTTCGGTCTGGCCCACAGAGGCAACCTCTGGGTGGGTGTAAATCACATTGGGCACTATGTCGTAGTTCATCTGAGCTTTGTGGCCGGCAATAATCTCAGCCACCATCACGCCCTCTTCTGAACCTTTGTGAGCTAGCATGGGCCCGCGCACCAGATCGCCAATGGCATAAACACCAGAGACGTTAGTGGCACATTGGTCGTTAACAAATACAGTACCGCGCTCATCCAGCTGCACACCGCTATCTTCGGCCAGCAGGCCATCGGTAAAGGCGCGTCGGCCTACACAGACAATCAGCTTATCGAAGGTTTCTTTGTGCTCAGAGCCATCCGCAGTCATAAAGGTCACTTCAACAGCCCCTTTAACAATCTCGGTGCCAGTCACGCGGGCGCCCAGGCGTATATCCAGGCCCTGCTTGGTAAAGATCTTTTTAGATTCTTTGGCTATAGCCTTGTCCATAATGGCCAGAAAGTCTTCCATAGCCTCCAGCAACACAACATCTGAGCCCAGACGGTTCCATACAGAACCCAGTTCCAGACCAATCACGCCAGCACCAATAACGCCCAAACGCTTGGGCACTTCGCCAATTTCAAGGGCACCGGTAGAATCCACAATCAGATCGCCATCAACCTTGGCCACGGGAATATCTATAGGCAGTGAACCAGAGGCCAGAATCACATTGCCCGCTTCAATCACAGACACAGTGCCATCGTTGGCAGTCAGCTCGACTTTCTTACCGGCCAACAACTTGCCTTTGCCATACAGCGCAGTCACGCCATTAGCTTTAAACAGACCGGCAATACCGCCCGTCAGCTGATTAATAATCTTGTTTTTGCGGTCCAGCATGGCAGGAATATCCATGGCCACACCTTTGGTGCTGATACCATGAATGCCCAGATCTTCCTTGGCCTCATGATACTTATAGGAACTATCCAGCAATGCTTTAGACGGGATACAGCCCACATTTAAGCAGGTACCGCCATTAACGCCCTTGCCTTCATCATTCTGCCACTTCTCAATACAGGCGGTTTTAAGCCCCAACTGAGCGGCGCGTATGGCGGCAACATAGCCAGCGGGGCCACTACCAATTACCACAACATCATATTTATCTGACATTTAAATACCTATTTATCAATAACTTAAGTGTTAAATTTCAAGTAAAATCTTGGCTGGATCTTCGATTAACTGCTTAATCGTAACCAAGAATTGTACCGCTTCCTTGCCATCGATCAGGCGGTGATCATAGGACAGCGCCAGATACATCATAGGACGTATCTCCACCTGACCATTGACCGCTACCGGACGCTGCTGAATAGTGTGCATACCCAAAATTGCTGTCTGGGGCGGGTTAATAATCGGCGTTGAAAGCAATGACCCATAGACGCCACCATTGGTAATGGTAAAGGTGCCACCAGTCATCTCTTCAATGCTTAGCTTGCCATCCCGCGCCTTGCCGGCATAGTCACCGATGCTGTTCTCTACAGTAGCAATACTCATGTTTTCTGCATTGCGCAGCACAGGCACTACCAGGCCGCGATCTGTAGACACTGCTACACCTATATCCTGAAAGCCATGGTAGACAATATCATTGCCATCAATTGAGGCATTCACCAGCGGGAAGCGCTTGAGAGCCTCTACTGCAGCTTTTACAAAGAAGCCCATAAAGCCCAGTCTGGTGCCATTGTGGGTCTTGGTAAATTCGTCCTGATACTGCTTGCGCAGCCCCATCAGGGCCGACATATCCACTTCATTAAATGTAGTCAGAGATGCAGTGTTCTGGGTCACATCCAACAGGCGCTCTGCAATGCGCGTGCGCATTCTGGTCATGGCCACTCGGCGCTCAACTCGCTCACCTGCTGGCATGGCGTCGTCCGCAGGGGCTGCCGCAGCAGGCGCTGCACTGGCCGCTACAGGCGCAGCAGCTGGGGTGAAATTCACCACATCTTCTTTGGTAATTCTGCCACCTTTGCCGGTGCCAGTGACCTGTGATAGATCAATATCACGCTCATCAGCAAGCTTTTTGGCCGCTGGATTAACCAGTGACTCTGCCACCTGGATGTCCGCTTCTTCCTTTTTCGCCGCTGGAGCCGCTGCAGGCTGGGCTGCCTCGCCCTCTTCAATGCGCGCAATCACTTCATTGCTGAGCACAATATCGTCCTGAGCTTTAAGTATCTCAGTCAGGGTTCCTGTGGCAGGTGCAACCACCTCGAGAACTACCTTGTCGGTTTCGATATCAACAATAAGTTCGTCGCGGGTTACGCTGTCGCCAACGTTTTTGTGCCAGGTTGCCAATGTGCCTTCTTGCACAGATTCTGGGAAAGTGGGTGCCTTAATTTCGATGGCCATTAATCTATTCCTGCTTTAAGAGTCGATTGTGAGTGCTTGATTAATAAATTGCTTCTGCTCTTCTAAATGAACAGACATATACCCGCTCGCCGGTGCCGCTGAACTTTCGCGACCCACAAAGCTAAGGTGTAATTCAGGTTTTAGGTGCTGTATAACATGGCGCATATGGTGCTGACTGCTATACCAGGCACCCTGGTTCATGGGCTCTTCCTGGCACCAGATAATATCTTCTATATTGCTGTAGGGGCGCAGAATATCTTCCAGCTCGTCGTCCGGGAACGGATACAGCTGCTCCAGGCGAATCAGAGCAATATCATCTATACCGCGCTCTTGGCGCTCTTCCAACAGATGGTAATAAACCTTGCCAGAGCAGAGCACCACACGGCGGACCTCAGCGGGCTCTAACTGGTCGTCAATCACATTGTGGAACTCGCCATTGGCCAGCTCTTCCAGAGAAGAGGTGGCCAGCTTGTGACGCAGAATCCATTTGGGACTCATAATCACCAGCGGGCGGCGCATGGGGCGAATAGCCTGGCGACGCAGCAGATGGAAAATCTGCGCCGGAGTGGTAGGAATTACCACCTGCATATTGTGCTCTGCACAGAGCTGTAAAAAGCGCTCTAAGCGGGCAGAGCTATGCTCTGGCCCCTGCCCTTCAAACCCGTGGGGCAACATCATGGTCAGGCCAGACAGGCGCTGCCATTTGTGCTCACCACTGGCAATAAACTGATCGATCACCACCTGGGCACCATTGGCAAAATCGCCAAACTGAGCTTCCCAAATAATCAGGCCCTTGGGCGCTGTAGTGGCATAGCCATATTCAAAGGCCAGTACCGCCTCTTCCGAGAGCACTGAGTCATAGATATCAAAGCGCGGCTGATCATCGGCCAGATGAGCCATTGGCAGATAGGCTTCGCCATCTTTTTGATTAAATACCACCGCGTGGCGGTGCGAGAAGGTACCCCGGCGCACATCCTGGCCAGTAATACGGATCGGATAGCCCTCATCCAACAGGGTGCCATAAGCCAGAAGCTCAGCCATACCCCAGTTGAGAGGCAAGGCACCGCCAGCCATTTTGCGGCGGTCATCGTAAATCTTAGCCACCTGACGCTGCACCTGGATGCCGTCGGGAATACTGGTAATCTTTGCCGCAACCTCTTGCAACTGCTTGATATCCAAGCCAGTGCTCGAAGGGGTTCGCCAATCGTGGCCCAAATAAGGCTCCCAATTAACAAATAGAGTGGTGTCCGGCTCGCGCACCAGGTTGTGCACTACAAAGTCGCCATTATCCAGGCTGGCTCTGTATTCATTGGCCATTTCATTGGCCTGATCCTGCTCTACCACTCCCTCGGCTACCAGTTTCTGGGCATACAGGGTTCTGGTGGTGCTGTGCTTGCGAATAATGTCGTACATCAGCGGCTGGGTAGACGACGGCTCGTCGGTCTCGTTGTGGCCGCGACGGCGGTAACAAACCAGATCAATTACCACATCTTTGCCAAACTCATAGCGGTAGTCCATGGCCAGCATGGCCGCAAACATCACCGCATCCGGGTTATCGCCATTCACGTGCAGAATAGGCGCCTGCACCATCTTGGCAATATCTGTGCAGTATTCAGTGGAGCGCGCATCATCCTGGCGGCTAGTGGTAAAGCCAACCTGGTTGTTGATCACGATATGAATAGTGCCGCCAGTTTTATAGGCGCGAGTCTGGGAGAGCTGGAAGGTTTCCATCACTACACCCTGACCGGCAAAGGCCGCATCACCGTGCATCAGAATAGGCACTACTTTCTCGCCGCTGGCATCGTCGCGACGATCCTGGCGGGCGCGGCCAGAGCCAATCACCACCGGGCAGGAAATCTCCAGGTGCGACGGGTTAAAGCCCAGCGCCATATGCACCTCACCCCCCGGAGTCATCACATTGGATGAAAAGCCCTGGTGGTATTTCACATCGCCACTGGTGTTAACCAGGCGCTTGCCTTCAAATTCTTCAAACATCTCGGCAGGGTTTTTGCCCAGAATATTCACCAAGACATTAAGCCGGCCACGGTGGGCCATGGCCATTACAATTTCTTTGCAGCCGTATTCCCCAGAGCGACGCACCAGGCAATCGAGCAGTGGAATCAGGCTCTCGCCCCCCTCAAGACCAAAGCGCTTGGTGCCCGGATACTTGGAGTCCAGATGCTTCTCCAGCCCCTCAGCTGCAGTAAGGCGGCTCAGCACATCAATACGGGCCTCATCACCATAGGTGGGCTTGGAGCGCACAGACTCAAAGCGCTGGGCCAGCCACTGCTTCTCAGCAAAGCTGGTGATATGCATAAATTCTGGGCCCAAATGGCCGCAGTAAGTCTCTTCCAGTGTCTCGACAATCTCGCGCAGAGTTGCCTCGGGCTTGCCCATATACAGTGGGCTGGTCTGAAAGGTGGTATCTAAGTCCGCGTCGGTCAAGCCATGGAAGTGCAGATTTAAATCTGGCACATCTTCACGAACCATCAGCCCCAGCGGGTCTAGGCTGGCTTTCTGATGACCGCGAAAGCGGTAGGAGCTAATTAACTGAACAACCTTAACCTGCTTGCGCTCGTGCTCAAGGTGTATACCACCTGAGCCTGGAGCCGGAGTTGGGCGCGCCTGGCGACGACCCAGCAGTTCAAAGTGTTGAATAATGGTGGCGTGGGAAATATCAGGAGTAACTGATCCATTGGTGCGCGGTAGGGAGTCGAAAAAGCTACTCCACTCCTCTGGCACGCTATTGGGCTCGTGCAAGTAGGTTTCGTAGAGTTCTTCAATGTATGCAGCGTTTCCACCAGAAAAGTGGGAGGAGCGTAAAAATTGCTCCATTAAGCCCTCAGGCATTGCTGATGTTCCCCGTATAAATACTGTGTATTAGGCAAATTTCGAACGCGGGTATTCTAAACTGCATTTACTAAAACGGCCAGTAAAAACTGGCCGTTTGGGGTTTTAGCCTAGCAATTCAGGCTTATCTGATCATTAAGTTGCGCTTCTGATCAACATACTTCGAATATGGCCAATGGCTTTGGTGGGATTCAACCCTTTTGGACAGACCGCACGCAGTTCATAATGCCGTGGCAACGGAACACACTGAAGGGGTCATCCAGGTTAGCCAGGCGCTCTTCGGTGGCCGTGTCGCGACTATCCGCCAAAAAGCGATAGGCCTGCAAAAGACCAGAGGGGCCAATAAACTTATCCGGGTTCCACCAGAACGATGGGCAAGCCGTTGAACAGCAGGCACAGAGAATACACTCGTACAGACCATCCAGCTTGGCACGCTCTTCCGGAGACTGCAGTCGCTCAATAGCAGGCGCCGGGTTATTGTTAATCATATAGGGCTGAATCTTCTCGTACTGAGCGTAGAACTGGCTCATATCAATCACCAGATCACGAATCACCGGCAGACCGGGCAGCGGGCGAATCACCAGCTTATTGCCCTTCACCGCCTCTGAGAGAGGTGTGATACAGGCCAGGCCATTCTTGCCAGAGATATTGACACCGTCGGAACCACAGACACCCTCGCGGCATGAGCGGCGGAATGTCAGGGTTGGGTCCTCTGTTTTTAACTTTTCCAGTACATCCAGAACCATCACATCTTTGCCCTGGGTATCTACCTTAAAATCTTGCATATAAGGCTCAGAGTCCACTTCTGGGTTGTAGCGATAAATACTTACATTCAACATAATTCAGTCAGCCCCTATTAATAGGTACGGATTTTAGGTTCAAAAGCTTCGCGAGTTTTTAGCGTGAAATTTACACCGCGCTTGCCCAGAGTCTTGCTCTCGGGGAAATACACCGAGTGGCACAACCAGTTTTCATCATCGCGCTCTTGGAAATCTTCGCGAGCGTGAGCACCGCGGCTCTCTGTGCGACCCTCAGCAGCAATAGCCGTAGCCTCTGCAGTGGCAAACAGGTTCTGCAACTCCAGCGCTTCGATACGGGCCGTATTAAAGGCATTGCTCTTGTCTTCCAGCGCCACATTTTCAATGCGTGGGCGCAGAGCATTGAGCTTGTCAATGCCCTCTTTCATAAAGTCACCGCGGCGGAATACACCGAAGTAGTTCTGCATAATGGTCTGCAGCTCAGCACGCAGCACTGAAGCTTTTTCGCCACCTGCCGAGTTGTTGATGCGGTTGAGGCCAACCATAGCAGCTTCAATATCCGCTTCGCTGGCCTCTTTAAGGTTAATACCTTCACGCAGCTGCTTCTCAATAAACATACCAGAGGCGCGACCAAAGACCACCAGATCCAGCAGCGAGTTGCCGCCCAGACGGTTAGCCCCGTGCACAGAGACACAGGCCGCTTCACCACAGGCATAAAAGCCTTCAATTACCTGGTCATTGCCGTCTTTATCAATGGTCAGTGCCTGACCATCAACATTGGTGGGAATACCGCCCATCATATAGTGACAGGTAGGTACCACTGGAATAGGCTCTTTTACTGGGTCTGCATGGGCAAAGGTGCGCGAGAGCTCAAGGATACCGGGCAGCTTAGCATTCAATGTATCCTCACCCAGATGATCCAGCTTGAGATATACATGGTCGCCATCCGGGCCACAGCCGCGGCCTTCAAGAATCTCCAACACCATAGAGCGGGCAACCACATCGCGGCCAGCCAGATCTTTAGCATTGGGGGCATAACGCTCCATAAAGCGCTCGCCATCTTTGTTGATAAGATAACCACCTTCACCACGACAACCCTCTGTTACCAGAGTACCTGCACCGTGAATACCTGTGGGGTGGAACTGCCACATCTCGATATCCTGCACCGGGAAGCCCGCGCGCAGTGCCATACCCACGCCGTCGCCGGTGCAGATATGAGCATTGGTAGTAGAGGCATAGATACGCCCTGCACCGCCGGTAGCGAACACAGTAGCCTTAGATTTCACATAGACAGTTTCACCAGTCTCTATATTGATTGCCACAACACCAACCACGGCATTATCAGCATTCTTAACAATATCCACCGCATACCATTCATTGAGGAATGTGGTCTCGTTTTTCAGGTTGCCCTGATACAGAGTGTGCAGCAGTGCATGGCCGGTTCTGTCCGCCGCCGCACAGGTGCGCGCCGCCTGGCCGCCATTGCCAAAGTCTTTAGACTGACCACCAAATGGGCGCTGATAGATACGCCCCTCTTCGGTACGGGAGAAAGGCAGACCCATATGCTCCAGCTCAAAAATAGCCTCTGGACCAGTCTGGCACATATATTCAATGGCTTCCTGATCACCAATATAGTCAGAGCCTTTAATAGTGTCATACATATGCCACTGCCACTGATCATTGGGATCGTCACTGGCAATCGCACAGGTAATACCGCCCTGGGCAGATACTGTGTGGGAGCGAGTTGGAAATACTTTGGTAATTACTGCTGTTTTATAACCAGATTGCGCCAGCTGAAGTGCAGCGCGCATACCAGAACCGCCACCACCGACGATTACGGCATCAAAACTCATCGTTTTAATGTTAGCCATTTAGTTAAATTCCCCAGAGGATATCGATAGCCCAGATCACGTAGAGCAAGGTAATTGCAATCATGCCCAGTTGAAAAAAGATACGGATTGCAGTGGCCTTTGGCCCAATCAATCTGACGGTAATATAATCCGTTAGAACACACCACATGCCAATCCATGCATGAGCCGCGATACTAAGTATGGTGATCAGGCTAAACATACGCATAGGCAGAGAGCTATTTAACTCTGCCCACTGCCCATAGCTCAGGTCAGGGTTGCCGATAAAGTAGGCAACTATAAACACAAGATAAGCTGTCATTACCCAGGCGCTGATACGCTGGATCATCCAATCCGACAGGCCGCTGCGGCCCAGGCTAGTAACTGTAGTAACCATTATAGAATCCACCAGGTAATCAGAGCGATCACAACCACCGACAGCACCAAAGCTGCCCAGGCGCTGTTGCGTCCCGCATAAAATGAGTCTTCACCAAAACCAAAATCCATAATCAGATGACGGATACCAGCAATAGCGTGATAGGCCAGCGCTGCAAGGCTGCCCCAAATAATAAACTGACAAATCGGGTTGCTCAGCAGCCCACCCAGCTCATTAAAACTTTGCTCTGAGGCCAGGCTGCTCTCCAGCATCCACAGAAAAATAGCCACGGAAAAAAACATAATCACACCAGATACTCGGTGCAGAATCGAAACATAGGAAGTGATTGGAAGCTTGATTGTTCCAATATCTAAATTGACTGGTCTTTTTTTATCCACGGCAGGTAGTACCTTAATAAGATGATCCGCATCAACGGAAATGGATTTAAATAAACTCATAAACGATCAGAGCCAGGATGGTAATGGTCAGACCGGCTGTTTGATGGCGACGCAGTATAGTTAGCTGCAAGCCTAAATTCAATTCACAAAAACTATATATCCGATTCAAAAAACTAATAAACCACAGGGTTTTAGTGACTCAGGGTTCGCATAAAATCTAGCGGGGCGCAGCATAGGCTAAATTTTGTAAAATAGGCATTCGAGCAGTGAGTAGCCGCTATCTCCCACACCTGTCAACCCCTGCTAGCAGGCTGTTTGAGAGATTTCACCCTTGGGTTTAAGTTGACAATTTTGGCTGAACATCTATGATTGCAGTCGCATTTTTATCCCCATCCCATGTAAGTATTTCTGAGGACCCAGTATGACTGATCGCAAAGCAACCCTAAGTATCGACGGCGCAGCACCCATCGAATTGCCAATTCTTAAAGGCACCAGAGGGCAAGATGTAATCGATATAGGTACCCTTGGCAGCCATGGTGTGTTCACCTACGACCCAGGGTTTTCCGCCACAGCGGCCTGTCAATCCGATATTACTTATATCGACGGAGACAAAGGCGTACTGTTGCACAGGGGCTATCCCATTGAAGAGTTAGCTGCAAAATCAGACTATCTAGAAACCTGCTACCTGCTGCTCGAGGGTGCACTGCCCAATGCAGAACAGAAGGCAGAGTTTGAAACCACCATTAAATATCACACCATGGTCAACCGTTCTGTTGAGCAGTTTATCAGTGGCTTTCGCTACGACGCTCACCCAATGGCAATGCTCTGTGGTGTGGTGGGTGCCATGTCATCTTTCTACCATGACTCACTGGATATCACTAACGAAGAGCACCGCAAAATCTCTGCTCACCGCCTGATTGCCAAAATTCCGACCATTGCGGCCATGTGTCACAAACACTTTAGCGGTCAGCCCTTTATCTACCCAGATAACAGCCTGTCTTATTCAGAGAACTTTCTGCATATGATGTTTGGCACCCCCTGCGAACCCTACAAGGTAGAGCCAGCCATAGCCCGCGCTATGGACCGCATCTTCCTGCTGCACGCAGACCATGAGCAAAACGCCTCTACATCCACAGTGCGTTTAGCTGGCTCAACTGGCGCCAACCCATTCTCCTGTATTGCCGCTGGTATAGCTGCACTCTGGGGACCTGCACATGGCGGTGCTAACGAAGCCGTGCTGGATATGCTTGAAGAGATTGGCCATGAAGACAATATCGAAGAGTTTATTGCCAAAGCCAAAGACAAGAGCGACCCCTTCCGCCTGATGGGCTTTGGTCACCGTGTCTACAAGAACTACGATCCACGCGCCACTGTGATGCGTGAAAGCTGCGACGAAGTGCTTGAAGTGCTGGGCCTGGAAAATGACCCACTGTTCCGTCTGGCCAAGAAGCTGGAAAAAATTGCTTTGGAAGACGAGTACTTTGTCTCCAAGAAGCTCTACCCCAACGTAGACTTCTACTCAGGTATTATTCTGAAAGCTCTGGGTATTCCTGTAGAGATGTTTACTGTTATCTTCGCCACAGGCCGCACCGTAGGCTGGATAAGCCACTGGAACGAAATGATTACACACCCCTACCGCATAGGTCGTCCGCGTCAGCTCTACACAGGCGCAGATATTCGCGACTACACGCCGGTTGAAGATAGATAAGCGTTAGTCCAGCGCACAAAAAAGGCAGCCTTAGCTGCCTTTTTTATTGCCTGTAGCTTGGGTATCTAGCCCTGAGTCTCAGCCACCCAGTCATCAACCAGAGTTTCCAGCACATTCAGCGGCACAGCACCATTGCTGAGTACCAGCTCATGATAGCCGCGGATATCAAACTGATCGCCCAGTGCAGTGCGGGCTTTTTCGCGCAGCTCCAGTATCTTGAGCATGCCTACCTTATAGGCCGTAGCCTGGCCGGGCATAATCATATAGCGCTCAATTGCCTTGGTATTGGCTACCACAGAGCTAGAGGTATTAGCGGTGAGATAATCAATAGCCTCCTCCCTGGTCCAGCGCTTGTGGTGCAGGCCAGTATCCACTACCAGACGGCAGGCTCGCCAAATTTCCATGCTCAGGCGGCCAAAGTCTGAATAGGGGTTGCTGTAGAGCCCCATCTCTTTGGGAATATATTCCGAGTACAGCCCCCAGCCCTCTGAATAGGCGGTGTAGCCACCATGGCGGCGGAACATGGGCAGGCCCTGTTGCTCCTGGGAAATCGTACCCTGCATATGGTGCCCGGGAATACCCTCATGGTAAGCCAGTGCCTCTAGATCATAGGTGGGCATATCTTGCATACGGTAGAGATTGGCATAGTAAGTGCCAGGCCGCGAACCATCTTCCGCAGGGCGCTGGTAAAAGGCCCGGCCCGCAGACTTCTCACGAAAAGCCTCAACGGCCTTAATCATTACCCTAGCTTTGGGTTTGGAGTAAAACAGCTCATCTAGGCGCCCTTCCATCTCGTCAATCACTCGAGCCGCCTCATCCAAATAGGCCTGACGCCCCTCGTCTGTATCAGGTAGATAAAACTGCGGGTCGCTGCGCATAAACTCAAAGAAAGCCTGCAGATCACCTTCAAAGCCCACCTGCTGCATAATGCCGCGCATCTCGTCCTGAATGCGGGCAACCTCATCCAGACCCAGCTGATGAATTTGATCTGGCGTCATATCCGTGGTGGTTATACGCTTCAGGGCATTGGCATAATAAGCAGCGCCATTGGGCAGGCTCCAGACCCCAAAGTTGCCTTCAGAGCGCTCGCCCAGGGCTTGCAGGGTGACAATTAGCTCCCGGTAAGCCGGCGCAAACTGCTCTGCCAGGGCCTGATTAAGCTGGGCCAGCAGATCTGCTCTCAGGCTGTCATCCAGCTCAAGCTTATCTAACTTGGCTTTAAAGTCTTCCACCAGCGGATTTTGCTCAGCCCCAGCATCATCACCAATACCAGCAATAATATTCTGGCTATCGCGAATGCTGTGAGGGAATACAAACTTGGGGGCGATAATGCCTTGGTCAGCGCGGATATTTAAATCCTCAATCACATGGCTCAGCACCTCGGGCACAGCGCGCACCCGGGCAATATAGGCCTCAGCCTCGGCCTTATTGGCAATTAAATGCTGGTTTATCAAAAAGCTGGGAATGCTGGAGTGCACACCAAACATCTGATTCACCGGGTAGCCATGATAGCGCCACTGAGTGTCGGCCAGGCCATTTTCCAGGCGCTGGCTGTACAGAGTCAAACTCAGAGCCTCTGATTTATCCAGGCCCTCTGCGTCTATCTCTCGCAGGCGAGCCAGTTGGTCTTTGCTCATGGCAACGCTGCGATCAAATGAGGCCTGAGAATAGTCATTCCATTCATCATAGCGTTCGCGCATGCCCAGATAGGCCATATATTCCGGGCTTTCTCTCAGGCTCTCCATAAAGAGTTCGTCGAAGATCTCGCCAGCTGGCTTAGGTTCATTGGGAGTGCAGGCAGCCACAAACGCCAATAGAGCGAGAGCAGCAAGGGATAAGCCGCGTTTTACAAGAGTATTTAAAGAAAGCATTATTTTAGAAACCATTTTAGAAACCATTTTAGAAACCAGACACGAACATACGTTAGCCGACTAAAGCAAGATCATGATATACCCATAAACCCAGAAAGCCGGTACCCCTATCAGGTAGGCAAAAAACGCCAGCCAGCCAGTTAGCTCAGAGGCCCAGAATGAAACCTAAACTCCGTATCCGGCTGCTCAATTAACCGCTGCTCGCATTCCGCAAACAACGCAATGCGATCATCAATACCCTGATCCCCCGCTGCTTTTTTAGCCAGCTTTAAATAGTCTTGGTAATGCCGCCCCTCCGACTTTAACAGCGAAGTGTAAAAGGCCTTCAGTTCATCATCTAAATAGGGCGCCAAGCGCGCAAAGCGCTCGCAGGACCGCGCCTCAATAAAGGCGCCAATCACCAGCATATCCACCAGTTTGCCAGGATCATTGGGCCGCGCCAGCTCACGCATACCAGCCGCATAGCGAGAGGCCGAGATATGTTGATAGGCGATATTACGGCGCTTCATAATAGCTATCACCTGCTCAAAGTGACGCATCTCCTCCCGGGCCAGACGCGACATTTTATTTAACAGTTCAAAATTATCTGTGTAGCGGTAGATAAGATTCAGTGCAGTGCTGGCGGCCTTCTTCTCACAGTTGGCATGGTCAATCAGCATCAGCGCCTGGTTATCCAGAGCATTTTCCAACCATTGATCTGGGGTGGCACAGGGTAAAAAGGCCTGAATTTCCAGCAGAGCACTATGGGTGGCGGATTGTTTTAGAGCAATAGTCATAGATCTAAGCTGTCTGTGTTGTTAGTGGTAATACTGGATTTGCTGTTATCCTGAGCATCGCGACGAATCTCTTAGATAGTTAGCCGCGCTCGATATCACAGCGCCCGCCCAGGCCGCCATTATAACCTTCTGCTAGGGAATAATGGCTATAACTGAATATTCTGTAAATAAACTACAGATTCACGTACAATCCCGACCCGAATCCAGTGCTCAAAAGCGCTGTCGAATCCCACAAATTTTTAAAGGAGAAGCACCCAGTGCTAGAAGCCTATCGCGCCCATGTCGCAGAACGCGCCCAACAGAATATTCCCCCCAAGCCACTGGACCCAGAGTGGACTGCCGGCCTAGTCGAGCTACTGAAAAACCCACCAGCTGGTGAAGAAGAATTTCTGCTCGACCTGATTGCCAACCGCGTACCCCCAGGGGTAGACGAAGCCGCCTATGTTAAGGCCAGCTTTTTAAGCGCTATTGTCAATGGCGAAG
>Ga0209716_1001909_pt1 | contig 14519 bp, 6 predicted proteins | sample COGITO_mtgs_1205_FD_184811 | JGI IMG/M metagenome (GOLD analysis project Ga0209716, IMG submission 184811) | Pelagic marine microbial communities from North Sea - COGITO_mtgs_120531 (SPAdes) (version 2) | ecosystem: Environmental > Aquatic > Marine > Epipelagic ...
CCATAGCTAAACTAGCTGATAGTGTACCTACGAGCATCATTACAACTTCTTTATTAGATTCTAAAACTGGATATTGAATAAATACTACAACTAAAGCTACTATAAAGAAAAATATTAATAATGCCCCACTATAAGAACGTAATTCTTTTGCTACTCCGTTTTTAGGTAATTTCATGTTTTATTGTTTTTTTCTTCCAGATCTTTGTTTACCAGTTGCTGCAGAAGGTATATCTCCAATTTGATTACCAACTTCTTTAATAGCATCTCCTACGTCTTTAATTTCTTTTACAACGTTTTCAGCTCTTGATTTAATTTCAGCAACAGCCTCTTCAGCCGCATCCGCAATCATATCTTTATCTTTGTCTTGTATTTTACCAGTGTATAATGATATTAAATAAAAATTTAATAAAAGGGATAATACAGTAAAAATGCTTAATGTAATTGTTATTGTGCTCATAGTTTGGTTTATCTTATTGATTTTCTAGTTGTTGTTGATTTTTTCTTTTTCTTTTTCTTTTTCTTTTTGTCATCCATACCAATTTCCCAATCTTGCCATCCTGATAATAAAGCAACTCGTTGCCACATTTCAGCATCTTCAGATAAAGCATTTTGTACATTATCTATTTTTCTTAATGCTCTATCAACAGGTAAGTTAGTAGCCCCAGCTATAATTTGAGCACCAGCCATAGCGGCAGGGTTTTCTAAACTTAAACCTTTTTCTCGTATTTCTTTTCTATTCCAACTAATTTGTCTACCAGCTGATCTAAATTTAGAAATCTTAGATGATATTGGTGGTGATATTTCAAGTAACTTCCAAGCAGCTTCTTCAAACTTAGGTGCTTTTTTATCAGATTCTTGTGCTATTTTAATAGCTACATTTTTAGCAACAGAAACAGCAGCACCAGCAAATCCTAATCCTCTTAAAATACTATCCGACATGCTATTAGCCATGCGAATATATTTTTTATTCATTTCATCTTCTTCTTCATCATCATCACCAAATGCAACAGCAAATAATGCTTGCTGTAAAGCGGTAAATATAATGTTCTGAACAACCATATAATATATAATCTTAGAAACATTTGTTTTAAGGTCACCACGGCCATTCTTAATGTCCATAACAGCTTTTTTAGTTAATCTAGCATATTGAGCTGGAGTGTTTGCAAAAGCTAATACAATGCGTCCTAATGGTCCCGCTTGCTGTTGACTAATACGTGAAGGATCAGAAGATTGTTGAGATTCAGTTGCTGTTTCTCTAAAGTCACGCATAGCTATTGCTTCAGCCTCTTCTTTTGTATATCCTTCTTTAACTAAAGAATTAAATCTATTTCTATAAAAACTAGCTCCCCCTGATGCAATTGCAAAACTATCTGCAATTTGTGTAGGTAAGAAACCAGCCTTTAATAGTTGACCCATGATTGCTTTAGCTTTATTAGTAGACGTTTTGGCTAGATCTGCGATTTCAGATTCGTTTACATCGATCTTTAAACCATTACGTCTTTCAACTAAGAACGGTGAGTTCATAAGCATCATAAAGTCTTTAGTCCATTGTTTTGGGTTTAAAAATGCTTTAGCAGCAGCTAATACATTATTATCACTCCAATTTATAAAGTTTACAGCAGAAATTGTTTGAAGTACAGCTGATCTTGAATTTAAAAACATAATAGTACCAATTGAATTGGAAATCCAATCAGTAAATCTACTAGTTAAAGCATCTCCACCAAAGCTTCTATTTCTACCGCTTTTCATTCTTCCAAGAATGTTTTCTAAAGCTATTCTATAAGGTTTACCATAAGCAGCCTCTAGTTTATTTAAATTATCTTTTGAAAATATAGCGTTTACATTTTCTGTCCATCCAGACTCTTTTAAATATTTTGTTCTTCTTGTTGTGCTTAATGTTTTTAATAAATCTGCATCAATAGTGCCAGAGTTCCACCATTTTGCACCAGGAGAAGCGTACTCTCCTTGCGTTATTTCCATTAATTGATCCGCAAATTTCAAAAGATTAGGATCTTTTTCAACAAACTCAATTAATTGATCTAAATCAGCCTTATCCATGCCGTTTTCTTCAGTAAGCATGTCAACACCTTGCTTGTTCCAAATATAAACACGAACTGCATCTTGCTGAGAATATTGAGTACCTGGTAATTTTTTACGTAAGTTTTTAGGTACAATTTTTAATTGCTTTTTAAGCTCTTTAAAGTCTTTAGCTAATTGTACACGATCACGAGTTATATTATTAAGAGCGTCAGTGTAAGGATTTAATAAATTATATTTATACCACGCCATTTGCTGGTCGCCTAATTTATCTTTCCCCAATGTAGCATATAATAAGCCTACAAAATCCTCAGCACCAGGAGGAATAAAAAACTTCCATTTGCCTTTGCTTGCTCCTATAACCTCTGCTTTAGCTTTTTTATAAACCTCATCAGCGGCAATACCAGTTTTATCTTCAATAATTTTATTAAAATCTTGACTTAATGTTTTAGAAAATTTGATTTGGTTTTCTTTATATACGCTTTTAATATTTTTATATATAACGCCTTCTTTTATATCTTGCTTAACAGCTTTAATAACTAAAGAATTCAGCATTCTATCTTTACCGCTACTTTTTAAGTTTGCAGCTGTAAGAGCTTTATCAACTCTTTTTGTAATTAAATTTACTTGAGCATTATCAAATTCTTTTTCTAATTGTTCGCGAGATATTTTTCCATCTAAAAAATTATTAGAATCCAATGTTATTTGTAATACTGGGGTTTGATGCTCTAAAGTTGTTTCTTTAGTAGAAAGATTTTCAACATACATACCAGCTTTCGCTATTTTTCTTAAAGCACCAATTTGGTCGTTAGCTAAAAGCTTTATATGAGCTTTACCTTCATTAATTAAATTATTATCTTTATAATAATCTAATATTCCTAAAACATACGCTTTAGCATCATTAGCTTCTTTATTTATTTGAAGTATATATTCAGCAAAGTTTCTTTTTATATCAGTTGTTGATTTATATCTATCAATAGGTATGTTATTAAAAAATAATTTTTTACCCGCGCCTTTTGGATTTTTATTTACCTTAAAACCTTCTATGTTGTATTTTTTTAATTCAGACTCAATTACTTCATTATAAATATCTTGAATTTTTGTTATATTAGTAAGCCCATTAAATGTTGTAATTGCTTTTGATTCATTTATAAACCAATTTAAAATTATTGTTGGGCGCTCATTTTTTGAGGCGTTTTTTAAACGATCTCCAAGTAATTCTTTTGATGAAGAGTAACCTAATTCTGCAATTTCTTTTTTAAGGGCAATTCCAGTCGCTTGTTTTATTTTTAAAAAGTAATTTCTAGTTAATTTACCATTAGTATCTAAAACAGCTTTTGAAATTAAATTTTTACCAGTTTTATCTGTTATAAAACTATTTGTTGCTGTAATTACATTTTCTAATATTTTATTTAAATTTAAATTTTCTTCTATTCCTTCATTAAATTTATTAAGAATAAAAAGATTTAAATCATCCGTAAAATTTACACTTTCAGATTCTATATTTTTTAAAATATCACTTTGTAATATATTTATAATTTTATCTATAGCATTTTTTTCTTTTGAACTTAAACTAAATTTAAGAGTTGGATCTCTTTGTATTTTTTCTGCTATTTTTGCTTGTTCTTGTTGAGTAACCTCACCTTCAGCTGCTTTTTCTCTTATAACAGTAGGCGTCATATCAGCAGCCATAGTAACTCCAATAATCCTAGCTAATTCATCTTTTCTGGTTCCTTTTGTAGAACCCAAGTTAACATCATCAGAAACACCATAAAAATCTAAAAACTGTTTATCAGTTGGCATTAATTTTCGGTAAAGCATTGGGCCCACAGCTTCGTTTTCAACGTACAATAAACCGTTTTGGTTTGCTTTATCAATTTCTTTTTGAGTAGTTAATCTTTTTACTGGCGCTGAAAATATTCTTTCATTTTCAGGCGTTGTTCTTTCTATTTGAACCCAATAAGATATAGGCAAATTGGTTAATAAAGTTTCTTTATTTTGTGTTAAAAAATCTTTATATTTTTTACCTCCACCTATTAATTTAGCTATAGGAGCTTTAAGTTTGACCCTATACTGATTAATTAGTTTTTTACGGAAAGTTTTATCTTTAACATCTGGTAATCCATCTTTAAATGTTTCTTCAACACTTACTTTAATTTTATCTATTAACGGTTGTTCAATACCAATTTTGTCATCAACTTTTAATTCTCTTCTTAATTTAGACTTAGGAGCTCTATCGGTTTGCTCAATAGATCTGTCTACTATTTCTTCTACAGAAGGACCCTCATCAATTACACTCCTAGCTACGGTTCTACCATCTACTTCTCGTTCAATAGATTCTTTATCTACTTTTTTAGCATAAGTAGCAATAACATCCAATTGAGCTTTTTCTACAATAGGAGTTTTACCTAATAGCCAACCAAATAAACTATCATTTTTAGCAGGATCAAAGTTTTTAACAAAACGCTCTGTTAAATTATCTTTTACATTATCTATAAAATTAGCCATAGATTGCCCAGATAAGCCTTTTTCGGTCATACCTTGCATTATAACACCATCTAATAAATTGCTTTGCGTAATAGCTTCATAAGCTTTTATATAATCTTTAGAAGTTTGAAATTCTTCTTTAGTATTATATTTTTTAGTTCCTTCTGGTGTTTGTACAAATTTGTCTAAACTTTGCTTTATATCAGATTTAGAAAACTTTTTACCAGTTTCAATTGGTTGATCTGCTAAACTTGCAATATCTTCACTTAATTTACCTTCTTTAATGCTTTTATTATATTCCCTTAAAAAATTATATACATCTTTACCAGTGTTAAATTTAATTTTTGCAAATCCTAATTTTCTTAATATAGGTGTTATAAAATCGCCTATTTTAGTAAATACATTTTCTTCAAAAGCAATTTCATTTTTCCCAATAGCATCAGAAAAAGCTGTTAAATATTCGTCTGGGTTAGCACTTAAATATTCATCGCTATATAGCCTTTTACCTTTAGTATCAGTAGCAAATAATCTTTCATTTATAGCATTTAATTGACTTTCATTTAATCTATTTTTAAAATCATTTACCAATTTGCTAGCATCCTTGCTTTTAAAAGCAATATTTAATATTCCATGAAGTAGCTCATGGCTACCTACTGTAATTGCATCAGTGTTTTTTGCAACCTCTTCATTAATATAAATAATTCCTTTTTCAATAAACCCATCAGCTTCACCCGCTTCTTTACCGAATTTTTTAGTAAATTGTTTTTTAGATGGAATTACTTTAGTTTTAAGACCAAAAACCGCACCTGCTTTTGTGGTGAAAGCTACATTTTCTTTAAGTTTTTTTTCTCTATCTACAGTTACTATTTCTTTTAATCTATTATTGATTTCAGTAACTCTTTCTGCTTCTATTGTAGTTAAACTAGCTTGGTCAACTGATTTAATTTTTTGTTTTAATGTTTGCTCTTCTTTTAATAATGCTATAGCTTCTATTTCGTTATCAGCATTTAACTCTAATTTAGATAATCTATTAACAGCCCCTTGAGTATCTCTAAAATTATTTTTAATAACCTGGCCCTCTTCAGGAGTTAATTCAGTATTTTTAACAAGATTATTTACTTGCTCATCTAGTATTTTAGAGGAGTTTTTAATTTTAGCTATATTAATCTCCGTTTCTGTTGTTGCTGCTTCAGGGGCAAAAGCTTCTGCAATATTTTTATAAGAAGTATTTTTTAATTGCTTATTAATCTTAACCCTATCAATATTAGTGTTTAGATTAGCCAATTGCCCTCCCATAGATATTGGTGCGCTTCCAAGTCCAGCAAATGCTTCAAAACCAATTTCAGCTACATCCATTTCTTGCCCGGCAACAAATCTACCAGCTACTTCACCTGTTCCTCCACCAATAACCTCAATACCACCAGCTGTTGTTGCTGCTAAAGTAGGGGCACCTCTAAAGCCTGCTTTAGCAATCTTTCCTCCAACCCCTTTAGCAATACCCATGGTTGCTAATTCAATAGCACCAATAGCAACACCTCTACCTAGTGCTTTGTTTTTTAATTCAGCGAGCTTTTCAGGATTGCCTAATATTTTTTTTACAGATTCATTTGTTAAATCATCACCAACTTCTTCTGCTAATAGTTCAGAAAATGTTAATCCAGTTTCCATAGCAGTCATTGTACCCCCCATTAATCCAGCAATCCCACCGGGCACAGCTAAAACTCCAGCAGAAGCTAATCCCGCTCCAGTAGCACCCGCTACTAAACCAGCCGTTCCAGCCGCAGCAACTTCACCAGATTGAAGAGACCCTATTTGAGTAGCAATAGAGCTAACCAGCATAGAGGGTAATGTTGTTGGATTGTTTGCTACACCTTTAACAAAACCCCACCAGCCACCGCCTTCTTTATCATAAATTTCATTAAAACTTTTCATTTCGTCAGATTCCATGTTTTTACTTGCAATCTTTTGATTTGTTTCAATATATTTATTAATAGTTTCTTCAGAAGCGTCTGCGCCCTGTTTGAATAAATCTAAGCTAGGATCAACCGCTTCCGCCTGTAAAGCCCCCGCAATCCCAGCTCTATATAAATCTCCAAAAAAATCTGTTACTTCATTTTTGCCAAAAGCTCTTTCTATTGCAGTATCTTTTTCACTTTGTTGTAATTCCGAAAAAGTATTTACCGACGCTAATTCCGTAGCTTGACTTTTGGGTGCTGCAGTTTCCTCCACAACCGCACCCGGTGCTGTGGGAGATGTCTTTCCCGGTTTTCGAGAAATATTATATTGATTTATATAATCATCAACAGAAAGTTGTTTAGCTCGAGCAGCTTCTTCAATCTCAAATAATGAATATTCTTGACCATTGAATTCAAATAATTCTTCCATGTAAATTAAATTTAAGGTAATTGTGGTTTTACAGCAAAGCTAAATCCAACTTTATCTGCTTCTTGTCTTTTTGCCCCTCTGCTTAATAAAACTTTTTGCATAAATATAGGAGCAGCAACATTTACTGGAACTTCAAAAGCCTTGCCAGTACTTTCGTCTTTTAATTCATAACCAATAATTTCAGGTTCAATACCTTCATCTTTCTCTTCTTCAGTTTGTTTAGCAGTAACTGATTTAACGCTAAAGCCTTTTTGTATTATACGTTCTTGAGTTGCTAAATCATTCATATCAACACTACCTTTATAAATACCAGCAGGGTTCTTTTTAATATCTAATGATAAAAATAAATTATCTATATCTTCTACGGTTTGTTGAAGATTTTCAACACGTGTTATTTCCTTTTTTTCACCTGCAGTTTGTTTAGTTGCTTTAGCAGAAACACTAGGTTTAGCCTGAATTTGTCCAGATTGTCTATAATAAACATCTTGTCCTGTTTCTGCATCAAGATATGTTCCAATCCCAGTTTGTCTCAATGTATCATCTAAAATCGTTTGTTCTAAAGCAGCTTTAACAATTTGAACTCTTTCATTAGGAGGCATTTGTTTAGTTTTATTTTGAAAATCTTCATAACTTTTAAAACCATTAGGGGCTAAATCTGGTGACGCAAAATTAAAAGAGCTATTAAATGTATCTTCTTTTTGTGATGGATTTAAGCTATTGTAAAAAGACTGCGCCTTAATATCAGCTTGTCTTGAAATAAGTATTTTATCTATGTTTATAATCTCAATGGGCATTGTTGCACCTTGCTCCCGCATTTTGCCTCCTTGTTTATTTATAACTTGCAAAGGGGCATCAATTATCTTATTTCCTATTATACTAGTTTGTTTAATATTTCCATTTTTTTCTAATAAAGAAGCCGTTACCGCCTCCGCGCCTTCTTGTGAAAGATTAATTATATCATAAGACATTCCGTCTGGACTATTAGCATAATTAGCTCCGTTTATTATTTTTTGATATTTTTGTCCATTAACATCGCCTTCAAAAATCCAATCAATTGAATTGCCATTTCTAGCACCTGTAAAAAAACCAGGCCCTCCTATAAGTGTATTTAATGAGCTTTGAGTTACAAGCTTTCCTTGAGTCCCTATGCCATTAAATCCATATTCCTTACCTTCTCCTAAAGCTTTTTGAATACCAGTAACTTCTCCGGCTAGTTTTATTAAGTTAGATTTAATGTTATTTTGAAAACTTAGTTCTCCAGACATAGTTTCTTTTAATGCATTAATTTCATCTAAATCAGTTATTGATTCCGCACGAATTTTTGCTCTTTCATAAATTTGTGCACTTTCTTTATATAGCTCTTTAGCTTTATCATACCCAACTTTACCGCCATATTTTTGTTCAAAATTGCTTTGATTTTTTAGTCTTTGTTCGCCGGCATTTAAAGAAATTTTAGCGAGCTCATTATCTTTAGCATCATTTTCTTTTTGTATACGTTCACGATTAGCATAATAATTAGTAAGCCCTTGTGCGGCATATTTACCAAAATTAGCAATACCCTCAGCTAATATCATGCCGGATTTATCTATTATTATTCTAGGATTTTCGTAACTCATTTATTTTTTATTTATTTAACCTGTTATATTCCCCCAGCAGCAGAAGCCCCTATATTTCCAACAGCACTAATACCAGCACTCCACGCAGCAGCTTTAGCTTGGTTTTGATTTGCTTCATTTTGTCTTTGTTGATCAGCTTGATTTTGCAGCCTATTAAGCTCTTGCATATCTCTGTTTTCTTCTTCTCTATATACAAATTCTTTACCAGCAGCTTCTGATTGTTGCATTCTTTGGGCTTCACTCATTTGAACGCCTTGTATTCTTTGTTGTTCAGCCATTTTCATTCGCTGCATTTCAGATTCACCTTGGGCTTTTAGTTTTTCATTTTGTGCCTCTTGCTGTTCAATAGAAGAAGCTACACCTTTTTTACTTTGTAAAGCCGCTTGAGCTAAAGCGGTAGCACCACCAGCGCTTGCGCCTGAAGCTCTTAATGTGTCTAATGTATTAGCTAAAGCAATATCAGTTTGTTCCATTTGAATTTCAGCAGCTGTAGTAGCAACACCTAAATTTTCATAAGGATTGTCTATCATACTACTAAGATCTTTAGCCATCCCGCTTATGTCTTTTACCCCACTATACGGGTTTACTACTGGTTGGCGCTTAAAGCTTTCAATTTCATCTTCTATTCTTTGTGCCTTACCTGCTGCACTTTCTGCCTCTCTTTTAGCTTTACCAGCAGCAATCAAGGCTCCTCCACCACTTATCACAGCACTACCTATAGCTACTGCGGCTATTGCACTTAATCCAAAAGTACCCTTAATTAAGGTGTCTGAAGAGTTAATGGCTAAATTAACTATATCGTTATTTAAAATTTCTAATATTAAAAACATTTTATATACATTATTTTGTTATATTTTATTTAATAGCAACAAGAGGATCATTAAAATCTTCAGCAATAACTTCTTTCGTAACTTCTTCAACGGTTAGTTTATCAGTTGCATGAACCGTTATAAATACACAATCAGTATGTGTATATATTAATCTTTTAGTTCCAGCTTTTGTTATGCCATTATAAGGAGCTTCTATTTCTTGCTTACCTTGTTCAGATATTATAGATAATTTCCCGCTTTGTACAAAAAAAGGGTGATCTTTTTTATGTATTTTAGTTGTTATTATTTGTTCTGCTGGCATAAATATTTCTCTAATATAACATCCGCCCGCAAAAGTGCTTTTTACTGGATTTATTTTATCAAATTCTTCACCCATAATTGATTTTGGATGGTCTAGTATTTGTTTTTCAATTTCTAAAATATTTTTTCTGAAATTAATTGAATTTTCAATTTCAGTTTTTTTTTCAGTAATTTGATTCATTTAATTAAATTTAATAAGATGATTCAACATAATCAGATGATACCGCAAATAATTCTTTTGCACCACCATAATCTGTTACATTGTCTGTTGATACTGTTACTGTAGCAAAGTAACCTTTAATACCAGTCATTGCTGCGCCCCAAGATATTTCACCTGCAGCCGCTGGACTATTATTAATAAGATTTGCTGTATATTTATTTTCTTTTCTTACAAAACCAGCGTAATTAATAGGTGGTATAAGTGTGGCTGGATATTCATTGCCATAATTATCGTAAGAACCTTGATTATAACTATAAACCAAAGTCGTGCTGTCTTGGGTATTACTTGCTCTTGTTATAGGACTTCCGATGCCTGTAAAGTCAGATTCAAAGGAATTTACTTCCCAGCCATTACTTCCTTCGTAATTAATAGTCTTAAATACTTTAGACATGCTTACATTAGGATTAAACACAAATTTTACTGATGAATCTTTAATAACTCCATAAAATTCATTTCTTTTAACACTTGCATCATAATGTCTATAAATAGCACCATTATGGAATGTATAAAAATTATTTTTTAAGCTGGTCCCCATTGTAGGTTTATAACTATAAAAACTTGTCCATCCTTTAGGACCTTCGTCAAAAGACAATGTATCGTAACTGTCACTTCCTGCGGGCTGTAAAGATAATGTATAATTTTTATTATATATATCCCACATCCCCTGTGCTTTACCAGTCAGCCCTTGGTTATTATCTAACGTACTTAAATTATCTCTAAAGTAATCAGACATGCCATAATTTGAAATCTCTGTTATACCGTCATTAGATAATCTTAACACAGCGTTTCTATCTTTATCTGTAAAGTATTTTCTATAACCATAAACAGCAAAACTTTCTGGATTTCTACTAATACCATATTCACCGCCGAATGCTTGAACTTGTCCTATTACATTTGGTCCAGTGGTAACAGTTGCGTTTCCTTCAGCAGAATATATTGCATCTTTATCAATTAATGCTCTACTTACTTTATTTTCTTGAAATACAATTAAGTTTGTATCTTCAGCATAAAGCTTTTGTATTGAGCCGTTAGCTGGGTCAACACTTTTAACAATATCTTCACCTACTGAAAATACATTAGTGTTATTAATTCCTGTTCTTGAATTAAATATTCCAGAATAAATCATAGAATTAATTCTATTTGAAGAATTAGGTTCTTCTTCTACAAGATAAGCTTTTACACCATATCCTGCGGTAGTATTATTATAACCACCACGTATTCTAGCTTCTTCAATACTCCAGTTTTTACCGCTAGCAGGATCTGCAGGTGTTGGAGATGAACCAATTGGGTACTGTGTACCATTACATCCGTTCCATACTGGAGCGCCTGAGCTACTAACCGTCTTTCTTAAAATGAAGCTATTAAAATACTTTACTTCTATTATTGCAGGCATATATTATTATTACTTATTTATAGTATAAATTACTTATTGGTTTTTTCTATTAGGCTGAGCAGTTTGTTTAATTTTCTTACCATTAGAATCAAATTGAGCAGTCCATCTTCTATCTTGATCAGTATAAGTAGAAGTTGTAGTTTGACCTATTCCATTTGTGTGAGAATTTGAATTACCATGTTCACTGTTTATAGACCCATCTGTAGCGGCACAATACGAATGAAAACCTCCCGCTGTTTGATTTAATCCATTAGCTGTAGTTAATGGAATTGTTAAATTAGGATCTTTATATAGTTGTGTTATATATTTAAAATGCCATTCCCTTGCATATACTTCTGTTGCTATTGGTTGTGTATTTTGTGCAGTAGTTCTATTAGCTTGTCCACTTGAAATCCAATAAGAAAAAGAAGTTGCTGCGCCATAGGCAGATGGATAATAAAAATCACCAAAAGTTATTTGTGTTTGAAATTTACCAGAAAACATTTCTGTACTATGATAAATACTTCCACTTGGTGGACATACACCTTGTTTAAGGATTGTTCCAGTTACTGTTATTGGCACACTTGTGCTACCATTGCTAGCAATTCCGTATGGAAAACCTATTATTAATCTGTAATCACCAAATTTATTTGGTGTCGATTCATATCCTTGATCTTTACCTATAGCAAAAGTTCTATTTGCTTTTGCTGATAAGCTAGATGAGTTTTGACTTGATTTTGCCTGTACAAAAACATTAGCTACATCTGTTGAAAATAAAGTATTACTACTACCCTCTGGAGTTCCTTGAAGATTAAGAGAACTTGTTTCTGTAGTGTTTAATAAAACCCCTTTATTACTAACTGAATTAGTATCATTAGGCAAGGTTGCAGGATAATCACTTTTTTGTTGCCCTCCAAATTGTATAGGTAAACCTTCAATATCAACAGCTTGTACCCAATTATCATTTCCCGCTAAACTATCAGCGGCAGAGCGATATTGTAAATATGCAGGCCATTTTAAATTTAAAGTATCATTAGTGTTAGATGAATTAAAAGAATATTGATTTAAAATAAAATCAACACTTATAAAACCAGTTCCAGCGGATAAATCACAATCTTCTTGATCACAGCTTACTTTAGCTTTAGAATTAAAATTGCTATTTCTCATTTCCCCGGAAGATCCCCCACCAATGTTCTTGCAATTAGATGGTCCCTCAAGTTCTGTTTGCTTATAGCTTTCTGCTAAATTATTATCTAGTCCTAAATTAAGCTCTCCTTGGTTTCTACTTATTGGTTCATTAGCTGATGCATTGGTTTTATTAGCAACAAAATAAATTCCATAAGCTTGGTTTTGAACACTTATACGAGAAGGAATATAAGAAGAAACATTATTGTTAAATCCACAATTAGCAGGTTCTTCACCAAACACAATATTAGTAGTACAGGTAGTAGATAGACCACCCGCATCAGATAATTTTACAACTGCACTAACACTTCCAGAAGCTTGACCAGATGACTCTGTCATAACCCCAGTGGTTGAGTTAATGGACAATGTGCTTAATGCAGGGGTTACAGATTGCAATGACCAAGTTAAATTTTCTGCCTGCATTCCACCAGCAGCAATAGACCCATTAACTCCTGTAAAAGTCGCAACAGTGGTTTCACCTTGTTGTACAGGAACGGAAGCGGGGCAAGTTATAGTAGGCGCAACATTTGTTAATGAACCTGTTGCTGTAAGCGTGGAATTTATCCCACCTCCTAGAACACCTAAAGTAAATGTATATGATTCCTTAGTAGAACCATTAACCCCGTAATAAAAATTACTTGTTGTTTTTAAATACCATCTATTAGGGGTACCTGGTACTTCAACTAATTCCCAACCAGATCTAGGAGTCCCAGTACCATCAACAACACTATTTAATGTTACTACAGATGAATTTATAGGCTGATCTGTAATGTCTAAAGGAGCAAATTCTCCCGTAACTGCTGTACCAATAGGATCAGCTTCAGATTGAGAAAAGTTCCATAAATCTAAACCAGTAGCTTGGTTTGTTCCAGTTGCAATTGCTTCATTTAAATCAGATATTAATCCAGTTGTTGAAGTTTCCCAAAATATATCTAATCTTGATTCTTCTGGATTTGTTTCATAAATACCTAATAATATATTGTAATTTCCCCCACTGTGTACATTAGCCCCAATTGGATTTGCTAAATTACTTTGAGTTAATCTAGCTAATGAAGGATTTGATGCAGATTGATAAATATCCACATAATCAGTGACACTGCCCAATAAATCATTTTCTTCTCCTATTGTAGATACAGTATGTGATTCTCTACCAGGATAATACTGTTCATTAAAAGTAGGCCCTCCTGCTAAAATATTATCTGGAGTTACTCTACCAAAAAGCTGCACGGAACTTCTATATTGTTTTTGATTTGGACCAACCTCATTTAAATCTCTTGGTACTTTATTAATATTATCATTTAAAAGAGTAATATAAGCAATGGTATTTTTTGGATCGTCCAAACTACTACCAGGATCTTCATTTAAAATACCTGGTAAATAAACATTGTAATAATCTTGTTCTGTTTGTTTTACAACAATTTTATAAGAATACCATCCTAATGGATTATAATTAGATGAATTAGAATTACCATTATACAATCCTGGCCAACCGGTTTGTAGGTCTGCTGGATTATTAGGTATAATACTATTAAATAATACTTTTAAAGCATCTCCAGGCCATGTAGCTGGGACATTATCTGTGGAATCTTTATATGGATGATAATATGTTGATCCACCAAAAGAGCCTGAGGCCCCTCCAATATCACCATCATTTACTATAGATAATATTGTTGATGAAGATCTGCCGTATTTATCAGATAAAACCACACCAACTTGGTAGTTCCTATTTTGTTTTATAGTATGTGTGGGGTATTCAACAATGCTTGTGGTGTTTGTTGAAATGTTTCCACTGGTAACATTAAAAGAAGATTTGTTAAATGCTCCTACATTATAATCTAAATATTCTGGAGGTGTATGTTTATCCTGAAAATTACTATATACAATTCTATTGCTTATTATTTCTTGGCCTAATGCTCTTACAGGTATTTTATCATATACTCTTATTATATCGGAATCAGGTAGTGTTCTAAAAGGCTTTCTTGCTTGATAATTGTATTCAAAAACAGAAGTTGTTGTTTCTTTAATTTCTTCTTGTGTAATAACATCTACCACTTGAACAGCAATTTGATCTGACTCTTTGTAAAGAA
>Ga0209716_1001913_pt1 | contig 14491 bp, 5 predicted proteins | sample COGITO_mtgs_1205_FD_184811 | JGI IMG/M metagenome (GOLD analysis project Ga0209716, IMG submission 184811) | Pelagic marine microbial communities from North Sea - COGITO_mtgs_120531 (SPAdes) (version 2) | ecosystem: Environmental > Aquatic > Marine > Epipelagic ...
GCAAGCGTGTGGTTGGACCTTCTCCGCCCGAGCCCAATTGGGACCGTTTGGACCTGCGAGGTATGAACTCCACTCGTAACGCCTGGGGTTACTTGGCACCGGACGATTCGGCCATTGTCAGTGATGACGGCAAGGTGTTCATCCGTGTTGACAAGAGCATGGTTGAGAAACCGAAGTCAGGTAAGGAAGTGCTTGTTCGCCTCGTATCAAGGCAGTGGATGGTTCTGAAGCGATGCTTGCGCTGGTCGAAGATCATCAAGGAGCTTTACGACTTTGAACATGAAGTGGAGGACGATGGTGTCTCAGTTGGCGACGACGAGGATGATTCCGTGGAGATCGTCTTGCCTTCGCCAAAGAAGAAACCGAACTTGCACCTTGTTCCTCCGGACCGCAAACGCAAGTTGTCCATGCGCCGCTTCAAGTAAGGTAGTCCTTTGAAAGCCTCCTCTCCCATGGCCAACCATGCGTCAGACCTACCTCGACATGGCTATCAAAATGGCTGAACTTGGAAGCGAATCGCTCCAAGCAACGTACCGTCATTCACGCCAATTCCTGCGAGGTGTAACCGATTTTGATGATGATGGAAACTATGCATGGAAGCGTGGTGCCTATGCTGCAGTTGCATATAAATTCAGCAAGAAGGCAGCCCCCGACAAGCATCTCAAGGACTACAACAAGGTCTTGCACGGTGAACATGTCATTCCGTTAAGCATGGTGTTCAAGCGATGGTTGGAACTCATTGATGCTGGTCTTTCACCCAAGGAACAACGATCTTTTCTCGAGCATCATCTCGAAGTGGTTTGGATCACAGTGGCCGAGCAGCAGAAACTTGACCGGGAGTTGAAATTGAAGTCTAAGATGCCTGAGGGTTGGACGTGGGATGACAGCAAGTATGCTCGCCTTGATCATGCTGGAATTGCCTTGCACATCGTGGATTTACATGGAGAAGCGCGTGATAACAAAATATGATTTTCCAGCATAAGATCGGCTAAGTTAATTTATTCTATTTCGGAATCTGTGTCAGGTGTGCCGTTAATCGAGGTGTTTTGCATTACATTAGTCTGTTTTCCCGATGTATTGATGTTCACTTGAACATTCATTGGCTGAGCAGGCTCATTGCCGAGTGTGTAATCAAGCCCAATTGTAGAGGGTTCAATCTCGAGACTTTGACTGAGTTTCTGCACATAACTTTCCATTTCGGAATGGATACTTGTTTCAATTTGTTGATAATCGAGGGTTTGTAAAACATCGGTATCAGTCAAGTCAGGTATTCCGTTGAGGATTCTTAAGATTCCGTCTATCGAAGGAAGTTCGGATAATTCTTTGAATCCGACCAAAGAGTTTGAGTCAATATCCAACACTAAATTTTTCATGTATTCATAGAGAGTTATTCTCGTGCCTTCAATTTGAGACCAAATCTCTTTTTGGGGTTCGATAATTCTGCTCTCGTAGCGATTCAATAGACTCGAGCGTTCACGAGTTTTAGATGTTCTGTTGGTAAGATTACGCCTTTTTCTTTTGTTGAGTTCATGTTCCAACATTGTGATTTTTTCGAACAACGATATTGAACTGAAGTAAAGTTCGGATTCATGCTTAGTGATTCGATAATACTGCGCTTCGAGCTCTTGTCTCAAATTTGGCCGTAGATCCAGAAGAAAATGTTCATCATAACCGTTCATATGATCTAAGATCCAGTGTTGTAAGGAATTCGAGTGTGCCGCATTGGCAGTGAGTTTCTGAAATGAGCGGCGTTGAATCCATGCTTTGGGGTAATGGCGTTCATCGTATGTTCCTTGTTCAAGTGAATTCAACAATCTACGTAAAAGGGGACGTTTTTGCTGAACTCGCACCGTATCTGTTGTACCAATTGGACACCAAGCTTCAATTGACATTGAGTTCGGGAACTCGGGAGGACTTACGTTAATGTCACGAAGAAATCTAAACCAATCATTGATTAAATCTGAATTCATGATAGCACCTCTTTCAATTTTGTTTTCCAATTCTTCCTTCGGCGAAGCCATCGCGTAGAGAGAAGTGCAACAAACAAAACATTGCCCAATAGATACGGGAGATTCCCTTGCGCATTGGAAAATGAACCAAAGTAAGGAAGAACAACTCCGCTGAATAGGTCTGTAACTTCGAAGTAAGTTAGAATTGGGAAAAATGCAAACACGGAGAAAAGAACAAGTGTAGATATGAAATTAAAACGTTCTTTCGGTATTTTCATGATTGTAAAACGGAATGATTCAACAAGTATTTCTCTGCGTCCCATTCTTTGAATCCTCTTTTTCGAAGCAGAAGGGGGTAATGCCAAACCTGTTGGATGTTTCTTCGATAAGTACTGCTCAAAGTAGGAATCATCGACAGTCGCTATCATTTTCGCATAAGCCTCGGTGCCATAATGGCTCTTACAAAACTGGGTTAATTCAGAATCAGTGGAATTATTAAAGATCCAATACAGGAATTTGTTCGTTCTATAATCAAGGTGGAGGTTCGCCAAGTCAGCGGCAAAAAGCGCGCATTGCGTTTCAGACATCCGCTCTTGCATCAACTGAAGCCATAGCAGAACACTTGCATTCGATGCATGGTGTTTATTCATCAAGACACGAGGTGTTTGAATGATCATTGACTCGGTAATGGAAAGTTGTTTACTCTGACCATCGAGAAGTAAGGTGTGTTGTGCATGCACAAGTTGTTGTTGAAACGCTGTGTTGTTGATGTCTTTAGGTGAAAACTCAAGCTTCGAAAGCAGTTGAGGATTTACAAGTATGTGTTGCTCAGTTGCTTCAAATTTAGATAATAATGCGAGGAGTGGAGCATTAGTATAAAGGACCGGTGTATACTGTTTTGAAGAGAGATGAGACAGTACAGAATGAACCAGGTGTTGGCTCTCCGAGTGTAATTGATTTTGAAGAAGTTGATGGAACAAATCCACGTTGCGGGTTCTGAGGTGTTGTATCGAATCAATTGAATTTTCGAGTGAAGATAATTCGGCAAAGTCGATTGAAGTGATGAGAATGCTCATTTGCTGATCATCAAGAACAGAGGAATACTTCATCAGTTCACGCATTTTGTTTACCGGTGTTAATTCTAACAATTCAGTAACAATCAACAAGCGATGTTCTGGGTCGAACTCATGTACCTCCTTGCATTCCATGTAGGGGGAGTTTTTCAAGAAAACTCCGAGTAATTCCTCTTGAGATAGGCGAAGACCAACAGCGAGTTTACGTAAAGCAGCACTTCGGTACCTCTCAGAGTCCTCTAAAATACTGGACCGTTCTGAGTGATGGATATTCAAACGAATCAAAGCATTCAATTCAAGGGTAGAGGAAACTCCTGCTTCATCAAGGCTCAAGCACAAGTTCTTCCACCATTTGGAACCTAATTCTCCAAAGTTATCGACCTTACAAAGAAGGTTGAACAACGAATCTCGATACTCCGTCAAAACATTGTTCATGAGTTCATCGTGTTCTTCGAGTGAAGACTGGAAGTCAGGCTTAATTTCATGCAACCAAACACGCTGCGAGGTGTCTTTTGCAAAATCAGAATAGCCGACGAGGAGTTCAGTATTGAGGCGAACATCCGGTGGTGAAAACGCCCATGCACGGCAGATTTGCATGTCACTAGGACCCGATGTGCGGATTTTTTCCATTTGAGAAAAACCAAAACCACTCATTTCAATTGCATGTTCACTGTCAATATCAAAACCTTCAGGTGAGTCGTCGCTAAAACTGAAGCATGGTACATCGAAAGGATCTCCCTCCTCTACAGTTAATTCAAAACTCTGATCACGAAGGATTTGTACCAAGAGATCGAGTCTTTTCAGGGGTGGATAAGAAGTCGGCCAGCAAGTGCTGTGTATTCTTAATGCTGAACGCCCATCACTTGAACGAAAACGTTCGCCGACCGTAATGCTGTAACCGAAAGGGAGAGGTTTCGAGTGAACAAGAAACGGAAGATGGGCTTCATCAATTGAATTCATTGCACTCAATTCAGATTCAAGAAGTTTCTTCCATTCCAGTGGTCCATTGTCATGGCGGTGGAAATAACCACCATCGTGGTCATATACCATTAATGGAAGCCTGTAGTGATTCATGTCCTCAACTCAATTCCGGGGAAGTAAACATCTGAGCAATGGCTCAAAAACATTGATTGGGACCATTGGATACGGAGGAATTCCTGAATATTCCTCATCACTTCCAGAGATTAGACCTCCGAGTGTGCATGCATAATAAGCATCAACATCGATATTACTGAGTTGATGGTATTGGGCTTCTCCAATGTTTTCGATCAATGTTTCCAATGCATGGTCTTGATCCATGAGTTGACTCCAATCTTCTAAAGAACCATTTTTCATCATCCGGTTTTTCGAATCACCTCGATGGATGAGTATGTCTGCTTTGTTAAGCAAACAACTTACATGGCCAGTATTAGCACCTTTTAATCCCGCAATTTGATCGGAAAGTCGTATAAAGGCATTCACTTCATTTCTGGCAGTGGAGTTTCTTGAAGTAAAAGAATCAGAATCAATCAAAAGAAGGACATCATGAGAATAACCGATAAGTTTCACCACATACTCAACCGCATCTCGGGCATCTTCGTCGCCCCATGATAGAATCCGCGCTAGCATCTCATCCAAACTGTTGGAAGTCAATTCCATACCATCGAGTCGATCGAGGGTTGCACGGTAATCTTCACCAGGCATATCGAGGGTACGGAATGAAGTCTTGACTTTCTGATTCGTTCTTTTTGAAGATTTAAACAAACCAAACAAAATTGATCGTTCCGATTCAACTTCAGCACAAAACTCGAGCTTAATCTCTAAGTCAGTATTGACGTCAACTGTTGGCACCAGATTCTTTCGCTGTTCGAGGTCATCGTTACCAAGGCGAGACATGTATTCGTTGAGGAAACGACGGGTCTGGGGTTTGGCAGTGACTTCAAAAGGGAACGGAGTGCTGGTCGGGGGGAGAACTCCTGATTCTCGTTCTTTTAGCATTGTGAAGTCGGCAGAGCGATGAGCAAGATAGCGTTGAAGAAGGTCCTTTTCATCTATTGGAAATGAGGAATCCCCATTTTCCGTCGAAGCAAGTAACTTTTGTATGTCTTGAACTGCGAATGGTAAATTTCGATCATCGTTGAGGTATTTAGCAGAACCATACCATAGTTCACGCGAGATAGGGTCTCGCAGCAGCGTCCACAATCCTCCAAGATAGCACGACTTTCCCGAAGCAGGAGAACCGATGACGGCGACGATGCGCTCAAGCACTACTTTTTCAGAAATTTTTTCGGAGGTAGGGTCGAGTATTTTCAGCACTGTGTGTTCTGCTGGAGAATTATTTTGATGATGCGCTTCTGCCAAAACAGCAAAGCCAAGCCAAAGTGTCAATTGGAGTGTAAACTCTTGGATGGAATTGCTTTGCATCAGATTCATAATTCCATGCAAGGCTATAGCCGTTAGGACAATCAGAGTTCGATGCTTTATCAAACGAGCATCAGATGCTGCGTAACTCACAAACCAGACCAGTAATGGAATGAAAACCAAAGGAAGGAAAAGAGAAGAAAGAGCACTTTCTGCCAGAAGAAGTGGACGGAAAATGAGCATTAAGACCACAAGTGCGACAACAGGGGAACGTCGATCGTGAAACAGGGAAAGAACAGCGCCATAGGATACAAATGTAACCGTAATATTTCCAAGATGTTCTACACTCATGATTGGTATGAACATACAAATAGCGTTGAGAAGAACCGCACCGAAAATCGGCATGCTCCATGGATTTTGTAGGAGTCTACTGGATTTAGAATAATCCCAAGATGCCGGCATTGAAAATACAGAGAAAGCAAGGAGCAGCGGAACCAAAATAGATTCCAATTCTGTTGCAAAAAAGACCTTCGATACATTGGTTGAATTTTCCCATTCTAATCCGATTTGGCTTGCAAGTGCGATTCCAATCCAACCCATGCTTGAAATGAACAACAACAGATCTTCAGAGCCAGATTTTTTTAGGACCTCTGCGATAAATAAAGGAACAATCATGCTCAAAGACACTGAAAGCGTGATGATGACATAAATGTCTTCACCTGCATTGAATAGCCTCCAAGCAAATAAAAGCATGACAATCAATGTAGCAAAGAGCGTCAAATTTGAATTGGTGCCAATTGGCTGCCGCTGAATGGAAGCACTGCGCCCGAACAATGGCCCAACGTTTCCTTTCGTAAGACTTTGAACAGGACCAGAACCACTTCGTTCTGCCTCAGAAACGGCTGCTCCGTCAAACCTTGTTTGTTGTCTTTTATCGTTACCCATGTTCAGTAATGGTGAGCGTTGCGCCATGGGTTCATTTGGTATCGAAACCCGAGCGTATTGGATTCGTTCGAGAATTTTTTCCATTTCAGAATAGAACGATTTGGAATCTTGATTATTTCTAGCACGAGTCAATTTACCCTTTTCAACAGCAAGAACATCCTTACTCTGGGTAAATTCATCTTGCACTTCGGAGAGATCAGACTCGTTGATGTACCCAGAGTCTTCAATAAAGCGTTTTGAACGTGGATATTGGTCTAAATTCATTCTCATTCACCTCATAATTGCTCAGAATCTTCATCGTCAGAGAAGTTGAACTGCTTTTGATTCTTAATACCAGCAAAATAGCCCGCTCCACCTGCGATGAAGGCCGCCATTAGCACGAGAGTGAAAACGATTGATGTGTTGGTTTCCGGAATTTGAGCAAGGTAGAAATTCTCATCGTTATCAGCAATTCCATCACCATCTGTATCCAGTGCTTTGGTCGGGTCCTCTGGGAATGAATCTGCATTGTTCGGAACGCCATCGTTATCCGTATCACCTGGATACGGGTCAGGATTGGTGCCGTTTGGATTATCACCCAGTCCGTCTCTGTCAGCATCCATCCATTGCGATGGGTCCAGAGGGTATGCATCAGGCATACTACCGTTCGGGTTATCTCCCCACCCATCACCATCTGTATCGCAGCATTGGGTCGGATCGTTCGGGAATTGATCGCCTCCTAAACTCCAATAATTATCACCCCAGCCATCGCCATCACTGTCAGAAGACTGCAATGGGTCAAGTGGATACAAATCTTCAGGATTTTGCACCCCGTCGTTATCGGTATCGTTGGGGTATGGATCAGGATTGAGACCAGACTGGTTTTCTCCATACCCATCTCCGTCTAAGTCCTGGAATTGGGTTGCATCGTTCGGGAACGGGTCGTTTTGATTGACCACACCATCGTTATCGGTGTCATCAAGGGATGGGTCAGAATTGTTACCGTTTGGATTGTCTCCTAAACCATCACCATCTGCATCGAGCCATTGTGTTTCATCCAGAGGGAATGCATCCACAGGGTCATTCCAGCCGTCGCCATCGGTGTCCAAGGAACGACTCGGGTCGTTTGGCCACATGTCGCCTTCATCAGAAACGCCATCCCCGTCTGTGTCGAGGCATCCTCGAACATCATAGGAGCTGTTGCCATAGGTCAACGGACAATCGTCTTGCTCATTGGGATAAGCGTCATTATCAGTGTCGCCAACATACGGGTCGGAGTTGTTTCCATTTGGATCATCACCGAGTCCATCACCGTCCGCATCTTGCCATTGGGTTGAATCGTTGGGGAATTGGTCTGCATTGAATCCAGATGCATTATCACCATATCCATCACCATCAGCATCGTACCATTGAGTGGCATCATTCGGGAATGCATCGAAGGGTTCGGAAGCCGGATTGTCACCGTATCCATCACCGTCGGCATCAATCCACTGTTCGGAATTTTCAGGGAATGCGTCAGGGAATGAACCGTTGGGGTTATCTCCGTATCCATCACCGTCTTGGTCGGTCGATTGTGTAGGGTCGTTCGGGAACGGGTCGTTGATATCGGCAAAACCATCACCGTCTGAATCCGGGCATCCAGGGTCTGCAGTCGTAGCGTTACCGAACACGAGAGCGCAGACGTCCAATTCAAGTCCATTGCGATTATTACCGGTGTCCATAGCAGTCCAGTCGTCTGGATACCCGTCAAAATCAGTATCGTTCGCCGCTGCTGCTATGGTTGGGAAGTAATCCACTTGTACTGCATTTTGAATGAACATACCCGGGAGTCCAGCAGGTCGTAGGGTCGTCCAAGCGGTCGCGCCCCAGTTGTCGCCGTAGCCATCGTTGTCGCTGTCGCCCCATTGGGTCGGCTCGTATGGGAACGCATCAAGGTAGTCTGGCACACCATCGTTGTCTGAATCGCCCGGCGTTGGGTCTGGATTGGTGCCGTTTGGATTATCGCCAAGTCCATCGAGGTCCGCATCCGCCCACTGAGTCGGATCGTAAGGGAATACATCGGCATTGTTTCCAGATTGGTTGTCTCCATAGCCGTCTCCGTCAATATCTGAGCCTTGAGTGGGGTCGTTGGGGAATGCATCTCCAATTTGATTCTCTCGAAGTCCGGATGTTTGGTTTACAGTGTAAGAGTAATTGTCTGGGAATCCATCGTTGTCGCTGTCTTGCCACTGCGTGACATCGTAGGGATAACGGTCAGCTTGGAAGCCGTTGCTGTTGTCACCATAGCCATCGCCGTCAAGGTCAGACCATTGCGAGACTTGGGAAGGGAATGCATCGCCGTTTTGTTCACGTAGTCCAGTGGTTGAATTCACTGACCATGAATAATTGTCACCGAATCCATCGCCGTCTACATCCAGCCATTGTGAGGCATCATAGGGGAATTGATCTGGCATGGTTCCGTTAGGATTATCTCCATGCCCATCGCCGTCATAGTCGTCCCATTGCGTTGGGTCGTTCGGGAATGAATCGGAATTGTTTCCGTTCGGATTGTCGCCTCGACCGTCACCATCAACATCGAGCCACTGGCTTGGGTCATTGGGGAAATCATCGGCGAGCAGTCCAGTCGGGTTATCGCCCCATCCGTCACCATCGCTGTCCAACCACTGAGAAGCAATCCAAGGGAAGTCATCGACTGAATTGTTGTAACCATCGTTATCCGAATCATCCAGTGAAGGGTCAGGGTTTGTTCCGCTTTGGTTATCCCCAAGGCCATCACTGTCTCCATCTGCCCATTGGGTTGGGTCATTCGGGAACGGGTCAAGTGAGTTGTTGATACCATCGTTGTCTGAATCTTCGAGGTACGGGTCAGGATTGGTTCCTGATTGATTGTCACCAAGCCCGTCACCGTCTTCATCAATCCATTGGGTTGGATTGCCAGGGAACACGTCAACTGTGTTGTTGTACCCGTCGTTATCGGTGTCATTGAGGTAAGGGTCAGGGTTGTTACCTGATTGATTGTCTCCAAGTCCGTCGCCATCACCGTCGAACCATTGCGTGGCATCATACGGGAACTGGTCGGGGCTTGTTCCGTTGAGATTATCGCCATGTCCATCGCTATCGTAATCATTCCATTGCGTAGAATCATTGACGAAGCGGTCAGGGTTGTTGCCGGATTGGTTGTCACCATAGCCATCGCCATCTGCATCGTTCCATTGGGTTAAGTCGTTTGGCAGTCGGTCAGGGTTGTTCCCCGATTGGTTGTCGCCGTATCCGTCGCCATCAGCGTCATGCCATTGGGTGGAATCGTTTGGTAAGCGGTCGGGATTGTTTCCGGATTGGTTGTCACCGTAACCATCACCGTCAGTATCGTTCCATTGGGTGGAATCGTTGATGAAGTAGTCGGGATTGTTGCCGTTGATGTTATCTCCGTATCCATCACCATCAACATCGAACCATTGGGTGGAATCGTTGATGAAGCGGTCCGGTGTGGTTCCAGTTTGGTTATCACCATAGCCATCACCATCGGTGTCAACATCTTGGGATACATCGCCAGGGAAAGCATCCGGTGCACCATCGTACATGATGACAACACGGTTTCCACGCTGGTTTCCAGTGGTTCCTGAGTTGATACTGACAGTGGTTGAATTGCTGAACCCGTTCACCGAGATCGACAGATTATGAGGCGTGAAGTAGGTCTTTGACGAGGCATCTTCGTAGTATTCCTTGACAACGAAACGAACTGTACCGCCTGAACCGGTGTTTTGTGAACCAATGGCAAAACCGTTGGATTCTTTGAGAACGACTGTAGCGTTGGGTGTGGATTGATTATCGAGGTCATAGACATCGACGTCGACGTTCCAGTATCGATAGATTCCGCCATTATCGACGTCAATTTGGTTATCAAATGTCGAGTTAGTAGCATGAACGACTGAATCCGATGAGGAATGAATATAGAGATTTGTTTCAGTTGTATCGCAATAACCAGAGCCTAAGCCAATACAACGAGAATCGTAAACAGCAGAGTTGTTAATTTCAACAGTTCTTGAGGTGCCCATTACAAGAATGTTATAATTTTGAGAATAAATCCTACCATAAGTACCGAAAGCTTGTGAATCTATTGTGGAATTTCCATTATTTGAGATTACAGAATTTTCAATTGTGGAGTTTCCAAATGTGTTGATTCCGATGTTACGAGAATATGCAGATATGTGAGCACAATCAACCCAATCATAGTTGCAGTTCTGGATAGAATAGGCTTGTTGCATACTAATTTTGGAGTTGTTATAAACTGAAGAATTTCGAATTGAAAATAATGAACCTGCGCTAATTCCATAACTCCAAATCCTGAAACATGATGAGTGTCCATTCCAATCACCACTCGAACGGCAGTTTCCGTTGTAACTGTACCCGGGGTCACTGTCATACAGATGAGCAATGCAATTATCTCTAATTATCGAATCATCAATAGTGAGTTCTCCTGATGATACAATACCATAACATTCCATATCTACATTATTTCTTAGAACATTGTATTGCGTTCCACTTGCAGAGATGTCGAAGTTGTTTGATATTTCTGAATTTTGAATTGTAGTGATACCTGTCGAATATACACCGCCACGACTAATGGTCTGCCAATTACCACCCATTCCACCATTTCTGCTCACTGTAACATTATCCAAAACCAAATAACTTGCTCTGGAATGAAGTCCCCATTTATTGTCACTACTCGCATTAGAGATTGTGCTGTTCTGAAAAGTAATTGTACATGTTGAACATGCATTGCTTGAAATTTCAACTTGTTTGTTTGCAAATCCTTGAACATCGAGGTTACTGAAAATAAGGTCTGAGTAGATGACGTTTGTTTCCAGTCCTTGATATGTGGAACTTTGAGCGAGCGACAAGGTGATATTGGAAAGATAAACCGTTGAATTTCCTCTTAAGCCCTGCAAAAGCAAAGCTTCGTTTTGACCACCTGCATGATCAATTGTAATATCGTTGAATGTAGAGTTTGGACCATGGTCGACATCGATATACATTCTTCCAGCCAATGATATATTTTCAAAAATATACTGAGAATTACCGTCATTGGCCATTGCCTCATGGTCGATGAATATCGTATGTTCACAAGAATTAACATTCAATGTACAGTATATTTGAGATACTTCAAAAATCTCAAAATCTTCATATCCGGACCAGTCGAATCTAATTTCTTTGGCATTTGAGACATTTTTGACAAGAACTTTTTCCGCGTGCACTGCCTTGTTTGATGAGAACGTCAGTTCTTCGTCCATGCTTAAGTTACAAAAACAATATGTGGAATTGGTAGAAATTGGATAATTAAGGTAGATTCCATGATAACTGGTTGGGATGTTTTCCACTGTTATGTTTTGAATGGATGAGTTGACGGAGACTGATGTTTGAATGTCTAAAGTATTATGTGCAGAGTTTTTGATGGTTAGATAGTCAAACTCAAACAAATGTGAATTGACATCAACTTCGCAAGCTCGGTCAATTATTGTGTCCGTCATCGTAATTTCTCCACCGGCATCGGTAGTGAAATCATAGCAGTAGGCTGCATTGTATGGGAGAATTTGTGCTCCGTTTTTGAGTTCTAAACTTCCACCGTTGAAGATTTGAATTTCACGGTGACCGTTGCTCGTGCCCCACATGTAGACGGTCATACCGTCCAGTGTCAAATCGCCATAGACGTTGATATCACCCTGCATGAGAATTTGTCCACTGTTGGATGTATTGGCACTGATCACGGTGACGTCGTTTGCGGTAATGGTCCAATCACCTGCAGAACTTGGCGGAGGCGTTTGTGCGGCAATTGGAGCAGCTAAAGAGACGAGCATCAGCAGTGAAAGGCCAATGGACCAGTTTCTCTTCACTTGTGCATTCATTGTCTACACCTCAAATTGTATCGCTGTCTTCATCACTGAAATCTCGGTTCGAGAACGCTGGTGATCTGTCGTATTGGGGCTGGAATCGGCGGGTTCCAACAAGGAATCCTGTTACACCTGCACCAATCGCTGCAAGCAAGACCATCGAGAGAACAATGGAAGTGCTGGTCTGTGGAATTCGAGCTAAGATGAAATTTTCATCGTTATCTGAAACTCCATCACCGTCTGTGTCAAGGGCTTTTTCTGGGTCTTCGGGGAAAGAGTCAGCATCGTTTGGAACGCCATCGTTGTCTGTATCACCAGGGAACGGGTCTGGATTGGAACCTTCTGGATTATCCCCTAATCCGTCGTTATCTGCGTCAATCCATTGTGAAGGATCGTTCGGGAATCGATCTGGCATCGAACCATTTGGATTGTCACCCCAACCGTCGCCATCAGTATCGCAGCATTGAGTTGGATCGTTCGGGAATTGGTCACCATCGACGCCAAATGGATTGTCGCCCCATCCATCGCCATCCGAATCCGTTTGTTGGGTTGCTTCAAGCGGATAGAGGTCGCTTGGATTTTGCACACCATCGTTATCGGTGTCGTTCGGGAATTGGTCAGGATTGTTTCCGGTGAGGTTATCGCCAAATCCATCGCCATCAAGGTCTTCCCATTGGGTCGAATCGGTCGGGAACGGGTCGTTTTGATTGATGTATCCATCATTATCAGTATCGTCTAGAGAAGGGTCTGGATTGTTGCCATTGGCATTGTCTCCCAGGCCGTCACCGTCTGCATCCTTCCACTGCGTCGCATCATTCGGGAAAGCATCTTCAGGGTCGTTGACGTTATCGCCGTCTGAATCAATGGAGCGACTTGGGTCATTTGGCCACAAATCATTGCTGTCAGAAACGCCGTCGTTATCAAAGTCGGGACATCCCTTCAGGTCGTATGTACTCGTACCTGAGACTTGAGGACAGTCGTCTTGTGCATTCGGGTATCCATCATTATCAGAGTCACCTGGGTAAGGATCTGGATTGCTGCCGTTTGGATTGTCGCCCAAACCATCACCGTCAGCATCAGCCCATTGAGTCGCATCATTCGGGAATGAATCTGCTGATGTGCCACTGATCTCATCACCGTAGCCATCACCATCGGTATCGTTCCACTGCGTTGGATTATTCGGGAAAGCATCTGGATTATTTCCAGACTGATTGTCACCGTAGCCATCACCGTCAACGTCAGCCCATTGGGTCGCATCGTTCGGGAAGAAGTCAGGGAATGAACCGTCTGTATTATCACCGTAGCCATCACCGTCAGCATCTGCCCACTGTGTGGGGTCAATTGGGAAAGCATCGTCTTGGTCAGCCGTGTTATCGCCATCAGAATCAGGACAACCCGGTCCTGCAGAGGTCGCACTACCGTAGATCGATGGACAAGCGTCAAGAATCAAGCCAGCTCGATTTGAACCGGTATCTTGAGCACCCCATTCATCTGGGAATCCATCGAAATCTGTATCGTTAACTGCCGCAGCAATGAGTGGGAAGTAATCGACCATGACTGCATCTTGGACAAACATACCTGGCAAATTACTGTCTCGGAGCGAAGTCCACGCTGTTGCACCCCAATTATCGCCGTAACCGTCCCCATCTGAATCTGCCCATTGTGTTACTTCACTTGGGAATGCGTCAAGATAATCTGGAACACCATCATTGTCGGTATCGCCAGGCGTTGGGTCGGGGTTTGTTCCGTTTGGATTGTCACCCAATCCATCGTTATCTGCATCTGCCCATTGGGTCGGATCGTTCGGGAATGCGTCAGGATTGTTTCCTGATGAATTGTCACCAAACCCATCTCCGTCAATATCTGACCATTGCGTTGCATCGAATGGGAATGCATCACCGGTTTGTGAGTCGCGCAATCCAGTGCTTGAATCTGTGGTGTAATCGTAGTTGTCTGGGAATCCGTCACCATCAAAGTCGCGCCATTGGGTGGAATCGTAAGGATATTCATCGGGAGTTGTGCCGTTCAAGTTCTCACCGTATCCGTCACCATCAACATCAGACCATTGGGTTGAATCAAGTGGGAATGCGTCTCCAAGTTGGACCCTTAGTCCACTTTGAGCATTGATGGAGAAGGTGTAATTGTCACCAAAACCATCGCCATCGTGGTCGGCCCATTGACTTGGATTGCTTGGGAAGGCATCAGCAAGTGTGCCGTTTGGATTATCTCCATAGCCATCTCCATCTTGATCAGCCCATTGAGTCGGGTCGTTCGGGAAAGCGTCGGGGTTTGTTCCTGAGGCATTGTCACCATAGCC
>Ga0209716_1001924_pt1 | contig 14446 bp, 10 predicted proteins | sample COGITO_mtgs_1205_FD_184811 | JGI IMG/M metagenome (GOLD analysis project Ga0209716, IMG submission 184811) | Pelagic marine microbial communities from North Sea - COGITO_mtgs_120531 (SPAdes) (version 2) | ecosystem: Environmental > Aquatic > Marine > Epipelagic ...
CAATATTGACTTTATATTGGGCTATCTCAAGCGTTTGCTGCCCAAACGACCCGACTTAAAAGTCATTATTACGTCGGCGACGATCGATGTTGAACGATTTAGTAAACACTTTAACGATGCGCCCATCATCGAAGTCTCTGGTCGGACGTTCCCGGTTGAAGTGCGCTATCTCGACAGCGTTGAAGACCGTGACCGTGGTGTTCAGCAGCAAGTCGTACAGTTAGTCGATGAGATCGCCGAGGAGCACTACGGTCCGCGCGGGGACATCTTGGTTTTTTGTCCGGGCGAGCGGCAAATTCGTGATCTGGCGAAGGCACTGCGGGGCCGCGATCGTATACAGGTACTTCCGCTTTATGCGCGGTTGAGTAACGCTGAGCAAAATCGCGTATTTAATCCATCGGGGCGGGGCCTGCGCGTCGTCCTTGCCACTAATGTTGCTGAAACGTCGCTCACCGTGCCGGGAATACGTTACGTGATCGATCCGGGTGATGCGCGCATTAGCCGTTACAGTCATCGCTCAGGCTTACAGAGACTCCCGATTGAGTCGATTTCCCAAGCAAGCGCAAATCAGCGAAAGGGGCGTTGTGGACGTGTCGCTGAGGGTGTGTGTTTTCGCCTTTACTCTGAGGAGGACTTCCTTGCTCGCCCCGAGTTTACCGACGCAGAGATACTGCGGACGCATCTTGCATCGGTCATTCTTCGCATGTTGGAGCTCGGTCTTGGCGATGTGCGCAAGTTCCCCTTTGTGGATCCTCCAGACGCCAAGATGGTTCGTGATGGATTTCGGTTGTTGACCGAACTGGGTGCAGTCGATGCCCATGCGAAACTCACACCCATCGGTAGAGCCATGGCGAAACTTCCGGTTGACCCTAAGCTTGGCCGTATTTTGCTTGACGCTGCGAGTCGCGATTGTCTCAACGAGGGTTTAGTCATCGTCAGTGCGCTGTCGGTACAAGACCCACGTGAGCGACCATCAGAGAAGCGGGCGCAGTCAGATCAACAACATGCGCGTTTCAACGACAGTCGCTCCGATTTTATGGCTTGGCTAAATTTGTGGCGCTACCTCGAGGAGCAGCGTCAGGCACTGACTCAAAATCAGTTGAGGAAATTGTGCGAGCGCGAGTTTTTATCGTATCTGCGGGTTCGAGAGTGGCGCGAAGTTCACTATCAACTTGTCATCTCGTGCCGTCAGATGAACTTTCGAGTTGCGCCTATGAAAGCGGATGATGAGCAATACGCCGCTATTCATCGCGCGCTGCTGACCGGGTTGTTAGGCAACGTTGCCCAGCAGGATGAGGGGCGACGATTCAATGCCGCGCGCAACCGGAAGGCGCAGGTCTTTCCGGCCTCCAGCCAGTATAAAAAGCCACCGAAGTGGTTGATGGCCGCAGAGCTGGTGGAGACGTCACAAGTGTTTGCCCGCCAGTGTGCGGCTATTGAGCCCGAGTGGTTATTGGAGACTAATCCGCTGCTGCTCAAGCGACACCACTACGAGCCCGCGTGGAGTGCTCGGTCAGGACGAGTGATGGCGAAGGAGCGAGTTTCGCTTTTTGGACTGACGGTCAGTGACGGGCAGCGGGTGCACTATGCCAGTATTGATCAGAAGACGTCGCGCGAGATTATGATCCGTGACGGATTGGTGTCGAATAATTTCCGGCAGGCTCCAGGGTTTCTTAAACACAACCAAACGCTGGTCAGCGAGGTCATGGCGCTTGAGTCTCGGGTACGTCGGCGCGATCTATTGGTTGATGATGAATCAATGGTTCGCTTTTACGACGAGAGGCTACCCGAGGATTGTGCCAGTGCGGTCGCCTTGGATAAGTGGCTTCGACGCGATGGTACGGCGGACAGCAGCCTGCGGATGAAGCGTGAGCAAGTGCTTACCCGAGACCCGGGCGGCGAGGTTGAGGCGCAATTCCCCAAAACGTTGGACAGCAAGGGCGTGAGCTTCCAGCTGGTGTATCAATTTGAGCCGGGTGGTCAACAAGATGGCGTGAGCGTCATTATTCCACGTGCGCTTTTAAACCGTGCACCGCGTTATCTATTTGAGTGGTTGGTTCCTGGGCTGTTGAGGGACAAATTGATTGCCCTGATTAAAGCGCTTCCCAAGCCCTTGCGAAAACAGTTAGTGCCTGCACCCGATGTGGCGGATGCATTGCTGGAGCGGCTCATCACAAACGACGAGCCGTTATCGCAGGCGCTCAGTCGAGAAATTAAGGTGCTACGCGGTGTTTCTGTGTCGCTTAGAGACTGGGAGCAAGTTGCTTTAGAGCCGTTTTATCAGATGAACATTCGAGTCGTTGACGATCGAAAGAAGGTGCTTGCGGAAGGACGTGACCTCAAGACCTTAGTCGCACAGTTTAGAACGGAGTCACCCGTCGAGGTCGTGACCACCCGCAATAATCTGGAGCGCGTCAACGTGACGCGGTGGGATTTTCAAACACTGCCGACTGAATGGCGAGGAAAGTCTGCGGGCACTGAGGTCCTCGCTTATCCTGCTGTGATTAAAGAGGGGTCAGGGCAACTGGCGATCCGGCTGTTGGATTATCCGTCAGAGGCGGATCGTCAGCACCGATTGGGCGTCGCGGGACTGCTATTACAGAGTGATTTAAAGACGGCGAAATACCTGAAGAAACAATTGTTTGTCGACAATGCGGCAACGCTTTCCTTGGCGGGTGCACGTCTTGAGCGAGAGCCGTTGATCGATGCGCTTATCGAGGGTGGGCTCTGGAGGCTTTTGGAAGGGAGGGCGCTGCCGCGCTCACCTGAACAGTTTGCCGAGGCTCAGCGCGTTGTGACCGCTCAATGGGTACCGCATGTACTTGAGATGGGCAATCACTTGATGGTCGCTGTGAAAACAGCGGCTCAAGCGAGTGCGACACTGGCCCGTTATAAAGTGAGTGAATACGCAGCCTCGCGTGCCGACATGACCGCGCAGCTGCAAGCGCTCTTTGAGGCAAAGCGCCTCGTTGAGACGCCCACACAGTACCTCTCTTACTATCCGCGTTACCTCAAGGCCTTGCTCAATCGAGCTGAGCGGTTGTCGGCTCAGGGCAGTAAAGACGAAAAGTCGATGGCCATGCTCGCGCTGCAGCTGGAGCGTTTAGCGAAGGGAAGACGAGATTATCCAGGTCTGGAGGTGCTATCACCTGAAGCGGTCCAATTTCGCTGGATGCTCGAGGAGTTTAGAGTCTCGCTCTTCGCTCAGCAGTTAGGCACTAAACTGCCCGTATCTGCCAAACGTCTCGATCAGCAGTGGCAATCCGTTGAGCAATGGATGACGAATAATCCACGTTAAATGCGCTGTTTTTTTTGATAAAGTGCGGTTGAGGGTTGCAGGAGGGTTTCATTGGTGCAAAGTTTTTTAAAATCGTTTTGTTGCATGTCACTGGTTGTGGGCTCTTTGCTGCCTGCCGCTTTGGCGAATGCGAATGACGACCCCTTTGAATCTCTCAATCGAGATATTTTAAAATTCAACGACGCCGCCGATAAGGTGTTCCTGCGCCCAATTGCGGTCGCTTATGACAGTGCGGTGCCGCGTCCGATTCGGCAGGGCTTTGTGAATGCCTATGAAAATTTGTCTGACGTGAATGCGGCGCTCAATGCACTTCTCCAAGGGCGACCCGTCCCTGCGGTCAAAAATACTGGGCGGGTACTCGTCAACTCGACACTGGGCATTTTGGGCACGATTGACGTCGCGACTGATATGGGGATCGAGCGTTACGAGACTGATTTCGGCCACACGTTGGCGCGGTGGGGGACTCCCGAGGGACCCTACGTCATGCTGCCGTTTCTGGGCCCCAGAACCTTCCGGTCGGGGTTTGGTGACCTTACGGACAGTTTTATGTCCGCCAACGACTATTTGTTTGACGATGATGCGATTACCTGGGGCACTCGGGGCTTGCGCGTGCTTGAGTATCGCGCTGACTTACTGGAGGCGGAAGAGCTGATAACGGGCGATCGTTATGTCTTTATTCGCGACGCTTATCTGCAAAATCGTGAAGCCCAGGTGAACGACGGTGTCGTGGTCGACACCTTCTCTGACTTTGAAGACGATGAGTGGGACGAGGACTTTTAAGCGCTGCGGCGCTCGATCATTTGTTCCGTGTGAGCAACTGCAGATCGGAAAAGTTCAGTATCAGCTCCCTCTCGATGCATTCCTTCGCTCAAAAGGCGTCTAAACACTTTGCCCCCGGGTTGACGTTGATAAAGCCCGAGAACATGCCGGAGCACGTGGTTGATGCGACCCCCCTTGGACAACGTTTCTTCAAGGTAGGGTAGCAAGGCGTTTGCAAGCTCAGACCGACTCATTGACGGCGCCTCGGCCCCGAAGAGCTGGTGGTCGACCTGACTCAATAACCAGGGATTTTGATAGGCTTCGCGCCCTAACATGACACCGTCGACGTGGTTTAGGTGCTCAGCACAGGCCTCGAGCGATGTAATACCCCCGTTAATGACAACGGTAAGATCGGGGAAGTCGCGTTTAAGTTGATAGACCCAGTCGTACTTGAGTGGGGGGACCTCCCGATTCTCCTTCGGCGACAGGCCCTGCAGCCAAGCGTTTCGCGAATGGACGATAAACACTTGGCTGCCGCCTTGCGCGACGGTACCGACAAAGTCTCTGATTATGTCGTAGCTGTTATCGTCATCGACTCCAAGGCGGTGCTTGACGGTTACTGGAACCGATACCGCGTCATTCATCGCGGCGACACACTCACGTACTCGCAGCGGCTGACGCATTAAGCAGGCGCCGAATGTGCCGTTTTGAACCCGATCAGACGGACACCCGCAGTTAAGGTTGATCTCGTCATAACCGGCCTCTTCGCCCATTTTTGCCGCAACAGCAAGGTCCTCGGGTGAGGAGCCACCTAACTGGAGCGCGACGGGGTGTTCTTCGTCATTAAATCGAAGGTGTCGTTCACGGTCGCCGTGTATCAGTGCGCCAGTCGTTACCATTTCTGTGTAGACACGCGTATGTCGCGTCATGAGTCGCCAAAAATAGCGGCAATGCCGATCGGACCAGTCCATACAAGGTGCGGTATTGAAGCGCCAAGGACTGTAAATACTCTCGTTCACTGTATTGCTCATGGGTGTATTGTCGCATAGGTTATGGCATGCCCAGAACCAAAGAGTCTGTGTCGTAGAGAAAGCCCCTTTTTTAGAGCGAGCCCTTTTTGTAGAGAGAGTTCCTTTTTCAGAGAGTGTCCCTTTTTCAGAGAGTGTCCCTTTTTCAGAGAGTGTCCCTTTTTCAGAGAGTGTCCCTTTTTCAGAGAGAGTCCCTTTTTCAGAGAGAGTCCCTTTCTTAAAGAGAGCTCCTTTCTTAGAGTGAGGGTTGTGAGGGGTATGAGTCAGTCACGAGTCAGTCACGAGTCAGTCACGAATGTTTAATCAAGGGCGGCGATACTCCCGCTCACGGTAATAAGAGGTCACAAGATGATGATTAATCGCAGGCAGGTGCTTCAGGGTATTGGTGCTGGTGCGGGCGCTTTGAGCGTCAACGGTGTGCTGGCTACAAGTGCGGGAAACCGTGGTTTCACTCATGGCGTTGCCTCTGGCGACCCGCTTTCGGATCGGGTGATCTTGTGGTCACGGTACGTCCCTGAAGGGAATGTGGCGCGCGCTGAAAATATCATCTGGCAAGTGGCTTACGATCGGGCGTTTGGCGACATTGCGGCCAGTGGTATGACGTCAACGCACCGTCATCGAGACTTCACAATTAAGGTTGATGTCACAGGCTTAAAGTCAGGGCGGCGTTACTTTTATCGATTTGTTATCGATGGACATCGATCTGAGACGGGCAGCACAAAGACGCTCCCTGTGGGTGCGGTTGATCGCTTTCGACTCGGTGTTGCGTCGTGCTCAAATTATCCGCAGGGATATTTTCATGCCTATGACGACATGGCGAAAAGTGACCTTGATTTGGTATTGCACTTGGGTGACTACATTTATGAATACGCGCGCGGACGCTATGTGAACCCCATAGCAGAGGACACGTTGGGTCGGGTGGTCGAGCCCCAAAATGAGATTATTTCTCTTGATGACTATCGAGCGCGTTACGCGGTATATCGCTCAGACAAGGACCTTCAGGCAGCTCACGCGGCTCATCCTTGGATTTGCGTATGGGACGACCATGAATTAATGAACAACACCTGGCGAGGGGGTGCAGAAAACCACAATGAGGGAGAGGGCGACTTTGACGCGCGTATTGCAGCGGCGCGGACGGCCTATCACGAGTGGATGCCCATACGAACAGCCGCTCAAACCGATCAAGCAGCGATTTATCGCAGATTTCAAATCGGCCAACTCGCCGATCTGATTATGCTTGATACACGGTTACAGGGGCGCGACGAGCAGCTTGATTACCAGCGTGATATCGCTAAGGCGGGTGGTCCCGAGGCCTTTGTTAAGGATCTACTGATGAATCCGCAGCGCACTATTTTGGGTGCTGATCAAGAGAATTGGCTCGCGTCTCAGCTTGCGGACAGTCAGGATCGAGGCACGATTTGGCAGATTATTGGCCAACAGGTGCTCATGGGAAAACTGATTACTCCGCTGATCCCCAAAGAAACGCTGGACGAGCTGGATCTGGCGGAAAGGTACAGACCTCGTTTGGAGCGGCTTGAGCAAATTGCGCGAGCGAAATTACCATTAAACCTTGACGCCTGGGATGGGTATCCCGTTTGTCGCGAGCGGATTCACGGTCTCTTCAAGCAATTTGCACCCAACCCGGTTGTGTTGGCGGGCGATACGCACAATGCGTGGGCTTTCAATATGCAGAATCAGCAAGGGGACGAGGTGGGTGTAGAGATTGGCACACCCGGCGTCACGAGTCCGGGCATGGAAGCCTACCTTCCGGCGCCATCGCAGATGATGCAAGATGCATTTAAAGCCAGCAGTACTGAACTGTTTGACCTTGATACGACGCGCCGAGGCTGGACTGTGGTTGAGATGACACCGACAGAGGTGACCGCGAAATGGCGGTTTGTATCAACAATTTTGGAGAGTCAGTACCAGATTGCTGAAAGCGAAACCCTCTTGTGCAAAGCTGGTGACAAGCGATTTAGTGAGCGCGATTGAGCGCCCTAATAATAGGGCGCTTTTAAGCTGCAGATTGTCCCGGTATTGCGGACAGTAACTGTCGCGTGTAATCGCTTTCTGGCGTGTTGAATACGCGAGACGTGTCACCAACTTCTTCAAGCTTGCCTCGATAGAGCACCGCAACGCGATCGGCAATTTGGCGTATAACGGCGAGGTCATGAGACACAAAGAGCATCGTTAAGCCGTACTCGTCTTTGAGATCCTTAAGAAGGTCTAAAATTTGTGCCTGAATAGTCACGTCTAGGGCTGATACCGGTTCATCGGCCACAATGAATTCGGGCTTTGTCGCCAGCGCTCGTCCAATAGCAATGCGCTGACGTTGCCCGCCAGAGAATTCGTGAGGGTATTTTTTAGCAAAGCTTCTTGCCAACCCGACGTTGTCCATCAGCTCTTTGATGGCATTGTCCAGACCTGAACGCGTGACAATTTGGTGGAGCAGTAATGGCTCAGCAAGTGTGTCGTAAACGGTCATACGTGGGTTGAGCGATGCGTAGGGATCTTGGAAGATCATTTGCATTCGTCGGCGCAGCGCTTTTAGGTTGTTTCGGTCCAGTCCACCCACATCAATACCGTCAAAACTGATTCGGCCGTCGGTAATGGGGGTTAGCCGCAGCAGCGATCGTCCAAACGTCGACTTTCCGCTGCCGGATTCGCCGACCAGTCCGAGGACCTCACCTTGACGAATGGTGAGTGAGACATCGTCAACCGCTTTGACGGGCTCTTCGGCGTTGTTGCTGGTGAAATAGGTCTTGAGATTAGTCGCGGTAATTAAGTTGGGGCGGTCTGCGTCTGATTTAGGCGTCTCGCCACTCGGAATGGCCGCTAACAGCTTTTGCGTGTACGGGTGCTGTGCTTGCGAGAAGATCGCCGAAGGTGTGCCTTGCTCGACAACGTGGCCTTTTTCCATCACCACAATATGATCGGCAATATCGGACACTACAGCCAGATCGTGACTGATGAAAAGAACCCCAATGTCCCGTTTGTCTTGAAGTGCCTTTATCAGTCGTAAGATTTGAGCTTGAATGGTGACATCTAGTGCCGTTGTCGGCTCGTCAGCAATCAATAACTTGGGTTCAGCAATTAGGGCCATTGCAATCATGACCCGCTGCCGCATACCGCCGGAAAATTCGAAAGGGTACGCCTGCATCGCGACGTCCGGATTCTGAATGCCCACTTCATCTAAAAGCTCAATCGCACGCTGTGTTGCGGCCTCCTTATTGGCGACCCCGTGCACTATGAGCGGCTCGATGAGTTGTTCACCAATTCTCATATAGGGGTTTAGGCAGGTCATTGGGTCTTGGAAGATCATGGCAATATCGGAACCGCGAATACCTCGTAACTCGCGCTCAGAGAGACTGAGAAGGTCACGCCCTTCAAACTCAGCAGTTCCAGAGTCCACTCTCCCGGGGGGTTGAGGAATTAGCCCCAGCAGCGCGTAGCACGATACCGATTTCCCCGAGCCACTTTCACCGATAATCGCAGTAATGGACTTTGACTCAACAGTGAAACTGACGTTCTTCACGGCCTCGGTGGTTCCGTTACGGGTCACGAAACTAACGCTCAAATCGTTTACATTTAAAAGACTCATCGACTAATCCTTAGAGCCGCGAACATCGAGCGCGTCACGTAGGCCATCGCCTAAAAAGTTGAGTGAAAAAAGCGTAATGGTGAGGGCCGCGCCGGGGAAGATCAGTAGCCAAGGGTACTCTTCCATGGTCTCGGCACCATAGCTAATTAACAGACCCCAGCTTGTTTGGGGTGGCTGAATACCCAGCCCTAAAAAGCTTAGGAATGCTTCGAGTAACATCACACTTGGAATGGTGAGTGTGGTGTAAACGATAATCGGCCCAATGGCATTAGGGATGATGTGCCTAAAAATAATCGCCGCAGGCGCCAAACCGAGTGATACCGCGGCCTCGACAAACTCCTGCTGCCTCAGCGACTGGACTTGTGTTCGCATAATACGAGCCATGGTGAGCCATTCCACAGCCCCAATAGCGAGAAATAACAGTAGGATGTTGCGACCAAAGACGACCATTAATAAAATAATGAAAATCATGAATGGCAGCGCGTAGAGAATGTCCACGAAGCGCATCATCAGCTCGTCAACTCGGCCACCGACATAGCCTGCGACCGCCCCCCACGTCACACCGATCACCAGCGCCACAGCCGTGGCTATGAAGCCAACGGCAAGCGAAATTCGTCCGCCGTAAAGAATTTGAGTCAGCAGGTCACGTCCAAAAATATCTGTGCCGAGCCAATGCGCAGCAGATGGCGGGGTAGCACCGAGATCAAGGTTTTGCGCTTCATAGCTGTAAGGCGCGATCCAAGGGGTCAGGAGGACCAGTACCACCATAACGACCAGAACAACGCCGCCAGTGACGGCTGCGCGATTTTTCTTCAGCCTTAGCCAGGCGTCGTTCCAGAGCGAGGCGCCTTCTTCAGCCTCAACGAGCGACGCGATGTCTTGAGTGCTCATTACGCGCCTCCCTTAAACTGCGCACGCAGTCGCGGGTTTAACCAAGCGGCTATGACGTCACTGATTAGATTGAAGAACACAATGAGCGTCGACAAGAACACCGTGGTGCCCAAAATCATGGTGTAGTCACGGTTAAACGCGGCTTGAACGTAAAATCGCCCCAGTCCTGGTATTTGAAAAATAGTCTCAACCACAAAGGAGCCTGCAAGAAGTCCGGCGAAGGCCGGACCTAAAAAGGCGATAACGGGAATTAATCCTCCACGGAGCGCGTGTTGCGTGACCACCTGCCATTCCGGTAGCCCCTTTGCGCGGGCTGTTCGAATGTAATCCTGTGAAAGAATCTCGAGCATGCCCGCACGACTGAGACGCGCAATATAAGCTGCATAAGCCGAGCCGAGGGTGATCGATGGAAGAATTTTATCCCCGGGAAGATCACCCCATCCGGCGATGGGCAGCCAGTCAAGATAGATACCAAAGACTAAAACCAGTAACGGCCCCAATAGAAACGATGGCATGCAAATACCGATCATCGCCATACCCATCGGGATAAAGTCTTGTCGTGTATTGGGTTTCAGCGCCGCGAAGACACCCGCTAATACCCCGACGAAAAGCGCGAAGGTGAGTGCGTATAGACCGAGTTCGGCGGTTACCGGTAGCCCGCTACCCAGAATTTCGTTGACGCTGCGGCCCGGATATTTAAACGAGGGACCTAAGTCGCCGTTACCCAGATCGCCAAGGTAGGCGAAGTATTGCTCATGCAGCGGAAGATCAAGCTTGTACTGAGCCTCAAGTGCTCGCTTGACCTCGGGGAGCACTGCTTTTTCGCTGTCGAAAGGACCACCTGGTGCTGATCGAACAAGAAAAAACGTGGCGGTAATGACAACAAAAATGACGGGTATCGCCTGCAGGAGACGCCATAAAATAAAACGGACCACGTTAGTTAGACCCCATGTCGAGACGCCGCCCTGGATGCAAGGTGACGTACTTGAGATTCAAAGAATCCATAAGGTTTGGATAAATCCCCTCAACGCTTGGGTGAATGAGGTGCTTACTGGTGTAGGTGTAGATAGGAATGATCGGCATGTCATTCATCATCATCGTTTCGGCCTCAGTAAACAGACTGTAACGCGCCTCGCGTGTCTTGGCCTTGGGTGCGCGTTCCAAAATAATCTCGTCGTAAATATCGTTGGCGTAACCGGTATTGTTATTTCCGCCGTCGGTAATGAAGAGGTCTAGGAAGTTATTTGGATCAACGTAGTCACCGATCCAGCCGCGCCGGGCGACTTGAAATTCGCGTTGTGAAACGGAGTTGAGGTAGACCTTCCACTCTTGATTGGCAATCGTGATGTCGATGTTGAGTTCTTTTTTCCACATTTGCTGAACAGCCACAGCAATTTTCCGATGAGCTTCTTGGGTGTTGTAAATAATCTCAAGTCCAGGCCATCCTTCTCCGTTGGGGTAGCCGGCCGCAGCCAACAGGTCGCGGGCTTTGCTCGGGTCATAGCTGAACAACTTAGGGGGGTTATAGCCCAGGGTGTCCGGCGGCGTAATGCTGTAGGCCGCAATGGCGGTGTCTTGAAGTACTGTTCTTGTCAATTTATCTCTGTCGAGGGCATAGGAGAGTGCTTGGCGAACCAGCACGTTATCGACCGGCGGTCGATCGGTATTAACAAGGTAGTAATAGGTGCCTAAGTAAGGAGACTGAACGTAGGGCGAATTCTCACGCGTGCGGTAATCGGGGATCTTATCCAGCGGAACCACCGCGGTGTAGTGCAATTGCTCTGCGCGAAACATCCGCTCCTCGCTGACCACGTTTTCTGTCGGATAGAAGTAGACGCCATTGAGCGCAACGTTGTCACGGTCCCAATAGTGCTCGCTTTTTTTAATGATGATTCGACGATTTAAAGACCACTCTTCGAGTGTGAACGGGCCGTTGCTGACAATACTGCCCACCCGCGTCCATGGCGTAAAGCGATCGGTCATTTTGCCGTACTTGAGCAGCGTCTCGGGGTGCACAGCGAAGCTGCTGTAGTGATCCATGAGCTGCAGGAAGTAGGGCGTCGGCGCGTTGAGTGTCACCTGAAGTGTTTGGTCATCTAAGGCCTTCACGCCGACCTCATTAAAGTCGGTGATTTCTCGTTTTGAGTACGCCTCTGAATTTTTAATCGGGTAGAGCATGTAGGCGTAGAGTGAGCCCGTATCGGGGTGTAGGGCTCGATTCCACGACCAGACGTAGTCTGATGCCGTCATGGCTTCGCCGTTACTCCACTTCGCCTCAGGGTTTATGTAAAAGGTGTAGACCGTTCCGTCTTCGGAGATTTCCCAGCGCTCAGCAACGCCCGGCTCGGGCTCTAGCGTCTTGGGGTTTTTGACGGCGAGACCTTCAAAAAGGGCACGTACAATGTGATTTTCAGGAACACCCGTGACCACTTGAGGATCAAGGCCTTGTGGCTCTGCTCCGTTACCGTAGTGAAGATAACCTTCACGATTTCCTGACTCGACATTGCTTTCGCCACTACCGCAGGCAGTGAGGAGCACCACAAGGGCGCTCGCAGGTATTAATGATTGAAACAAACGCATCATTCTTCTTGCTCTTGGGTTTGATGCATCCTACCGAACTTTAGTGAGTGGGGGTATGCAAAGTGCCGAATTAGGAACGTTAAAAGTTGAGCACATGGGTCCTGAGATCTGACGTCTTCTGATACCATCGCGCTGTTGCAGACATCACTTATTTCAAAGAGAACTCAATGACCGTAAGAACACGCGTAGCACCCTCTCCCACGGGCGACCCACACGTTGGCACGGCCTACATGGCGCTCTTTAATCGTTGTTTTGCCAAAGCCCATGGCGGTCAGTTTATTCTGCGTATTGAAGACACCGACCAGACACGCAGCACTCAGGCGGCCGAGCAGATGATTTTGGATTCGCTCAAATGGTTGGGTCTAGACTGGGACGAGGGTCCAGATGTCGGTGGGCCGCACGGGCCTTATCGGCAGAGTGAGCGTCGCGACATGTACGCGAAGTACGCAATGCAACTGGTCGATCAGGGCGATGCGTTTGCCTGTTACCGGACGGCAAGTGAGCTCGATGAGCTCAGAGAGACGAGGCGCAGTGACGGTCGATCGACTGCACTCAAACCCTCTGATTTAGCATTGCCAGAAGCGGAGCTTTCGGCGCGAAAAGCCGCAGGTGCACCGTTTGTCATTCGAATGCGGGTTCCCGAAGCGTCGGGTGTGTGTGTGGTTAAAGATCGTTTACGGGGTGATATCGAGCTCGACTGGAGTATGGTTGACGCTCAAATATTGTTGAAGTCAGACGGTATGCCAACCTACCACCTTGCCAATGTCGTAGACGATCACCTGATGGAAATTACTCACGTGATTAGAGGCGAGGAGTGGCTAAATTCTGCGCCAAAACACCAGCTGTTATACCAATACTTTGGCTGGGACATGCCCGAGCTCTGTCACATGCCACTGCTGCGTAACCCTGATAAATCAAAGCTGAGTAAGCGCAAGAATCCGACGAGTATTCTTTATTACGAGCGGATGGGCTTTCTGCCTGAGGCGCTTTTAAATTATCTGGGTCGTATGGGTTGGTCCATGCCCGACGAGCAAGAAAAGTTTTCGCTCGACCAGATGCAGGCGGCGTTCGATATCGATCGCGTGTCACTCGGTGGACCGATATTTGACGTCGAGAAGCTTAAGTGGCTCAACGGATTATGGCTGCGCGAGGACTTTGATCTTGATCAGCTTAAGGCGAGGCTCAAGGCGTGGCTTTGGAATGATGACACCTTGGAGCAATTACTGCCGCACGCCCAAGGTCGGATGGAGGTCCTGTCGGACTTTGTGCCCATGTCGGCTTATTTATTGTCTGGTGAGGTGCCGCTCACACCCCAGTTGTTTGAGGGTACGGCTGAATCACAGGACGAGCTTACGAAGCATCTTCAGTTCGTTCTTTGGCGACTTGAGGCACAGCAGGAGTGGGATCGTGGCGCTTTATTTACAAGCCTTAAAGCGCTATCCGACGCGCTCGGTGTAAAACCCAAGCAACTTTTTGCCCCTTTGTTTGTCGCGATATCGGGTAAGGCGAGCGCGTATTCGATTCCAGATTCAATGTCGATTTTGGGGCCGGATCTGACGCGTGCACGTCTGCGTACCGCGATCAATGCAGTGGGCGGAGTCTCAAAGAAAGCGTTGAAACGACTTGAAAAAGAATACGCCGCGTTGCCCTGATGGTTATCGAGGACGGTTAAGCAGGGCAATTAGCGCGAGAAGCGAAACGGCCACCTCGAAGCTTAGAACACTCCATGTGTAGCTTGTGAAACTCGAGGTCATCTCGATACCGACCTGGCTGCCGGCGACTTCGACTTTGGAGTCGAGCTCACGAAATACCGTGATCGCACGAGCCGCCGCAATGTAGCTGATAATCACGAAAAGTAGCCAAAGCCCTGCTTTAAGGTATTCCTTAATCAGTGCTGAGGCGATGAGGATTGAGCCAATGGCGATCTGCAGGCCCCCATACATCGCGGCAATCTCTGCATAGGCGTCCTGACTCGCAATAAACAACCCAGACCATTGTGCGGGTATTTCCGGATTGTAGACGCTAACAACGCCCAAGCCGAAAAAAATAGCACCCGTTACACCTAAAAGTAGTTGACCCAACACGTCGTATCTCCATTCTTTCGCACTGCACAGTAACAAAGTTGGCAGGACCCTGATACAAAATGCGGTGCGCCGTGATGCAGCGCGCACCGCTTATGCTCACTGAGTCGCGCGGGAGCTCAGTTTTTTACCAGTCCCGCATTGAGCGCCATGCAACGCTAGTTTGAGTAACGCGCGTCTAACGCTTCTTGAATCAGCGGTAATGCAA